>Ga0268257_1002988_pt1 | contig 11151 bp, 8 predicted proteins | sample AgamicAtPrz_FD_200249 | JGI IMG/M metagenome (GOLD analysis project Ga0268257, IMG submission 200249) | Agave microbial communities from Guanajuato, Mexico - At.P.rz (v2) (version 3) | ecosystem: Host-associated > Plants > Phyllosphere > Phylloplane/Leaf | place: Guanajuato, Mexico | collected...
CTGGAATTTTTGTACGAGTTGCTCGCGGCAGGGCGCCTGCCACCGAGCGGGGCCCTGTTCTCGCTGTTGCAGAACTGCCACGACCGCCTGGCGCACATGCTCGATGCGGTGCGCCTGGGGCAACCGCTGCACGCCGCCACGGCGCTGATCGATTACATCCGCAACTTCAGCAGCGCAGGCCTGACCGACAGCGCGGCCGGCACCAGCCCGGTCGAAACTGCCGCCAGCGAAGGTCCGGCAGTAACCCCCGAGCGAGTGCCGGGGGACATGGTCAAGGTCGATGCCGAATTGCTGGACGACCTGGGCAACCTGGCCGGTGAGCACTCGATCATCCGTGGACGCATCGAGCAGCAGGTCAATGACGCCCAGTTCACCCTCAACGAAATGGAAACCACGCTCGAGCGCATGCGTGACCAGCTGCTGCGCCTGGATATCGAAACTCAGGGGCGGATCTCCAGCCGCCAGCAGCTGGAAGGCGATGTCTATGAAGACTTCGACCCACTGGAAATGGACCGTCACTCCCAGCTGCAGCAGTTGTCGCGGGCGCTGTTCGAGTCGGCCTCGGACCTGCTGGACCTGAAGGAAACCATGGCCCAGCGCGCCCAGGAAGCCTACGGCCTGCTCCAGCAGCAGGCGCGGGTCAACAGCCAGTTGCAGGAGGGCCTGACGGCAACGTTGATGGTGCCTTTCGAACGCCTGGTGCCGCGCTTGCAGCGCGTGGTGCGGCAGGTGGCGAGCGAGCTGGGCAAGCAGGTCGAGCTGGTGGTGGGCAACGCCGAGGGCGAGCTGGACCGCAGTGTGCTGGAACGCATGGTGGCGCCGCTTGAACACATGTTGCGCAATGCCGTCGACCATGGCCTGGAAAGCCGCGAAGCCCGATTGGCTGCGGGTAAGCCTGAGCAGGGCACGATCCACCTGAACCTGCTGCACGAGGGGGCGGACATCGTCATCGAGATGACCGACGATGGCGCCGGCGTACCCCTACAAGCCGTCCGGCTCAAGGCGATCAAGCGCGGCCTGCTCGACCCGCAGGCACAGCTGAGCGACCACGAGATACTGCAGTTCATCCTCAGGCCGGGCTTTTCCACGGCCGAAAAGATCACGCAGATCTCAGGGCGAGGCCTGGGCATGGACGTGGTCCACGAGGAGGTCAAGCAGTTGGGCGGCTCGATGACCATCGAGTCGGCCCAGGGCAAAGGGGCGCGTTTTCAGATTCGCCTGCCGTTCACGGTGTCGATCAACCGCGCGCTGATGGTGCACCTGGGCGACGAGCAGTACGCCATCCCGCTCAACACCATCGAAGGCATCGTGAGGGTACCGCCCGCTGAGCTGGCAGGTTGCTACGAGCAGGAGCCGCCGCGCTACACCTACGCAGGCCATCAGTACCAGCTGCGCTACCTGGGCGAGCTGGTGCAGGGCGCGCCGCGTCCTACGCTGCTGGGCCAGAGCGTGCCGCTGCCCTTGTTGCTGGTGCATTCACAGGAGCAGTCGTTCGCCATTCAGGTCGACAGCCTGTCGCCCAGCCGGGAGATCGTGGTCAAAAGCCTGGGCCCGCAGTTTGCGGCCGTTGCCGGCCTGTCGGGTGCAACGCTGCTGGGGGATGGGCGCGTCGTGTTGATTCTCGACCTGTTGGGGCAATTGCGTGGCCAGCAACGGCGGCTTGCTCGTTTGCCTGGAGGCACGCCGCGTGGGTTGCTGCCGGCAGCGACCCCGGACCGCACCTTGCTGGTGATGGTGGTAGACGATTCGGTCACGGTGCGCAAGGTCACCAGCCGCCTGCTTGAGCGCCATGGCATGAGCGTGATCACCGCCAAGGACGGGGTGGATGCCATGGCGGTGCTGGAAGGGCACCGGCCCGATGTGTTGCTGCTGGATATCGAAATGCCGCGCATGGACGGTTTCGAAGTGGCGACCCGCATTCGCCAGGACGCCCGCCTCAAGGCGCTGCCTATCATCATGATCACCTCGCGTACGGGGCACAAGCACCGCGACCGAGCCATGGCCATCGGGGTCAACGAATACCTCGGCAAGCCTTATCAGGAGTCGGTCTTGCTGCACAGCATCCTCCGGTGGAGCCAGTCCCATGCTTGAACTGATAGCCGGGCAGCGCAGCAGCCTTACCGGGCTGTTGCTGCCATTGGGCGACCGTACGTTGGTGCTGCCCAATGTGGCCGTAGCCGAACTCAGTGGGCTGCGCAATGTAGCGTGTCAGCGCGGTGACCTGCCCTGGCACCTGGGCTGGGTCGACTGGCGCCAGCAGCGCTTGCCCCTGATCGGTTTCGAAGCGGCCTGTGACAGCCATACGCCCTGTGGAGAACGGGCCCGTGTGGTGGTGCTCAACGCACTGGGCGACACGGGCTTGCGTTACCTGGCCTTGTTGCTGCAAGACATACCGCGCTCGTGCAAGCTCGACAGCCAGCTCAACTACGTTGACGTGACGTTGGCACCCCTTGAGTTGGCCGCTGTCCAGGTAGGGGATCAGGTGGCGCGCGTGCCTGACCTGGTCGGGCTCGAGCGCCTGGTCAGGGACGCACAGCGCAGCGGCAGGCTGCAAACGCCGGGTTAGAGCGTGCCGCCGGTACGCGTCGAGTGTCGTGGCTGAAACTAGCTGGGTTTCGAAAGGTCTTTAAGTGCATGTATTACGGTGAACGCTTCAATGCCTGGACCCACTTGGTGGGTGCGTTGCTGGCAGGCCTCGGTGCCCTCTGGCTGATCATCGGCGCCATCTTGCAGGGGGACCCCTGGAAGATCGTCAGTTTCTCCATCTACGGTGGCACGCTGCTGTTGCTGTACAGCATTTCCACGCTGTATCACAGCACGCGAGGGCGGGCGAAGGTGATCATGCGCAAGCTCGATCACCTCTCCATCTACCTGCTGATCGCCGGGAGCTACACGCCCTTCTGCCTGATCAGCCTGCGCGGGCCCTGGGGCTGGAGCCTGTTCGGCATCGTCTGGGGGCTGGCCGTACTGGGCATGTTGCAGGAAATCAAGCCCCGCTCCGAAGCACGCGTCTTGTCCATCGTGATCTACGCCGTGATGGGCTGGATCGTGCTGGTCGCGGTCAACCCGTTGCTGGAGGCGCTGGGTACGGCCGGTTTTGCCTGGTTGGCCGCAGGGGGCGTGTTCTACACCGTGGGCATCATATTTTTCGCATTCGACCGGCGCTTTCGCCACTGGCATGGCATCTGGCACCTGTTCGTGATTGCCGGCAGCCTGATGCATTTCGTGGCAGTGTCGCACTACGTGCGCTGATGAACCCAGCCTGTGAGCAGCCTCTGCTCCCCTGAGAAGGCTTAGAAATCGCCCCAGAGCTGTTGCGCCACCGAAAGGGCTACCACCGGCGCAGTTTCAGTGCGCAATACCCGCGGGCCAAGGCGCGCTGCATGAAAGCCCGCTGCCTTGGCCTGCTCGACCTCGGGTTCGCTCAAGCCGCCTTCGGGACCGATCAGAAAAGCCAGGCTTGCCGGTCTGGCATGGCTGACCAGCGGTTCGGCCACCGGGTGCAACACCAGCTTGAGCTGCGCCTGGGTTGCGGCCAGCCACTCAGTCAAGGTGATGGGTGGGTGGATGATCGGCAGGCTGGAGCGGCCACACTGTTCGCAGGCGCTGATCGCCACTTGCCGCCAGTGGGCCAGGCGTTTGTCGGCACGCTCGTCCTTCAGGCGCACCTCGCACCGCTCGCTGACGATCGGGGTGATTTCATTGGCGCCCAGCTCAGTGGCTTTCTGGATGGCCCAGTCCATACGCTCGCCCCGCGACAGCCCTTGACCCAGGTGCACCTGCAGGGGGGAATCGGCCTGGCCAGCGAATGCCTGGTCCAGGCTCACACGCACGGCCTTCTTGCCCACCTCCAGCAACTGCCCACGGTATTCCTGGCCGCTGCCGTCGAACAGCTGCACGGGGTCACCCGCCGCCATGCGCAATACGCGGCCGATGTAGTGGGCCTGTGCCTCGGGCAGGTCGTGTTCCCCAAGGCTCAGGGTAGCGTCGATGAAAAAGCGGGACAGTCTCATGGGTAAGCTCTGAAAAGGTAAGGACAACCGGAAGGCCCGCGCTGGCATGACGCATGCGCAGCGCAGGTTCCGGCGCGGTCGAAGGCCTGGCCTTCGCCCCGTAATCAGCCCGGATCACGAAAATCCGGGTGGAAGGTGCTGGGCACCGTCACGCAGGTGCTGTCGCGGGTGGCGATGTCGATGCCTTCGCTGGCCACTTCGGCCAGGAAGTCGATCTGTTCGGGCGTGATGATATACGGTGGCAGGAAATACACCACACTGCCCAGCGGACGCAGCAGCGCGCCACGGGTCAGGGCATGCTCGAACACTTTAAGGCCGCGTCGCGCCTGCCAGGGGTAGGGCACTTTGCCGGCTTTGTCCTGGACCATTTCGATGGCCAGGACCATGCCGGTCTGGCGAATCTCGGCCACGTGGGCATGGTCGGCCAGATGCGCGGTGGCGGTGGCCATGCGCGTGGCCAGCGCCTTGTTGGCCTCGATCACGTTGTCCTGCTCGAAGATGTCGAGGGTGGCCAATGCGGCCGCGCACGCCAGTGGGTTACCCGTGTAGCTGTGCGAATGCAGGAACGCGCGCAAGGTGCGGTAGTCGTCATAGAACGCCTGGTACACCTTGTCGGTGGTCAGGCAGGCGGCCAGGGGCAGATACCCCCCGGTCAGGGCCTTGGACAGGCACAGGAAGTCCGGGCGAATACCTGCCTGCTCGCAGGCGAACATCGTGCCCGTACGACCGAAGCCAACCGCGATCTCGTCATGGATCAGGTGCACGTCGTAGCGATCGCAGGCTTCGCGCAAAAGCTTGAGATAGACCGGATGGTACATGCGCATGCCACCGGCGCCCTGGATCAACGGCTCGATGATGACCGCGCTGATCGAGGCATGATGCTCGGCCAAGGTCTGCTCCATGACTTGGAACAGGGTGCGCGAATGCGCCTCCCAACTGACGCCCTCCGGACGCAGGTAGCAATCGGGGCTTGGGACTTTCAGGGTGTCGAGCAGCAACGCCTTGTAGGTTTCGGTGAACAGCGGGACATCACCGACGGACATGGCCGCGATGGTTTCACCGTGATAGCTGTTGGTCAGGGTGACGAACCGCTTCTTGTCCGGCTTGCCGACGTTCTGCCAGTAGTGGAAGCTCATCTTCAGCGCCACTTCGATGCACGAGGAGCCATTGTCGGCGTAGAACACCCGGTCGAGCCCAGTCGGTGTCATGGCCACCAGGCGTTCGGACAGCTCGATCACAGGCTGGTGGCTAAAGCCTGCCAGAATCACGTGCTCAAGCTGGTCGACCTGCTCCTTGATGCGCTGATTGATACGCGGGTTGGCATGGCCGAACACGTTGACCCACCAGCTGCTCACGGCATCCAGGTAGCGCCGGCCCTCGAAATCCTCGAGCCACACGCCTTCCCCGCGCTTGATCGGTATCAGCGGCAGTTGCTCGTGGTCTTTCATCTGGGTGCAGGGGTGCCAGAGGACCTTGAGGTCGCGCTGCATCCACTGATCATTGAGGCCCATGAGCATTTCTCCTGGCTTGGCGGCGTGGGGGCGTAAGCCTAAGCAATGGCACGGGTGAGAACAACCCGCCAGAAAATGTCATTTAGCCAGACCACTTGATGTCACTACGCTGGCAGCCCTGGCAGCGGTGACGTATTCTAGCGCCTCTCTCGGGGCATCCCGCCTCTCTCTGTTTTCTGCAACCTTTGACTCGGAGTTCGCCAACATGGCTGCTGCTTGGGTGCGCCTGTGCGCGTTGGTATTGATTGGTGTTTCCAGCGGTGCCGCGCTGGCGAGTGACAAGATGCCCACGGCAATCGTCGTGGGTGGCGGCATGGCAGGCCTGACCGCAGCTTATGAGCTGCAGAACAAGGGCTGGCAGGTGACCTTGCTCGAAGCCAAGGCAGGCATGGGCGGCCGCTCGGGCCTGGCCACCAGCGAATGGATCGGCAATACCAAGGCGCAGCCTGTACTCAACCAGTACGTTGATCGCTTCAAGCTCGACACGCTGCCCGCGCCGGAATTCGTGCGCACCCCTGGCTACCTGATCGATGGCGAGTATTTCAGCGCCGCAGACCTGGCCCTCAAGCAGCCGGCCACGGCCGAAGCCCTCAAGCGCTACGAGAAAACCCTGGACGACCTGGCCCGTTCGATCGACGATCCGCTCAACCCCCAGGCGACCAGCACCCTGTTCGCCCTGGACCAGATCAACGTGTCCTCCTGGCTGGACAAGTTGCAGCTGCCTGCCACCGCCCGTCAGCTGGTCAACCAGCAGATCCGCAGCCGCTACGACGAGCCATCGCGCTTGTCGCTGTTGTATTTCGCTCAGCAGAACCGCGTCTACCGTGACGTGAGCGACCGTGACCTGCGTGCAGCGCGGCTTCCTGGCGGCAGCCCGGTGTTGGCGCAGGCATTCGTCAAGCAACTGAAGACCATCAAGACCGACTCGCCGGTAAGTGCAATCGTTCAGGACAAGGATGGCGTCACCGTGAAAGTCGGCAGCGTGGGTTATCGCGCCGATTACCTGGTGATGGCCGTGCCCCTGCGCGCACTGGCCAAGATCCAGATGACACCTGGCCTGGATAACCAGCATGTGGCGGCGCTCAAGGGCACCAACTACGGCTGGCGCGACCAGGTCATGCTCAAGTTCAAGAAACCGGTGTGGGAAAGCCGGGCGCGCATGTCGGGCGAGATCTTCAGCAATACCGGCCTGGGCATGTTGTGGATCGAGCCGGCCCTCAAGGGCGGTGCCAATGTGGTGATCAACCTTTCCGGCGACAACGCCCGCCTGCTGCAGGCCTTTGGCGACAAGCAAATGGTCGACCAGGTGCTCATTCGCCTGCACACCTTCTACCCTCAGGCCCGCGGCGCCTTCACCGGCTATGAAGTCAAGCGCTACAGCGCCGATGCCGGCACTGGGGGTGCCTACCTGGCCTATGGACCTGGCCAGATCAGCAAGTACTGGCGTCTTTGGGAGCGCCCGGTGCAACGCATCGCGTTTGCCGGTGAGCACACCGATGCCCTGTACCCAGGCACGCTTGAAGGCGCACTGCGTAGCGGTCAACGGGCTGCCGGCCAAGTGCAGGACCTGCTGGCCGGCAAGTCGTTCGACCCAGTCAAGGCCGTGCCGGCTGCCGCGACAGCCGCAGCAGGTGCGGCAGCGGCCAAGAGCAAGGGCAATTTCTTCACCAACCTCTTCGGCGGCGCGTCCAACAAAGACAAGGCAGGCGACCAAGCGCCGGCCAAGCCTGAGGCCCAATCGACCGACGCGACGGGTCAGAAGAAGCCAGGGTTCTTCGCTCGGCTGTTCGGCGCCAAGGAAACCCCAGCGCCAGAGCCTCAACCGGCGGCAAAGGCCGCTGACGTAGCACCTGTAGCACCCCCCGTCGCGCAGCCTGCAGCGCAAGCGCCACAACAGGCACCGGCCAGCCCGGCGCCCGCCGTCAAGGCAGCAGCCACCAAGGCCGCCCCGGTCAAGCAGGCGCCGGCCCACAAGCCAGCGGCCAAACCGGCCCACAAGCCAGCTCACAAGCCTGCCGACAGCAAAAAAGCGGCTACCAAGCCGGCGCCAGCCAAGAAGCCTTTGACCGATAGCCAGGCCAAAGCGAGCTGATACCGCCGGCCTGCCCGGCACCGCCCCGGCGGCGCCTAACCGCAGGGCTCAGCCACTTGACTGAGCCCTGTGCAATGCGCATTGATCGAAACGCTCGCTGCCTGATATCGGCGTTAACGTTTCCTTAATAGCCTTCTATGAAAATTGCTATCGGATTTGTCGATAATCCAAAGCAAGTTTTTCCGCTTTTATTCGATACGTTTGACGCTAGTCTTTGCATAGCTTTCACGGGGAAGAACGCCAACATGCAAGTGCGCAATTCATCTTCACGTTACGGCGCTGTCAGCATTCTCATGCACTGGGGCGTGGCGCTGACCGTCTTCAGTCTTTTCGGTCTCGGGTTGTGGATGGTCGGGCTCGACTACTATGACCCATGGCGCAAGGCCGGCCCAGACCTGCATAAAAGCATTGGTCTGATGCTGCTGGCGGTGATGCTGTTGCGCGTGCTGTGGCGTTTTGTGAGCCCGCCGCCGCCGGCACTTGCCAGTTATGGCCCGCTCACCCGATTGGGTGCCAAGCTGGGGCATCTGGCCCTGTACCTGGGGTTGTTCGCCGTGATGATTGCCGGTTACCTGATTTCCACCGCCGACGGCGTGGGGATCCCGGTGTTTGGCCTGTTCGAGGTGCCTGCCCTGGTCAGCAATCTGCCAGACCAGGCGGATCTGGCCGGTGTCATCCACCTGTGGCTGGCGTGGGGTGTGGTGGTTTTTGCGGGGTTGCATGCCCTGGCCGCACTCAAGCACCATTTCATCGACCGTGACGCGACCCTCATGCGTATGCTGGGCCGCAAAGCTTGACGCCCAACCTCAATCGCAAAGGAAGGAAGTAACGATGTTGAAAAAGACTTTTGCCGCTCTGGCGCTCGGTACTGCTCTGTTCTCCGCTGGCCAGGCCATGGCAGCCGAGTACAAGATCGACAAGGAAGGCCAGCACGCTTTCGTGGACTGGAAGATCAGCCACCTGGGCTACAGCTTCATTCACGGTACGTTCAAGGATTTCGACGGTAACTTCACGTGGGACAGTGCCAAGCCTGAAGCCAGCAAGATCAGTGTCGACCTGAAAACCGCCAGCCTGTGGTCGAACCACGCCGAGCGTGACAAGCACATTGCCAGCCCCGACTTTCTGGACGTTAAGAAGTATCCGGATGCCAAGTTCGTGTCCACCAGCGTCAAGTCCACCGGTGACAAGACCGCTGACGTCATGGGTGACCTGACCCTGCACGGCGTGACCAAGCCGGTGACTTTCAAGGCCACCTTCAACGGTGAAGGCAAGGACCCATGGGGCGGTGAGCGCGCTGGCTTCAATGCCACCACCACCTTGAACCTGAATGACTTCGGCATCAAAGGGCCAGGCCCAACCTCGCAGACGCTGGATCTGGATATCAGTGTCGAAGGCGTGAAGCAGAAGTAATACGTGTCAGCCGAATGAAAAACGGGGCCGCTTGCGGCCCCGTTTTCGTTTACGACCCCTTGCGGGTCAGCAGTGCCGGGCGTTCGCCCCGCGGACGGCTTGGCAGATCGTCCAACTGCTCGGGGGTCGGATAACGGTCCAGCTTGGATTCCTTGCGGATGATCACAGGCTGATGCTGTGGCTGGCGCGTGTTGCCTACGGCCGGTTCCTGGCGGGCAGCTGCGTCACGCGGTGGGCGACCACCACGCGCGCCGCCGTCACGACGAGCAGTGCCGCCATTATTGGCACGAGGCGGGCGTTTCTCACCACCGCCAGTACGGGGTTGACCGTTGTTGCGGCCTTGACCACCGGCATTGGTACGCGGCGTACCTCCTTGCGGTTGACTACCATTACCGGCTGGGCGACGGTTGCGGCCTTGGCCCTTGCCATTCTGGTACGGGCTCACGTAGTCAGCCCGGTTACCGAAGTTATCCACATCGTCATCCAGAAACTCTTCCGGATCGCGGTTGGGCTGCATGGCCGGAGGGGTCGCGTTGCTGGCCTGTTGATGACGAGGCTTCTTGTCACGTGGCTTGCGCGGCTGTTGCTGCCTGTCGCCGGACTTTTCCTTGTCAGCGGGTTTGTCCGCAGCCTGCTGGCGGGTTTTGCCCTTGTCCTTGCCCTTATCCTTGCGGCCACCGTTGGCGTCCTTGCTGCCCTCGCCGCGGGCCTGCTGACCACGACCGCCACGGCCATTGGGCTGCTGGCGTTCGCGGACTTCAGGCTTCTCGGCCTCGACCTGGCTGGCATCGAAGCCCATCAGGTCGCCGTCAGCGATCTTCTGACGGGTCACGCGCTCGATACTCTTGAGCAGTTTCTCCTCGTCAGGTGCCACCAGGGAAATGGCCTCGCCAGAGCGACCGGCGCGGCCAGTACGGCCAATGCGGTGCACGTAATCTTCTTCGACGTTGGGCAGCTCGAAGTTGACGACGTGGGGCAGTTGGTCGATGTCCAGGCCACGGGCAGCGATGTCGGTGGCGACCAGCACGCGAATGTTGTTGGCCTTGAAGTCAGCCAAGGCCTTGGTGCGTGCGTTCTGGCTCTTGTTGCCATGGATGGCTGCGGCAGTCAGGCCGTGCTTTTCCAGGTACTCGGCCAGGCGGTTGGCGCCATGCTTGGTACGGGTAAAGACCAGTACCTGCTCCCACGCACCCAGGGTGATCAAGTGCGCCAGCAGGGCACGCTTGTGGCTGGCCGGCAGGCGGTAGACACGCTGCTCGATGCGCTCGACGGTGGTGTTGGGCGGGGTGACCTCGATGCGCTCCGGGTTGTGCAGGAGCTTGTCGGCAAGGTCAGTGATGTCCTTGGAGAACGTGGCCGAGAACAACAGGTTCTGGCGTTTGGCAGGCAGGCGGGCCAGCACTTTCTTGACGTCGTGGATGAAGCCCATGTCGAGCATGCGGTCAGCTTCATCCAATACCAGAATTTCTACATGGGCCAGGTCGACCTTGCCTTGACCGGCCAGATCGAGCAGGCGACCAGGGCAGGCAACCAGGACGTCGACGCCCTTGGCAATGGCCTGCACTTGCGGGTTCATGCCGACGCCGCCGAAGACGCACGCACTGACCAGCGGCAGGTCGCGGGCATACAGCTTGAAGCTGTCGTGCACCTGGGCCGCGAGTTCGCGGGTAGGGGTCAGTACCAGGACCCGTGGCTGACGGGGGCCATGGCGCTGGGATTTGTCCGGGTGACCTGCCGGGAACAGACGTTCGAGAATCGGCAGGGCGAAACCGCCGGTCTTACCGGTACCGGTCTGTGCGGCGACCATCAGGTCGCGGCCTTGCAACACGGCGGGAACTGCCCGCTGTTGCACGGGGGTCGGCTGGGTATAGCCCGCGGCTTCAATGGCGCGGACAAGAGCCTCGGAGAGACCGAGGGAAGCAAAGGACATGGGCAATCCTGTTCTCGTGTGGGCTGGGCCCGTAGGGATGTTCTGCCTGGCGCGACGGGCATCGGCATGATGCGATCGCGTCCGGTCCAGCTGGGCTTTCACTGCACATCCGGGAAACGGAGGGCTGACGCCAGAGTGCGTCGATGCCGATCGGGATGCCTGTTGCGAGGCCGAGCGTCCGGGCGTGAGCCGGGC
>Ga0268257_1002990_pt1 | contig 11141 bp, 8 predicted proteins | sample AgamicAtPrz_FD_200249 | JGI IMG/M metagenome (GOLD analysis project Ga0268257, IMG submission 200249) | Agave microbial communities from Guanajuato, Mexico - At.P.rz (v2) (version 3) | ecosystem: Host-associated > Plants > Phyllosphere > Phylloplane/Leaf | place: Guanajuato, Mexico | collected...
CAGCACCACCAGGATCACGGCCTCGATCAGCGTGCTCTGCACGGCCTTGATCGAGTCGCGCACAAAGACCGTGGGGTCCCAGACGGACTCGAAGGCCACGCCTTCGGGCAGATCCTTGGAGAGCCGGTCCATGGCCGCGTAGACCTGCTCGGCCACGCCCAGCGCATTCGCGCCCGGTGACAGGAAGATGCCCACGGCAGCCATGTTCTTGGTGTCGCTCCACGAGCGCAGCGTGTAGTCGCTGGCGCCCAGCTCGATGCGCGCCACGTCGGCCAGACGCACGACCTGGCCGCCTTCGCCGCTCTTGAGCACAATGCTGCCGAACTCCTCGGCCGTCTTCAGCCGCCCGCGCACATTGATGGACAGCAGCTTGTCGGACTTCTGCGCACTGGGCTCCGCGCCCAGCTGGCCGGCCGAGACCTGGATGTTCTGCTCGCGGATGGCGGCGATCACCTCGCCGGCCGTGAGCTGGCGTGCCGCCACCTTGTGCGGGTCCAGCCAGACGCGCATCGCATAGTCGCCCGCGCCGTAGATGCCCACGTCGCCCACGCCGGGAATGCGTGCCAGCACATCCTTGATCTTGAGCGTGACATGGTTGCGCAGATACAGCGCATCATGCGCGCCGTCGCGGGACACCAGGCCCACGTACATCAGCGGCGTGGACGCCTGCTTCTGCGTGGTCACGCCGAACTGTCGCACCTCCTCGGGCAACCGGCTCTGGGCCTGGCTGACACGGTTCTGCACGCGAACAGCTGCCGTGTCGGGGTCGATTTCGGGGCGGAAGGTAGCGACCACCTGCAGGCTGCCGTCCGAAGCCGCGACCGACTTCATGTACATCAGGCCTTCGACCCCGTTGATGGCTTCCTCCAGGGGCACTGCCACCGACTCGGCGACCTCCTTGGGATTGGCTCCCGGATAGGTGGCGCGCACGACCACGCTGGGCGGCACGACCTCGGGATATTCGCCCACCGGCAACTGCGGAATGGCCACCAGGCCGACGGCGAACATGATGATGGAGAGCACGACCGCGAAGATGGGCCGGTCTATGAAGAACTTGGAGAAGTCCATGGCACTCCCCCCTTACTGCGCAGCGGCGGGCACAGGCTGCACGGCCGCTGCCGCCACCGGCCTGGGATTGACGGGCATGCCGGGGTAGTAGATGCGCTGCACGCCGCCCACCACCAGCCGGTCACCCGCGGCCAGTCCTTTTTCCACCAGGCGCCGACCATCGACCATGCGACCCAGCGTGAGGTCGCGACGCTCGGCCACATTGCCTTCGCCCACCACATAGACGTACTTGCGGTCCTGGTCGGTGAGCACGGCCTTGTCGTCGATCAGCAGCGCCTGGGACTCGCCCCCCTGCGGATCCTGGCCGCTTTGCATCTGCACGCGTGCGAACAGGCCTGGCGTCAGCACCCGGTCGGGGTTGGCCAGGCGCGCGCGCAGGCGCATGGTGCCCGTGCCCGGCTGGAGCTGGTTGTCGCTGAAATCCAGCGTGCCCGCATGGGCAAAGCCGCTGTCGCCGACAAGGGCCACGCGCACCGCGCGGCCCTGGCCGCTCAGGCCGGCCTTCTGGTAGCGCAGAAAGCTGTGCTCGTCGGCATCGAAATAGGCATACACCGGGTCCTGCGAGACCAGGGTGGTCAGTACGCTCTGGTCGGCCTGGGCCATATTGCCCACGGTGAGCAGGGCGCGGCTGGCACGGCCCGTGATGGGCGAGCGCACCTCGGTGAAATCGAGCTGCAGCCGTGCGGTGGCCAGCTCGGCCTCGGCCGCGCGCACCTGGGCCGTGGCCTGGGCCAGTGTTGCGGCCCGCGTGTCGGCCTCCTCGCGCGAGACCGCATTCTCGGCCACCAGCTGGCGCGCGCGCTGGTCCTGCGTCTGCGCCAGCCCTGCAGCGGCACGTGCGCGTTCGAGCTGGGCCTGGGCGCTGGCCAGGGCCGCGCGATAGGGCCGCTGGTCGATCACGAACAGCAGCTGGCCTTTCTTCACCTCCTGGCCCTCGGCGAAGGCGATGCGCTCGATATAGCCCGACACGCGCGAGCGCAGCTGCACCGACTCCACGGCCTCGATGCGGCCGTTGAACTCGTCCCAGGGACGTATGGCCTGCGAGACGACCTCGGCCACCTGCACCTCGGGCGCGGGCGGCGGGCCGTTGCTGGCATGGGCATCGCCCGCGCCGGGGCGGCCGCAGCCGGAAAGCAGGGCCAGCGCCGCGAAGCCGCCGGCCAGCAGCAAGGGCCGCAGCAGCGGCGTGGAATGGACTGACATATGGACTCTCCCTGAATGAATGCGCCCGCCCTGCTGGCGGCAGCAGGCCTGACGGAACGGCCGCCTCTGCCTACAAGACGCAGGAGCAGCCAGGCTTGTGACAAGCATTGGCAGGTGGCTGGGAGAGATTCAATAAAGATAGCTGCCGTCGCACTTCACCAAACAACTTCAGACACAAAACCATCTGAAGTCGTTTTTCATCAAGCGGATGCAGCTACGGATATCAGAAGAACTCCGGCCAGCGCTTGGGCCGTTGATTGCGGCTCCACCGGCTATCGATCACAATGGCGGCATTCTTCAAGTTCAAGTGAACTTTAAGTCAAGCTCCGGAGAAAGACATCATGAAAACTGAGGATGATCCGCTGATGAGCATCAGCGACTTCGCGCAGCGCAGCGGCGTCAACGCATCGGCGCTGCGCTTTTACGAGTCGCTGGGTCTGATCGAATCGGTGCGCAGCGCCGGCGGCAGGCGGCGCTACCACCGCTCGGGCCTGCGGCGCATTGCCTACATCGTGTTTGCGCAGCGCGTGGGCTTCACGCTGGAGGAGATCGCCGCGCAGCTGGCGCGGCTGCCGACGCGGCATGTGCCCACGGGCGGCGACTGGCAGAAGATGTCGCGCATCTGGCAGCAGCGGCTGGACGAGCGCATCACCGAGCTGCAGCGCCTGCGCGACAGCCTCAACCAGTGCATAGGCTGCGGCTGTCTGTCGCTCAAGGTCTGCAGCATGTACAACCCCGGCGACCAATGCCAGCGCGGCGGCCCGGGGCCGCGCCGCTGGCTAGGCGACGAGCTGCAGGCCGAGGACCACTAGCCTCGGCCAGGGCTCAGCGACCGCTGGCCTGGGCGAAGGCCAGCACGGCCTGCAGCAGACGCTGCATGGTGGGCTGGATACGCGCCGCAACCTCGGGCAGGTAGTCAAAAGGCATCTGCTCCTGCATATAGCTGGACTGCGTCATCTCCAGCTGCACGGCGTGGAAGCCCTGCTCCGGCTGACCATAGTTGCGCGTGATGAAGCCGCCCTTGAAGCGGCCGTTGAGCACGCTGGTGTGGTCCGGTGCCTGCCGTGCAATATCCAGCAGCTGCTGGGCCAGCGCCGGCGCGCAGCTCTTGCCGTCGGCCGTGCCCAGGTTCAGATCGGGCAGCTTGCCCTCGAAAAAGCGCGGCAGCACCGAGCGGATGCTGTGCGCATCCCACAGCATGGCCACGCCATGCTGGCTCTTGATGCGATCGAGCTCGGCGCGCAGCTGCGCATGATAGGGCTGCCAGTAGAGTTCGCGGCGGCGCGCGACTTCTGCCTCGTCGGGCTCCAGGTCCTTGCTGGCATACAGGGGCTTGCTGTCGAAGCCGTCAACCGGGCACAGCCCGGTCACGCTCTGGCCCGGATAGAGGCTGGCACCATCGGGCGGACGGTTCAGATCGATGACATAGCGCGAATGCGTGGCGACCAGAATGGATGCGCCCAGCGCCTTGGCGAAGTCGTAGAGCTGCGGCATATGCCAGTCGGTGTCGTGGACTTCGCGCCCTTCGGGCGTGAGCCTGGCCGCAATGTCGGCCGGTACATGGGTGCCGGTATGCGGCATGGAAATCAGCAGCGGTGCCGTACCCTGGTGGAAGACAAAGGGGGCGATGGCTTGGCTCATGGAGCGTCTCTCTTCTGTCAAAAATCTGAATGCAGCCGCCCTCAGGCGCCTTGCAGCAATGCCTTGCGGGCCAGGACAAAGCCCTGTTGCGCAACCTCGTGCAGCACATGGCGGCCTGCCTGCACGCGCTGCTGGCCGCGAACCCAGACATCGGCTATGGCCGAAGTGCGATGGCTTGCAAACACATGGGCCGCATGACCGCTGTCGGCTGGCAGGCCGTTGAGGGCCACATGCCGGGCATCGAGCACCACGAAGTCGGCCTGCTGGCCCACGGCCAGACCGGCAATGGCGCGGCCGGATGCCTGGGCACCGCCGGCCACCGCCTGCAAAGTCATGGAAGTCGCCACCTGGGGCTGGGCACCGCCGCCGAGCACATTGCGCTGGCGCAGATTCAGGCGCTGGCTGTATTCGAGCATCAGCAGCTCTTCGGCCGCGTTGACCGTGGCGTGGCTGTCCGAGCCAATGCCCCAGCGGCCGCCATGCCTGAGCCACGCCGGCATGTCGAAAATCCCATCACCGAGGTTGGCTTCGGTGGTGGGGCAGATGCCGGCCACGGCAGCGCTGCGAGCCGCGCCCGCATATTCCTCGGGCGTCATATGCGTGGCATGAACCAGGCACCAGCGCGCATCGACGGGCGCATGCTCGAGCAGCCATTGCACGGGGCGCTGACCGCTCCAGGCCAGGCAGTCATCCACCTCCTGGGTCTGCTCGGCGATATGGATGTGCACCGGCGCCTTGGGCAGCATGGCGTGCAGGCCTGCGAGCGCGGCCTTGAGGCTGTCCGGCGGCACGGCGCGCAGCGAATGCGGAGCCAGGCCCAGGGCTGCCTGCTGCGCCCTGGTCACGGGCTCCAGCTGCTGCAGCAAGGAGAGCATGTTGTCCGTGCTGCGAATGAAGCGAGCCTGATCCTCGCGAGGCGGAAGCCCCCCGAAGCCGCTGGTCTGATAGAGCACGGGCAGCAAGGTCATGCCTATGCCCGTCTTCTGCGCCGCACGCAGCAGCGCCAGGGACAGGCTGGCATCGTTGGCATAGGGCTTGCCGCCCACATCATGGTGCACATAGTGAAACTCGCACACCGAGGTGTAACCTGCCTCCAGCATCTCCAGGTACAGCCAGGTCGCAATCGCTTCCAGCGCCTCGGGCGTCATGCGGTTGGCAAAGCCGTACATCAGCTTGCGCCAGCTCCAGAAACTGTCCTGCGCCTGGCCACGGAACTCGGTCAGCCCGCCGAACGCACGCTGGAAGGCATGCGAGTGCAGATTGGGCATGCCGGGGATCAGCGGGCCAGCGGCGCGGATGGCGGTATCGACCTCGCCGGCCTCTCCGCTTTGCGGATCCACATCGGTGAGCACCTCGGCCAGACGCCCGCTCTCATCCCAGCTGAGCAGGACATTGCGCACCCATCCCGTGGGCAGTAAGGCGTCTTCGGCAAAAAGTGTGCCGCTGGAGGAGGAAGAGTGCATGATCATTTCGAAATGCCTGAAGGAGATGAAACCAAACGCTGGCCACGGGCCGCAAGCGCCAGCGCAGCCACAGCCAGCAAGGCCAGCGCGGCGCTGACCTGGATGGCCTGGGTGTAGCCGCCAGTCTGGTCGAACACCCAGCCGGACGCGCTGGCGCCGACGACTGCCGCCAGCCCCACGCTGATGTAAAGAATGCCCAAAATGGCACCCAGCCGCAAGGTGCCGAACCACTGGGCGGCAAGGACGGGAAACAGGGCGATGCAGCCGCCATGCGCCGCGCCAAACAGCAGGGCAAACACGGCAAGCGCGGCCCAGCCATGGGCCTGCCACCACAGCAGGTGCAGCAGGGCCAGAAAAATGCTCAGACCCATAAGCAGACGCAGAGCTCCCAGCCTGTCGCCGAGACCGCCCAGCAGCGGCCGGCCCAGCACATTGCCAGCGCCTATCAGGGCGATCAGCCACTGGCTTGAAACGGCATCGATATCCAGGCCCTGGGCCATGGGAGCGATATGCACCAGGGCCGCAAACAAGCTCACCGAAGCCAGGAAGATGGCCAGGAAAAACCAGCCGAAGCTGCTGCTGCGCACAGCCTGGGACAGCTCCATGCCCTGCGCTTGAGCTTGAGCTTGCGCCTGGGCAGGGTGAGGATCGCCGTCGCAGCTCAGGCCTAGCTGCGAGGGCTGGCCGACCATGGACAGCGCGGCCGGCAGTCCCAGCAGCAAGATGGCCAGCGCAAACCACTGCATGGTGATCTGCCAGCTCTGCAATTCCAGCAGCCAGCCCGCAAACAGCGGCGCGGCGAAGGTGCCGACGCCGGTGCCGGCCGAGGCCAGGCCGGAGGCACGGCTGCGCAGCCGTATGAACCAGCGCTGCACGGCCACCAAGGCCGGTACGTAGATCAGGCCCACGCCAGCGCCCACGAACAGGCCGAAAACCACGAACAGCTGCGCCAGCGAGCGGGTCTGGCTGGCCAGCGCAAAGCCTGTGGCCAGCAGCAAGACCCCCGCACCAGTCACGCGGCGCAGGCCTATGCGGTCGGCCAGGGGGCCGGCAACAGCGCCCACGCAGTAATACAGCAAAGCCGTCACGGCAAACAGCGAGCCCACGGAGAAACGGCCCGCATCGAACTGCGTCTGGATGCTCTTGAAAAAAGCGCCAAAGGAATAAGCTGCACCGAAGGCCAGGGCGAGCAGGCCATGGGCCGCCGCCACAATCGTCCAGCCCCGGAACAGCTTCATGGCTCAGGCCTCGAGCGCGGCCAGCAAGGCCTGCACAAAACGCACGTTGTCGCCTTCGGTGCCTATGGACACGCGCAGGAAATGCTCGAAGCCGGGCTCCTTCCAGGGTTTGACGATCACGCCCTGCCTGAGCAGCGCCTCGGTCACCGGGCCATTGTGACGGCCGAGGTCGAGGAACAGGAAGTTGGCCACCGAAGGCGCAATGCGCAGGCCTTGCAGCGGCCGGCCCGGCCCTGCCAGCGCCAGCAGCCGTCTGCGCAGATCTTCGCGCAGCGCCACCGTGGTCGCCACACCGCTGCGCATGTGCGCGGGATCGTTCCAGGCGGCCAGCGCCGCACGCTGGGCCGCCATGTTCACATTGAAGGGCGAACGCACCTTGTCCATCAGGCTCACCAGCTCGGCGCTGTCGGCCATGCCGTAGCCCACGCGCAGACCGGCCAGGCCCCAGGCCTTGGAGAAGGTGCGCAGCACGATCCAGGGCCCGACACGCGCCTCCAGCATGGCCAGCACATCGGGGTAGTCGTCGTCATGCAGCGCGTATTCGTAATAGGCCTCATCCACCACCAGCACGGTGTTGGCGGGCGTGGCCTCCAGCACCTGCGCAAACTGCGCCGCATCCATCATGCAGCCCACGGGGTTGGACGGGTTGGGCAGGAAGGCTATCTTGGGGGCCTTGGCCACTGCAGCGCACCAGGCGCCCAGATCGAAGCCCAGCTCCTCGTTCAAATCGATGAGCTCGACCTCCGCGCCCATCATCTTCGGATAGATTTCGTGCAGGCCGAACACGGGGCGCTGGGTCACCACCAGATCGCCGGGGGCGAGAAAGACCTCACAGAGAATCTTGATCAGGTCTTCCGAGCCGTCGCCGAACACCAGGCGCCCGGCGGGCAGCCCCGTGCGCTCGGCAATGGCTTCGCGCAAGGCCGTGCAGTTGGCATCGGGATAGTTACCCACATCATTGGCCACATCGGCAATCGCCCGGCGCACCGAGGCGCTAGCACCGAAGGGATTTTCATTGCTGGCCAGTCGCGCAATATCGGTCACGCCATAGCGCGCCCGCACCGCTTCGTTGGACAGGCCGGCGTTGTACGCAGGCAGCGGGCGCACCTGGGCACGGGCCAGCGAGGCCACCAGGGAATTCGTCATAGATCAAACACCTTTCCGGGATTCATCAGACCCAGTGGATCGAGGGCCAGCTTGATGGCCCGCATCGCCGCCAGCTCCGCAGGCGTGCGGCTGTTGCCCAGATACGGTTTCTTGTGCAGGCCGATGCCGTGCTCCGCGGAGACGCTGCCCTGCATCTCGCCCACGATGCGGTAGAGAAGCTCCTCCACCTGCTCGCATTCGCCGTTGACGGTCTTGCCATCCACCGAGACATGGAGGTTGCCGTCGCCCACATGGCCGAAGTACAGCGCCTGGTGACCAGGCCAGCGAGCGGCAAAGGCCTGCATGCAGGCTTCGGCAAAACGGCCGATGTCGGCCTGAGGCAGGCTCACGTCGAAGTTGATCGCGGGATGCATATTGTTGTTGAGCTCGGCCGGTGCCTCGCGCAGCTTCCACAGCTGCTGCACCTGTGCGACCGACTGGGCCACGATGGCATCGAGCACCTCGCCGGCCTCCATGGCTTCCTCAAGCACCTGCTGCAGATCGCCCTGCAGCTGCGCCTCGTCCTTGCCGTCCACATTGATCAGGGCCAGCAAGGGGTAGCGCTGCTCAAAAGGCGCAGCGAGCTTGAGCCAGGACATGGAGGCCTGCACAAAGCTGTCCCACATCAGCTCATAGGCCGCGACGCTGTTGCCGAAGCGCGATTGCATGCGCTTGAGCACGGCCAGGGCCGAGTCGAAATCGGGCATGGCCACCAGCGTCGTGGCCGTGGCCTGGGGCGCGGGGCGCAGGCGCAGCAGCACGCGCGTGATGATGCCCAGCGTGCCTTCGGCACCGATGAAGAACTGCTTGAGGTCGTAGCCCGTGTTGTTCTTGATCATGGGACGCAGCATGGGCAGCACCGTGCCGTCGGCCAGCACCACTTCCAGGCCCAGCACCTGCTCGCGCATCATGCCGTGCTGCAGCACGCCGTTGCCGCCCGCATTGGTGGAGACATTGCCGCCGATCTGGCAGCTGCCGCGAGCACCGAGATCCACGCCGAACACCATGCCGACATCGACGGCCGCTTCCTGCACGGCTTGCAGGGTGACGCCGGCCTGCACCTGCATCAGCCCGGTCTTGGCATCGATGTCCTCGATACGGTTCATGCGATCCAGCGACAGGGCCACGGCCCCCTCCATCGGAACCGCGGCACCGGCCAGCCCGGTCAGACCGCCCTGCGGCACCACCGCAATCCGGTGGGCGCTGCACAGACGCATGACCGCGCTGACTTCCTCCGTGCTGCGCGGGCGCACCAGCGCCAACGGCTGCTGGGGCGGCGTGCCGCTCCAGTCGGTGCGGCTACGCTCGGGCGTGTCCGTGCCGTGCAGCGCCACATCGGCGCCCAGGGTGGAAATCAGTTCATTGAGAAATTGTTCGTGAGACATCAGCAACCTTTCGCGCTCCCCGCTTTCAGGCTTTGGCTTGCTGCGCAATCAGGCCCTGGCGCACCACCGTACAGTCAGGCTTGCTGCCGAACCAGTAGGCCAGCTCGGCAGCCTGCTTCACGGGCCAGAGCACGAAGTTGGCGGGACGGCCCACGGCAATCAGGCCTTGCTCGTCCTGCAGACCCAGAGCCTGCGCGGCATGCCGGGTGATGCCTGCCAGAGCCTCGGGAACCGTCAGACGGAACAGCGTGCAGGCCATATTGGCCATGAGCAGCAAGCTCAAGCACGGGGAGGTACCCGGATTGTGATCGGTAGAAACGGCCATCGGGACCTTGGCGGCCCTTAATTCCTCAATCGGCGGCACTTTGGTGTCGCGCAGCGTATAGAAGGCTCCGGGCAGCAGCACGGCCACGGTACCGGCCTTCTTCATCTCGTCAATGCCGTGTTCGGACAGGTGCTCGATATGGTCGCAGGACAGCGCGCCATAGCGGGCCGCGAGGGCTGCACCCTCCATATTCGACAGCTGCTCGGCATGCAGCTTGACGGGAAGGCCCAAGGCCTTGGCCGCCTGAAAGACCTGCTCGGTCTCGGCCAGCGAGAAGGCGATGCGCTCGCAGAACACGTCGACGGCATCGATCAGGCCTTCGGCGGCCAGCGCCGGCAGCATGACCTGACAGACCAGATCCGTGTATTCCTGGCTGCGGCCTGCATATTCGGGCGGCAGCGCATGGGCCCCTAAAAAGGTGGTGCGCACGGTCACCGCACACAGCTCGCCCAGGCGCCTTGCGGCACGCAGTTGCTTGCGCTCGTGTTCCAGGGCCAGGCCGTAGCCCGACTTGATCTCTATGGCCGTCACGCCTTCGGCCAGCAACTGCTCGAGACGCGGCAACGCCAGCGCCACCAGCTCGTCCTCCGACGCTTCGCGCGTGGCCCTGACGCTGGAGACGATGCCTCCGCCGGCACGGGCCACTTCTTCGTAGCTGGCCCCGGCCAGGCGCATGGCAAACTCGTTGGCACGCTCGCCGCCATAGACCAGGTGGGTGTGGCAGTCGATCAGGCCCGGCGTGGCCAGGCGCCCTGCGCCATCATGCCGGGGCAGCGCCTGGTATTCGGCGGGCATGGCATCCTGCGGGCCCACCCAGACCATGCGGCCTTGCTGCACCACAATGCAGGCCAGCGTGCCCTCGGGAATATCCGCCACTTCGGAGACATACAGCTCCGGCGCCAGACGCAGGTTGTACCAGCAGCCGTCGGCAGAGACTGCGGGATGGGAAATAACTTGCGTCATGGCGATGCTCCTAGTGTTCGATTACGGCAATTCAAACCATGAAACTACTAATTTCATAGCTTTATGCGCTTGCCACTCCTGATTTTTCATATCAATACATATTGAAATGACCAACCAAAGCGCGCAAGCTGCTCCTGTTTCAGCTGTGCGGCGTCAGGTTGACCAGAATCAGCCTGGCCTGCTCGTCCTGCGCCAGCAGCGGCTCGGCCTGGGGGCTGGTCCACCAGAGGCCCTGACCGGCTTGCAGTATCCGCCCGTCGGCGCATTTCCAGCCACCCTCCAGCACCATGCAAAGCCCTGCGGCGCTCAGCCCCGCCTCTGCCCGGCCGCCGAGCTGCTCCAGACTGGCCGACCACTGTCCGCGCCGGGTCATGACATTGAAGTCGCTGGACGGCCCGCCCAGCAGATCGCAATCCAGCGCCATATCGCCCGAAAAGGCGAATGGCTGCCAGCGCTCGGTCAAGGCATGCTCGAGCCCGGCCTGGGCGCTGTGCAGCCGTACCCCGTCGCCATCGAGCAGCATGATCTGGCGGTCTATGCCCGGAAATGCAGAAAACGGGCCGGCCTGGGCAATCGTGGCCACGCTCACGCGCCAGCCAAAGCTGTCCATGCCCGCACCCTGCGGCCAGCAGGCAATCTCGCGCGTGCTGCCGCCCCCGTTCTTCCACGGGCTGGGCGCAATCTGGTTCAGGTCAAAGCGTTGCATCGA
>Ga0268257_1002992_pt1 | contig 11133 bp, 11 predicted proteins | sample AgamicAtPrz_FD_200249 | JGI IMG/M metagenome (GOLD analysis project Ga0268257, IMG submission 200249) | Agave microbial communities from Guanajuato, Mexico - At.P.rz (v2) (version 3) | ecosystem: Host-associated > Plants > Phyllosphere > Phylloplane/Leaf | place: Guanajuato, Mexico | collected...
ACATCGACTTCGCCGTTCACTTCAGCTTGATGGATCTGACGCGCAACGTGGACATGGAACTCGACCCCGCGCGCGACCGCTTCTCGGGCGCCAATCCAGGGTGGCGGGATCGCGTGCCCGCCAACATCTCCAAGGCCAACCTGGCAGCCTGGTTCTTCGAAGACTGGATGGCGCAGGTCAAGAAGCTGGGCTTTCAGATCAGCCACGCAATGCCCCTGGTTGAAGATAATGGCCGGGCGCTCTACCGCCTGGTGTTCTTCAGCCGCCACGCCTTCCCCGACAGGATCTGGGGCGACGTGGCCAAGGGGCGAAACTTGCCTCTCTTCGATTTCATGAGTTGACGCGTTTGAAGCGCGCCTGCTTCGTGGGCAATGCGCCCTCCGGCGCCCCGATTGAGGCGGATGCTCCTCCTTATCGCCAGAGCCTGTTCCACCACCGCCGCACGAAGCCCTCGCTGTCCTTCGCCCACCGCGAAGCGCGCCATCCCGCCAGGGCCAGCACCGAGCAGACGAGTGCTGCGAGCTGATCGATCGGATCGGTCGGCTTGAAGCTGTACGCGCTCAATGGCTGGAGGAAGGTCGCGCCTTTGGAGAGCCACGCCGCGGCCAGGACCGCCGCCATGCCGAGGCCCCATTGCACGAACGCCAGGAAGCGGAACCGGATGCTGAGCCACAGCAACCCGGCGACGCCGATCACGCCCAGCAGGGGCCAGACATTGAGCTTCATGACATAGGCGATGGTCCCGAGCGCGAGCGTCACGACCATGCCAACCAGCCGCGGAGAACTCACGACCGAGAACAGCAGCCCGTACAGCAACAGCGCCCAGCCAAATGTCATCACCGTTCCCGGCAGCGCCTGGGCACTCGGAGCCTGGGCACGCAAGATCAGCTGCGCCACGACCAGCGCCACGCCGATCGCCAGGATGCCGGCATGCAGCGCGGCACTGGTGCGGGACTGGCGCGTCAGGCCGCGCGCGACGAAGTAAAAGCCCAGCATCGGCAGCTTCAGCCCGGCGAAAAACACGCTGACCGGCCCGAGCTTCGCCGACTTGCTGGTCAGCACGCCTTGCAGCGTCGCCATCGTGTGCGCCAGGGTGCGCGTGAACAGGTCGGAGCCGGCCTCCCCCATCAGCGTCTCGCCGGCGATCAGGCCCGCCTGCAGCGCCGCCTGCGCCTGCTCCGGGGAGAACGGCAGCGTGCGTTTGCGCGGGTCGTCGCCGCAGCAGGCGAAGCGCTGAAGGAAGGCTTCGCTGGGGCCGAGCGCGTCCGCCCCCTGCGAGCGGTCCGCGGCGATCGCGGCGAGCAGGGGCGGAATCTCCTCGCGCAGGATGCCAAAGTGCAGCCGCAGGGTGATCACCGATGTGGCCACCGGCAGCGCATCGGGCACTGCCGCGTCAGGCCGCCCCAGGAACGCCAGTTCGGTCTGAAGCTTGGGCAGGTAGTCCATATCCTGCCAGATCCGCGCAACCTCCGCGCGCAGTACGGGCGAGACGATGTCGTCCAGTGCGATTGCCTGGATCCGCTTCACGGCTTCGCTGGGATCGCAGAAGCACCGCTGCAAGCGCTCCGGATCCAGCAGGATCTTGACCAGCCGCTCGCTGCCGTCCAGCCTGCCATAGGTCCAGTCATTGGCGCGCCAGCTCTGCTTGTAGAAGGCGCCGAAGTGCGCCAGCTGCAGGCCCAGCAGCTTGTCCCGGGCCTGGGAGTGACCGCCCAGCGGGCTCGCCGAGTTGCCGCTGATCTGGGCCAGCTCGATCAGGCAGTCGTCCTCGAGCTCATCATGCGGGTTGCGGAAGTGCTCGATCACCTCCAGCTGCATCAGGCGGCGAATGACCGCGCACCTTGTCGGCTCCTTGGTGAGCCAGCCAAGCAAGCGCGCCACCTGGCGGCCGGCTGCGCGTTCGTGCTCCCTCAGGTCGGCACGCTCCGCCACGCGGCCGGCCATGCGCTCGGCCGGGTCCGAGATCCGCAGCACGATCGCGGCAAGCTGGTGCATCAGCACGCCGCAGGCCCGCTTGCGCCGCCGTGCGACGAGGAACGAGAACAACCGCAGGAAGACGTCGCCGGTCACCGCCTGGATGTCGGGCTCGCGCTCGGGCTTGCGCGCCGCCTTCGAGGACGACCGCTCGGCAACGCCCTCCGCGGCGCCGCCACCGTTGAGCAGCTCGACCACCTCCTCGGCGATCCGATGCCACTCAGGCTCCTCATTGGCGCGGCGCGCCTCGGCGGCGGCGATACACCGGTAGATGCGGCGCCAGGCCGGTGCGAGCCAATCGGGCGTGTCGTCGCCGGAGGGCGTCGCCCTGCGGCGCACCGCCTCGCGGTCCCAGGTCGCGCTCCGAGGCTCGCCGCCACTGGCGCGCGGCACCAGGGACGAATCGTTCCAATCGGGTGGGGGTTCGGCCGGAGCCGGCGCGGACACCTCGCTCGCCGCCGGCTGCGCGCGGGTTCGGGACGCGCGATCGAGTGCGTACAGCCACTGCGTCCTGCGCAGCAGGTCCAGTAGCACCTTGATGGCGAACTCGACAGGAAACAGCCCCCACTCCCACTGGTCCGGATCGCACTCCGGCGGCGTGGGCTGCGACGGCGCCCAGTCCTGGGGCCAGTGCGTCGGGATCCAGCCGTTCCACGGCACCCGCATGAACGCGTCGCGCAGTTGGGCATAGCCTCGCCGGCCCACAACCGCGCTGGCCGGTGGCAGGTGCCGGCGACGCGCCGCGGCGGGCAGGAGCTCGTACACGAAGCCGTCGAAGGTGCTGAGCAGGCGCTGGCGCCGGTACAGGTCGAAGAGCTCGACCGGCAGTTGGTCCAGGGTCCGGTCCTCGAGCGTGACGACGGTGCTGAACACGCTGTCGCGCCGGGCGCGCACGTGGTCGTTGTGGTCCTGGATCTCGGCCAGTTGGTCGGCGATCGTCTGCGACTGCGGGATGCCAAAGAGACTCGCGCCCAGCACGCTGGACAGCGGTGGCGGCTCCGCCCGCGGATGGCCGGGCGGGCCGTCGCCGGGATCGGGATTGATGTAGGCCAGCACGCGGCGCACGCTGCGCCCGGCGGGCATCGAGAAGATGCTGCGCAGCGCGCCCCGGAAGGGCTTGTTGTTGAGCACGCCGCCATCGACTACATAGCGCGCGGCGACGGTCAACGTGCCCTCGACGTGCTCATCCTTGATCTCGCGGTCCTGCGCGTCGACGAACCGGTCGCCCATGCCGCGGATCGCTGAGGGCTCGAAGGCGAACGGGAACGACGCGGTGGAGCGGGCCGCCAGGCTCAAGCCCGCGATCGCATCGCTGCGCATCGCGAAGTCGCTCTTGTCCGCGACGTGACGGAAGCGGAACTGCGCCCGATAGTCGACGTCGTGGATCGCAGTGCCAAGGTCGTCGACGGAGTTGCCCTGCACGCCGCGCAGCAGCGTTGTCGTCAAGCGCAGATCGATGGGCATCTCCGCCGGCGTGAAGCACGGTCTCTTGTCTGGGGCCAGCCGATTGAAGGCCTCGCGGATCTCGGGCAGAAAGAAGTCATCGCCGCGCAGCAAGGAGCCGGGGTTGTCGCCCAGCGGCGCGCGCAACAGCGACGAGAACGCCCCGGTCTCGAGCCAGACGCCGCGCAGTTGACTGAAGTCACCGCCGTAGAGCAGCGCCAGGCCAAGCGCCGCGCCGTTGACGCCGCCAGCGCTGGTGCCGCTGATGACGTCGACCCGCGCGGTGCTGCGCGTGAGGTCGAGCAGCGCCGCGTAGACCGGATGCTGCTGCGTGACGAGGCGAAAGATCTCGTTGCTCACGCCGCCCATCCAGACCGCCAGGCTGACGCCGCCATTCATGACCAGCGCCAACCGAAGTTCTTCGCGTGGTTCCGCCATGGGGCCCTCCCTCCAGGTGCAACCGCCTATTTGCCCCCCGAGTGTCGCCACAGCAGGTGCCCGGCGGCACGCGACGCGCGCGGACCGTCCCCAAGGTTAGGGAGGCCCGGTCAGAGGCACGTCAGATGCTCCCGTGCGCTGCCCATGCGGCGGCCTATAGGCCGGCCAGGAGCTGCTCGCTCCCTGCGAGTCTGACGACTTGCGCCGGCCCATGATCGACGTGGCTTACGTCACTAGGCTTCGCCGTGCTCCGGCGGTCCACTGGCCTTTCATCAGGAGAGGTTCATGTTCCCCACATCGTTCTACATCTGTCCCGAGGACGTCTTCCGCCTGGGCAACTCCGGCAGCCCGAAGCTCAGCAACATCCGACCGCATGATGTGGACCTGACGAAGGTCAACGACATCGTTGTGGTGATCGCCAACAACGCCGGCGTCAGCGTGTTCAACGAGCAAGGACTGGCTGAGCGAGACATGAGCGGCTGGGTGTGGCAGTTCAATGCGGCCACGCCGATGCCGCAGGGTTTGAAGCTGGTGCACGACCGTCCAGGCCACTACACCATCGCTCCGGCCGTTAACATGCCGCTCGACAAGTACAAGGGACTGCTCGAGGAGCTGGGGATGAAGGCGTTCCGTGTGTTCTTCAAGCAGGGCAAGCAAGCATGAAATCGCTGACACTGGACCTGACGCGCTGGGAAGCGCACTGCATTCTGGAGGCGCTGACGGAACTGGACGCCAAATGGGCCACCATCTGTCAGTCCTCGAAGGACGAGGATGAGGTGGCCGACTACGGCAACGACCTGATCGAGCTTCGTCTAACGCTCAAGCGGGTGAAGGAACAGGCGATCGCTGCCTTCGGTCCGGGTGTGGCGAACTTTGATCGAACGCCGCTGTAAACGGCGGCTTTCGGGAGTTGGGTAGTCGCTGACGTGAACGCCTGAGAATTCACATTCCTGCCAACCCACGCGCCCGGTCCAACGCGTTGAACAGGCGCTGTCCGACGCCACGGACCGCCGGTTCGCAGCGAGCGGGTGGGAAAGCTCTTCGTTCCGCCTGTTTCCGGGGCTGCGTTTCAGGCCGCTCGGAGCGCGACAAGGGCCCGGGCCGCCTGCAGCACGGCCTCAAGGCGCTCTGGCATCGGCGTGGCCAACAGCCCTTGCGCCTCGGCGTCGAGCGCGCGGTCCCCAGTGCCCACGGCCCACCTTCCCGTGAGCGCTTCGATCGGCGTCAGCCCTCCCAGGAGTTCGGTCGGTGCCGCGAAGAAGCCGTAAACGTCGGTCGCTCCGATCGGGGCGAGCACGCGCATCACGCGGCTGAGTGGCCAGCCGGCGATCCCCGGCCAGGCCTGGAACGCGGGATATTCGCGCGAAGGCGGCCGAGCGGGCCGCCGTACCGAGAACAGTTCCCCCGCGCGCTCGCGCTCGAGAACCGCGGCCTCGCTCAGCCCTCCCAAGGCAGCCCCCAGCTGCGCGGCCGTCATCGCGTGCATGGGGTGCGAGCAAGCCGCAGGCGTGTGGCTGATCGTCTGGTGTCTGCGCATGACTTCCGTGGGGCCTATGGAGCCGGTGGGCCCAGTGAGAACAGTCCGGTCGGCCGGATTGCTCGGGCCGTTCCGAATGGCTGAATCGGTGCGGCCTTCATCAGCGGTTCCATGAGGGCACTCAAGAGGGGCAGGCGACTCGGATCCCTCACGGCGGGCTTCGGTACAAGGACAGGAACCGGAACATCTTGGGCCATTCCTCCCGCGGTGAGAACGCGATGGCGACCTCCTGATTGCCCAGCGCCGACTCCGTGATCACCACGTGGCCGTCCACCGACTTGGCACGCTCGAACTCCTGCTGACTCACCTTGCACACGGCCTTGAAAAAGGGCCCGCTCACCCATTGCTGCACGTCCGGCTTGTCCTTGAACTTCAGGTACGCCGCTAAGGACGCATGCGCGACGGCTACCATCGCGTAGCCCAGCGGGACGTCGTCCCGCACGAGGATGTACATCTTCAACGTGGGCTCCATTACGCCGAAGCGTTCGAAGGTTCGGCACTCAGGTGAGGCGACGCGGCGCAGGCCGCCTCGCCCAGGCTGGCGAGTAGGGTCAAGTCTTGCCCGTCCGCGTCCGCGACGCTCTCGAGTCCTCCCGGGACAATCTCGAACCGACAGCCCTGCCCGTCTTCCACCACGAGGCCACATCCTCCCCGGCGCTGGCGCCAGACGGCTCGCGCTTCCAGGGCACGCCACTGGGGCCAGTCACTGTCAAGCGGATACAGGCAAAGCAGCGCCACGAGCTCACGCTGGTCGTGCAGCAGGCGCTCGAGCACCTCGCTGTCCCAGCACAAGACCGCCACGGCGCGCTGACGCTCCGCCTCGGCTGTTCGATAGGTGGCAACGAACCACGCCTCGCGCGACGCGGCGGCGGGCAACCTGAAATGATCGCGGGAAAAAATCATTCGATCTCTCGTGACGAACAAGAACGCGGCGGCCACACTCGACGCGTGAACACCGAGCTACAGCCTAGTGACGTCGGCATCGCCGTGCGCGTTCCGGCCCGCGGGAACATGCGCGAGGTCCCTGGGAACCACCGTTGCTGGCAAGCGGCGATCTGGCCCGGGGCGTGTCGATGTCAAGACGATCTATTCCGCCGGGCGAGACCATTCTGTTGTCCCGCGGCAGGGACCGACAAGCGCGGCCCGTGAGTCCGAGCACCGCCATCGGCCATGCATGCAATTCTTGGATAAGTGCTGCGGCCAGCAACGCGAGCGCTCAAGGCCGTCTGACGCCCCACTGCGCTCACCCTGGCGCCACCGCATCCAATTGATCGCCGGGCATTGCAGTGGGTGTCAGGCGCTAGCGCTACGAGGCATCGGGCTTGCGATCACGCACGGACGCATCCAAGCTTGAGCGAGGCCGCAATTGCCGAGATTCCGAATGCGGCAATTACGGCGTGACCGTGAATACGCAATGACGCGAGTGCATCGGTGGTTTCGACGGTTCACGTCCCGCCCCGAACCCGCCGCAGGTCACGACGGCCATGCGCTTTCTGGATATGGACGCCGCGCCCCTACCGTGTCGCGGCAGGTCGTCCATGTACAAGTCACTTCACAGCCATCAGTACGATGAATTCCTGGTGCAGCTCAAGGCATTGCGCCAGAGTCAGGGATTGCGCCAGTCTGATCTCGCCGAACGGCTGGGGCGCGCTCAGTCAATGATTAGCCGCGTGGAATCGGGAGAGCGTCGCCTGGACGTGGTCGAGTTGTGGGTTTGGCTGGGCGCGCTCAATACGCAATTGAGCGGCTTTGCCCAGGAGTTGGAGCAAAGGCTAGCCGATACGCCATGGGCACGCATCAATGTCCGTTCATCACGTCACGATCCGAAATTGCGTGAATGAGGCCGGGAACTCGCGCCCCCCACGCGCTCAACGCCGCGGTGGTGCGAACTGATGCCGCAGCCCGTCGAGCTGCGCCCACTCGTCATCGAGCACGCTCGCGAAAGCTTCGAGCGTCACACCCACGGCCTGAGCCCAAAGACGCAGCTCCACCACATCCAGACTGCGAACACCGCGCTCGATCTTGCTGATGTCCGATTGACGCAACGACATCGCCATGGCCATGTCCTCCTGCGAGACGCCCGCGAGTTCGCGCGCCTGCCGAAGCAGGCGACGCAGAACTTGCTGGTGATCGGATGGACCTTCGGGCGGCATGCGCGGACTGGGCTGGAGGCCGCGCAGGGTGCATGCGAGTTTTAACTATGCGAAATTCGACTATCTTCTTCATATCCTGCGGCCCAGGCGGCCACTTGGCCCACATCGGCCGCCCTGGCCGCATTGACCGATCACCGCGCGGGCTGCGGCTCGATGGCCTGGCGCGGCGCCTCTGCCGCTGGAGGCACAGGCGTGTATGAAGGATTCTGATCTCGCCGCACTCAAGGGCTTCGACGAACTGCCGGACTGCGCCACGGTTCGGATGCCCGTGGTTGCGGCACTTTTCTCGGTTTCTCCGGCAACGGTATGGCGATGGCGCAAGGCGGGTTTGATTCCAGATCCCATCCGCGTGGGCGGAATCACACTCTGGCGGGTTGGCGATTTGCGGCGCCACCTGGTCCGCCCTCCCCGATCCGAGCCCTAGGTTCGACGCTTGCTCGCGAGGCGGTGCCCGTCCATGGGCGTCATGGAGATGCGCCGGGCAGTTCCCGGCTGCTGCCTTTGGACCGCCGGTGGGCGAGCCTTGGGCTCGTCCGGTTGCAGGGCGTCACGGTCCGGTCAAGCGCCAGAGTGCCGACCAGTCGCCTTGTATGGCGGCGACCGAGCAGGCGTCAATCCATCGCTGCACCGGGTCGAGTGCCTCCAGTTGCTCGCGGGCCAACACGATCCACCAGCCCAGGAGCGCTCGGGGGCGCGGAGGCAACTTTGGCAATTGCGCCTCGACCAATGTGATGAAGCGAGCGGCCCGCTCGTGGCGCTCAAGTTCATGGCCGAGCGCTTCCAACTGAGCGAGTGACACCGGTAGAGGAAATCCAGACGGAGGCTCCGGAGTCCGCCGGCGTCCAGAGAGCGTCGCGCGCGACCTCTCGACCCTATTGCCCACGGGGGGCACGCCAAGCCAGGCGTCAGCGGGCGTTTCGTCGCTGCCGTATTCTGGCGTCGGTCCTGCCTCGCCGTCGTTCACGCCGCCAGTCCCGGTCTGCGGCGCCGGGGGGTCTTGTGCGGGCCCGCGCATGCCCCATGGATCGTCGGCTGACGACCCGTTGCCGACCTGCGAGCTTTGCCGGGGCGCCTGATCGGTCAGAAGCGCATGCCGGGTGGCCGCATCGGCGCGCGCCTCGTCGAGCAGTCTCAGGAGTGCTTCACGCGGTAGATCAACCGACGTGAGTTGCACCCGATCGGGGTCTGGTAGCGGCGTGCGCGTAGGCGCCCGGCCCTGCTTCTGCTGGGACCAGTACCCGCGCGGCGGCGTCGGGACGTCGAGGCCCTTCGAGACGATCTTGAGCCATGTGTCCGACTTCCGAAGCGCGTCGGCGATCCGGCCCTGCGGCACGGTCCACACCAACAGATAGAGCTGATGCCGCGACAGCTTCATGTGCGACCGCCGTCGGTCTCGTCCGGATATCTTGTTCGGATCCATCGGGCCACAGGCTCGCAGCGCCACCGCCGGCGCCCGCCCTTGCCCAACCGCGTCCCGGGGGGAAAACCGTGATGGCGGATCAGGCGGTCGAGTGTGGCCGCCGAGACGGATAACAGCGCCAGCACGTCGTCCCGGCCGAGCAGCGCGGGCATCGTGCGAGACACGAGGAGTGGCTTCGTTCTGGGCATGACACGACCTGAGGTCCAACGCGTCTGCATGCTGCCGTCTGAGGCGGCGTATGAATAGGCCATCCATTCATCGCCTCGGGCGCGCAATGGTCGACCCATTTCCTGCGCGCTGGCGCTTCGGCACCAGCGCCGCGGAGGGAAGTGAAGACGCCGGTGCAGTGGGACGCGCCATGTCGACTTCGGCACAGGTGGCAAGGATGACGGCGCCGCTCAGCACTGCGCCTTTGGGTCGTCCGGCAATTCTCCGGGAGGGCGAGGCGTCAGCACGGGAACCTCCCCTTCTTGGCCAAGCGTCCACTTCAAGGTCGTGACGTGCTTGCGCGGGTCGAACTTGAAGGTGATCTTCCTGCCGGCCTTGTAGGTGCGCCGCGGCGTTTCCGCTTTTCCGTTGATCTCCAAGACGATTGGCGGCAACTCAATGAACCAGTCGAACACGGGCACCCGGCAGGCAGGGCCCGCGAAAAACATCAGCTTGCTCAGGTCCATCTCATCGGTGATCTGCAGGGGTTCTTCGAGGACGGTCGTGATGACAACGGGCTGATTCCCGAGATCCAAGTTGTCGCGCCCACCGGTCATCACATCGAACGCATCAGCCAGGCGCTGATGGTCTTCCACGCGATACAAGAACTTGGGGCGGAACTGAATGGGCCAGTGAAGGCGACGCGCAAACTCGCTCGCCAGCCGCGTGTACTGCAGTGCGGCATTGAGCATGCGTGCGAGGCCGTCCGGGGGGATATCCGACTCGCTTTGGAAGAGCAAGCGGCCCTGCGCGTAAGCCTCGATCTGTAGCGTTGCGCCGTCGACCGCCTTGGCGGCGAATGAGCGGATATCTTCGAAGTGCGGTAGAAACCGGATGTCCCGGCCGTCCCAAGCCTCGAAGCAGGGAATGAGGCTGAGCGTAGAGTCCAACAAGTCACCGGCCTCGATGGCCGTGCGACTCGACATCTTGAGCAACCCGCCCCAGAGTTCCCAAGAGAGGTTTAGCGCCTTCGATCCGGCCGTCCCGGTGCCTTCCACAGTTGCGAGCTCCGACGACGTTCGGCTCGACCCGTGCACGACCGAGAGACGCAGCGTCACAAGATGAGAGATGGGAGCGACTTGCAGTACCCCTGCGCTGAGATCACCAGTGAGCTGTTCAAGCAATTCAGAGCCCAGCAGCTTCATCGAAGTAGCGGGGATGGATGCAGTCTGCCCCTCCTCGAATAGCTTGCGGAGCTCTTCTCTCGCGGTCTCTGCATCCGTGCCCGTCACGGTCAGCTTGACGTCGACTTGCTCCCTCGCGCGAATCTCGTGCTGCAAGGTGCCGGCGATGAAGGACGTGCTGACGGCTAAGCGGGGATCCAGACCGCTGAGGTAGCTATCGGTCGCGCGATGGGCATTGAAAATCGCGCGGAGGGCCTGAGCGGACGGGCTTGCCTTGAAGATCGCCTCGACGCGCTCCTCTACCGCGGCGTCCGAGAGGATGGGCTTGCGGTGACGGTCAAGCGCGGTCTGCAGCGCAGTCGCCTTCCATGAGCGAAGGAGCTCCGTCGGATAGGAGTCCTCGTCGTTGTCAATCTCACGAGCGCATACCGCACACAGCCAGATGCCGTTGTCGGCACTGCTACGCTCGGCCGCCGTCATGCGGGGGTCGAATCTGGGCCCGCCTGGCGATGCGGCCGCGATGTGGGCGGCGACACCAACGTTGGAAATCTTCTCGGGTGCCAAGCGGGGAACGGGGCCTACCGTCTGAACGTCACAGGTCGGCCTTGAGCACGCGCCGCCGACCTGCTTCATCAACAGGTCCACCGTGCGTGCGCTGAAATCATCGCGCGCCAATATGCCTCCCCCCAGCTCTCTCCGTCTTGATGCGAAGAGCAGCAGCAGCGTACCCCAGTCTTCGTCCAGCGCCTTGCTACGCATTGCAGCCAACCTGCACAGCCGGTTCAGTGCGCGGAACAGACCCCGCACAGGCACTCGACGGCCGGTCCGCCGCGGCTG
>Ga0268257_1002997_pt1 | contig 11122 bp, 12 predicted proteins | sample AgamicAtPrz_FD_200249 | JGI IMG/M metagenome (GOLD analysis project Ga0268257, IMG submission 200249) | Agave microbial communities from Guanajuato, Mexico - At.P.rz (v2) (version 3) | ecosystem: Host-associated > Plants > Phyllosphere > Phylloplane/Leaf | place: Guanajuato, Mexico | collected...
GCCCAGTTGATCACCAGGGTCGCCACCACCAGCGACATCAGCAGCTCCAGGGCATTCTGCGGCATCAGGTAGTTGAGCAGCACCGCGATCAGGGTCACGGCTGCCGAGACCAGGATCGAACGTACCGGCACGCCGCGCTGGTCGACCTTGGCCAGCGCCGCCGGCGCATCACCTTGCTCAGCCATGCCCAGCAGCATGCGGGCGTTGCAGTAGGTGCCGCTGTTGTACACCGACAGCGCCGCGGTCAGGACCACGAAGTTCAGCAGGTGGGCCGCCACGTCGCTGCCCAGCAGCGAGAACACCTGGACGAACGGGCTGCTGCCATAGCTGCCGCCGGAGGCGTCGATGCTCGCCACCAGGTTGTCCCACGGGGTCAGCGACAGCAGCACCACCAGGGCACCGACATAGAAGATCAGGATGCGGTAGATGACCTGGTTGATCGCCTTGGGGATAACGGTCTTTGGCTTGTCGGCCTCGGCGGCGGTGAAGCCGAGCATCTCCAGGCCACCAAAGGAGAACATGATGAACGCCAGCGCCATCACCAGCCCGCTGACACCGTGCGGGAAGAAACCACCATGGGCCCACAGGTTGGTCACCGACGCTTCCGGGCCGCCACTGCCGCTGGTCAGCAGGTAGGCACCCAGGCCGATCATGCTGACGATGGCCACCACCTTGATGATGGCGAACCAGAACTCGGCTTCACCGAAGAACTTCACGTTCATCAGGTTGATGGCGTTGATCAGCAGGAAGAACGCCGCCGCGGTGACCCAGGTCGGGATTTCCGGCCACCAGTAGTGGACGTACTTGCCGACTGCCGACAGTTCCGACATGCCCACCAGGATGTACAGCACCCAGCAGTTCCAGCCCGACAGGAAGCCGGCGAAACCGCCCCAGTACTTGTGCGCGAAATGGCTGAAGGAGCCGGCCACCGGCTCTTCGACGATCATTTCGCCGAGCTGGCGCATGATCATGAAGGCGATGAAGCCACAGATCGCATAGCCGAGGATCATCGACGGGCCGGCGGACTTCATCACGCCGGCCGAGCCCAGGAACAACCCGGTACCGATGGCGCCGCCCAGGGCGATCAATTGGATATGGCGGTTCTTCAAGCCACGCTTGAGTTCGCCGGACTGTGAGTTATGTCCACTCATGAACGAAGTCACCTGCTTGTTTTTATCTGTGACGGAATCGGACCCACCGCACTCGTGGCGCAGCGGAATGGGCAAGGTGGTTACCTTGGGTACTTGTGACGGGAGTCGCACCTGGCCTACGTGGCCAAGGGCGGATCAACCGGGTGTCAGCAAGCGTGCGCGGTACGCAAGGGAGTCACAGGTAAAACGCGGCGCATTGTATACCCCTGCAAACGCGCAGGCGTCAACGCGTTGCATCGTTTCCTGTGGAAAAAACGCAGCGGTCCCGGGGTGAAGGCCTGAAAAGGCGGAGTGATCGGCGTGCATGGCGCCTCCATTTTGTTGTTTTAAGTGCCTGGCGATCCTGCCTGGCTCTGCACACGGCAATGGCGCTATCTCAGCGCTTGGGCGGGGCTTTGGGAAGGGGGCGGCGGGGGCTGGGGAGGCTCTGGCGCGCAGGCTTTGGAAAGATTTTGTGACGAAGACGGGAAAAGCACAGGCAAGCCGAGGAAAGCGCCCAGAATCGTATAGTTTTCTTTACAGGATGGTTTGAAAATTTGCCAACGCTTGGGAATTTTCCGTCCCTTCAGGCACTTGGGCCGCTTTGCGCCCCGCGGTGAGTCCTACACCGCAGACACAAAAAAGCCAGCCCGAAGGCTGGCTTTCTCGCTACCGGAGCAAATCAGCCGCGCGGCTTGCCGCGACCACGGCCTGCCGGCTTGTCGCCTTCAGGACGGGACGGACGCTTGCGCATCTCGCTCGGACGCTCGGCCACCGTGCTGCCGCGGTTGCCCTTGCGCGGCGCTGCGTCTTCACGCGGCGCACGTGCCGGACGCTCGGCTTGGCCTTCAGCGGCCGGGCGCAGGGTGCGCACGCGCTCGCCACGCCCCAGCGGACGGGTCGACTTGCGCTGCAGGCGCTCGAGCTTGTCCTTGGCCTTGAGCTTCATTTCCGGCAGTGCCACCGGCTGCAGGCCGACTTCCGCGGCGAGAATATCGATCTCGCCCTGGCTCATTTCGCGCCAGCGGCCCATCGGCAGGTCAGAGTTGAGGAACACCGGACCAAAACGCACACGCTTCAGGCGGCTGACCACCACGCCCTGGGACTCCCACAGGCGACGCACCTCTCGGTTGCGGCCTTCCATCACCACGCAGTGATACCAGTGGTTGAAGCCTTCGCCACCTGGCGCCTTCTGGATATCGGTGAACTTGGCCGGGCCATCTTCGAGCACCACGCCGGCCTTGAGCCGGTCGACCATGTCGTCGTCGACTTCGCCGCGCACACGCACTGCGTACTCGCGGTCCATTTCATAGGAGGGGTGCATCAGGCGGTTGGCCAGTTCGCCGTCAGTGGTGAACAGCAGCAGGCCGGTGGTGTTGATGTCCAGGCGGCCAATGTTGATCCAGCGGCCCTCTTTCGGCCGCGGCAGGCGATCGAACACGGTCGGGCGGCCTTCCGGGTCGTCACGGGTGCAGATCTCGCCGTCGGGCTTGTTGTACATGATCACGCGGCGGGTCGCCTCCGCGGCCTCGACACGCTTGATCAGCTTGCCGTCGACGGTGATGGCATCATGCAGGTCGACGCGCAGGCCGAGGGTGGCCTCGACGCCGTTGACCTTGATTCGGCCCTGGCCGATCCAGGCCTCGACGTCGCGGCGCGAACCGACGCCGATGCGCGCCAGCACCTTCTGCAGCTTTTCGCCGGATGGCGGGGTGGGTTGTTGGTCTTGCAGGTCTTTGTCACTCATCTGGGCACCTCCCGGTGTAGTAGTGAAAGCGGGCGCGCATCATACGCGGTTCAGCAAGGGAACGCACTGGAGGGTAGAAGGTTTTTGCCGATAGCCCAGCAGATTCCGCCCAAAGGCACAGGTTGACGGTGCCGGCCTCATCGCGGGGCCAGCCGGCGCCACAGCGTTGGCGCTGTCAGGCCTTTGGTTCGTCCTCGGGCTCGATGGAAGCCTCATCGCGCAAATCATCGAAATCGATCTTGAGCCCTTCTTCCATCGCATCCAGCTCCACCAGCAGCGAGCGGAAGCTGGTCTCCTCCTTCGGCTCGATTTCCTCGCGCTCCTCGCCCAGGCTGGCATCGGCCAGGGCTTGCAGGTGAGCGGGCACCGGCGCCTCGTCCGGATCGACCTCGGGCTCCACCTCCAGCTCGCGCAGCTCGGCCAACGCCGGCAGCTCGTCGAGGCTCTTGAGGTTGAAGTGGTCGAGGAACGCCTTGGTGGTGGCGAACATCGCCGGGCGACCAGGCACCTCGCGGTAGCCGACGATGCGGATCCACTCACGCTCCATGAGCGTCTTGATGATGTTGCTGTTGACCGCCACGCCCCGCACGTCCTCGATCTCGCCACGGGTGATGGGCTGGCGGTAGGCGATCAGCGCCATGGTTTCCAGCAGCGCGCGGGAATAGCGCTGCGGACGCTCCTCCCAGAGGCGGCCGACCCAGGGCGCGTAGTCCTCGCGGATCTGCAGGCGATAGCCGGTCGCTACTTCCTTGAGCTCGAAGGCGCGGCCGTCGCAGGACTTGCCCAGCACCTCCAGGGCCTTCTTGAATACGGCGGGGGCCGGGCGCTCGGCCTCCTCGAACAGCTCGTACAGGCGTTCGAGGGATTGCGGTTTGCCCGAGGCAAGCAGGAAGGCCTCGATCAGCGACGCCAGTTCACGGGGTTCGTTCAGGTTCATCGGTAGTTGTCAGGTCATTCTGCCCGGGCACGGACGTGAATCGGGGCGAAGGGCTCATTCTGCACCAGTTCGATCAAGGATTCCTTCACCAGCTCGAGAATCGCCATGAAGGTCACCACCACGCCGAGCTTGCCCTCCTCGCGGGTGAACAGCTCGACGAAGGGCACAAAGGCGCCGCCCTTGAGGCGGTCGAGCACTTCGCTCATGCGTTCGCGGGTCGACAGCACCTCGCGGGTGATCTGGTGGCTCTCGAACAGGTCGTTGCGGCGCATGACCTCGGCCATGGACAACAGGATCTCTTCCAACGCCACCTCCGGCAACAACTTGCGCACCTTGGCCTGCGGAGCCTCCAGGCGCGGCACGACGATTTCGCGTCCGACCCTGGGCAATTCGTCGATGCCTTCGGCGGCGACCTTGAAGCGCTCGTACTCCTGCAGCCGACGGATCAGTTCGGCGCGCGGGTCGCCCTCCTCTTCCTCGGCCTCGCCGGAACGCGGCAGCAGCATGCGCGACTTGATCTCGGCGAGCATGGCGGCCATCACCAGGTACTCGGCCGCCAGCTCCAGGCGCACGCTCTTCATCAGCTCGACATAGCTCATGTACTGGCGGGTGATCTCGGCCACCGGGATATCGAGGATGTCGACGTTCTGCTTGCGGATCAGGTAGAGAAGCAGGTCCAGCGGGCCCTCGAAGGCTTCGAGGAACACCTCCAGAGCATCAGGCGGGATATACAGGTCGACCGGCATCTCGGTCAGGGCTTCGCCGTAGACCAGGGCCAGTTGCAGCTGGAACGGCGTCTGCGCCTCCGTGGCCGGCGCCTCGGGTGCCTGCACCTGGCTCACGCGTTGACCAAGAACGGGGTCGGATCCCCGCAACCTTCACGGATAAGCTCGGGCTCGTCACCGGACAGGTCGATGACAGTCGAGGCCTTCAGATCGCCGAAGCCGCCGTCGATGATCAGGTCGACATGGTGCTCCAGGCGCTGGCGGATCTCGTAGGGGTCGGTCATAGGCTCGTCGTCGCCTGGCAGAATGAGGCTGACGCTCATCAGCGGTTCGCCCAGCTCCTCGAGCAGGGCCAGGACGATGGGATTGGACGGCACGCGCAGACCGATGGTGCGGCGCTTGTCGTGCATCAGCAGGCGCGGCACCTCGCGGGTGGCGTTGAGGATGAAGGTGTACGGGCCCGGAATGTGGGCCTTGAGCAGGCGGAACGTTGCCGTGTCGATCTTGGCGAAGGTACCCATCTCGGACAGGTCGCAGCACAGCAGGGTGAAGTTATGGTGCTTGTCCAGCTGGCGCAGGCGGCGCACGCGCTCGATGGCACCCTTGTCACCGATCTGGCAGCCCATGGCATAGGCCGAGTCGGTCGGATAGACCACCACCCCGCCCTTGCGGATGATCTCGACGGCCTGCTTGATCAGGCGCGTCTGCGGGTTCTCCGCATGAATCTGGAAAAATTGGCTCACGAAGTCGTCCTGTTCATACCGCCATAGGCTGTTCATGTCGGAATCGGCGCCACAGGGGTGGCAGGTCCTCAGGCAATGGCCGGTAGGCACCGATCTCGCCCCAGGTGCCAGGGCCGTGGAAGTCGCTGCCGGCGCTTGCCAGCAGGCCGAACTCACGGGTGAGGATCGACATCGTCCCCACCTGCTCGGGCGGCATCATCCCGTTGACCACTTCCAGTGCCTGCCCTCCAGCCTGAATATAGTCGGCAATCAGCCGTCTGCGCTTGCTGCGGGTCAGTTCGTAGTGCATGGGATGGGCCAGGCTCACCCACGCATTGGACTCACGCAGCGTCGCGACAGTTTCCTCCAGCGTCGGCCAGTGCAGCTTGACGTCGCCCAGCTTGCCGGCGCCCAGCCACTTGCGGAACGCCTCGCCGCGGTCCTTGACGAAGCCGGCGCGGACCATGAACTCGGCGAAATGCGGGCGCGCCGGGGCGTTGCCGCTGTCGCCCAGTTCCTGCTGCACCGCCCGCGCGCCGTCCAGCGCGCCGGGCATGCCCTTGGCCGCCAGCTTGCGGTCGATTTCCTCGGCGCGCAGCCAACGACCCCGGTGCAGGTTGGCGATGGCCTCGAGCAACGGCGGCGCGTCAAGGGGGAAGTCGTAGCCCAGCACATGAATGGTGGCGCCGCCCCAGGTGCACGACAGCTCCACGCCACTGATCCACTGCATGCCGTTGTCCAGGCAGGCCTGGCGCGCCTCCGGCAGGCCTTCAAGGGTGTCATGGTCGGTGAGCGAGAGCGTGCGCACCCCGTGCTCATGGGCCCGGGCGACCAGTGCCGTGGGCGACAGGGCGCCGTCGGAGGCCGTGCTGTGACAGTGCAGATCAACATTCATGGAGGAGCGCTTTCGCAGGAATCGATGTTTGTTATTATGCCGTCACATCCCGCTTCTGGCTGCCACCGTGAAACAATTCATCGATTTCATCCCGCTGCTGCTCTTCTTCATCGTCTACAAGCTTGACCCGCGCCCGGTCGAATTCGCCGGCCACGGCTTCGAGTTCGGCGGGATCTACAGTGCCACCGCCATGCTCATCGTCAGCTCCGTGGTGGTCTACGGCGCGCTGTTCCTGCGCCACGGCAAGCTGGAGAAGGGCCAGTTGCTGACCTTGGTCGCCTGCCTGGTGTTCGGCGGCCTGACCCTGGCTTTCCACAGCGAGACCTTCCTCAAGTGGAAGGCCCCCGTGGTCAACTGGCTGTTCGCCCTGGCGTTCGCCGGCAGCCACTTCATCGGCGACCGGGTGCTGATCAAACGCATCATGGGCCATGCCCTGACACTTCCGGAAACAGTGTGGAACCGCTTGAACGTGGCGTGGATTGCCTTCTTCCTGGTGTGCGGGGCCGCCAACCTGTTCGTCGCCTTCACCTTCCAGGACATCTGGGTCGACTTCAAGGTGTTCGGCAGCCTGGGCATGACCGTGCTGTTCCTGGTGGCCCAGGGTGTCTACCTGTCGCGCCACCTGCACGATGCCGACCCCTCCACCTCCAAACCCAAGGACTGACATGCTCTACGCCATCATCGCCAGCGACGTCGAAAACTCCCTGGAAAACCGCCTGGCCGCCCGCCCCGCGCACATCGAACGTTTGCAGCAGCTCAAGGCCGAAGGCCGCGTGGTGCTGGCCGGCCCGCACCCGGCCATCGACAGCAACGACCCGGGCGTCGCCGGCTTCAGCGGCAGCCTGATCGTCGCCGAGTTCGACTCGCTGGCCGCCGCCCAGGCCTGGGCCGACGCCGACCCGTATATTGCCGCGGGCGTGTACGCCAAGGTCGTGGTCAAGCCGTTCAAGCAAGTCCTGCCGTAACAGGCTACACAGGGACGGGCTTTGCAGGGGCAAGCCCGTTCCCACGAAGCCGCTCCCTGCTACGCCCCGCGCGACACTATTCATAAAATCCGACGACTGGCCGACAACCTCCTGAATCGATACGAATCAGGAGTTCCAATGCGTCAAGGTCCGATGTCCCTGCTGCTTTGCCTGTTGCTGCTGTCCCCTCTCGCCGCGGCCGAACAGCCGCTGTCGCTGGAAGCCGGGGCGCGGATCACCGACTTGCAGCAGCGCCTGGAAGAGAGCGAGAAACAGCGCACGACGCTGACCCAGCAGCTGCAGAACCAGGACAGCGAGCGTGAAAGTGCCCAGCTCGCCCGCCTGCGCCAGGACAACCAGCGCCTGAAGCTGACGATCAAGGAGCTGCAGGCCGGCGCCAGCGCCCCGCAAAGCCCGCTGACCGACCAACAGCAATGGTTCCTGATCGGCTCGGCCGTTGCACTGTTGTCCGCAGTCTGCGGTATCTTAGCCAGCGGCGGACACAGAAGACGCCGGCAATGGTTGAATTGAGTGAGAAATGAGCGAGCTGTTACTGATTGATGATGACCAGGAGCTGTGCGAGCTGCTCGGCAGCTGGCTGACCCAGGAAGGGTTTGCGGTGCGCGCCTGCCACGATGGCCAGAGTGCGCGCCAGGCCTTGGCTACCCACGCCCCGGCGGCGGTGGTGCTGGATGTCATGCTGCCCGATGGCAGCGGCCTGGAACTGCTCAAACAGCTGCGCAGCGAACACACCGACCTGCCGGTGCTGATGCTCTCGGCCCGCGGCGAGCCGCTGGACCGCATCCTTGGCCTGGAACTGGGCGCCGACGATTACCTGGCCAAGCCGTGCGACCCCCGTGAGCTCACCGCCCGCCTGCGCGCGGTGCTGCGCCGCAGCCACCCCAGCGCGCCCAGCAGCCAGGTGGAGATCGGCGACCTGATCTTCAGCCCGGTACGCGGCGTGGTCAGCATCGACCAGCGCGAGATGACCCTCACGCTGTCGGAAAGCCGCATCCTCGAAGCCTTGCTGCGCCAACCCGGCGAGCCGCTGGACAAGCAGGAACTGGCGCAGATCGGCCTGGGCCGCAAGCTCACGCTTTATGACCGCAGCCTGGACATGCATGTCAGCAACCTGCGCAAGAAGATCGGGCCGCACCCGGATGGCCGCCCGCGCATCGTCGCCCTGCGCAGCCGCGGCTATTACTACAGTCTGTAGGAAATCCGGGGCCGCTGCGCGGCCCTGTCATCTTTACCCAGCCTTTACCCTCGCCTGACCGCCCTTGACCTTGATCTCCCTAGACTGGGCTCATCCGGTAACCACCGGCCCCTGAAAGGAGAGACACCATGCGCAAGACCCTTATCGCCCTGATGTTCGCCGCCGCCCTGCCGACCGTGGCCATGGCCATGCCCGAAGGCGGCCCGCGCCACGACGGCCCGCATCATCGCGGTGACGCGCCTTTCGCCCAGCTGGACCTGAGTCGCGACCAGCGCCAGCAGATCGGCAAGCTGATGGGCGAGCAGATGAAGCAGCGCCGCGACATCAACGAACGCTACATCGCCAAGCTGCCGGCCGCCGATCAGAAAGCCCTGAAGGACGAGCTCAAGGCCAGCCACGACAAGACCGAAGGCCAGATCCGCGCCTTGCTCAAGCCCGAACAGCAGAAGAAGTTCGACGACCTGCAGAAGGAGCGCGCCGCGCGCAAGGCCGAGTGGCAGGAGTTCCAGGCCTGGAAGGCTGAAAAAACCGGCAAGGCCCAGTAAGCTGTCAGCCCGATGCCCGGCCCGCTTCCCAGCAGGCCGGGCTTTCGCCATTTCCTGGAGGTGCTTGTCTTGCGTTCACTGTTCTGGCGCATCCTGGCCAGCTTCTGGCTGGCCATCGCCTTGGTCGCCGGGCTGTCGATCCTGCTCGGGCACATGCTCAACCAGGACACCTGGATCCTCAGTCGCCACCCGGGCCTGAACAACCTGGCCAGCCATTGGGCCCAACACTATGAACAGGAAGGCCTGGAGTCGTCGCAACGCTTCCTGGAACGGCGCAAGCAGCGCTACAAGATCGACGTGCAGGTGCTCGACGACAGTGGCGATGCCGTGGTCCCCGGCACTTTCCCGCGCCGCGCGGCAGCCTTCGAGGCACGCCAGCACAACGACGAACGTCGCCTGCCCTGGCGCCGCCTGACCGAGGAGTACACCAGCCCCGACAGCGGTGAAACCTACCTGCTGATCTACCGTATCCCCCACCCGGAACTGGCCGCCTGGCACCGCGAAAGCCTGATCTGGCCGCTCAGCGCCCTAGGCATAGCGTTGGTGGTGCTGACCCTGTTCAGCCTGCTGGTAACCCTGTCGATCACCCGCCCGCTCAGCCGCCTGCGCGGCGCCGTGCACGACCTGGGGCAGACCAGCTACCAGCAGAACAGCCTGGCGCGGCTGGCCGTGCGCCGCGACGAGTTCGGCGTGCTGGCCAACGACTTCAACAAGATGGGCGCCCGCCTGCAAAGCCTGATCGGCAGCCAGCGCCAGCTGCTGCGCGATGTGTCCCACGAACTGCGTTCGCCCCTGGCGCGGCTGCGCATCGCCCTGGCCCTGGCCGAGCGCGCCGAGCCGGAACAGCGCCAGGCCCTGTGGCCGCGCCTGACCCGCGAATGCGATCGTCTGGAAGACCTGATCAGCGAAATCCTCGTGCTGGCCCGGGTCGATGCCGAGCAGGCGCATGCCGAGCCGGTGGACCTCAATGCCTTGTTGGGCGGCGTGCGCAAGGACGCCCAACTGTCAGCGCCGGATCAGGAGGTGCGCCTGGAGATGCAGCCCGGCCTGACCCTGCAAGGCTGGCCGACGTTGATCGAACGGGCGGTGGACAACCTGCTGCGCAATGCGCTGCGCTTCAATCCGGCCGGGCAGCCGATCGAGCTGCGCGCCAGCCGCGAGCAGGACCGCATCGTGCTGAGCGTGCGCGACCACGGCCCGGGGGTGGCGACGGAACATCTGGAACAGTTGGGCGAGCCATTCTTTCGGGCACCGGGGCAGGAGGCGCCGGGACATGGGTTGGGGCTGGCGATTGCACGCAAGGCGGCGGAGCGCCATGGTGGCAGCCTGAAGCTTGCGAACCATCCGCAGGGTGGGTTCGTGGCTACGCTGGAGCTGCCCAGCGAAGTTAGCCCTGGCTGACCGATACAGGGACCGCTGCACAGCGGCCCCATTCAATCACTCGCCCCAGGCGCTCACGTACTCGGCAGTTTCCAGGATCGGCGCGGTGCGTGGCTCGGCCATTGGCGTGCCGACATACAGGTAACCGATCAGTTCTTCGTTCTCGGCAAGCCCCAGCCCCTTGTGCACATGGGCGTCGAAGGCCATGTCGCCGGTGCGCCATACCGCGCCGATACCCTGGGCATGTGCGGCGATCAGAATGCCATGGGCGGCGCAGCCCGCGGCCAGTCGCTGCTCGATCTTCGGCACCTTGAAGTGATCCTGCAGCCGGGCGATCACCACGATCAGCAACGGCGCGCGCAGCGGCATCGCCCGGGCCTTGTCCAGCGCCGCCTGGGTGGCTTCACCCTTGGCTTGCACGGCTTCGGCGAACAGTTCGCCGAGCTTTTCCCGGCCCTGCCCTTCGATGGTCAGGAAACGCCAGGGGCGCAGCTGGCCATGATCCGGCGCACGCAATGCGGCCTGGAACAGCGCCTCGCGCTGGGCGGCATTGGGCGCAGGTTCGGTCAGGCGTGGCACGGAAACACGGTTGAGCAATGCGTCGAGAGCCTCCATCGGCTACCCTCCTGGCAAGTTGAAAGTGCCGCCATTCTGCACCATCGAGGGGAATCGTGGGAGCGGGCTTGCCCCGCGATCCGGCCATCGCGGTGCAAGCCCCCTCCGTGGAGGCCACCAATCGGCGTTTACAAGACCCGGCCCACAGGTAGAATGGCGCCCTTTCCGTAGCGAGTCAGAGCAGATCACATGGCGTTGCCGACCTTAAGGATCATTGGTTTCATCATCGGCATCTTCCTGATCAC
>Ga0268257_1003007_pt1 | contig 11094 bp, 13 predicted proteins | sample AgamicAtPrz_FD_200249 | JGI IMG/M metagenome (GOLD analysis project Ga0268257, IMG submission 200249) | Agave microbial communities from Guanajuato, Mexico - At.P.rz (v2) (version 3) | ecosystem: Host-associated > Plants > Phyllosphere > Phylloplane/Leaf | place: Guanajuato, Mexico | collected...
CGTTTGCGACTATTTTTTTGCGGCTTTTTACGAGGCAAACCGCCCCTCGGCATGCACCTTGGGTTTCGCAAATCCCGTCGAATCCAGAATCAGCCCCAATAGTGTTGAACTGAGTATACCAGATTTTGCGTCCTGGATACCAGTCTGTTACTTAACTTATTGAATTGACCAATAAGTGCACAGGTTTTTATCGACCTGCGTTTTTCATAATGCGCGCTTTATCGAGCTTCCACTCGCGATCCTTAATATCGGTACGCTTGTCATGCTCTTTCTTACCTTTAGCCACGCCGATTTTGACTTTGCACCAGGCGTTTTTCCAGTACAGCGACAGGGCCACTACGGTATAACCTTCGCGGTTGATGCGGCCATAAAGCGAATCCAGCTCACGCTGGTTCAGCAGCAGCTTACGGGTGCGGGTCGGGTCGCAGACATAGTGGCTTGAAGCCACCGTCAGCGGCGTGAAGTTTGCGCCAAACAGGAACGCTTCGCCCTCTTTCAGGATCACGTAGCTGTCACCGATGTTGGCTTTACCGGCGCGCAGAGATTTTACTTCCCAGCCCTGCAACGAAAGACCCGCTTCAAACTCTTCTTCAATGAAATATTCATGGCGGGCACGCTTGTTCAGCGCAATGGTTGCCGAGCCAGGTTTATGTGCTTTTTTCTTCGTCATAAGTGTCTTGAAGCCATAAGTAATCTGAATTCAAACGTTACCTCAGTACGTCCTGTGAGGCCTAACGGGCTATCTTAGCACGAGATAAGGCTTAGCGTTTTTTTAACAAGCGATAAATGTTATTATTTATGGGGTGTATGATCATGGAAACTGCTATGCCTCAGATTAGTCGTACTGCGCTTGTCCCGTTCAGTGTGGAGCAAATGTATCAGTTAGTGAACGACGTTAACGCCTATCCGGAGTTCCTGCCGGGATGTACCGGCAGCCGCGTTCTGGAGTCTGGCCCGACGCAAATGACCGCGGCGGTGGATGTCTCCAAAGCGGGCATCAGCAAGACGTTCACAACCCGTAATACGTTGACCGATAATCAAAGTATTTTGATGAACCTGGTGGACGGCCCCTTCAAAAAGCTGATGGGCGTGTGGAAGTTTACGCCGCTCAGCGCCGATGCCTGCCGTATCGAATTCCACCTTGACTTTGAGTTCACCAATAAGCTGATTGAGCTGGCGTTTGGCCGCATCTTTAAAGAGCTGGCCGCCAACATGGTGCAGGCGTTTACCTCACGCGCGAAAGAGGTCTACAGTGCCGGCTAAAATCGCGGTCGAAGTGGCCTATGCGCTCCCGGAAAAACAGTATCTGCAGCGCGTGAACCTGGAAGAGGGCGCGACCGTTGAAGAGGCGATCCGGGCCTCGGGTCTGCTGGAGCTGCGCAGCGATATCGATCTGGCAAAAAATAAGGTGGGTATTTACAGCAGGCCCGTAAAACTCGCCGATGCGGTTCGCGATGGCGACCGGGTTGAGATTTATCGACCGCTGATCGCCGATCCGAAAGAGCTGCGGCGCCAGCGCGCGGAGAAATCCGGCAAGTAAGGCGATAAAAAAAGGTGCTCACTGAGCACCTTTTTTACATTCTGAACAGGCTTACTCTTTGGTGAGGGCCGGCTTGTTGTCGATATTGGTCAGCACGCCGTTGCTGTTAAAGGTCAGCGTCAGGGTCTGCTGGGTCACGCTCTCATGGCCAGGCTGCTGGCGGAAGACGTAAAACCAGGTGTTAGTGCCGAACGGATCGGACATCATCGGTGTTCCCAGTGCATAAGCAACCTGCTGCTGTGTCATACCGATACGGACTTTAGACACATCGTTAGGTGCCAGGTAGTTCCCCTGGTTGATGTCAGGGCGGTAAACCACTCGTTCCAGAGTGGAACAGCCTGCGGTCAACATCAGAAGAACCGCTGCGGCAGCGGTCAGCGTTTTACAGCGCATAGTGATTTGATTCCTTTTCGGGCCCGAGCAATACGCGACGGCTCATATGTAATATGCCGATGATAATAGACCTTTCACCACTTTAAAACCTCTGGTGCCAGGTCTGTCGGCGTTTTTATTGTTCTGTATGACTCTGAGATCCCAAAAAAGTTTACGCGGCCAGCAGTTCTTTCGCGTTTGCCAGGGTATTACGGGTGACTTCGCTCCCCCCTAACAGGCGCGCCAGCTCCTGCAGACGGGCGCGTTTATCCAGCGGCTGCATATGGGTTTCGGTCATCTCGCCGTCCGTCTCTTTGCTGACGTAGAAGTGATGATGACCGCATCCTGCCACCTGCGGCAGGTGGGTGACGCACATTACCTGGGTGGATTCGCCCAGCTGGCGCAGCAGTTTACCCACTACGGCAGCGGTCGGGCCGCTGATGCCCACATCCACTTCATCGAAGATCAGCGCCGGCGTTTCCATCTTGCGGGCGGTAATGACCTGAATGGCCAGCGCGATGCGCGACAGCTCGCCGCCGGATGCCACCTTGGAGATAGCCTGCAGCGGCTGCCCCGGGTTGGTGGTGACCCGGAATTCAACGCGGTCTGCTCCCTCGGCGGTAAGCTGATTCTGCTCAAATTTTACGTCAATGGTGAAGACGCCGTGCGGCATAGCCAGCGCGCGCATGCTGTCGGTGATGTGCTGACTCAGCTCCTCGGCGTAACGCTGACGAACGGCGTGCAGCTGCTGGGCAGTCTTCAGCGCCTGCTGGTGGTGGACGCTGACCGCCAGGGAGAGGGTCTCCTGCGAATCGGCCTGATCGTCCAGCAGCTGCTGTTCGTCGAGCAGCGCCTGATGGAAAGCCGGCAGCTCTTCCGGCGAGACGTGGTGCTTACGCGCCAGCGAGATCTGACGCGAAATACGCTGCTCCAGTTCAAACAGGCGGTTCGGGTCCAGGTCCAGACGGTCGCAGTAGTGGCGCAGCTCTTCCCCCGCTTCGGAGATCTGGATCGCGGCCTCTTCCAGCATGTCCAGTACGCCGGAGAGCTTGCTGTCCATGCCTGCCAGCTCTGTCACCATCTGGCGCACGGTATAGAGCTGGCTTTGCAGGTTGATGTCGTCGCCATCGGCCAGCATGTTCAACGCCTGCTGGCTGACGGAGAGCAGCTGTCCGCTGTTGGCGAGGCGCTTGTACTCTTCATCGATTTGCTCGAACTCGCCCGCCTGCGGATTAAATTCGTTCAGCTCTTTCAGCTGATAGGCCAGCAGCTCAGCGCGCGCGGCGCGCTCCTGGCTCTGCTGCTGATGCTGTGCCAGCTCACGGCAGCTGCGGTGCCACTGGCGGTAGTGCTCCGCCATCAGCTGAGTAAGTGCATACTCACCGGCATAACCGTCGAGCAGGGATTTCTGGTGCTCGGGTTTGATCAGCTGCTGATGCGCATGCTGGCCGTGGATCTGAATAAGCAGCTGGCCCAGTTCGCGCAGCTGGGAAAGGGGAACGGCGGTACCGTTAATAAAACCGCGGGAGCGCCCGTCGCTGTTGATCACGCGGCGCAGTAAGCACTCACGGCCATCTTCGAGCTGGTTCTCTTCCAGCCAGCGCTGGGCGGCAGGGGTATCTTTAAGGGCAAAGCGGGCGCAGAGGTCGGCACGGCTAGCGCCCACGCGAACGATGTCGCCTTCGGCCCGGCCGCCAAGGCACAGGCCGAGCGCATCAATTGCAATAGATTTACCGGCACCGGTCTCACCGGTGATGGCTGTCATGCCGCTGTGAAAGTCGATTTCAAGTTCACGAACGATGGCGAAGTTGCTGATGGTCAGTTGTGCCAGCATAGAGGTTTACCTGTATGAAAAACCATGACTGTTTTTTCATACAGTATAAACTGGTTTTTTATCCAGTAAAGGGCTGGATGTAAAATCAGAACAATTTTTTCGACCAGCCGAGCTTCGAGCTTAATGTGTTGAAATAACTGTAGTCTTTCGGATGTATCAGGTTGAGATGATAATCGCAGCGGCGGATCAGCACGTCTTCACCCTCCTGAATGGGCAGCGCTATCTGGCTGTCGCAGCTGATCTCCAGATCGCTGCGGCGATGGGAGAAGCGCAGGCGAATGGTGCTGCTGCTGTTAATCACCAGCGGACGCGCCGAAAGCGTATGCGGGAACATCGGCACCAGGGTGATGGCATCCAGAGAAGGGGTGAGAATAGGGCCGCCGGCAGAGAGCGAATAGGCCGTTGAGCCCGTAGGCGTGGAAATGATCAGCCCGTCGGAGCGCTGGGAAAAGGCGAAGATCTCGTCGATATAGACTTCAAACTCGATCATATGCGCCACTTTGCCAGGGTGAAGCACCACTTCGTTGATGGCGGTACTGATGCGCTTCTGGCAATCCTGCTGGCAGACCTGCGCCTCCAGCAAAAAACGCTTTTCGCTGATGTAGTGGCCTTCCAGCACGTCGGCCAGCTGCTGCTGGGCGTTATCCGGGTCGAGATCGGTAAGGAATCCCAGGTTGCCGCGGTTGATGCCGATAACCTTGATATCGTAACGCGCCAGGGTGCGCGCGGCGCCGAGCATATTACCATCGCCCCCGACCACCACCGCCAGATCGGCCTGCTGCCCGATTTCCGCCAGGGTGCCGGTCTTCACGTTTTTAAGCTGCAGCTCCTGGGCTATCTGCTGCTCTACTATCACCTCATAGCCTTTGCCGCACAGCCAATGATAGAGCATTTCATGTGTCGTCAGCGCGGTAGGGTGGCGTGGGTGGCCAACAATCCCAATACACCTGAAATGATTATTCATTTTCTGGAGGTCCTTGTGCGAATGAATGATGACAATGTGGCTTGCTCCCTTGAATCCCGGAAACTGATCCCCATAATAAGCCAAGTTAGCGAGATGAATGCAGAAAAACGCGGAGAAATTCATGAGTAGTAAAGAACAGAAAACGCCTGAGGGGCAAGCCCCAGAAGAAATTATCATGGAACAGCATGAGGAAGTTGAGGCGGTAGAGCCGGACGCTTCTGCTGAGCAGGTGGATCCGCGCGATGAAAAAATTGCGAATCTGGAAGCTCAGTTAGCCGAAGCCCAGACCCGCGAGCGCGATAGCGTGCTGCGCGTCAAGGCGGAGATGGACAACCTGCGTCGTCGTACCGAGCTGGACGTTGAAAAGGCGCATAAATTTGCCCTTGAGAAGTTCGTCAACGAACTGCTGCCGGTGATCGATAGCCTCGATCGCGCGCTGGAAGTGGCTGACAAAGCTAACCCGGACATGGCTGCCATGGTTGAAGGTATCGAACTGACGCTGAAATCTATGCTCGACGTGGTGCGTAAGTTCGGCGTGGAAGTGATTGCCGATACCAACGTGGCGCTGGATCCGAACGTTCACCAGGCGATTGCGATGGTGGAGTCTGAAGAGGTTGCGGCGGGTAACGTGCTGGCCGTGATGCAGAAGGGTTACACCCTGAACGGTCGTACCATTCGCGCAGCGATGGTCACAGTGGCGAAAGCGAAAGCGTAATTTGCCTTTTGCAGCGCCGGGCGGTGGCTTCGCTTCACCCGGCGCTGTGTTTTACTCCGCCACGCTTTCCCGAAGCGGTTTTACCGGCAGCACCTTCACCTGTTTAATCATATTGTCCTGCACATCCAGGATATCAATATCGTACTGCTCAATACGTACCCGCGTGCCCGGGGCCGGGATCTCTTCCAGCGCTTCCAGAATCATGCCGTTTATCGTGCGCGCCTCGTCCTCCGGCAGATACCAGTTAAAGGCCTTATTGAGCTCGCGCACGTTGGCGCTGCCGTCGATGAGTACCGACCCGTCGTTCTGCGGGGTGACCTCTTCCGCAAGGGAAGGGGACATTGAGGTCGTAAAATCGCCGACAATCTCCTCCAGAATATCTTCCACCGTGACCAGCCCCTGAATATCGCCGTACTCGTCGACTACCAGCCCCACCTTTTTCTTGTTGCGCTGGAATTTAACCAGCTGGGTGCTGAGCGGCGTCCCTTCCGGGATGTAGTAAATCTCGTCGGCGGCGCGCAGGAGCATCTCCTTGGTGAACTCCTGTTTCTCGGTCATCAGGCGGTAAGCTTCGCGCACGCGCAGCATGCTGATGGTATCGTCCAGCGAATCGCGATACAGCACGATGCGGCCGTGGGGAGAGTGGGTCAGCTGGCGAACGATGGCTTTCCAGTCGTCGTTAATATCAATGCCGACAATCTCATTGCGCGGCACCATGATGTCATCGACGCTCACTTTTTCGAGGTCCAGCACCGATAGCAGCATATCCTGGTTGCGGCGGGAGATTTGCGAGCGCGACTCGTGAACGATGGTGCGCAGCTCATCTTTGCTCAGCGCGCTGCTGACCACCACGTCCGCCTTAATGCCCACCATACGCATCAGAAGTCGGGTCACCATATTCAGCAGCCACACCAGCGGCATCATCAGGATCAGTAAGGGCGACAGCAGGAAGCTGCTTGGATAGGCCACTTTTTCCGGATAGAGCGCGGCAATGGTTTTTGGCAGCACTTCGGCAAACACCAGCACCACGAAGGTGAGGACGCCGGTAGCGATGGCCACGCCGGCATTGCCGTACAGGCGCATGCCTACGATGGTGCCGAGCGCCGAGGCGAGAATATTCACCAGGTTGTTGCCGATCAGCACCAGGCTAATCAGCCGATCCGGCTTGCGCAGCAGTTTTTCGACGCGACGGGCGGCACGGTTACCCTGTTTGGCGCGATGACGTAACCGGTAGCGGTTGAGGGTCATCATGCCGGTTTCCGAACCGGAGAAATAGGCGGAGATAACCACCATGACGATCAGCGTGACGATCAGCGTAGTGGTGGAGATGTGATCCAGGGGGAACTCCTTGGTTGCTAGCTAACGAACTGCTGTATCACGCGGCTACCGAAGTAGGCCAGGGTCAAAATACCAGCGCCAGCTACGTTAAACCAGACGACGCGACGACCGCGCCAGCCCTTATGATAGTGGCCCCATAACAGGACAATATAGACAAACCACGCGAGGATGGAGAGGACCGCTTTATCGATATTCTCGGTGCTGAACAGGTTGTTCATATAAAACAGCCCAGTGCAGAGCGTAAGGGTCAGCAGTACGACGCCGATCTGGGTGATATGAAACATTTTACGCTCAATAACCATTAGCGGCGGCATTTCATGATTAAAGGCCAGCCTTTTATTCTTAAGCTGGTAATCAATCCACGCCAGCTGCATGGCGTACAGCGCGGCAATAATAAGCGTTGCGTAGGAGAAGAGCGACAGGCCGATATGCACCATCATCCCCGGCGTCGTCTCAAGGTGGGTGATGTACTCGTTAGGGACGAAGGTCGCAAAGGCCAGGTTAATAAGCGCAAAGGCATAAACAATTGGCAACAGCAGCCAGCCGCGGTTCTTCGAGGCGACGATGGTCATCACCGTACAGATCATCAGGCTGACCAGCGAGCCCACGTTCAGCACGCTTAAGTTCTGCACGCTGCCGTCGCCGGGAATAATGCGTGACTCCAGCGCAAACGCATGGCTTACGAGCGCGATCACCGCCGACAGAATAGCCATTCGCCGCCAGCCGCTGTTTTTTTGCAGCAGGCCGGGAATAATCAGCGCAAGGCTGAATGAGTAGGCAACAAGGGCGATGAGTGCGAAAACAGGCATATAGGCGTCGACAGTTGTCTTAATAAGAAAGAGACGCAGTATAACGTTAGCTGACGCCTGCTCCAACCGTTGCATAACAACAAAGGCGCCTTCATGTTATACTCCGGCAAAATTCTGTGTATGTGTCGCGCGAGCGACCCAACGTTTCTACCCCAGGCGAGAGACAATGTTTGATAATTTAACCGATCGTTTGTCGCGCACGCTGCGCAACATCAGCGGCCGCGGACGCCTTACTGAAGAAAATGTTAAAGAGACGCTGCGCGAAGTCCGCATGGCGCTGCTCGAAGCCGACGTGGCGCTGCCGGTCGTGCGTGAATTCATCAACCGCGTAAAAGAGAAAGCGGTTGGTCATGAAGTGAATAAGAGCCTGACCCCGGGTCAGGAGTTCGTCAAAATCGTCCGTAACGAACTGGTTGCGGCGATGGGCGAAGAGAACCAGGTTCTGAATCTGGCCGCGCAGCCGCCTGCGGTAGTGCTGATGGCGGGCCTGCAGGGTGCGGGTAAAACCACCAGCGTTGGTAAGCTGGGTAAATTCCTGCGCGAGAAGCACAAGAAGAAAGTGCTGGTGGTCTCGGCGGACGTCTATCGTCCGGCGGCGATCAAACAGCTTGAGACGCTGGCCCAGCAGGTTGGCGTAGATTTCTTCCCGTCCGACGTTGCCCAGAAGCCTGTCGATATCGTTAACGCGGCGCTGAAAGAGGCGAAGCTGAAGTTCTACGACGTGCTGCTGGTGGATACCGCCGGTCGTCTGCACGTAGACGAAGCGATGATGGACGAGATCAAGCAGGTTCATGCCTCTATTAATCCGGTAGAGACCCTGTTTGTTGTCGATGCCATGACCGGCCAGGATGCGGCGAACACCGCAAAAGCCTTCAACGAAGCGCTGCCGTTAACCGGCGTGGTGCTGACCAAAGTGGACGGCGACGCCCGCGGCGGTGCGGCGCTCTCTATTCGCCATATCACCGGTAAGCCGATTAAATTCCTCGGCGTCGGCGAGAAAACCGAAGCGCTGGAGCCGTTCCATCCGGACCGTATCGCCTCCCGTATCCTCGGCATGGGCGACGTGCTGTCGCTGATCGAGGATATCGAGAGCAAGGTTGACCGCGCGCAGGCCGAGAAGCTGGCCAATAAGCTGAAAAAAGGCGACGGCTTCGATCTGACCGATTTCCTTGAACAGCTGCGCCAGATGAAAAACATGGGCGGGATGGCAAGCCTGATGGGCAAACTGCCGGGCATGGGCCAGATCCCTGACAACGTCAAATCCCAGATGGACGATAAAGTGCTGGTGCGTATGGAAGCGATCATCAACTCGATGACGCTGAAAGAGCGCGCGAAGCCGGAAATCATCAAAGGCTCCCGTAAGCGCCGCATCGCCGCCGGCTGCGGCATGCAGGTGCAGGACGTTAACCGTCTTCTGAAGCAGTTCGACGACATGCAGCGCATGATGAAGAAGATGAAGAAGGGCGGGATGGCGAAGATGATGCGCGGCATGAAGGGCATGATGCCGCCTGGATTCCCTGGCCGATAATCGTTTCTGGCCTGGCTGGTTTGTCATTTTGGCGCCGGGGCGTGCTCGCTATCCTCACGTACTAGTAAGTACGCTCCGGTAGCTGTTCGCACGCCAACGCCAAACTGGCAGCACCGGTTACGCCCTGGCATCGTGCAGTAAAGAGCAGATGTCGATTGCATTTTCCCCAGAAATCAGTAAAATTTTCGGGCTTTTAATATGACACCGGGCTCCGTTCCTCGATGGGGCCCGGTTGTTTTATTCACACATGAGGATGTTATGGTAACTATTCGTTTAGCACGTCACGGCGCTAAAAAGCGTCCGTTCTACCAGGTTGTTGTTACTGACAGCCGTAATGCACGCAACGGTCGCTTCATCGAGCGCGTTGGTTTCTTCAACCCGCTGGCCGCTGGCGCAGAAGAAGAAACTCGTCTGGATCTGGATCGTATCGCTCACTGGGTTGGCCAGGGCGCTACCGTTTCCGATCGCGTTGCTACGCTGATCAAAGCAGCAAACAAAGCAGCTTAATCTGTCACGGTGGTCATGATGAGCAATAAAGCACCTGTTGAACCGATCGTATTGGGCAAAATGGGTTCTTGCTACGGTATTCGTGGTTGGCTCAGAGTGTTTTCCTCCACTGAAGACGCTGAAAGCATTTTTGATTACCAGCCCTGGTTTATCCAGAAGGCCGGTAAGTGGGAAGAGGTCGAGCTGGAAAGCTGGCGTCACCACAATCAGGACATCATCATCAAGCTGAAAGGCGTTGACGATCGTGATGCCGCGAATTTACTGACCAATTGCGAGATTGTCGTAGATTCGTCGCAGTTGCCATCGCTGGAAGAGGGCGACTATTACTGGAAAGACCTTATGGGTTGCCAGGTAGTTACCACCGAAGGCTACGACCTCGGCAAAGTCATCGATATGATGGAAACCGGGTCAAATGACGTTCTCGTCATTAAGGCAAACCTGAAAGATGCATTTGGTATCAAGGAGCGGCTGGTTCCGTTCCTCGATGGGCAGGTTATCAAGAAAGTCGATCTCGCTACTCGTACTATCGAAGTAGATTGGGATCCTGGTTTTTAAATTCTCCTGAAAACGGTAAAAGACGGCGCTATGTGGATTGGCATAATTAGCCTGTTTCCTGAAATGTTCCGCGCGATTACCGATTACGGGGTAACTGGCCGGGCAGTAAAAAATGGCCTGCTGAGCATCGAGAGCTGGAGTCCGCGTGACTTCACGCACGACCGGCACCGTACCGTGGACGATCGTCCTTACGGCGGCGGACCGGGGATGCTCATGATGGTGCAACCCTTACGGGACGCCATCGCAGCAGCAAAAGCCGCGGCAGGCGAAGGCGCAAAGGTGATTTATCTGTCACCTCAGGGACGCAAGCTTGATCAAGCTGGCATTAGCGAACTGGCGACGAATCAAAAATTGATTCTGGTCTGTGGTCGCTACGAAGGGATAGATGAGCGCGTAATCCAGACCGAGATTGACGAAGAGTGGTCTATCGGCGATTACGTTCTCAGCGGTGGTGAGTTACCGGCAATGACGCTGATTGACTCCGTAGCCCGGTTTGTTCCGGGTGTACTGGGCCATGAAGCATCAGCAACGGAAGATTCCTTTGCTGACGGGTTGCTGGACTGTCCACACTATACCCGTCCTGAAGTGTTAGAAGGGATGGAAGTACCGGCAGTGTTACTGTCAGGAAACCATGCCGAGATACGTCGCTGGCGTCTGAAGCAGTCGCTGGGCCGAACCTGGCTTAGAAGACCTGAACTTCTGGAAAACCTGGCTCTGACTGAAGAGCAAGCAAAGTTGCTGGCCGAGTTCAAAAAAGAACACGCGCACCAGCAGCATGAACATGATGGGATGGCCTGAGGCCCCCAAATATCAGTTTACCCAGGATAAGAGATTAAATTATGAGCAACATTATTAAGCAACTTGAACAAGAGCAGATGAAGCAGGACGTACCTTCCTTCCGTCCGGGTGATACCGTGGAAGTGAAAGTATGG
>Ga0268257_1003008_pt1 | contig 11088 bp, 10 predicted proteins | sample AgamicAtPrz_FD_200249 | JGI IMG/M metagenome (GOLD analysis project Ga0268257, IMG submission 200249) | Agave microbial communities from Guanajuato, Mexico - At.P.rz (v2) (version 3) | ecosystem: Host-associated > Plants > Phyllosphere > Phylloplane/Leaf | place: Guanajuato, Mexico | collected...
CAACACCCGCGATCTGTGCCTGGGCCTGGAAGTGGTGACGCCCCAGGGCGAAATCTGGGACGGCCTCAAGGGCCTGCGCAAGGACAACACCGGCTATGACCTGCGCGATCTGTTCATCGGCAGCGAAGGCACGCTGGGCATCATCACCGCCGCCACCATGAAGCTGTTCCCGCAGCCGGCCGCCCAGCTCACGGCCTTTGCCGCCGTGCCCTCCATGGAGGCCGCCGTGCGCCTGCTGGGCCTGGCGCACCAGCATCTGGGCGCGGGACTGACGGGCTTTGAAGTCATGGGCCAGTTTGCGCTGAGCCTGGTCGTCAAGCACATGCCGCAACTGCGCGTGCCATTTGCCGACATGGGCGACGAAGCACCCTACTGCGTGCTGCTGGAGAACAGCGACAGCGAGTCCGAACAGCATGCACGCCTGCGCTTCGAGCACCTGCTGGAGCTGGCCTTTGAAGACGGCTGCGTGGTCAACGCCGTGGTGGCGGAGAACCTGACCCAGGCCCATGACCTGTGGCATATCCGCGAGAGCATTCCCCTGGCCCAGGCCGAGGAAGGCCTGAACATCAAGCACGATATCTCGGTCGCCGCCTCGCGCATTCCCGCCTTTGTCGAGCATGCCGACGCCGTGCTCAAGCGCGAGATTCCCGGCGTGCGGCTGGTCAACTTCGGCCATCTCGGCGACGGTAATCTGCACTACAACGTGCAGGTGCCCGAAGGCGAAGACGGCAAGGCCTTTCTGCGCGACAAGGAGTCCCTGGTCAACCACCTGGTCTACGAGGCCGTGGATGCCTTCGGCGGCTCGTTCTCGGCCGAGCATGGCGTGGGTGCACTCAAGACGGACAAGCTCGAAAAATACCAGTCTCCCGTTGCGCTGCAGATGATGCGCGCCATCAAGCAGGCACTGGACCCGCAGGGCATCATGAACCCCGGCGTGGTGCTGACGCGCGGCTGATCTCGCCGCTGCCGATAAAAAAGCCCTGCCATGACCGGCAGGGCTTTTTTCTGGCCGCAGCCAGGGCTTCAGTGGGTGGCCACGATATTGCGCAGCATGCTCTGCACCGCACTGGGCCAGGGAATGTCTGCACCGTCCACGTCGGTGAACACGGTCTGCTTGCCCTCGCTGAGCAGCCAGACGCGCAGGCCGTTGCGCACCGGGTCTATCACCACGGCAGCCATTTCCTCGCCGCCCTGATGCTGGCGGTTGCCCATTACGTACAACAGGCCTGCGGAAGGCTCCAGCGGTCCCAGCGTCTGCAGGTTCTTGAGCAGCGTGTCGTACTGATGGCCCATCAGCGTCTTCAGCCGCTCGGCCAGCACGCCGTCCTGCACATAGTCCACGCCATCCCAGCGGTACTTGCCCTGCAGTGGCGTGAGGCTGTCCAGACTCTTCTCGCCTTCCTTGACCACATGCGGGGCGCGCACTTCCTGCAGGGAGCTCGCGGCCGCCTCCTCGATCTGTGCCGTCGCGGCGGGCTCCTGGGTCTGTGCCAAGGCATCGGGCGGGGCGGCCGCGGCCGCAGCGGCGGCCTGGGCATCCGCGGCAGCGGTGCTGGGAGATGGGGCCTTGGTCTTGTCGCAGGCGACCAGCAAGGCCGCAGCCGCCAGCGCAAAAGCCGCAGTGCTCACAAATTTGCGTGACATGAACTCGCTCTCCTTGTTTCAGCTCGGTGGTCTTGCATGACATTGTGAAGCCAGCGGCAGCGGCTTTGGGACAGACAGGGCCTCGGGCCGGGTCATTGCCAGCCACCAATCCGGCACGCTCGCGCACGTGGCACACTCGGGCTATTGCGGCCCCTGCGGGCCCACCCTCTTCAAGAGGAGCGACACCTTGTGTACGCTGACGGCACAGCCAGTCTTTGCAAGTCTTTGACCGCTTTTTGCACCATGAACTCCACCACCTGCACCCTGCGCCCCGTGCGCTGCCAGTACGAAACCTTCATGCGCCATGTGTACGAGCACGGCGCATCCAAGACCGACCGCACGGGCACGGGCACGCGCAGCGTGTTCGGCTACCAGATGCGCTTCAACCTCAATGAAGGCTTCCCCCTGGTCACCACCAAGAAGGTGCACCTGAAGTCCATCATTCTGGAGCTGCTGTGGTTTCTGCGCGGCGACAGCAATGTGAAATGGCTGCAGGAGCGCGGCTGCACCATCTGGGACGAATGGGCCGACAAGCAAACCGGCGACCTGGGCCCGGTCTACGGCGTGCAATGGCGCAGCTGGCCCAAGGCCGACGGCACGCATGTCGACCAGATTGCCGAAGTCGTCAAGCAACTCCAGAGCAATCCCGACAGCCGCCGCATCATCGTCAGCGCCTGGAACGTGGCCGAGCTGGACCAGATGGCCCTCATGCCCTGCCATTCCTTCTTCCAGTTCTATGTGGCCGACGGCAAGCTCAGCTGCCAGCTCTACCAGCGCAGCGCAGACATCTTCCTGGGCGTGCCCTTCAACATCGCCAGCTACGCGCTGCTGACCCATATGCTGGCCCAGCAATGCGGCCTGGAAGTGGGCGACTTCATCTGGACCGGCGGCGACTGCCACATCTACAACAATCACTTCGAGCAGGTGCAGACCCAGCTGTCGCGACAGCCCTTCGCCTATCCGACGCTGAACATCAAGCGCAAGCCCGACTCCATCTTCGGCTACGAATACGAAGACTTCGAAGTGCTGGACTACCAGCACCATGCCGGCATCAAGGCGCCCGTGGCGGTCTAAGCTGCCGCGCTTCGAATCACTATAAAAATCAAAGCTGCTATCGCTTGATTGAAAATGATTTCAGGTACTTTCTTACCTGAAATCCATAACTTACAAGCGCTAGCAGCTTCTTTATTGATAGCTATGGCCATTCAACTCATCTATGCCCGCGCAGCCAACGGCGTCATCGGCAAGGACAACACCATGCCCTGGCACCTGCCCGAGGACATGGTGCATTTCAAGGAGCTGACCCGGGGCTGCGCCGTCATCATGGGCCGCAAGACCTGGGACTCGCTGCCTGCGCGCTTCCGTCCACTGCCGGGCCGCAGCAATATCGTCGTCACCCGCCAGGCCGACTGGCAAGCCGAGCCGGCATCGGACCAGGTCCTGCGCGCCGCCAGCCTGCCCGAAGCGCTGGAGCTGGGCCGCAAGCTCTCGCAAGATGTCTGGGTCATCGGCGGCGCGCAGATCTATGCCCAGGCCCTGCCCCTGGCCAACGCCGTGGAAGTGACCGAAATCAGCCGCGACTTCGAAGGCGATGCCTTTGCCCCCGAACTGGGCGAGCAATGGCAGGCCGTGAGCCGCAGCGAGCATGTCTCCGCCAATGGGCTGCCCTACTGTTTTGTGCGCTTCGAGCGCCGGGGCTGACGCTTGCTCCGGCCGGCCTGCAGTCCGGCACGAGACAAAACGCTCTTGCCCTTGCGGTGCTGCGTTGCAACAATTGTCAGCTTCACTGCATGACTGCCGTATGACAATGGCAAGGCTGCCTGCTGCAGCCTGAGCCCTCCAACCCCGCAAGCTATCGCCCTTCATCATGAGCCTAGTCCAGCCCCTGCCTCCTGGCGCCCTCGATATCGTTGGCGATATCCACGGCGAATACGCCGCGCTGGTGCAATTGCTGGGCCACCTGGGCTACGACCTCCAGGGCAACCACCCCGAAGGACGGCGGCTGGTGTTTGTCGGCGACTTCTGCGACCGCGGGCCGGACAGCCCTTCGGTGCTCGCGCTGGTCGGCGCCATGCTGGCCTCGGGCACGGCCCATGCGGTGCTGGGCAACCACGAAATCAATCTGCTGCGCGAAGATGCCAAGGACGGATCGGGCTGGTTCTTCGACAGCCGCATCGACTCCGATCAGCCCAAGTACGCGCCTTTTGCGCGCATGCCGGCCGAGCAGACTCCCGCCATGCTCGAGCAGCTCGGCCAGTTGCCGATCGCGCTGGAGCGCGAGGATCTGCGCATTGTTCATGCGGCATGGCGGCCCGAGCAGATTGCCATGATTCGCCAGCTGCCCAGCGGCAGCGCACGCGCCGCCTATGACCACTTCGAGACGATTGCCGACGAGCAGGCCATCGCCCAATGCGTGGCCGAGCGCATGCGTCAGGAAGCGCTGAGCTGGCCCTACAGCCTGGAAGACTATCGCCACGAGCCGCCGTTTCTGCCCGCCCACAGCGAGAACGAACTCAACAAGGCCATGGTCAACCCTCTGAAAGTGCTGACGGCCGGCGTGGAACGCGAATGCCGCAATCCCTTCTATGCAGGCGGCAAATGGCGCTTTGTCGAGCGCGTGGGCTGGTGGAATGAATATGAGGAAGCGCCTGCCGTCATCGTCGGCCACTACTGGCGCCGCCTGCGCCCGGCCGATGCCCCCGCGCACGGCTCGCAGTTTGAAAACCTGTTCGGCGGCACGCCCCCGCTGTCCTGGCACGGCCTGCGCGGCAATGTGTTCTGCGTGGACTACTCGGTGGGTGCCCGCTGGCTGGACCGCCTGCGCGGCGACAACCCCGTGCAGCGCAGCAAGCTTGCCGCCATGCGCTGGCCCGAGCGCGTGCTGGTCTTTGACGACGGCACCCAGGCCGCATCGGAGAATTTCGAGCAGGCCGTGGTGCTGCGGGACTGAGGCTGCCCGCCACATCGGCCACGTTGGCCAGACGATCCCGCTCCCCAACCCGCGATCAGGCTGCGCATGAAGGGCTCGCTGCCGATACCCGAGGCCAGCCTCCCTGGCTATTTGGCGGGCGGCTGCCGCCCATGCTGCACCCACTCCTCAAAGGCCGATCCGTCGGGCAGCACACAGGTGTTCTTATCGGCGACGGCGCCTTTTTCCGTGTGCAGCACCCCGCCCTGTTTTTTGCAATTGGCTTGCGAAGGATTGCCAAAATTGATGGAAACAGATTGCGCGCAGCCGCTGACTGCCGCAACGACGATCACCATCCCGGCCAAGCTTGAAACATGTTTCATGGGGCCAATGTAGCAAACCCCCGCACGCCGGCACAGGCCCATTGGACTTCAGGCCTGCAAAGACCGAAGTCGCCACACGAGGGATACGGTGGACCGCCTTGCCGGTTTCAGAGAGGGCCAGGCTTGCTATGCTGTCAGTCACTGCGAGAAAGATGCCCGCCAGGGGCTCTGTTTGGGTAGCCAGACTGGTAGCTGGAGGCCTTTTTACAGGTAGCCATCCCCTGGAACCCGCATGCAATAAGGAAAGTTGAAGAAGATGAAAATCGCCACCTGGAATGTGAACTCTTTGTCCGTGCGACTGCCGCAGGTACTGGAATGGCTTGCCGCCAACCCTGTCGATGCGCTGGGACTGCAGGAGCTCAAGCTCACCGATGACAAGTTCCCGCACATGGCTTTCGAGGAAGCCGGCTACAAGGCCGTCAGCCATGGACAGAAGACCTATAACGGCGTGGCCTGGATCACGCGCGAAACGGGCCGTGATGTGGTGCGCAACATCCCGGGGCTTGACGACGAGCAGGCACGCATCATTGCCACAACGATTGACTCGCCGGCCGGCGAGGTTCGCCTCATCAACGGCTACTTCGTCAACGGCCAGGAGCCCGGATCGGAAAAATTTGCCTACAAGATGCGCTGGCTGCAGGCCCTGCAAGACTGGGTCAAGGAACAGATGGCCTTGCATCCGCGTCTGGTGCTGGTGGGGGACTTCAACGTGGCCCCCGAAGATCGCGACTCCTACGACCCCGTCGGCCTCAAGGACACGATCCACCATACGGTGCAAGAGCGTGACCATTTCCAGCGCCTGCTGCAGCTGGGCTTGAGCGATGCCTTCCGCATGTTCGAGCAGCCGGAAAAAAGCTACTCTTGGTGGGATTACCGCATGCTGGGCTTTCAGAAGAATCGCGGCCTGCGCATCGACCATATTCTGGTCAGCGAAGCGCTCAGGAGCAAGGTCAGCGCCTGCAGCGTGGACCGCACTCCGCGCAAGAACAAGCAGCCCAGCGACCACGCTCCCGTGATCGTCACACTGGACTGAAGCGGCACGGCTCAGGCCGCGCCGTGGCTGAGCCACTGCAAGGCCTGTACCTGACCGCGCAGCAGCATCACATGCCGCTTGAGCAGCTTGGCGGCCTTGGCCGGCAAGTCCAGCTGCGCCGAGCGCTCGGCGCATTCCAGCCAGGTCTGCAGACGCCGCAACACATCCAGCCAGGTCTCGCCCACCGTCACGCCCAGATAGTCAAGCCAGGTCTTGCGTACTCGCTCGAGCAGCCCGCTGTCACTATCATCCGCGGCCTCGGGTGGCGCTTCCACGGCAGTGCCGCCGAGCAGCTCCGCCAGCTCGGAGACCAGCTTGTGCGAGTCCTGCGAAAAGCGGCGCAGCGCATCGACCGCCATGCTGGAGTCCGCAGTCGTCAGGAACTGCCTGGAGCTCTGCGCAAAGCGCTGTCCTGCCTGCAGCACCAGGGCCAGGCTGCTCTGCGCCCTCTGGCCCAGCACGGCCTCCGCGACAGGCTTGGTCAAGGGGGGAGCGATCGCCCGGCGCCATGCCGCCTTGACGGCTGCCCTGACCTGAGACCAGTCCAGCAGACTGCCCCCGCAATGTACCGACCAATGCTGGCGCAGCTCCGGCTCCAGGGACTCAAAGCTCCTGGCCGCCTGCCGAGGCCGATAGCCGCCAGCCTGCCAGCCCAGCAGATAGGCTGGATAGTACTGATCGAAGCCACGCCCGGGTACAAAGTAAGGTTCGTACATGTAGCGCTCGTGCCAGAAGGCCTCTTCGGCCTCCGGCATCTGCAGCAAGGGCGACAAGGCGTTCGAGCCCGGCTCAGGCGGGAAAGAGATGGATAAGGGCAAGGCAGACAACGCAAACAGTCCAATCAACAAAAAGCCTGTTGATTTTTACCCCTGCGTCATCTGCTCCATGTCGTCAACCGTGATTGCACCATGTAGGACGAATAAAACCCACGTCGAAAGCGAGTGGGCACTACGGCGCTTCAGTCGAAGTTTTCGTTCTCCAGCCCCAGCTCCTGCAGCTTGCGGGTGATGGTGTTGCGGCCGATCCCGAGCCGGCTGGCCGCCTCCACCCGCCTGCCATGCGTGGCGGCCAGGGCCGTTCGCAGCAGCTGTGCCTCGAACTGGTGGGACAGCTGATCCCAGACGTCATGATGGCCTTGCGACAGCAGCTCCTCGGCCTGCTTGCCCAGCCCCTGCAACCAGCCTTCGGAAGGCGCTGCGGCCTCAGGCGCAGACAGCGCAGCAGCACCGAGCGAGGACAGCGCAACCGGCTCGGGCGGACTGGTCTTGGACGGCTCCAGGCCCACGCCGGTGCTCAGGGCGCCGGCAAAGATCGCGGCACTGCCCGGTGCCGCGCTGCCCAGCACTTCTGGCGGCAAGTCCTTGAGGGCAATCTGCTGGGCCGGCGCCATGACGGTCAGCCAATGGCAGATGTTCTCCAGCTGGCGCACATTGCCGGGGAAGTTGAAAGCCTGCAGGCGGCTCATGGCGGCCGTACTCATGCGCTTGGGCTCCACCCCCAGCTGGCGTGCGCTTTGCTGCAGAAAATGCTGGGTCAGCATGGGAACGTCCTCCTTGCGCTCGCGCAGCGCGGGCAGGCGCAGACGTATCACATTCAGACGGTGGAACAAGTCCTCGCGGAAAGCGCCATCCTTGACGCGCAGCTCCAGGTCCTGGTGGGTCGCGGCAATCACGCGGACATGGGCCTTGACGGCCTGGTGTCCGCCCACCCTGTAGAAATGGCCGTCGGAGAGCACGCGCAGCAGACGCGTCTGCAGCTCGAACGGCATGTCGCCGATTTCATCGAGAAACAGCGTGCCGCCCTCGGCCTGCTCGAAACGCCCCCGGCGCTGGGTCTGCGCGCCGGTAAAGGCACCGCGCTCGTGACCGAACAGTTCGGACTCCAGCAGGTCTTTCGGAATGGCCGCGGTATTGATGGCCACGAACGGTCCGCCGGCCACCGGAGAATGCTTGTGCAGCGCCCGAGCCACCAGTTCCTTGCCGGCACCGGACTCTCCGGTGATCAGCACCGTGACATGGCTCTGGCTGAGTCTGCCGATGGCACGGAACACGTCCTGCATGGCGGGCGCCTGGCCCAGCATTTCCGCCTGCACCGGCGCCTGAATATCGGCCACCTCCTCGCGCTGACTCTCCTCCACGGCACGCCGGATCAGCTCCACCGCCTTGGGTACGTCGAAGGGCTTGGGCAGATACTCGAAGGCTCCGCGCTGGAAGGCCGAGACCGCGCTGTCCAGATCGGAATAGGCGGTCATGATGATCATCGGCAGGCCGGGCTGCTGCGCCCTGACCTGCTCCAGCAGCTCAAGGCCCGAACCGCCGGGCATGCGGATATCGCTGACCAGCACCTGAGGAGCCTGACGCTCGGGATCGCTGTTGTCCACATCAGCCAGGGCCTTGAGCACATCGCGCGGCTGGGTAAAGCTGCGAATGGGCCAGCCTTCGCGCCCCAGTGCCTTTTCAAGCACAAAGCGGATGGAAGGGTCGTCGTCCACAATCCAGATTGGCTTCATTCGTGCAACATCCTTCCCTTCTTCTGCATATTGATAATGTCAGGCTTTATGGCAGCGGAATCAGGATCCGGAAATCCGTCCTCCCCGGCTGGCTCTCGCATTCGATCAAGCCATGGTGACGCTGTACAAAGGTCTGAGCCAGCGTCAGCCCCAGGCCGGATCCGCCATCTCGGCCCGAGACCAAAGGATAGAAAATTCGCTCCTTGATGGCATCCGGCACACCTGACCCGTTGTCGATTACATGCAATTCCAGTGCCAATCTGTAGCGCTCACGCCCCAAAGTGACCTGCCTGGCCACACGCGTCCTCAGGATGATCTCGGCATCGCCTTCTGCAATGCGCCGCCCCAGCGCCTGGGCCGCGTTCTGAACGATATTGAGCAGGGCCTGGATCAGCTGCGCGCTGTCGCCTCTGAATTCAGGAATGGAGATGTCATAGTCACGCGTGATCCTGAGTCCCTGAGGATGTTCGACCAGCACCAGTGAACGCACGCGCTCGCAAACCTCGTGGATGTTGACGTCGCCAACCTCGTGGGGGTGGCGATGCGGGGCCAGCAGTCTGTCCACCAATGCCTGCAGGCGATCGGCCTCATGAATGATGACCGTGGTGTACTCAAGCAGCTCGGGCATGACCAGATCCATCTGCAGCAGCTGGGCTGCACCGCGAATGCCGCCCAGCGGATTCTTGATCTCGTGGGCCAGATTGCGAATCAGCTCCTTGTTTGCCTGGGCCTGTTCGCGGATGCGCTCCTCGCGATCCTGGCGGGCCTGCTGTTCCAGCGGCCACATCTCCACCATGACATGGCCGGCCTTCTCGGCCAGCGAGACGGCAGCGTGAATCGGCAGCGGCTCCTGCCCCAGGCGCAGCAGGCTGGCCTCGAAGCGCAGCGCCGCAAAGTCGTTGGAACGGGCTCCGCTGAGCGCCTTGTCCAGCAGGGCTGGCTCGGCAAAGCAGGTGGCGAAGTCACTGCCGACCATGATTCGGCGCGACTGGCCCAGGGCATTTTCCAGCGCCGCGTTGACGAAGCGCACCATGCCGTACTCGTCAAGCACGGCAATCAAGGTGCAAAGCCAGTCCAGCGACTGGTAGCCATGACCGTTGGCCTGATCCGGATCAGGCGTGGAGATATCGGGAATCGGGGCTGCAGTGGAACTCATGCGATTGACCAAAAATGACCAGCCCCAGGGGGCGGATTAGTTGACCGCAGGCAGCCGGTCCAGCTCTCGCTTGATGCCTGCGATATCACTTTCCTGGCGGGTGATATCGGCCTTGAGCTTGGCCACCCGCTCCGGGTAGCCCTGAGGATTGCGCAGCTCCAGCGCAGTACGCACGGGATTGCCATCGTTGTACTCCGCCTTGAGCTCGGCCAGTCTGGCCTGGGCCTTGTTCAGCTCGCCTTGCAAGATCGCGCGGGCATCGGAGTCACGCGCCTTCTGCGCGGCACTGTCGGCGCGGGCAGGGGCCGCCTGGCTCGATGCAGAGCTGCCTGCCGGCTTGGGATTGGCCGGCGCCGCACCGGCATTGCCGCCCGAGGGACGGGTGCCGTGAATCACCGTCACGCCACTGCCATCGACCGGCTTGCACCCCTTGGCCTTGGCCTGCGAAACGTTGTTGGTGTACTCATTGCCGCAGCGGTAGATCACATCCTGGGCAGAAACCAGCCCGGATGCAAGACACAGCAACGACAACACATAAAACTTCTTCATTCGGTCCTCTCAGGCAGACGGCGGCCGCAAGTCCGCAATACCCTGAGTATCGCTCCAAGCCTGCAGCTTTTATTGACTACTTGACCGCCACCAACCTGTTTGGTTCCTTTGCTGGCACGTCCGGCGCAGCGCCCGTGCAATAAAAAAGGCGGCTTGCGCCGCCTTTGAGAACCTCTGCTTTACAGCGAGAAGTACATATCGTATTCGACAGGATGCACCGACTGGCGATAGCGAGTCACTTCGGTCATCTTCAGCTCGATGTAGGCATCCAGCATGCTGTCGGAGAACACACCGCCCTTGGTCAGGAACGCACGGTCGGCGTCCAGGGCTTCCAGAGCCTGGTCCAGGCTGTGGCAGACGGTAGGCACCAGCTTGTCTTCCTCGGGAGGCAGATGGTACAGATCCTTGGTCGCGGCTTCGCCGGGATGGATCTTGTTTTCCACGCCGTCCAGACCGGCCATCAGCAGGGCTGCGAAACCCAGGTAGGGGTTCATCAGAGGATCGGGGAAGCGGGCTTCCACGCGACGTGCCTTGGGGTTGCTGACGTAAGGAATACGGATGGAAGCGGAACGGTTCTTGGCCGAGTAAGCCAGCTTCACGGGCGCTTCGAAGCCGGGAACCAGACGCTTGTAGCTGTTGGTGCCGGGGTTGGTGATGGCGTTCAGGGCACGAGCGTGCTTGATGATGCCGCCGATGTAGTACAGGGCGAAGTCGGACAGACCGGCATAGCCGTCGCCGGCGAACAGGTTCTTGCCATCCTTCCACACGGACTGGTGCACGTGCATGCCGGAGCCGTTATCGCCAGCATAGGGCTTGGGCATGAAGGTTGCCGTCTTGCCGTAGGTGTTGGCCACGTTCCAGATGATGTACTTCTGCAGCTGTGTCCAGTCGGCACGCTCGACCAGG
>Ga0268257_1003022_pt1 | contig 11046 bp, 9 predicted proteins | sample AgamicAtPrz_FD_200249 | JGI IMG/M metagenome (GOLD analysis project Ga0268257, IMG submission 200249) | Agave microbial communities from Guanajuato, Mexico - At.P.rz (v2) (version 3) | ecosystem: Host-associated > Plants > Phyllosphere > Phylloplane/Leaf | place: Guanajuato, Mexico | collected...
GCAGCCCTCTCCGCAGCGGAGAGGGCTGTAAAAAAAGAAAAGCGATTACTTAACCGGCATGCCGGGCTGTGCGCCGCTGTCCACCGAGAGCACAAACAGATCGCTGCCGCCAGAGCCGGCTGAGAGTACCATCCCTTCCGATATGCCAAAGCGCATCTTACGCGGTGCCAGGTTAGCCACGATAATGGTCATCTTGCCCACCAGTACTGAAGGATCGGGGTAGGCAGCACGAATGCCGGAGAAGATCTGACGCTTCTCACCGCCGAGATCGAGCTGCAGGCGCAGCAGCTTGTCTGAACCCTCAACCAGCTCCGCCTGCTCAATCAGCGCTACGCGCATATCGACTTTGGCGAAATCATCAATGGTGATGGTGTCGCCAATCGGCGCGTCAGCAAGCGCGCCGCTCACCGCAGGCTGACTGGCCGCCGCCGCATCCTCTTTCGATGCCTCAATCAGCGCCTCCACTTTTGCCATCTCAATACGGCCATAGAGCGCTTTAAACGGTGCCACGCTGTGATTCAGCAGCGGCTGCGCGATGCCATCCCAGCTCAGTTCGCTCTGCAGAAACGCCTCGGCGCGCTCGCTCAGCGACGGCAGTACCGGCTTCAGCCAGGTCATCAGCACGCGGAACAGGTTGATGCCCATTGAGCAGATCGCCTGCAGGTCAGCGTCGCGGCCTTCCTGTTTCGCCACCACCCACGGTGCCTGCTCATCAACATAGCGGTTCGCCAGATCGGCCAGCGTCATGATCTCACGGATAGCGCGGTTATATTCACGGTTCGCCCACGCCTCGCCAATCTTCTCTGATGCGGCCACAAAGGTCTGATACAGCGCCGGATCGGCGAGTTCAGCGGCCAGCTCGCCGTTAAAGCGTTTGGTGATAAAACCGGCGTTGCGCGAAGCCAGGTTAACGACTTTGTTCACTACGTCAGCGTTAACGCGCTGCACGAAATCTTCCAGATTCAGGTCGATATCATCAATGCGCGAAGAGAGCTTGGCCGCGTAGTAGTAGCGCAGGCTGTCGGCATCAAGATGCTTCAGCCAGGTGCTGGCTTTGATAAAGGTGCCGCGCGATTTTGACATCTTCGCGCCGTTTACCGTGACATAGCCATGCACAAACAGGTTGGTCGGCTTGCGGAAACCGCTGCCTTCCAGCATTGCCGGCCAGAACAGGCTGTGGAAATAGACGATATCTTTACCGATAAAGTGATAAAGCTCGGTCGCGGAATCTTTCTGCCAGAATTCGCTGAAGTCGATATCGCCGCGCTTGTCGCACAGGTTCTTGAACGAGCCCATGTAGCCGATTGGCGCATCCAGCCAGACGTAGAAATATTTGCCCGGCGCGTCCGGGATCTCAAAGCCAAAGTAGGGCGCATCGCGGGAGATATCCCACTGCTGCAGTCCCGACTCAAACCACTCCTGCATCTTATTGGCGACCTGCTCCTGCAGCGCGCCGGAACGCGTCCACGCCTGCAGCATCTCGCTGAACGCCGGCAGATCAAAGAAGAAGTGCTCAGAGTCACGCAGTACCGGCGTAGCGCCGGATACCACCGACTTCGGCTCAATCAGCTCGGTCGGGCTGTAGGTGGCGCTGCACACTTCGCAGTTATCGCCATACTGATCGGCCGCTTTACATTTCGGGCAGGTGCCTTTCACAAAGCGATCGGGCAGGAACATCCCTTTTTCCGGATCGTAGAGCTGCGAAATGGTGCGCTTCTTAATAAAGCCATTTTCATTCAGGCGCGTGTAGATCACCTCAGCCAGCTGACGATTCTCATCGGCATGCGTTGAGTGATAGTTGTCATAGCTGATATTGAAGCCGGCGAAGTCAGTTTCATGCTCCTGCTTCATCTCGGCAATCATCTGCTCCGGCGTGATGCCCAGCTGCTGTGCTTTCAGCATAATCGGCGTGCCGTGCGCATCGTCTGCGCAGATGAAGTAAACCTGGTTGCCACGCATTCGCTGGTAACGGACCCATACATCAGCCTGGATGTGTTCCAGCATGTGACCAAGATGGATAGAGCCGTTTGCGTACGGCAGGGCGCACGTTACCAGTAATTTTTTAGCGACTTGAGTCATGATTTGCGTAGCTTTCCGTTAATGAAAAATCGGGGTTAGATGTTAACCGAAGCACCCTCCGGCGTAAACACAGGAGGCGCGTCGCGCTCTTTTTCGCGCTGCTCTGATATGATTGACCTTATACCGCTACATTCTGGCGTCATGATGAAATAAGGAGAGGGGATGAGCACACAATCCCGGGATTATCATTCACCTGAAGCGTTGCGTGCCGTGGTCAGCGGCGTGCTGAGCGCATTTACGCACCCCACGCTGCAGCAGAATCTCACTACGCTGAAAGCGCTGCGGCACGTGGCGCTGCTGGATGAAAAACTGCATATCGAGCTGGTTATGCCGTTTATCTGGCGCAGCGCGTTTGAGGATCTCAAAGCGCAGGTCAGCGCGGAGCTGCTGCGGCTGACGCAGGCGCGCGCCATCGACTGGCGTCTGCGTCACGATATCGCCACCCTGAAGCGGGTAAAAAATCAGCCGGGCGTGAACGGCGTGAAAAATATCATTGCGGTCAGCTCCGGCAAAGGCGGCGTCGGCAAGTCGAGTACGGCGGTTAACATGGCGCTGGCGCTGGCCGCCGAAGGGGCGCGCGTGGGGCTGCTGGATGCGGATATTTACGGTCCCTCCATTCCGAATATGCTGGGAACGGAAGCGGAGCGTCCGACATCGCCTGACGGCACGCACATGGCACCGATTATGGCGCACGGGCTCGCGACCAACTCAATTGGCTATCTGGTTACGGACGATAATGCGATGGTGTGGCGCGGACCGATGGCGAGCAAGGCGCTGCTGCAGCTGCTCAACGAGACGCTGTGGCCCGACCTCGACTATCTGGTTCTCGATATGCCGCCCGGCACCGGCGATATCCAGCTGACGCTGGCGCAGAGCGTACCCGTCACCGGCGCCGTGGTGGTGACCACCCCGCAGGATATCGCGCTGCTGGACGCGCGCAAAGGCATCGTGATGTTTGAAAAAGTAGCGGTGCCGGTGCTGGGAGTGGTGGAGAACATGAGCATGCATATCTGCAGTGAGTGTGGCCATCATGAGCCTGTTTTCGGCACCGGCGGGGCTGAGCGGCTGGTGCAGGATTACCACACCCGCCTGCTGGCACAGCTGCCGCTGCATATTCACCTGCGGGAGGATCTGGATGACGGGACGCCTACGGTGATCCGCCGGCCAGAGAGCGACTTTACCGCCCTCTATCGCCAGCTGGCGGGGCGCGTAGCCGCTCAGCTTTACTGGCAGGGTGAGGTGATCCCGGGCGATATCGCCTTTCGGACAGTATAACTCACGCCATTTCGCTGGCGCGACCTGCCAGCGGATAGTGCATCAGCACATAGGTACCCTGTTCGCCTTCACCGCTGGCGACGCGCTGCCAGCCATGATGCTGGTAGAACGCCAGCGCGGCCCGGTTCGCAGCCAGACATTTCAGCGCGCCGGTTGAGGTAAAGCGTGCTGTAACCTGCTGCAGCAGCGCGCTGCCCACTCCCTGACCCTGATACGCCGGGTCAACATAGAGGCTGTGCAGAAAATTGTCGTTATCAAGGATACCGGCAAAACCCGCGCGTTCGCCGCCGATCTCCGCTACCAGTACCGTTTCACCCAGAATCACCGCATCAAAATCTTCCAGCTGCCACGCATCACCGCTGAGCCACGTCCAGCTGTGCCGGCGCGCGGCGAGAAACAGCGTGCGCAGAAACGGGCGATCGCTCTCCTGAAAAGATCGGATATTCACGTACGGGGTCTCCTGAATCGCAAGCATCGCTTATGGCACGCGGTCATACGTACCAGCCTGTAAAAAAAATAGCAGTTTTGCCGCATTCTGAGAAAGCCTGTTATCGCCGCCGCTTTTCTGTGTAGAATGCCGCGGCAAGCCGCACCGGATCTGGTCTCGCTGTATTGATAGCTTTTGTTTATCTGAGTGATAACGTCTGCGTATTAGCACCTGGCCTGAAAAAACTGTAGCCTGCATCACATCTTTTTAACGGAGGTCACTATGTCAATCATTAACACCAAAATTAAACCGTTCAAAAACGCAGCGTTCAAAAACGGCGAATTCATCGACGTAACCGAGAAAGACGTTGAAGGTAAATGGAGTGTTTTCTTCTTCTACCCGGCTGACTTCACCTTCGTATGCCCGACCGAACTGGGTGACGTTGCAGACCACTACGAAGAGTTCCAGAAACTGGGCGTAGATATCTACTCCGTTTCTACTGACACGCACTTTACCCACAAAGCCTGGCACGGTTCTTCCGAGACCATCGGTAAGATTCAGTATGCCATGATCGGCGATCCAACCGGCGCGCTGACCCGCAACTTTGAAATTATGCGTGAGGCAGAAGGTCTGGCCGATCGCGGTACGTTCATCGTTGACCCGGAAGGCATCATCCAGGCGATCGAAATCACTGCTGAAGGTATTGGCCGCGATGCCTCTGACCTGCTGCGCAAAGTGAAAGCTGCACAGTACGTGGCTTCTCACCCAGGCGAAGTTTGCCCGGCTAAATGGAAAGAGGGCGACGCCACGCTGGCTCCGTCACTGGACCTGGTCGGTAAAATCTAAGTTACCTGACGCCATTCGGTCTCTTTTTTATCGGGTGCTGCGGCACCCGATTTTCTTCACAGGAACTCACTATGCTCGACACCAATTTAAAAACCCAGCTTAAGGCTTACCTTGAGAAACTAACGAAACCGGTTGAGTTGATTGCTACCCTGGATGAGGGCACCAAATCTGCTGAGATCCGTACGCTGTTAGCAGATATTGCCGCGCTCTCTGACAAAGTCAGCTTCCGTGAAGAGAACGATCGTCCGGTACGCAAACCGTCGTTTCTGATCACCAACCCAGGCAGCCAGAGCGGTCCGCGCTTTGCCGGCTCGCCGATGGGTCATGAATTTACGTCACTGGTGCTGGCGCTACTCCAGACCGGTGGACACCCCTCTAAAGAGGCGCAGAGTCTGCTGGATCAGGTGATGTCACTTGATACCGATCTGCACTTTGAAACCTACTACTCGCTCTCCTGCCATAACTGCCCGGATGTGGTGCAGGCGCTGAACCTGATGGCGGTACTGAATCCGCGTATCAGCCACACCGCCATTGATGGTGGCGTGTTCCAGAATGAAATTACCGAGCGCAACGTCATGGGCGTGCCGGCCGTCTATCTGAACGGCAAAGAGTTTGGACAGGGCCGCATGAGCCTGGCCGAAATCGTCGGAAAAGTTGATACCAACGCTGACAAGCGTGCGGCAGAAGAGCTGAATAAGCGTGACGCTTATGAAGTCCTGATTATCGGCAGCGGTCCGGCAGGCGCCGCAGCGGCTATCTACTCCGCGCGTAAAGGTATTCGCACCGGCCTGATGGGCGAGCGTTTTGGTGGTCAGGTACTGGATACGGTAGATATTGAAAACTACATCTCTGTACCAAAAACAGAAGGGGCGAAGCTGGCGGGTTCACTGCGCGCGCACGTCGATGATTACGCGGTAGATGTGATTGACACACAGAGCGCCATTAAACTGATTCCCGCCGCGCAGGAAGGGGGATTGCACGCCATTGAAACCGCTTCCGGCGCGGTGCTGAAATCACGCAGCATTATCATCGCCACCGGCGCGCGCTGGCGCAACATGGGCGTACCGGGCGAAGATCAGTATCGCACCAAAGGCGTGACCTATTGCCCGCACTGCGACGGCCCGCTGTTTAAAGGCAAGCGCACCGCGGTTATCGGCGGCGGTAACTCCGGCGTGGAAGCGGCCATCGATCTGGCCGGTATTGTTGAGCACGTTACGCTGCTGGAGTTTGCCGGCGAAATGCGCGCTGACAAAGTGCTGCAGGATAAACTGCGCAGCCTGAAAAACGTCGACGTGATCCTTAACGCCCAGACCACCGAAGTTAAAGGCGACGGCAGCAAAGTCACCGGGCTGGCGTATCTGGATCGCACCACCCAGACTACGCACGAGCTGGCGCTGAGCGGCATCTTTGTTCAGATTGGTCTGCTGCCTAATACCGGCTTCCTTGAAGGCGCGGTAGAGCGCAACCGCATGGGTGAAGTGATTATCGATGCGAAGTGCGAAACCAGCCTGAAAGGCGTATTTGCCGCCGGCGACTGCACCACGGTGCCGTATAAGCAGATTATCATCGCCAGCGGCGAGGGCGCTAAAGCGTCACTCAGCGCCTTTGATTATCTGATCCGCACCCAGCCAGCACAGTAAATCTCGCTGTCCGGCCCGCGCCCCGCACCTTGCTGCGGGGCTTTTTTTTGCGCTAAATCAGCCGAGCCAGCGGCGCGCTTCGCTATCGCTGAGGTCGCGGTAGTAGAGCTTATGCAGCTGCACACCACAGCTGCGACAGCGCGCGGTGATAAAGGTAGCCTGACAGTAACGTCCGGCAGGATTCAGAACGCCGTGGCGGCTGATGGTAATCTGATGCCAGCGGTGAGCGTGCGGAATAAGATGGCGCAGCAGGTTAAGCATGGTGATATCCGGCAGGGTGATCCGGCAGCAGATTAAGCATGCAGCCGCGTTGTCGCGGCTTGCGCTGTATCAATAAACCGGTCACTCCAGCGGTCTGTCTGCTTCTGCTACCGTGCAGATCAAGCTTTCTGCTCTCTGCGGCTTGCTTCAGGCGATCGCTTCCCCTAAGCTGCCGGTGTGTCGTAACAGACACCATGACTCGGGGTGCCCTTCTTTGTGAAGGCTGAGAAATACCCGTATTACCTGATCTGGATAATGCCAGCGTAGGGAAGTCAGATGCCTGCGCGCATTCGCCTTCCTGTACGCCTGACAGGAGCGCTATGATGACCCACCCTTCCTCTGTTTTACCGCGCGGCTTGCCCCGTATAAATGCTCTGACGATTGCTGGCACCGATCCCAGCGGCGGCGCGGGCATTCAGGCCGATCTCAAAACCTTTTCTGCGCTCAGCGCCTACGGCACCAGCGTCATTACCGCGCTGGTGGCGCAAAACACCTGTGGCGTACAGTCGGTCTGTAACATTTCACCGGCGTTTGTTGCCGCCCAGCTGGATTCGGTGCTGAGCGATATTCGTATTGATACGGCAAAAATCGGCATGCTGGCAGAGAGCGCTATTGTAGAGGTGGTGGCAGAGAAACTGGCGCGTGCGCGGCTGCCGTTTGTGGTGCTGGATACGGTAATGATTGCCAAAAGCGGCGATGCGCTGCTGGCGCCAGAGGCGGTGGCGGCGATGCGTGAGCGGCTGCTGCCGCAGGTTTCGCTGATCACGCCTAATCTGCCGGAAGCCGCGGCGCTGCTGGAAACAACACCTGCCCGCGATGAGCGCACCATGCAGCAGCAGGGGGAGGGACTGCTCGATCTCGGCTGTGCCGCGGTGCTGATGAAAGGGGGACATCTGGAGGATGCGGAAAGCCCGGACTGGCTGATTACCCGCAGCGGACGTTTCCGCTTTACGGCCCCGCGCGTAGCGACGCGTCACACTCACGGCACCGGCTGTACCCTCTCGGCGGCGCTGGCAGCGCTGCGGCCGCGTCATGAGAGCTGGGCTGATACGGTGACGGCGGCAAAAGGCTGGCTGCAGCAGGCGCTGCTGCAGGCCGATTCGCTGGAGGCAGGAAAGGGCATCGGGCCGGTGCACCACTTTCATCACTGGTGGTAGGACGGGTGCAGCGGGCGGATAACACGCAGGCATAAAAAAAGCAGCCTTACAGGCTGCTCTTTTTAAGAATCTGGCTCCTCTGACTGGACTCGAACCAGTGACATACGGATTAACAGTCCGCCGTTCTACCGACTGAACTACAGAGGAATTGTGTGGAACGGGGCGCATAATATCGGGCAGCCTGCTGCGTGTCAAAGCCCTTTTGCAAAATTTTTACTGACTGCTGAATAAACCGCCACTGCCTGACTTAATGTGAGGAATATCACTAAAGTACTGCAAAATTACAGCGGGATTTGTTGATTTTGTCGTGTGCTCCACATCAATGATCACAGATATTTCATTTCGACATTGTGGTGCCAAAAAATGAAACATATATTCCGCGAAACCTCCTCCACTTTTCACGGGTGCAGCATGAACAGAGTCAGAATCGGAATGATCGGCAGCGGATATATCGGGCGGTGTCACGCTATCGCCTATGCGCAGGCACCCACGGTGTTTGCCCTGAAAGGTGAGATCGTGCGTGAGATGCTGGCTGAAGTCGATCCGGCGCTGGCGGCAAAGCAGGCGGCCACGTTTGGCTTCGCCCGCTCCACCGGCGACTGGCGCGAGCTGGTCAGCGATCCGCAGATCGACGTTGTCGATATCTGCGCGCCCAACTTCCTGCATAAAGAGATGGCGCTGGAGGCGATCCGCCATGGCAAACATGTCTACTCGGAAAAGCCGCTGTCGCTGAGCGTGGCGGATGCAGAGGAGATGGTGCAGGCGGCAGAGCGGGCGGGTGTAAAAACGCTGGTGGGTTTTAATTACATGAAAAATCCGACCAGCCAGCTGGCGCGGGAGATCATCGCGCGCGGCGAGATTGGTGAAGTGGTGCACTTTTACGGCACGCATAATGAAGATTACCTCGCCAGCCCGCAGACGCCGCTGGACTGGCACTGTCAGAAAAAACTGGCAGGGCTGGGCGCGCTCGGCGATCTGGCCGCGCACATCGTCAATATGGCGCACTATCTGGTGGGCGACATCGAGGAGGTCAGTGGCGATATGATGACGGTAATCGCGCAGCGCCCCGACCCTAAAGATCCTGCGCGTCTGCTGCCGGTAGAGAATGAGGATCAGGCCAGCGCGCTGCTGCGCTTCAGCAATGGCGCGCACGGCGTGATTGAGACCTCACGCATTGCCTGTGGCAGCAAGATGGGGCTGACCTATGTGGTCACCGGCACCCGGGGTACGCTGCGCTATACCCAGGAGCGTATGGCCGAGCTGGCGCTCTATATCCACGACGAACCAGCCGGACGGCAGGGCTTTAAAACGCTGCTCACCGGACCGGCGCATCCCGACTACGCCAGCTTCTGCGTCTCCGCCGGGCACGGTATCGGGTTTAACGATCAGAAAACCGTGGAGATCCGCGATCTGATCAACGGCATTGCGGCAGGCGATCGCATGTGGCCAGACTTTGCCGAAGGGTTACAGGTACAGAAGGTGCTGGAAGCCATCGCGATTTCGGCCACCGAGCGGCGCTGGATGAAGGTATAACGCGGGAGGTTAAGCCGTTTGCCCGGCAAACCACCGGGTGCGCATCAAAGCGCACCCGGCGATGCGTGCGGCGTCAGACCAGCAGCGCGCACTGTGGCGGCAGGCGACAGCTGAGCGCGCCTGGCAGCACATCAATGGTAAACTCGCTGCCGCTCAGCGGCTCACCGTCCAGATTAAACGTCATCTCATGCGGCGAACGAATAGTCAGCGAGTCGAGCTGAGCCGACACAATATTGGGGTTCTCGTCATCGCGCGTCAGCGAATGCAGCAGCGTTGGCAGCAGCTCCTGCGCGGTAACGATGCTGAGGTTAAGCTGACCATCGTTGATCAGCGCCTCGGGGCAGAGGCGCTGCCCGCCACCCGCCTGACGACCGTTACCGATACCGATAACCAGCGCATCACCCTGCCAGCTGAAGCCAGGCCCGCTGATTTCGCAGCTGTCAGGTTTCAGCGCATCCACGCGCATCAGGCCGTGAATAAAGTAGGAGACGCCACCCAGCGCGGATTTCAGTTTCTCCGGCGTTTCGGTGGTAATACGCGTACCAAAGCCGCCGGTCGCCATATTGATAAAGTAGCGGTCGCCATTCACCCGCGCCAGATCGATAGCGGTGGCTTTACCCACCACGGCAAGGCGCAGCGCCGGCTCCATCTCCGCCGGAATGCCCACGCTGGTGGCAAAATCGTTGGCGGTGCCGAGCGGCAGAATGCCGAGTACCGGACGTGAGGCCTCGGGTATAGCGGCCAGCGCGGTGGCAATCTCATTTATGGTGCCGTCGCCGCCGCCTGCAACAACGGTTTCCGCCTGCAGAGCAACCGCTTCCTGTACATAGCGATCGCCATCACCTTTTTCCCAGGTGACGCGCACGGCCAGATTAAAGCCCTCTTCGCGCAGCGTATTAACGGCCGCGCGCAGATCTTCATTGCCGGCGCCTTTTCCATTCAGGATCAGCAGCGTGAGCGGTGTAGTGTGCATCTTCAGTTCCTTGAAACGTGAGACAGGGATGTGGTTATAGCATAGCTGCGGCGGGAACTTTATCGGCAGGCGCTGAAAAAAGAAAACCCGCGCGGGGGAGCCGGGCGGGTAAATGAGGTGGTTCCTGGTCGTGCACGCTGGATATTGTTACTCATTAGCAGCAGGCGGGATTCTAAAGCGCGGCGCTGTGACCGTCTGTGATCCTGTTCTAACTTCGCCGCCTTTTTTTCATTTTGTGCGATTTTTGCCGTGCGGATCGCTGGTGGTATTGCCTTCAGTGAGGTTACGCAGCAGCAGCGCAAAGCGGAGATCCACCTCTGCCGGCACCGGGATCCAGACCCGATGACCGTCGCCAGGAGCGACGGTGACCGCCTCGCCGCGATCGTTTTCCATCGCCTCCAGCGTGCAGGTCAGGTTGCCCTGCGGCGTCATGATCTCTGCCACATCGCCCTGCAGGAATTTGTTTTTCACCGCAATCTGCGCCCGGTCGCCGCGCCGCTCGCCGGTAAATTCGCCCACAAACTGCTGACGTTCAGAAACGGAAAAGCCCTGCTCATAGTTCTGGTAGCTGTCGTGGGTGTGACGCCGCAGGAAACCCTCGGTATAGCCACGGTGCGCCAGACCTTCCAGCGTGGCGAGCAGTGAGGTATCAAAAGGTTTACCCGCTGCGGCGTCGTCAATCGCGCGGCGATAGACCTGTGCGGTGCGCGCGCAGTAGTAGAACGATTTGGTACGCCCTTCAATTTTCAGCGAATGAATGCCCATTGCGCTCAGCCGTTCCACATGCGCCACCGCACGCAAATCTTTTGAGTTCATGATGTAGGTGCCGTGCTCATCCTCAAACGCGCTCATCAC
>Ga0268257_1003023_pt1 | contig 11046 bp, 9 predicted proteins | sample AgamicAtPrz_FD_200249 | JGI IMG/M metagenome (GOLD analysis project Ga0268257, IMG submission 200249) | Agave microbial communities from Guanajuato, Mexico - At.P.rz (v2) (version 3) | ecosystem: Host-associated > Plants > Phyllosphere > Phylloplane/Leaf | place: Guanajuato, Mexico | collected...
GATCTTCGCCCAGCACGTTCTCCAGGTGATCGATCGCGGCCGCATGGTTGCCCTGCGCGACTTGGCGGTCGGCTTCCTTCAGTTCCGCGCGCACATACGCTTGCCGGCTGAATTCGACGGCGGTCGTGACGGCGATGTCGTCGGGCGCGGCGGCCTGCTGTTGCTGCAGCGTGCCGAGTCGTTCGGCGGGCGTCGCGGCGGCATCGGGCGCGGCATTGAACGGGGTACTTGCGCATCCTGTCAGCGCAAGCGCCGAAATCAGGAGCAACAGACTGACTTTACGTTTCATGATGGTGTTCGGCAGAGGTTGGATTCGGGGTTCATTGGATCGGGACGGGCAGCGACAACTCGACATCGGCGCTGCCGCGGGTCACGATCACCGTGCCCTGTTCGCCCAGTTTCTTCAGCCGGTAGCCTTCGGCGATCTCGTCGCCCGGCCGTACCGCGTCGCGCACGTCGCAGCGCGATCCGCACAGCAGGAACGTCTTGCCGATGCCTTCCAGCACGACGATGCGCTGGCCGCTCTCGCGCCACTCCCCGGCGATCTCGAACGGGACGGCGGCGGCCGGCGGCGCGTCGATCGGCGTGTCGAGCGACGGCGGTTCCGGTTCGGGTGCGGGTTCGGGCGCCGCGACCGGCGGCGGGTCGTCGCGCGCCGGCTCCGCGCCGAGCGACGCCCAGCTCTGCGCCGGGAAGACGTCGACGATCGGCGCCGGGCTGCCGCTCTCGTGCGCGGCGCTGCCGCCGGAGAGGCAAGCGGTGGCGACTGCGAGCGCCAGCGGGATCAGGACGGTGCGCATCATGTATCGGGCCCCAGCAGGCTAACCCGCAGGTCGGCGGTGACGGTGGCGCTGTCGATCCGGTCGCGCTCGATCGACACGCCCTCGATGCGCACCATCGGCTGGTCCGCGATCTCGCGCATCGCTTCGCGCAGCCCGACATAGCTGCCGCTCAGCGCGATGCTGATCGTGAGCCGGCGCAGCTTGCCCTTCATCTCGACTTCGCGGCGATACGTCGCGTGCTTGCGATCCATGCCGCGCTGCGACAGGATCTGGAAAATCGAGTACGCCTGCTCGCTGCTGCGCAGTTGCTGCACCTGCTTCAGCGTCATGCCGCCTTCGCTGGCCTGCTTGCCCGGCTTCGGCAGCGCGGCCAGTTCCGCCGCGCGCGCCGAACGCTCGGCCTCGAGCCGCTCGTCGTCCGGCTGCAGGTGCAGCGCGTGAGCGCCGATCAGCGCGACGACCAGTCCGCCCGCGAGCAGCCCCGGCACGCCGAGCTTGGCGGTCGCCGCATAGGCGCCCCAGCGCAGCCGCGCGGCAAGCGCCGTCGTGTCGATTGCTTTCAGGTTCGTCATGGGTGTTCGATGCTCAGGCTGAAGTGAAAGATGTTCTTGCCGTCCTCCGCTTTCGTGCGGTGCTGCAGCAGGCCGATCTTGCGGTCCGGGTGACGGTCGTTCAGACGATCGACGAAGATGTAGATGTGCGACAACTCCGCCGCGCCGCCTTCGATGCGCGCCTCGCGGCCGGCCTTGTCGACCGTCAGCGACTTCAGCGCGATTTGCGGCGTCCATGCGTGCTCGATCCAGTCGACCACCGACAGCCCGGAGCCCGCGGCGCTCGTCTTCTGCTCGGCGAGCACGCGCTCGATGCGGCGCTGCTCCGGCGTCATGCTCTTCTGCCGGCGCTGCTCGCGCTCGATCGCGCGCTTGCGCTGGTCGATACGGCTTTCGAGGCGGTCGACGTCGTCGCGCAACTGGTCGACGCGCGACCACTCGCTCGCGGCGAATGCACCGGTGAGCAACGCGCAGCACAGCGCGACGGCCGCCCACGGCGTGACGCGCGTGCGAGGCGCCGCGAAATCCAGTTCGTCGACGCGCGTCATGCCGGTTCTCCGGATGCGCACACGGGTACGTCGCCCCACCCGTCGTCGAGCAGCGTGACGTCGTCCGCGGCCGGCGGCGCGCCATCGAGCGCACTCGCGAACGCCGCGCCGGCCAGCGGCTGCCCGGCCATCAGCGCGGCGGCGGCGAACCAGTCGTCGAGCCGCCGGCCGCCCGCACGCGGCAGCGTGACCACGTCGGCCCACTCGCCAGCGCGACGAAACACGCAGGTGACGACGCGCGGCTGCAATAGTGCGTAGCGGCAGTCTTCCGCGCTCAGGCGGCCCGCATGCAGCGTGAGCGACGCCGACAGCGCATCGCGCACGCTGACGAGCCGCCAGCCGGTGGCGCGGCTCACGGTCGCGAGCGACGCGAGCAACGTGTCGCAGGCCGCCACCGCCAGACGTGCGCGGCCGTGCCGCGCGGCTTCGATACGGATGCGCAGCGCACCGCGCTGCGCGCGGGCGGCGAACAGCGCGCGCGCATAGCCGTCCCAGGCGGCGTCCGACACCAGCCCGTCCTGCCACGGCAGCACGACGCCATGCGTCCACGGATGGCCGACGACGATCCGCAGGCGGTTGCACATCGGCAGGCGCTGCTTCGGCAGGTCGCCCAGCACCCGCGCCAGCGCGTCGGCCGGCAGTCCGTCGTGCGCGACGACGATCTGCGGCGGGCCGGCGCGACGCACGCGCCAGCCGTCGCTCGTCCACACGCGCAGCGTGTCGGCGTCGAGCACCGCGACGGCGTTATTCCACGGCGATCGCACGCTGCACCTCCTGGAACGTCGTGAGCCTCGCGCGAATCGCCGCCAGCCCCGCGTCGCGCATCGACTGGTAGTCGGCGTTGTCCGCAAGCGCGCGCGTCCGCTTCTCGATCGAGCGTTCGAGCAACGCGACCTTCATCGCGGCGTCGAGCGTCAGCACTTCCGCGAGCCCGATCCGGCCGTGATAGCCGGTGCCGCGGCACGTCTCGCAGCCCGCGCCGGGCGCGACCACGCGCTTCAGTTCGTCGAGCGGCGCGTCGCGCAGGTCGGCGCCGTGCGCGGCGTCGCCGCAGTTCGCGCAGATCCGGCGTACCAGGCGCTGCGACACGACGCCGTTCAGCGCCTCGAGAAACGTCGACGGCTCCACGCCCATGTAGATGAACCGGTCGATCACGCTGAACCCGTCGTTCGCATGCACGGTCGACAGCACGCGGTGGCCGGTCAGCGCGGATTGCACGGCGATCGACGCGGTCTCCTCGTCGCGGATCTCGCCGACCATGACCGTGTCCGGATCGTGACGCAGGATCGAGCGCAGGCCGCGCGCGAACGTGAGCCCCTTGCGCTCGTTGACCGGAATCTGCAGCACGCCCTGCAGTTCGTATTCGACCGGGTCCTCGATCGTGATGATCTTGTCGTCGCCGGTGTTGACCTCCGACAGCACCGCGTACAGCGTCGTCGACTTGCCGCTGCCGGTCGGCCCCGTCACGAGCATCAGCCCGTACGGACGATGCGCGAGCGCGCGCACGCGCCGCGCCGTCGGCGCATCGAAGCCGAGCACGTCGAGGCTCACGCTGTCGCCGCGCTGCGACTTGTCGAGCACGCGCATCACCGCGTTTTCGCCATGGGTGCCGGGAATGATCGACACGCGGAAATCGATTTCGCGGCCCTGCATCACGACCTTGAAGCGGCCGTCCTGCGGCACGCGCTTCTCCGCGATGTCGAGCGCGGCGAGCACCTTGAGACGCGACAGCGTCTGCGCGGCCGCCTCGAGCCCCGGAATATGGCGGATCGACTGCAGCACGCCGTCGATCCGGTAGCGGATCGACAGGCCGTCCGGCACCGCTTCGAGATGAATGTCGCTGGCGCGGCTCTGCAGCGCGTCGTAGAGCGTCGTGTTGACGAGCCGGATGATCGGGCTTTCGTCCTTCGCGATGCTCGCGAGCGAGATCGACTCGATCGCCTGCGCGAGCGAATCGCCCTGCGTATCGATCGTCACGTCATCCATCAGCCGCTCGCTCGACTCGATGTCGCCGAGCAGCCGCTCGACCTCGCCCGGCGCGCTCATCGCCAGTTCGATCGGCCGCGTGCCGAAGCGCGCAAGCAGTTCGTCGCGCACGTGGCGGGCGAACGGATCGGCGACGACCACGCACGGCGCGCCGTCGAGTTCGACCGGCAGCACGCGCCAGGTCAGCGCGTCGTGCAGCGGCAGCAGGTCGAAGCGCGTGCGCGCCGCGCGCAGCGCATCCGCGTCGACCGCGCCGATGCCGAGGCAGGCGGCCGCCTGTGCGAGCAGCGCCGCATCGGCGGCCAGCAACCCGCCGACGTACTGCGCGAAATCGACGCCCGATGCGTCGGATTCCGACTGCCAGCGTTGAACGATGTGTTCCGTTTTCATTGAATTTTCTCCAGTTGGACAGTGGAATCGCGAACGCGTTGGCGCCCGGGCTATCCGACGCTGCCGGCCAATTCGAAGATCGGCATGTAGAGCAGCAGGACCACCGCGCCGACCGTTGCGCCCACCGCGAGCATCAGGACCGGTTCGAACACCTTGCTGAGCATCTCGATCGCGCGGTCGAGCGCGCCGTCGTGAAACTGCGCGATGTGCTCGCACATCCCGCCGAGGTCGCCGCTCTGTTCGCCCACGCGCAACAGCCGCTCGGCGACCGACGTCGTCAATCCATGCGCGGCGAGCACGGCCGCGACCGGCCGCCCTGCGCGCATCTCGGTCAGCGCGACGGCGAGCCGCGCGCGAAAGTGCTCGGGCAACACCTTGCCGGACAGCTCCAGCGCCACGATCGCCGGCGTGCCGCCCGCGATCAGCAGGCCGACGGTCCGGTAGAACCGCGTGAGCGCGAACAGCGCGCAGATGTCGCGCACTTTCGGCGCGCGCCACATCAGGCGCTGCACCGCACGCTTGAACGCGGCCGAGCGGAGCCCCAGCGCCGCGCCGACGAACGACGCAGCGACCGCGAGCCCGACCGCCATCCCGTTCTCGCGCAGCAGGTTCGCCCACCAGAGCATCGCGCGGGCCGTCGCAGGCAATGTGGCGAGCGATTCGAACACCACCGCGAAACGCGGGATCACGAAGAACGCCATGAACAGCAGGATCGCGATGCCCACGCCGATCACGACCGCCGGATAGATCAGCGCGCCGATCACGCGCTTGCGAACCTGTTCGATTCGCACTTCGTATTGCTGATAGCGCTTGAGGACGAGCGGCAACTGACCGCTGCCCTCCGACGATTCGATCGTCGCGACGAGCAGCGGCGGAAAAATGGCGGGCTGCTGCGCGAGCGCCTTCGACAACGGCTGCCCCTCGACCATCACCGCCAGGATCCGGTCGATCACGTGCTTCGCATCCCGGCCCGAATCCGCCTTGTCGCGCAGCGCCTCGAGCGCCTCGATCAGCACGAGGCCCGCGTCGAGCAGCGTCGACAATTCCTGCAGGAACAGCGCGAGCGCGAACTTCGGCGCCCGTCTGCGACGCCCGAAACGGGCATCGCGCCGCACCTCGAGCACGACCGCGCCCTGCGCCGCGAAGCGCGCCCGCACGTCCGTCTCGCTTGCCGCTTCGACCGCCTGCTGCGTGACCTTGCCGGCGGCAAGCACGCGTACCCGAAACGCGTCCATCGCTACCTCCGCCAGTCGTCGAGCAGCGCGAGGCTCGCGTCGCGATCGCTCGTCAGCGCGTGGTACACGCGCCAGACCTTGGTCGCATAAGCCTTGCGCGCGGGTTCCCGTTTCGTCGACGACCCGGCGTTGTACGCGCCGACTGCGTTCCACGTGTAGCCGTGCCGGTCGATGAATCCGGCGAGAATCGACGCGCCGGTGTCGATCGACGTGCACGGCTCGTCGATCAATCGCTTGTGCGTCACGCCGACCTTGACGAGACGCGGCAAATGCGAACTGTTGATCTGCATCAGCCCGATGTCGTAGGTGCCGTTCCGGTTCCAGTTCATCGCGCGCGGGTTCAGCGCGGATTCCACTTTCGCGATCGCGACCAGCAGCAACGGATCGATGCCGTGACGATCGCCCGCCCGGGTCCAGCAATCCTTGGCCGCGGCGCCGGACGCGCAGGCGGCGAACAGCGCCACCCCCGCGATCCAGCGGCGCGGACCCTTACATGTCATAGACGAGGTCCGCATCGAGACCACTCCCGCCGACACGACCGTCCCGTCCGAGCGACACGATCTCCGCCTCGCCTTCGCGGCCCGGCACGTTCCATTGGTAGGCGCGGCCCCAGCCGTCCTTCGGCACCGCCTTCGCGAGGTACGGACCGTTCCAGCCGTCGCTGCCTTGCGGCTGCGCGACCAGCGAGTCGAGCCCTTCGTCGGCCGTCGGATAGCGGCCCGTGTCGAGCCGGAATTGCGTGACCGCGTCGCCCAGCGTCTTCATCTGCGCTTCGGTCGACTTGACCTTGGCCTTGTCGACCTGCGAGAACAGCTTCGGACCGACATAGCCGGCCAGCAGCGCGATGATCAGCAGCACGACCAGCAGCTCCAGCAGCGTAAAGCCCTGCTGGCCGCGGCGCGTTGCCCATTTCCGGTAGTTCTGTTTCACGTCGTTTGCCCTCTGTAGAGATCCCGGCACGGCGTCGCGGCCGGGGGCCGTCGTGTTGCAGACGGCAGGTGAGTGAGGCGCTTTCGGAGAGGTGGTTCGATTGAAGGAAAGCGCCGATCGATGAGGTCATTTTCCCGGGGGAAGGGAAGCGTCACCACCTTCATCAACGAAATATCAAAAACGGTTTTGAATCGGCCGACTCGCGACCGCGCGTCAGCAAAAAAGCCGCGCGCATGGCTGCGCGCGGCTCACGTCATCTCCTTGTCAGGTCGTTACTTGCTGCAGGCGCCCAGGTCCTTCCACACCTTGCCGGTATGGTCGGCGCCCGTCGATGCCGGATCGCCCGGGACCTCGTTCTGGGTCCACCAGCGCGCCTCGTACGTGCGGCCGTTGTGCTGCACCTTCGCACCGCCCGTGTAGGCCGTCCCCTGCTTCCATGCAGCCTGGCACTGAGCGCCTTCGCCGCCCGATTCGCCGGTCAGCTTGAACGTGGTGGTTTCCTGCTTCAGCGTGCCGCCCTCGATCTGCGACGTCGCCACGGCCGTGTGGTCGCCCGCCTTCGCGTTCGCGATATCGACGTTCACGTCGCCCTGCATGCGCATCGTCGACGACTTCGAGCCGACCAGCGAGTTCGCCGCGTCGTAGACCTTCACCGTGACGTTCGTGTCCTTCGTGTGATTGAACTTCAGGAAGAACTTCGCGGTCGCCTTGCCGTTCTGGATCTTGAACTCGCCGTTGTTCGAAATGCTGAAGCCTTCGTCGAGGCCGCCTTCCGGCTGGTGATCGATCGTCGTCTCGGTGCGCACGATGCCGCTGGTGCTCTTCGAGAACACGTCGTTCTTGCCAAGCGCGGGCTCGATGCGGCCGTCGCGCTCGACGCCGGCGATCAGGTTCGCCGCCTGCGTGCGGTTGATTTCCTTCGCGAGCAGCATCGGCCACATGTTGCGTTCGCCCTGCTGCGCGGAGCCGATCGTCACCGTGGTCTTCATCGACGGCACTTCGCCGCCCGACTTGAACACGCGGTTCGTGACCTTGTCGCCAGTCTTCAGGTCCATCGTCGGCGCGATGCTGCCGACGTTCGACCAGTTCGGCTTGCCCGGATCGGTCGGGCCGCCGGCGTCGGTGATGTTCAGGTCGGCCACGTTATAGAACATGCCGGCCGTATCGCCGACGTGCCACGTCGTCAGCATCACGTGATGGCCCTTCTTATCCGACGGGATCGTGCAGCCGTGCGGGCCGATCTCGTCGGCTTTTTTCATCCCGCCGTCGATCGTGCAGAACGGCGTCAGGTCGAACTGCTCGCGCGTGAGCTTCGCGTTCGGATTCCAGCCCTGCTTCGTCAGGTAGTACTTGAATTCCTTCGTCACGTGCGGCGCGGTGAACGTCCACTTGAACTTCTGCGCGCCCGGCTTGATGTCGGTGATCTTCCAGCGATCGACCGACTGCTCGTTGAGCTCGCTGAACTGCGTCACGCCGCCGCTCGCGATCTCGCCGTCCGGCGCGCCGGCTGCCGGGAAACCCTGCTTGCCTTCGATGCTTTGCGGTTCGTAGGTGACCGAACCGCAGTTGAAGTTTTCGACCTTGCCCGCCTTCGAACTGCACAGCAGGCCGCGCGACGGCGGCTCCGACAGGTAGCCGTGGGCAAACGCGGCTTGCGCGAAGAACATCGACGCGCAGGCTACGAGCGGCGACAGGGTAAAGAGGGTCTTTTTGGCTGATCGGGTTCTCATCTGATTCCGTTGGGTTGAGCGTTGAATGGAGTTGCCTCGTTAAGCGAATCGCGAACGATCCGCCGGAATGTGCGTGACGTATGTCCTGCTGACGAAACGCTGGGTGCAGTATCGTCAGGCGCCGCGCTTCGGCGTACCTTCCTGAACGATCTCTCAAAGAATCGTCGCCCCCAGCCCGCCCGCTTTTAGATTGCGTTGAGAATCGTTGCCGCCATGCCGCCCTCGAAAAAGAATGTGCTCGCTTTCCCGCACTTTTTTCAACACCCGGATGGATGGTTATCAAATTGAAATCGCATAAACGCACTCCCGACATCGTGATCCGCCGCCGCTCCCTGCGTCGTGCGCACGTTGCCTATGCCGCGCTCGCCGCGGCCAGCGCACTGAGCTTCGCGAACGCCGCGCTGGCCGCGCCCGGCAAGCCCAGCCTGAAGCAGTACGAAATCACGTCGCAGCCGCACGGCTTCGTCGAGATCGACATGCAGAAGGCCGGTGTCGCGCCGTACAAGGACATCGTCAAGCTGAACAAGAAGGTCGACGTGCCGCTACCGTTCGACATCTGGAGCAACGGCACCGCGGTGAAGGCGGTCGCGGTGGTCAACGGCGTCGTCGATCCGGCGTCCGAGGTCCGGATGACGCCCGGCGGCACGCAAAGCGGCCAGGTCGTCGCGAACGTGAAGACGCCCGGCGTAAAGAAGATGCAGGTTCGCGTGATCGACGCCAACGGCGCCTCGACCGACAGCGCGCCGCTCGACGTGGTCGTGTTCGACACGATTCCCGAACTGGCGGACGACCTGCCGAACAACGCGAGCAAGACCCACAAGCCGTATGCGAACACGTCCGACTCGGTGGTCGGCACCTACTTCGCGACCTGGTCGATCTACGATCGCAAGTTCAACGTCGACAACGTGCCGGTCGAGAACCTCACGCACATGCTGTACGGCTTCATCCCGATCTGCGGCGGCGCGGACGTGAACGCGTCGCTCGCGAAGGACCTGCCGGGCTCGTTCAACACGCTGATGCAAAGCTGCAAGGGCCTGCCCGACTACAGCGTCGCGATCCACGACACCTACGGCGAGATGGCCAAAACCTTGCCGGGCCAGACCGCGAATTCGAAGCTCAAGGGCGTGCTCGGCCAGATGATGGCCGCGAAGAAGCGCAACCCGAACCTGAAGATCCTGCCGTCGATCGGCGGCTGGACGCTGTCCGACCCGTTCTTCCAGATGCACGATCCGGCGAAGCGCAAGGTGTTCGTCGATTCGACCGAACAACTGCTGCGCACGTGGAAGTTCTTCGACGGCGTCGACATCGACTGGGAATTCCCCGGCGGCAAGGGCGTGAATCCGTCGCTCGGCGATCCGGTGAAGGACGGCCCGCTGTATGTGACGCTGATGAAGGAACTGCGGCAGATGCTCGACAAGCTGTCGCAGGAAACCGGCAAGACCTACGAGCTGACGTCGGCGATCGGCGCGGGCAAGGACAAGATCGACGTGGTGAACTACAAGGAAGCCACGAAGTACATGGACTACATCTTCGACATGACGTACGACTTCTACGGTGCGTTCAGTCTGACGGAGCTGGGCCATCAAACCGCGCTGTACGCACCGGACTGGAAGCCCGACACCGCGTACACGACGCACAACTCGATCAAGGCGCTGCTCGCGCAGGGCGTCGATCCGAAGAAGCTCGTGGTCGGCGCGGCGGCGTATGCGCGCGGCTGGAACGGCGTGCACGGCTATGCCGACGGCAATCCGTTCACCGGCACGGCGACGGGCCCGCACAAGGGCCAGTGGGAGCCGGGCATCCTCGACTACAAGAAGCTCAAGGCGGAGATGATCGGGCCGAACAACGCCGGCATCAACGGCTACGAATACCACTACGACCAGACGGCCGAAGCGCCGTACGTCTTCAACAAGGGCACCGGCGAACTTCTCACGTTCGACGACGAGCGCTCCGTTCTCGCCAAGGGCGACTACGTGCGGGCGCATCAGCTGGGCGGCCTGTTCTCGTGGGAAATCGACGCGGACAACGGCGACATCCTGAACGCGATGCACAAGGGCCTCGGTCACGGCGACGAAGGCGGCGGCGGTGCCGAAAACCATCCGCCGGTCGCAAACGCGGGCGCCGATCTGACGGTGACCGGGCCGCAGACGGTGACGCTCGATGCGTCGAAGTCGCGCGACCCCGACGGCGACAAGCTGAGCTTCAAGTGGGAACAGGTCGGCGGCGATCCGCTGAAGCTCGTCAATGCGACGAGCGCGACCGCGAGCGTCGACGTGCCGTCGGTCAAACAGGACACGAAGTACACGTTCCGCGTGACGGTCACCGATCCGGCCGGGCTGAAGGATACGGCGCAGGTGGTCGTGACCGCGCAGGCGGACGCGACGGTCGAGCCGCCGCCCGCCGAGAACCGTCCGCCGGTCGCGCACCTCGGCGGCCCGGCAACGGCTGAAGCCGGCCAGGCCGTGACGCTGTCGGCCGCGCAGTCGACCGACCCGGACGGCGACAAGCTGAGCTTCAAGTGGAACGTCCCGACCGGCATCAACGCAACGCCGAGCGGCGCGACGTTGAACTTCTCCGCGCCCGAACTCGCGAAGGACCAGTCGTTCACGTTCTCGGTCACCGTCAGCGACGGCAAGCTGTCGAGCAGCGCCAAACATACGGTCCTCGTGAAGGCGAAGGATGCGGGTGGCGGTAACGGCGGTGGCGAAGGCGGCGGCAATGGCGGCGGCGAGTACCCGGCATACAAGGCCGGTACGCAATACAACGCCGGCGACATCGTGTCGAACCTCGGCAAGCTGTACCAGTGCAAGCCGTTCCCGTACAGCGGCTGGTGCTCCGGCGCGCCGGCGGCATACGAACCGGGCAAGGGCTTCGCGTGGAACGACGCGTGGACG
>Ga0268257_1003031_pt1 | contig 11038 bp, 9 predicted proteins | sample AgamicAtPrz_FD_200249 | JGI IMG/M metagenome (GOLD analysis project Ga0268257, IMG submission 200249) | Agave microbial communities from Guanajuato, Mexico - At.P.rz (v2) (version 3) | ecosystem: Host-associated > Plants > Phyllosphere > Phylloplane/Leaf | place: Guanajuato, Mexico | collected...
TCGGTCTTTCTGAAAGTCTGAGATCCCTGTCATGCCCCTGGGCACTCTGGATCGCAATCCGCCGCCGCTGTTCCGTGAAGGCCCGTCCGCGCTGACGAAGCTGGCCTTCTGCGCCGCGCTGGCCGTGTTCCTCATGGTCGCGGACTCCCGCTTCCAGATCACCGCGCCGGCCCGCGCGGGCCTGGCCCTCGCGCTGCATCCGCTGCAGCGCGTGCTGCTCGCGCCGGTCGACGCCTGGGAGCAGGCCGGCGACTATGCCCGCGGCATGGAGAAGGCCACCGAGGCCGAGAACCAGGCCCGCCAGCAACTCGCCTCGCAGGCCGTGATCCTGAGCCGCGCCGCGCAGCTGCAGGCCGAGAACACCCGCCTGCGGGCGCTGCTCGACCTGCGCGAGGCGCTGCCGGTGAAGGGCCTGGCCGCCGAGGTGCTCTACGAGGCCCCGGATCCGTTCTCGCGCCGCATCGTCATCGACCGCGGCAGCCACCGCGGCGTGCGTCTGGGCGCGCCGGTGGTCAACGACGCGGGCGTGCTCGGCCAGGTGACGCGCGTCTATCCGCTGTCCGCCGAGGTCACGTTGCTCACCGACCGCGAAGCCACCATTCCCGTGCTCAACACCCGCACGCAGCAGCGCGGCGTCGCCTATGGCGGCGAGCGCGGCGTGATGGAGCTGCGCTTCATCGCCGCCAACGCCGACATCAAGCCCGGCGACGCGCTCGCGACCTCGGGACTGGACGGCCTGTATCCGCCGGGCCTGCCGGTGGCGAAGGTCACCGAGGTCGAGCGGCGCGGCGACACCAGCTTCGCCCGCGTGGGCCTCGCGCCGGTGGCGCAGCCCGACAGCGCCCGCCATGTGCTGGTGCTGGAGCCGCTGGAGGGCCAGGAGGCCGCCCGCATGGAAGCCGCGCAGGAAGCGGCCAGCGCCACGGCCGCCGCGGCTGCCGAGGCCGCGAGCCGGCCGCGCGGCCGCGCGGCCTCGGCATCCGCGGCGTCCGGCCCGAAGGGAGGCACCCGATGATCATGCCGCGCGGCGCGAGCCAGCTGCTGCTGCCCGCCAATCCCCTGTTCATCGCCTTCAGCCTCGTCGTCGGCCTGCTGATCGACATGGTGCCGGTAGGCCGCCAGCCGTGGATGCCGGACGTGCTCGCGCTGGTGCTGGTGTTCTGGAACGTGCACCAGCCGCGCCGCGTCGGCGTCGGCTGGGCCTTCGTCTTCGGCTTGATGATCGACGTCCATCACGGCGCGCTGCTGGGCCAGCACGCGCTGGCCTACAGCCTGCTGGCGTTCGGCGCCGTCGCGCTGCATCGCCGTCTGCTGTGGTTCTCGCTGGGCGCGCAGGCCTTGCATGTGCTGCCGCTGTTCGTCGCGGCGGCGGCCATCGCCGTGATCGTGCGGCTGCTCGTGGGAGGCATGTGGCCGGGCTGGAGCCTGGTGCTCGCGCCGCTGCTGCAGGCCGCGCTGTGGCCCGTGACCGCCGCCCTGCTGCTGGCGCCGCAGCGCCGCGCGCCGGATCCCGACGCGCACCGCCCGCTCTGAGCGCGCCGAGGACGGGCCCGCGATGACGGTCATCAAGAACCTCCAGGCGGAGCTGAGCCGTTTCCGGCTGCGGCTGGTCGCGGCGGCGGCCTTCGTGCTGTTCTGCTTCTGCCTGCTGATCGCGCGGCTCTCCTACCTGCAGATCACGCAGCACGACACGCTGCTGGAGCGCGCCGAGACCAACCGGGTGTCCGTCGTCCCCATCGTCCCGAACCGCGGCCTGATCGTCGACCGCAACGGCGTGGTGCTGGCGAGCAACTACTCGGCCTACACGCTGGAGATCACGCCGTCGAAGGTGCCGGACCTGGAGCGCACGATCGACGGGCTCGCCGCGGTCATCGACATCCAGCCGCGCGACCGCCGCCGCTTCAAGCGGCTGATGGAGGAGAGCAAGAACTTCGAGTCGCTTCCCATCCGCACCAAACTGACCGACACCGAGGTCGCGCGCTTCGCCGCGCAGCGCTTCCGCTTCCCGGGCGTGGACATCAAGGCGCGGCTGTTCCGCAGCTATCCGCTGGGCGATGTGGGCTCGCACCTGCTTGGCTACATCGGCCGCATCAACCAGGCCGAGAAGAAGGCGATGGAGGATTGGTCCGAAGAGGACGTCGCCAACTATCGCGGCACCGAGTACATCGGCAAGCTCGGTCTGGAGCAGGCCTACGAGCGCGAGCTGCACGGGCAGACCGGCTTCGAGGAGATGGAGATCAGCGCCGGCGGGCGCGCGGTGCGCCGGTTGCGCAACCGCCCGCCGACGCCGGGCAACACGCTGCACCTGTCGGTCGACATCAAGCTGCAGGCGCTGGTCGAGCGGCTCTTTGGCGAGCGCCGCGGCGCGCTGGTGGCGATCGACCCGCGTAACGGCGAGGTGCTGGCCTTCGTCTCCAAGCCGACCTTCGATCCCAACCTGTTCGTCGACGGCATCGATGCCGACAGCTGGAAGGACCTCAACGAGGACATCGACAAGCCGCTGCTGAACCGCGCGCTGCGCGGCACCTATCCGCCGGGCTCGACCTTCAAGCCCTACATGGCGATGGCCGCGCTGAACACCGGCAAGCGCGCCGCCAGCGTCGTGATCCAGGACAACCTGACCTACAGCTTCGGCGGCCGCACCTTCGGCAGCGCGACCGGCGACCGCGCGGGACCGAAGGACATGCGGCTGGCGATCGTGACCTCGTCCAACGTCTACTTCTACTCGCTGGCCAACGAGATGGGCGTGGACCTGATCCACGACCAGCTCGAACCCTTCGGCTTCGGCCGCAAGACCGAGATCGACCTGCTGGGCGAGGTCACCGGCATCCTGCCCAGCACCGAGTGGAAGCGCCGCGCCTACAAGCGGCCGGAGCAGCAGAAGTGGTACGCGGGCGAGACGATCTCGCTGGGCATCGGCCAGGGCTACAACAACTTCACCATGCTGCAGCTGGCGACCGCGATGTCGACGCTGTCCAGCGGCGGCGAGCGCTACCGGCCGCGGCTGGTGCGCGAGATCGAGGACGTCGTGAAGCACGCGCGGCGGCGCACCGCGAGCGATGCGCTGGAGCCGCTGGCGCTGCGCCGCGCCGATGTCGACGTCATCCGCAACGCGATGCACGACGTGACGCTGGAAGGCACCTCGCGTGCGGTGTTCGCGGGCGCTCAGTACCAGAGCGCCGGCAAGACCGGCACGGCCCAGGCGGTGGGCCTGCGCGCCGGCCAGACCTACAGCAGCATCAAGGCGGACGAGCGCAAGCGCGACCATTCGCTGTACATCTCGTTCGCGCCCTACCAGGCGCCGACGATCGCGCTGGCGGTGATCGTCGAGAACGCGGGCTTCGGGTCCGAATCGGCCGCGCCGATTGCGCGCCGCGTGTTCGACTACGTGCTGACCGGCCAGTACCCGAGCGAAGAGGACATCGCCAAGGTGCGGCTGGGGCAGGTGGGCGCACCGATCGGCACGCCGCGCCGCGTCGAGGACGTGCCCTTGCCTGGCGCGCCGGCGAGCGCGCCCGAGGCGGCTGCCTCCGCCGCGCCGCCCCCCAACCCGGGAGCTTCCCGATGAGCGCCGTCTTCAACAAGCCCAGTCTGCTGCAGCGCGTGAAGCCGCTGTTCCAGGGCTTCGACATCCCGCTGCTGCTGGCGATGTTCTGGCTCATGGGCCTGGGCCTGATGTGCATGTATTCGGCCGGCTATGACCACGGCACCCGCTTCGTCGACCACGCCCGCAACATGGTGCTGGCGATGGGCGTGCTGTTCGTGACGGCGCAGGTGCCGCCGCAGCGTCTGATGCAGTTGGCGCTGCCGCTGTACACGGTGGGGGTGACGCTGCTGGTGGCGGTGGCGCTGTTCGGCGTCACCAAGAAGGGGGCGACGCGCTGGCTCTATGTCGGCACGCAGATCCAGCCGTCGGAGCTGCTGAAGATCGCGGTGCCGCTGATGCTGGCCTGGTGGTTCCAGAAGCGCGAGGGCCAGTTGAGACTGCCCGACTTCGTCGCCGCGTTCGTGCTGCTCGCGGTGCCGGTCGGCCTGATCGCGAAACAGCCGGACCTCGGGACCTCCTTGCTGGTGCTGGGCGCGGGGCTCTACGTGATCTTCTTCGCCGGCCTGTCCTGGAAGCTGATCATCCCGGCGCTGGTGCTCGCGGGCTCGGGCATCACCGCGCTGGTGCTGAGTGAGGACCAGATCTGCCAGCCCGACGTGAAGTGGATCGTCCTCAAGGACTACCAGAAGGACCGCGTCTGCACGCTGCTGGACCCGACCAAGGATCCGTTGGGCAAGGGCTTCCACATCATCCAGGGCGAGATCGCGATCGGCTCTGGCGGCGTGACCGGCAAGGGCTTCATGAAGGGGACGCAGACGCACCTGGAGTTCATTCCGGAGCGGACCACCGACTTCATCTTCGCCGCCTATGGGGAGGAGTTCGGCCTGATCGGCGCGCTGGGGCTGCTGGTGGGATTCACCGCGCTGATCCTGCGCGGACTGGCCATCGCGCACGAGGCGCCAACCTTGTTCTCGAGACTGCTTGCGGGAGCGATCACGCTGAGTTTCTTCACCTACGTGTTCGTCAACATGGGCATGGTGACCGGCATCCTGCCCGTGGTGGGCGTGCCGCTGCCGTTCATCTCCTATGGAGGGACGGCGATGGTGACGCTGGGATTGTCATTGGGGATGTTGATGTCGATCGCGAAGAGCCGCGGGGGCACGCAGCGTTGATCAGGCGACGTCACCAAGATCTTCGAAGATGACAGCGCCAGGGAGCGCCAGATCGATCGATGCGAGGTGAACGACATCGGATCCGGCGTAGCGGGCGACCTCCCAGGTACCGTTCCCGGTGCGGCGGTGAACATGCGTCGTTCGGTGCGACCAATCCACGAGCATGTACTCGCACAGGGCCGGCAGATGGCGGTACAGGGCGAACTTGCCATTGCGATCGAAGGAGGCCGTCGAGGGCGACAGTACTTCCACCAGCAGCGGGCACTGCTCCATCGCGCGAGACCGGCGATCCTTCTCGCAGTGGACCAGCACGTCGGGGATCAGGCAGTTGTGGTCGTTGCATTTCACGTCAACGGATGGGAGGGCCTTACAAGGCGTTCCGCGCAGGTGGCTCCGGAACGCGGCAGCGACGTTCAACACCACCGTCTGATGTTCCGCGCTTGCGCTTTCCATGACGACGATCTGGCCGTTGATCAGTTCGTATCGCCGGTCGTCGCCGGATTCCCAGTTCAGGAATTCATCGGTGGTCATTTGCATTGCTGCCGCCGGGAGTCGGTAGGCCATGAAGTCACCTGCTTCTGTGGGGGAGGAAGCAGTGATTCTTCGAGAGGGTTCGGCGGTTGTCGTTGACCTTGATTGAGGCGCGAGGGGCCGCTGAGCCCTGGTTCAAGGCATCGGATGACCGATGTGTGGAGGATGCCCCGGAAAGCGGTTCAGTGCGAGCCGTTGGACAGCGGGTGCGCGGCGAAGCGCACCGTGAATCGAGCGCCCGGTCCCACGCCTTCCGCCTCCGCCTGGCGGCGCGGGCGCGTGTCGTCGACGGTAATCTCGGCGTCGTGCTGCTGGACGATCTCCCGCACGATCGCCAGCCCCAGGCCGGAGCCATCGACGTTCGTGCCCAGCGCGCGGTAGAAGGGCTGGAACACCTGCTCGCGCTCCGACTCCGCGATCCCCGGCCCCGAGTCCTCCACCTGCAGCACGCAGACCTGCCCGAACGGGTCCTCGACGACGCGGACCGTGATCGTTCCGCCGCCCGGCGTGTACAGCAGCGCGTTGTCGACCAGATTGCGGATCAGCTCCCGGATCAGCAGCGGATGACCATGGATGCGCAGGCCGGCCTGGCTCGCCTCCGGCCCTTCGTAGCCGAGATCCAGCCGTTTCTCCATCGCCCGCGGCACGAAGTCGCGCACGGTCTCGATCGCCAGTACCGGCAGGTTCACCTCGCTGCGCCGGGCGGCATGCTCCTGATCCTCCGCCCGCGCCATCGCCAGCAGCTGATTGACCATGTGCGCCGCGCGTTGACTCGAGACCGCGATCTGCTTCAGCGAGCGCCGCAGTTCCGCCGGCGAGCTGCGGCCCTCGTCGATCTCGCGCTGTGCCAGCTCGGCCTGCGTGCGCAGCCCCGCCAGCGGCGTCTTCAGCTGATGCGCGGCATCCGCCAGGAAGTGCTTCTGCGCACGGATCGATTGATCGAGCCGCTCGAGCAGGTCGTTGATCGCCTGCACCAGCGGCGCAACTTCGTCCGGGATGCGTTGCTCGTCGATCGGGCTCAGGTCGGAGCTGTCGCGCGAACGGATGCGCCGCTGCAGGTCATTGAGCGGCGCGATGCCGCGCGCCAGCGCCAGCCAGACCAGCAGCACGGCCAGCGGCAGGATCACGAACTGCGGCAGGATCACGCCCTTGATGATCTCGTTGGTCAGCCGCGAGCGCTTGCCCAGCGTCTCCGCGACCTGCACCAGCATCATCCGGTCCCCGCCAGCCATTCCCTCGGGCACCACCCACAGGTAGGACACGCGGACCGCTTCGTTGTTGACCTCGTCGAAGCGGCGGTTGACCTCCCACGGCACGATCGGCGGCTCGGCCTCCGGCACCGGCAGCTGCGCGTCGCCGCTGAGCAGCTCGCCGCGCAGTCCCAGCACCTGGTAATAGACGGTGTCCGACTCGTCCGCGCGCAGCAGCGCCGCGGCCTCCGGCGCGAGTGCGTAGCGGGAACGCCCCTTCTTCGCCGTGTCGTTGGGGCCGGGCTCGGTCACGACCTGCAGGCCGAGCCGGCGTGCCATCTCATCGAGCTCGCGGTCGTACGGCTTGTTGGCGATGCCCTGCGCCACCAGCCAGGTCAGCGCGACGCTGATCGGCCAGATGACCAGCAGCGGGGCGAGCATCCAGTCAAGGATCTCGCCGAACAGCGAGCGATGGCCGGACGATTCAGCCGCCATGCCGCATGCCGCCGTTCAAGCGCCCTCCCGCCTTCGTGTCCAGCGCGGTGGCCGGGCCGTCAGCCGGGGATCTTCTCAAGGCAGTAGCCCAGCCCGCGCACCGTCGCGATGCGGATCGGACCCTGCTCGATCTTCTTGCGCAGGCGGTGGATGTAGACCTCGATCGCGTTGTTGCTGACTTCCTCGCCCCATTCGCACAGGCGCTCCACCAACTGGTCCTTGCTGACGAGCCGCCCGGCGCGCTGCAGCAGCACCTCCAGCAGCGACAGCTCGCGGGCCGACAGTTCCACCATCTGGTCGTTGATGTAGGCGACGCGGCCCGTGGCGTCGAAGGTCAGCGGGCCGTGGCGGATCACGCTCGACGCCGTGCCCAGGCCGCGGCGCGTGAGCGCCCGCACGCGGGCCTCCAGTTCCTGCAGCGAGAACGGCTTGGCCATGTAGTCGTCGGCGCCGAGGTCCAGCCCCTTGACGCGTTCCTCGATACTGTCGGCCGCGGTCAGGATCAGCACCGGCAAGGCCGAGCCGCGCGCGCGCAACCGGCGCAGCACCTCGAGCCCATGCAGCTTGGGCAGGCCCAGGTCGAGGATGAGCAGATCGAACTCGTGGGAGGCCAGGGCCGCGTCGGCCTCGCTGCCGCTGCCCACCTGATCGACGGCGCAACCGGATGCCCGCAGCGAGCGCAACAGGCCGTCGGCCAGGACCTGGTCGTCCTCGGCGATCAAGATGCGCATATGTCGTCCCCTCTTGTCATGAAGACATTCTAGGGAGCGCTCCCTCGCGCTTCCCTAGGCGTTTCCGAGGCGTCCGTCGTATGGATGAAGGGGGCGCCGGGTCGGGACCGCGGCAGCTTTGGATGGCGGAAATCCCACCGAAGGCGGAAAGAGGAGGGGAACGGCGGCGCTGGCTCATCCTGTGAGCCACTGGCTGCCTAAGATGGCCACATCGACCGACGTACGAGCCGCATCGCGGATCGGCGGCCTCGACAAAGTACTGTACAGATATACAGATTGCGCCATAATCCGCCGCAGCCAACAGGAGAAGATTGCATGGACGCCCCCGTGAAAAACGCCAACACCGAAAAAGCCAAGGCCCTGCAGGCCGCCCTCGCCCAGATTGAAAAGCAGTTCGGCAAGGGCTCGATCATGCGGCTGGCGGAAGGCGAGAAGATCGAGGACATCCAGGTGGTCTCCACCGGCTCGCTGGGCCTGGACATCGCGCTCGGTGTCGGCGGCCTGCCGCGCGGCCGGGTGATCGAGATCTACGGCCCGGAATCCTCGGGCAAGACGACGCTGACGCTGCAGGTCATCGCGCAGATGCAGAAGCTCGATGGCGTGTGCGCCTTCATCGACGCGGAGCACGCGCTGGACGTCCAGTACGCGCAAAAGCTGGGCGTGAACCTGCAGGAACTGCTGATCAGCCAGCCCGACACCGGCGAACAGGCGCTGGAGATCGTGGACTCGCTGGTGCGCTCCGGCTCGGTCGATCTGATCATCGTGGACTCGGTCGCCGCGCTGACGCCGAAGGCGGAGCTCGAGGGGGAAATGGGCGACGCGCTGCCCGGCCTGCAAGCCCGACTGATGAGCCAGGCGCTGCGCAAGCTGACCGCCACCATCAAGAAGACCAACTGCACCGTCATCTTCATCAACCAGATCCGGATGAAGATCGGCGTCATGTTCGGCTCGCCCGAAACGACGACGGGCGGCAACGCGCTGAAGTTCTACGCCTCCGTGCGCCTGGACATCCGCCGCATCGGCTCGATCAAGAAGGGCGAGGAAGTCATCGGCTCCGAGACCAAGGTCAAGGTTGTCAAGAACAAGGTCGCGCCTCCGTTCAAGACAGCCGAATTCGACATCCTCTACGGGGAAGGCATCAGCCGCGAGGGCGAGATCATCGACATGGGCGTGACCGCCAAGATCGTCGACAAGTCCGGCGCCTGGTATGCCTACAGCGGCGAGAAGATCGGGCAAGGCAAGGACAACGCCCGCGAGTTCCTGCGCGAGAACCCGGATCTGGCCGTCGAGATCGAGAACAAGATCCGCGAATCGCTGGGCATCCCGCTGCTGGGCGCCGCGCCCGGCGATGCCGAGTAAGCGACCCGCCAGCAAGGGCGTGGGCGCTCAGCCCTTGTCCTTGAAGGCTCGGGCAGTGGCCCTGCTTGCGCAGCGCGAGCACAGCGCGATGGAGCTGCGGCGCAAGCTGCAGCGCATCGCGAGAGATCGGCGAGCCGCTGAGGCGGCTAACGCGGCCAACGCCGCGGCGGCGGCGGACGCGCAGCGCACTGATGAGTCCTCGGACGAGGAGGGCGTTGGCGGTTTCGACGAAGAAGTGGACGCCGTGCTGGACTGGCTCAAGGCCAGCGGCTACCTCGACGAGTCGCGCTTTGTCGAATCCCGCATTCATGCGCGCGCTCAGCGCTTCGGACAACGGCGCATCGAGCAGGAGCTCGCGCAGCACGGGCTGTCCATGGATGCGGAGCAGCGCTCGACGCTGGCTGCGGGAGAACTGGACCGCGCATGCGAACTTGTGCGCCGCAAGTTCGGCGATGGCGCGCCAGCCGACGCGGCCGCCGAAGCCAAGTGCCTGCGCTTTCTCATGGGCCGAGGCTTCGGCCACGACGTGGCCCGCAAGGCGGTGCGGCGTGTCGCCGCCGGGCTGGACCGCGATCCTGACGCCTGAACCGGCGACATCGCCGCTGCGCGCACGAAACGGCTCGAAACTTTGTGCGCCATGAGCACCTTGCGGCCCGCTGACAAGCCCACGCCGGTGCGCGTCTCAACCCCGCCAAGGGCTTGATGCAACGCAGCATGCTACATTTTCGGCTTCGCAAATCAGCCCGCCGGCGTTCGTCCGCGGGCGTGTTTTTGCGTGTTTGCATCGGTTTATGTCTTCCATCGCCTCCCCCGAGCGCCATCCGCCGCATCGTCGTCGACCCGTCGACGCGCGGTCCTATGGCCGCGACGACGGGGTCCTTGTCGCGGAGGCCCGGCTGAGCCCGGCGCTGCAAACCTCATCTCCACGCCAGCACCGCGGATCGCCTGCGGCGCCGGCGGCCTCTTCCTGATTCATCCATCAAGCGAGACCTCCCTATGAAGATTCACGAGTACCAGGGCAAGGAAATCCTGCGCCAGTTCGGCGTGCCGGTGCCGCGCGGCATTCCCGCGTTCACGGTGCAAGAAGCGGTCGAAGCCGCGCAGAAGCTGGGCGGCCCGGTCTGGGTGGTCAAGGCGCAGATCCATGCCGGCGGTCGTGGCAAGGGCGGTGGCGTCAAGCTGGGCAAGAGCCTGGACGACGTGAAGGCGCTGTCCGAGCAGATCCTGGGCATGCAACTGGTCACGCACCAGACCGGCCCGGAAGGCCAGAAGGTCCGCCGCCTCTACATCGAAGAAGGCGCGGACATCAAGAATGAGCTGTACGTCTCGCTGGTGACCGACCGTGGCACGCAGAAGGTCGCCTTCATCGCGTCGAGCGAAGGCGGCATGGACATCGAGGAAGTCGCCCACTCGACCCCCGAGAAGATCATCACCGAGTACATCGACCCGCTGACCGGCATCACGACCGAGCAGTCGAAGAAGATCGCCGCGGCCATCGGCCTGACCGGCGCTTCGGTGGACCAGGCCGTCGACCTGTTCGCCAAGCTGTACAAGTGCTACATGGACACCGACGCGTCGCTGGTGGAGATCAACCCGCTGAACTGCGACTCCAAGGGCAACCTGATCGCGCTGGACGCCAAGTTCAACTTCGATTCGAACGCGCTGTTCCGCCACCCGGAAATCGTCGCCTACCGCGACCTGGACGAAGAGGATCCGGCTGAAGTCGAAGCCTCGAAGTTCGACCTGGCCTACATCTCGCTGGACGGCAACATCGGCTGCCTGGTGAACGGCGCCGGTCTGGCCATGGCCACGATGGACACCATCAAGCTGTTCGGCGGCGAGCCGGCCAACTTCCTGGACGTCGGCGGCGGCGCCACCGCCGAGAAGGTCACCGAGGCCTTCAAGATCATGCTGAAGAACCCTGAGGTGAAGGGCATCCTCGTGAACATCTTCGGCGGCATCATGAAGTGCGACACCATCGCCGAAGGCGTCATCACCGCCTGCAAGGCCGTC
>Ga0268257_1003034_pt1 | contig 11029 bp, 12 predicted proteins | sample AgamicAtPrz_FD_200249 | JGI IMG/M metagenome (GOLD analysis project Ga0268257, IMG submission 200249) | Agave microbial communities from Guanajuato, Mexico - At.P.rz (v2) (version 3) | ecosystem: Host-associated > Plants > Phyllosphere > Phylloplane/Leaf | place: Guanajuato, Mexico | collected...
GGTTTCCCTCAGGGGGTTGTGAATGAACCCGCGATTCTAGCCGTTTCGGGAGAAGCCCCTTGGCGGCTGGCCGTCGCGAGGAAACGGCCACTGAACTTGCAAAAATGTTCAGCCTCTGGCAGCAGTTGTGGCAAACACCACGCAAGCTGCCGAAATTCCTTACATGTACATGCCGCCGTTGACGTGCAATTCCTGCCCTGTCACATAGCCGGCACCGGCAGAGGCCAGATAGGCCACGGCATGCGCGATGTCGCTGGGTTGACCCAGGTCGCCCATGGCGATCTGCGCCTTGAGCGCGGCCTTCTGCGCCTCTGGCAGGTCTGCCGTCATGTCCGTGGCGATGAAGCCGGGAGCCACGCAGTTCACGGTGATGCCGCGGCTGCCCAGTTCCTTGGCCAGAGCACGGGTCATGCCTGCCACACCGGCCTTGGCTGCCGCGTAGTTGGCCTGACCGGCATTGCCCGAGGCACCGACCACGCTGGTGATGCTGATGATGCGGCCGAAACGCTGCTTCATCATGGGGCGAATAGCCGCACGGCTGACTCGGAAAACAGCCTTCAGATTGGTGTCGGTGACAGCATCCCAGTCGTCATCCTTCATGCGCATCGCCAGGGTGTCACGCGTGATGCCGGCATTGTTGACCAGCACATGCAGGCCGCCGTCGTTCTTGACGATGGAGTCGATCAGGGCATCCACGGCAGTGCCGTCGGTCACGTTCAGCGTGACACCGCGGCCGCCGAAGGCGGACAGTGCCTGGCTGATCTTCTCGGCACCGGCATCCGAGGTGGCCGTGCCGATCACTTGATAGCCTTTGGAGGCCAGCTCCTGCGCGATGGCGGCACCAATGCCACGAGTGGCTCCGGTGACCAGGGCAACCTGGGGCTTGGTCTGGTTATCAGTCATGCGAGCAATTCTTTCACGTCAGCCAGGGTGGCTGTATCAAACAGGGGAGCACCCGTCAGGTCGGCGTCAATACGCTTGACCATGCCGGCCAGCACCTTGCCGGGTCCACATTCCACGATATGGGTCACACCGCGCGCCTTGATGGCCTGCACGCATTCCACCCAGCGCACCGGGCCAAAGGCCTGACGGTACAGGGCATCACGAATCGAATCAGCGTCCGTCTGGACGGTGACGTCGATATTGTTGATGACGGGAATCAAGGGGGTAGCCAGCGTCAGCTCGGCCAGCGCGGCCTTGAGCTTTTCTGCAGCGGGCTTCATCAGGCTGGAGTGGAAAGGTGCGGAGACCGGCAGAGGCAGGGCGCGCTTGGCACCGGCCGCCTTGACCGCTTCACAGGCTTTTTCCACGGCCAGCTTGCTGCCAGCGATCACGGTCTGACCGGGATCGTTGAAGTTCACGGCTTCCACCACTTCGGCGCCGCCCAGCAGGGCCGTCACCTCGGCGCAGACCGCCTTGACCTTTTCGGCATCCAGCGCCAGCACGGCCGCCATGCCGCCCGCGCCCACGGGCACGGCATCCTGCATGGCTGCGGCACGCAGACGCACCAGGGGAGCGGCCTGAGCCAGCGTCAGCACGCCGGACGCAACCAGGGCCGAGTACTCACCCAGGGAGTGACCAGCCACGGCATCGGGCAGCGCACCGCCCTCGGCCTGCCAGACACGCCAGGCCGCCACACCGGCCACCAGCATCACGGGCTGGGTATTGGTGGTCAGCGCCAGCGCTTCCTTGGGGCCTTGCTTGATCAGCAGACCTACATCCTCACCCAGAGCTTCGGAGGCTTCGGCCACGGTCTGAGCCACGACTGGATGATCACCCCAGCCGTCCAGCATGCCTACGGACTGAGAGCCCTGGCCAGGAAATACAAACGCGAATTTCTTCATATTTCTTAGTATAAAAAACTGCCTTAAACGCTTATCCAGCTTGCGTTTATAGCTACATCTTAAGGAGCACAGCACCCCAGGTGAAGCCACCGCCCACACCTTCGAGCAGCACGGTCTGGCCTTTTTTGACCTGGCCGCTGCGCACACCATGGTCCAGCGCCAGGGGAATCGAGGCCGCCGAGGTGTTGCCGTGCTGATCGACGGTCACTACCACCTTGTCCATAGACAGCTTGAGCTTGCGCGCCGTGCTTTGCATGATGCGAATATTGGCCTGGTGCGGAATCAGCCAATCGATGTCGGCATCCGTCAGGCCCGCCTTTTCCAGCGCGGAGCGAGCAGCCTTGTCCAGCACGCTCACTGCCAGCTTGAACACGGCCTGACCGTCCATCTTGAGCAAGGGGTCGCCCAGCACATTGCCGCCGGAGACATTGCCCGGCACGCAGAGAATGCCGACATGGCTGCCATCGGCATGCAATTCGGTGGACAGGATGCCGGGCTCGTCGGAGGCTTCCAGCACCACGGCGCCGGCGCCATCGCCGAACAGCACGCAGGTCGTGCGGTCGTTGAAATCCAGGATGCGGCTGAAGACTTCGGAGCCCACCACCAGCACGCGCTTGGCAGCGCCGGACTGGATCATGGAGTCGGCCACCGTCAGGGCATAGACGAAACCGCTGCACACCGCCTGCACATCAAAGGCAGGGCAACCATTGCTGATGCCCAGCTTGTGCTGAAGGATGGCTGCCGTCGAGGGAAACACCATGTCCGGTGTGGACGTGGCGACAATGATCAGATCGATGTCAGAAGCCTCTATGCCTGCAGCCTCGATGGCCTTGCGGCTGGCTTCCAGAGCCAGATCGCTGCTGGTCACATCGGGCTCGGCAAAGTGGCGGGCACGGATACCGGTGCGCTCGACGATCCATTCGTCCGAGGTTTCCAGGCCACGCTGAGCCAGCTCGGCTGCGAGGTCGTTATTGGTCAGGCGGCGGGGCGGCAGGTAACTGCCGGTGCCGATGATGCGTGCGTAGCGTCTCATGTCTTCTATCAGGGCGCCGAAGTTCCAGATTCCGTCTGCGCTGCCAGCAACAAGGGGGCGGCAGCAGCAATACGGCTGCGGACACGGTCAAGCAGGTTGTTGCGTGCCGCATCATACGCGCGGTTCAAAGCATGCTCGAATGCCATTGCATCGGCCGAGCCATGGCTTTTGAAGACCAGCCCGCGCAGACCCAGCAAGGCAGCGCCGTTGTAACGACGGTGATCGACACGCTTCATCAGCGCAGATAGCACCGGATAGGCAATGATGGCTGCAATCTTGGTGAAGATATTGCGTTTGAACTCTTCCTTGAGAATCCCCGAGATCATCGAGGCAACCCCCTCGGTGGTCTTGAGCGCAACGTTACCAACGAAACCATCGCACACCACAATGTCCACCACGCCCTTGAAGGTGTCGTTGCCCTCGACATTGCCGTAGAAGTTGAGATTACCCGCATCGCCTGCAGCGCGCAGCAGCTCGCCGGCGCGCTTGATGACTTCGCTGCCCTTGATCAGCTCTTCGCCGATATTGAGCAGGCCGACGCTGGGCGCCTCGGTGTTCTTGAGCGCCGACACCAGGGCCGAGCCCATGACCGCAAACTGCAGCAGATGCTCCGCCGTGCAGTCCACATTGGCTCCCAGGTCCAGCATGGTGGTGTCGCTGCCCTTGGCATTGGGCAAACCAAAGGCAATGGCAGGACGATCAATGCCGTCCAAAGTCTTGAGCAGATAGCGCGAGATCGCCATCAGCGCTCCGGTATTGCCGGCAGACACTGCAGCCTGAGCCGCACCGTTCTTGACCTGCTGCACAGCCACGCGCATGGACGAGTCCTTCTTCTTGCGCAGGGCTATTTCAACGGGGTCATCCATGCTCACCACTTCCGTGGCGGGGACGACGGTCACACGCTCGTGCTTGAAGCCAGCCAACTCATCGGCCTTGCCGACCAGCAGCAGATGCGCATCGGGGTGTAAATTCAGAAACTGACGACACGCGGCCAGCGTGACGCGGGGGCCATGATCGCCCCCCATGCAGTCAACAGCCAAAGTAATCATGGGCGACTGACAGGTCCAATCGGGTTTGGGGTAATGAACTGAATGGTCCTGAGACCACCACAGGAGTTATCTGCAAAACCAGCCCTGGAATTGTGCAGCAAGGCCAGCCAAGGCTGATTTTGCAAATATCTCCCATAAAAACAAAAGCCTGCTGCTACAAAAAATGTAGCAACAGGCTTTGCGAATGCAGTCGTCGCTTAGGCTTCGGACTTGTTCTTCAGCACTTGACGGCCACGGTACACGCCGTTGGGGCTGATGTGGTGGCGCAGATGTGTCTCGCCGGTAGTGGCTTCGACAGCAATGCCAGGCACATTCAGTGCATTGTGCGAACGGTGCATGCCGCGCTTGGAGGGAGACTTCTTGTTTTGCTGAACAGCCATGATGGCTCCTGTGTATCTTGAAAGGGTTGGTAACACGACCCACACAGCAAGACCGGGCAAAAAACTCTGCCTTTCGACGCACCCACCGAGAGTAAGTGCGCCCTTGTCTGTGCAAGTCCTAAAAAAACGCGATCAGCCCATTAAAGACACGAGGGGGTTTCGCGCGAAGCTCACGATTATAGCGCAAACGCTTTTCGTGGCCTACGCAAAATCAAATCCCCACCGTGCTCCGGGCTGGATCAGTCGGCAGACTTGCCTACATTGAGAGATTGCAGCACTGCAAAAGGGTTCTCCTTTTGCTCATTGGCCTGCTCGAAGGCGTCATCGCTGACCTCCAGCTTGACGGGTACCGGGCAAGCCTCATGGCGAGGCACCACCGGCACTTCCATCAGCAGCTCGTCCTCGATCAGCTCCAGCAGATTGAACTCGCTGCTCAATGCCAGCACATCCTCATCGCTGTCGTCATCTTCCAGTTCTGCCGTCGCCTCGTCCGGAACGAAGCGAAATGACCGATCCACATAAAGGGGAATATCGGCCTCGGTCAGACAGCGCTGGCAGGTCAGCGGCAAATCCACCTCGGCACTCAGGTGCAGCCACACATGGCCGCTGCCCCCCTTTTGCTCGACCAGTTCGCCTTCGGCTTCCCAGCGCACCAGGGGCTGCTCGCCAGTAATCGCCAGCGCATCGGCCGCCAGACGCTTGAAGTCCGACAATGGTGCCTGACCATGCAGATGACCTGCGGCCTGCGCGAAAGCACGCACGTCCAGCCGGGTCGCAGAAAAATCCTTGCTCATGCAGCCAGTGTAAGAGAATCCCGCAATGCCCGACTTATTGATTGCCGGACGACTTGAGCGTCCATTGATCCTTGGCTCCACCTCGCGCTACCGCCGCGAGCTGCTCAGCCGCCTGCAACTGCCGTTCGAGACGGTGTCTCCCGAAGTGGATGAAACCCCGCTCAGCGGCGAAACGCCCTACGAGCTGAGCCTGCGTCTGGCCGTGGCCAAGGCACAAGCCGTGGCCCAGTTGCACCCTGGCGCCATCGTGATCGGCTCCGACCAGGTGCCCGAGCTCGACGGCCAGCCGCTGTCCAAGCCAGGCACCCACGAGCGCGCCACCGAGCAGTTGCGCCAGATGAGCGGCCGCCAGATGAATTTCCACACCGGCGTCTGCGTGAGCTGCGCCGAAACCGGCTTTGTGGAATCCAGCGTGGTCACGGTGCAAGTGCGCTTTCGCGAGCTGAACGACCTTGAGATCGAGCGCTATCTGCGTGCCGAGCAGCCTTATGACTGCGCAGGCTCGGCCAAGAGCGAGGGCCTGGGCATCGCCCTGCTGGATGCCATCGTCAGCGACGACCCCACGGCACTCATAGGCTTGCCGCTAATCCGCACCTGCCAGTTGCTGCGTGCCGCAGGAGTGGTTCTGCCATGAGCGACACATCTAAAAGCAAGGCCGGCACCCTTTATCTGGTGCCGGCTCCACTCGATTTCGGCTGCGAAAGCCAGACCGCGTTGACCGAGGTGCTGCCCGAGGGCACGCTGCGCCGCGCCGCCTCTCTGACTCACTGGATCAGCGAAAACGCCAAGACGGCACGCGCCTATCTCAAGCGCATCGACGCCTTGTTCCCGCTGGCTGCGCCGCTGCAGGCCCAGAACATTGCCGAGCTGCCACGCGAAGCCCACAAAAAAGGCGACCATGGCAACAAGGGCGGCGCCGTCTTCGACCCCAAGCCCCTGTTGGCGCCGGCACTGGCCGGGCAGGACATGGGCTTGATCAGCGAGGCGGGCATGCCAGCCGTGGCCGACCCGGGCAGCTCCATCGTGCGTGCCGCCCATGATCTGGGCATTCGCGTCGTACCGCTGACGGGACCCGTCTCGCTGCTGCTGGGCCTGGCTGCCAGCGGCCTCAACGGCCAGAACTTCGCCTTTGTCGGCTATGTGCCTCAGGATGGCGCCGAACGCACGGCCCGCATCAAGGAGCTGGAGAGCCTGGCCCTGCGCCAAGGCCAGACCCAGCAGTTCATCGAGACGCCTTACCGCAACGCAGCCCTCTGGCAGGCACTGCTGCAAACCTTGCAACCCAATACCAGACTGGCCCTGGCCAGCGGATTGACGCTCGAGACGGCACGCATCGAAAGCCATCTGGTGCGCGAATGGCGCCAGCGCAATACACCTCCCGACAACCGAACACCGGTGGTGTTTGCCATAGGCCGCTAAGCGCCTGAAATAAAAAAAGCCTGCGGCCAATACCGCAGGCTTTTTTGATAGCTACCGACGCTTACCTGGTAAAGGTTAGCAGCCTTTCTTATGCTTTATCAGCGAATGCTGGGCATCAGGCCGCGCATGGCTTTGACCGAGCCCTCGCCGATGGCGGCGCCAAAGCGCTTGGCCAGACGTTCGGCCACGTTGTCGCGGCGGGTGTAGTCTATGACTTCCTCGGCCTTGACCACCTCACGCGCCACATAGTCGAGGCTGCCCAGCTTGTCGGCCAGACCCAGCTCCACGGCCTGCTGACCGGTCCAGAACAGTCCGCTGAACATTTCGGGGGTCTCATGCAGGCGGTCACCGCGACCGGCCTTGACCACGCCGATGAACTGCTGGTGAATCTGCTCCAGCATCTGCAGTGCAAATTCCTTTTGCTGCGCCGACATGGGGCTGAAGGGGTCGAGAAAGCCCTTGTTCTCGCCTGCCGTCAGCAGGCGACGCTCAACGCCGACCTTGTCCATCACGCCGGTAAAGCCAAAGCCGTCCATGAGCACACCGATGCTGCCCACGATGCTGGCCTTGTCGACGAAGATCTCGTCGGCCGCGGCCGCAATGTAGTAAGCCGCCGAGGCGCAAGACTCTTCGACCACCGCATACAGAGGCTTGTTGTACTTGGCCTTGAGACGCGTCATCTCATCGTTGATGATGCCCGCCTGCACGGGGCTGCCGCCGGGCGAGTTGATCAGCAGCACCACGGCGCGCGAGCCGGAATCCTCAAAGGCGCTGCGCATGGCCGCCACAACGAACTCTGCACTGGCGTCCGCTCCCGAGGCGATCTCGCCCTTGATCTCCACCACCGCGGTATGGGGCGAGGTGCTGGTCTTGGTGGCCGTGTCCTTGAAGAACACCGCCCACAGCACCAGGAGCACCACCACGGACCACAGCAGACGGCTGAAAAAGCGCCAGCGCCGGGCCGCCCGCTGCTCCTTGATGGAGGCGAACACCAGCTTTTCCAGCACATCGCGCTCCCAGCCCCCGTTCCCGGAGGCCTTGGCCGCAGCGGCGGGAGCCTCAGCAGACGCAGCAGGCGCCTTGGACCAGAGGTCCGCGCCCGGCGTCACATGCGACTGGGAATCATGGTTGTCAGGAGTACTCATCTCAAAACTTCAGAGGTTTCAGTTGTGGCCCAGTATGCCAGTGCACCAAGCCGCCGCTTTCGCTCAAGGCGATTTTTACCAGCCCGCCGCGGCAAGGACCGCCTGCACAGGCACCGCTGTCAGGTTCGTAGGCCGCTGCGTGGGTAGAACACAACAGCCAGCGACCGGAATCGTCAAAAAACTGACCTTCCTGGTAGTCCATTTCCATGGGGATATGGCTGCAGCGATTCAGATAGGCATGAACCTGCCCCTGATAGCGAATCGCAAAAGCGCGGCTGCTCTGACCGGCATACAGCACATCAAAGCCCACCGCCCGGCCACCGTCGACCAGATCCGCACTGGCGCACAGCTCCACGGCATCTGTCATATCGGGCTTCACGCGTTGGCCAACAGCCAGGCCCGCAGTTGCGCCGCGGAATCAGCCACGAACAGCGGATCGAACTGGGCAAAGCCGTCGGGTGCATGGGCACCATAGGACACCCCTACACAGGCACAGCCGGCATTCTGCGCCATCTGCAAGTCATGCGTGGTGTCGCCAATCATCAGCGTTCGCTCGGGCTCCACACCAAATTCGGCCATCAGCTCGTGCAGCATCAGCGGACTGGGCTTGCCGGCGGTCTCGTCGGCCGTGCGCGAGCCGTCGAACAATCCCTTGAGCTGCGGGTCCTGCAGCGCATGGTTGAGCCCCATGCGGCTCTTGCCCGTGGCCACGGTCAGCCAGTGGCCGCGCTCGCGCAGCTCGGCAAGCAGAGGCAGGATGCCGTCAAACACGCAGATATCGTCCTGGTGCTTGAAGAAGTGAAAGCGATAGCGATTGGCCAGCTCCGGGTATTTTTCAGGCGGCACATCGGGTGCCGCGCGGGCCAGGGCCGGCATCAGCGCCATGCCGATCACATAGGCTGCCTGCTCGTCGCTGGGCACGGTGCCACCCACATCACGCACCGCTTCCTGGATGCTGCGACTGATGATGGCCGTCGAGTCCGCCACGGTCCCATCCCAGTCGAATGCGATCAGATCGAAGCGGCGTGGTCGCCGGGCGCTATGGTTTTCAGTAGTCATGAAGCCTAGTCAGTTCACAAAATCCGCCAGCTCCGGCGGCAGCTCGGCGCGCAGCTCGACACGCTCGCCGCTGGCGGGATGATTGAACTGTAGCCGCCAGGCGTGCAGAAACATGCGTTTGAGCCCCTGCTTTTGCACACGACGGTTGAGATCAAAATCACCATATTTGTCGTCGCCCACGATGGGATGCCCCTGCGATGACAGATGCACGCGAATCTGGTGGGTACGACCTGTCTTGATGGTCACCTCCAGCAGGCTCATGGCAGGCAGACCCTGCAAGGGACGCGGCTCGATCAGCTTTCTGACCTTGACCAGGGTAATGGAGCGCATTCCGTCCGGGTCATCGGCCGTGGTCACGCGCACGCGGCGCTCGCCGTCGGCCTGCAGATACTTGTGCAGCGGCAGGTCAATGACCTTCTTGTTGGCCGGCCAGGCCCCCTGCACCAGTGCCAGATAGGTCTTGCCGGTCTCGCGTTCGCGAAACTGGTCCTGCAGATTGATGAGTGCGGAGCGCTTTTTGGCGACCAGCAAAATGCCCGAGGTTTCGCGATCCAGCCGATGCACCAGCTCGAGAAACTTGGCATCGGGACGCGCCTGGCGCAGTTGCTCGATGACGCCAAAGCTCACGCCAGAGCCTCCATGCACGGCCACGCCGGCAGGCTTGGACAGAGCGATCATGTGTTCGTCATCCAACAGGGCGGGAAAGTCCTTAGCAGGCGCCGGGCGTTCCGCTTTTTCAGCCACTTTGTCGGAAATCCGGACCGGGGGAAGACGCACCACATCGCCAGGCTGAACCCGGGTCTCTGCACTCACGCGCCCCTTGTTGATCCGCACTTCTCCACTACGGATGATGCGGTAGACATGGGTCTTGGGCACCCCCTTGAGGTGACGCATGAGAAAGTTGTCTAGCCGCTGTCCGGCGGAGTCTTCATCGACCTCGATCAGCCGTACCGAGGCCGTGGCCGTATTCTGGGACCGGTCCTGTGCCGGTTTGCCCTCTATAATGTGTTTCACCTGTGCCGAGCTTAGTTGTAAGTGATTGATTCGCATGGAGTTTAGTCCAAACAATCATTTCCCACCGCACAGGCAGGTCGATGCCCGCCAGTTTTGCACACGCAAATTGCAGTCAAGATGAGCTGCAGCAGCCTGTGAAAGCCTGGCAAAGGCTGACGAATTGAAACACTGATACGGAATCTCATACCGTGCAGTTGACCAGGCAAAAGCAGCCTGCAACTGTCGGTTCTCTCAACGAGCATGTGGATCTTTTGGACATTGCTGATCAACCTCTGGGGCAAGGCACGGCCGGCCCCCGGGACGAGCCATGTCTCGAAGAAACCACCCACCTCCTTAGCACGCGCGTCGGCTTCTTTCGTACCCCGTCTGCATGCGCGTCCTCTCCCGCTCGTCCCCCGGCCTGTACCTCCGCTACTGACTTGAGATCAGGCCAGTAGCGCCGCCCTGTACCGCCCCCAGATTCCTCATCCGTTTCAACGCGTTCGTCTGGCATCACGGCTCCTGTTGAGCCTGTCTTTGATTACCAGTCAAAGGCACGCTGGTCTGTGACCAGCGTGCCCCATAAAACGAATAAAGGAAGCGCATCATGAAACGGATGCTGATTAACGCGACGCAGTCTGAAGAACGCCGCTTGGCCATTGTGGACGGCCAGAAGCTGCTGGACTACGAGATCGAAATCGAAGGTCGCGAACAACGCAAGGGCAATATCTACAAGGCCGTCGTGACCCGCGTCGAGCCTTCCCTCGAAGCCTGCTTCGTGGACTATGGCGAAGACCGCCACGGCTTTCTGCCCTTCAAGGAAATCTCCAAGCAATACTTTGCCGAAGGCGTTTCGCCCAGCCAGGCCCGCATCAACGACGTGATCCGCGAGGGTCAGGAGCTGATCGTCCAGGTCGAAAAGGAAGAGCGCGGCAACAAGGGCGCAGCCCTGACCACCTTCATCTCGCTGGCCGGCCGCTATGTGGTGCTGATGCCCAACAACCCCCGTGGCGGTGGCGTTTCGCGCCGCATCGAGGGTGAGGACCGCGCCGAGCTCAAGGAGGCCATGGACCAGCTCGAGTACCCCAAGGGCATGTCCATCATCGCGCGCACCGCCGGCATCGGCCGCTCGGCTCCCGAGCTGCAGTGGGACCTGAACTACCTGCTCAAGCTGTGGAGCGCCATCGACGGTGCCGCCAAGGCCTCCAAGGGCGCCTTCCTGATCTATCAGGAATCCAGCCTGGTGATCCGCGCCATCCGCGACTATTTCAACAATGACATCGGCGACATCCTGATCGACACCGATGACATCT
>Ga0268257_1003037_pt1 | contig 11023 bp, 11 predicted proteins | sample AgamicAtPrz_FD_200249 | JGI IMG/M metagenome (GOLD analysis project Ga0268257, IMG submission 200249) | Agave microbial communities from Guanajuato, Mexico - At.P.rz (v2) (version 3) | ecosystem: Host-associated > Plants > Phyllosphere > Phylloplane/Leaf | place: Guanajuato, Mexico | collected...
AGAAAAGCAACTCGGAGGACGAGGACGTCGGATGCGCATGGCGCGTGCTCGGTCGTGGATGGCGAACCCATTCTAGTGAACGGATGCGCGGGCGCAAGTAAAAAGGTCGTAAAGGAGTGTGAGTCGCGCGTTACCAGCGGTTCCGCAGACGGTCGATCCTAAAGAAAAACGCGTGACGACTTCCGTCGCCACGCGTTTCCCGTGACTACATGACCGCGCGCATACCGACAAACCGGCGCGCACGCCGCCGCGTCGTCAGAAATCGAACCCCGGCCCGCCCGCGCCCGGGCCGCCGGGCGCGGCGGCCGGCGCCGCATCCTTCGGCGCTTCGAACACGGTCGCATCGGTCGTCAGCAGCAGCCCGGCCACCGACGCCGCATTCTGCAGCGCGGTGCGCGTGACCTTGGTCGGATCGAGCACGCCCGATTCGACGAGGTCGCCGTACTCGCCCGTCTGCGCGTTGTAGCCGAAGTTGCCCGCGCCTTCCGCGACCTTCGCGACGACGACGCTCGCCTCCTCGCCCGCATTCGTGACGATCTGGCGCAGCGGTTCTTCCAGCGCGCGCAGCACGATCTTGATGCCCGCGTCCTGATCGGCGTTCGCGCCCTTCAGTTCACGAATCGCCTGCCGTACGCGGATCAGCGCGACGCCGCCGCCCGGCACGATGCCTTCCTCGACGGCCGCGCGCGTCGCGTGCAGCGCGTCGTCGACGCGATCTTTCTTCTCCTTCACCTCGATTTCGGTCGCGCCGCCGACCTTGATCACCGCCACGCCGCCCGCGAGCTTCGCGACGCGTTCCTGCAGCTTCTCGCGATCGTAGTCGGACGTCGCCTCTTCGATCTGCACGCGGATCTGCTTCACGCGCGCCTCGATGTTCTTCGCATCGCCCGCGCCGTCGATCACCGTGGTGTTTTCCTTGCCGACTTCGATGCGCTTCGCCTGGCCGAGCTCGGCGAGTGTGGCTTTTTCGAGCGTCAGGCCCGTTTCCTCGGCGATCACCTGGCCGCCGGTGAGGATCGCGATGTCCTCGAGCAGCGCCTTGCGGCGATCGCCGAAGCCCGGCGCCTTGACCGCCACCGTCTTCAGGATCCCGCGGATGTTGTTCACGACGAGCGTCGCGAGCGCTTCGCCTTCGACGTCTTCCGCGATGATCAGCAGCGGCCGGCCCGACTTCGCGACCTGTTCGAGCACCGGCAGCAGATCGCGGATGTTCGAAATCTTCTTGTCGTGCAGCAGGATGTACGGGTTTTCGATCTCGGCGATCTGCTTGTCGGGATTGTTGATGAAGTACGGCGACAGGTAGCCGCGATCGAACTGCAGCCCCTCGACGACATCGAGCTCGTCCGCGAGCGACTTGCCGTCCTCGACGGTGATCACGCCTTCCTTGCCGACGCGGTCGATCGCCTCGGCGATACGCTGGCCGATCGATTCCTCGCCGTTCGCGGAGATCGTCGCGACCTGCGCGATTTCCTTGCTCGTGGTGGTCGGCTTGCTGATCTTCTTCAATTCGTCGACGGCCGACGCGACGGCCTTGTCGATGCCGCGCTTCAGGTCGAGCGGATTGAGCCCGGCCGCGACGTACTTCTGGCCTTCACGGACGATCGCCTGCGCGAGCACGGTAGCCGTCGTCGTGCCGTCGCCGGCCGCGTCGCTGGTGCGCGACGCGACTTCCTTCACGAGCTGCGCGCCGATGTTCTGCAGCTTGTCCGCGAGTTCGATTTCCTTCGCGACCGACACGCCGTCCTTCGTGACGACGGGCGCGCCGAAGCTGCGTTCGAGCACGACGTTGCGGCCCTTCGGCCCGAGCGTGACCTTGACCGCGTTCGCGAGAATGTTCACGCCTTCGGTCAACTTCGATCGTGCGATGTCGCTGAAAATGATTTCCTTGGCTGCCATGATTGCGCTCCGTTATTGATTGACGACCGCGACGATGTCTTCTTCGCGCAGTACGAGAAACTCGTTGCCGTCCACCTTGACGGCTTGCCCCGCGTACTTGCCGAACAGCACGCGCTCACCGACCTGCAGGTCGGGCACGATGCGCTGGCCGTCGGTATCCTTGCGGCCGGGGCCGACGGCGATCACTTCGCCCTGGTCGGGTTTCTCGGCGGCGCTATCGGGAATCACGATGCCCGATGCGGTGGTGGTTTCCTGGTCGAGTCGCTTCACGATCACGCGGTCGTGCAAGGGGCGTAGGCTCATCTTTTCGTCCTGTGCTGTTCTGTCGAAATTGGCTGGCACTCTTTAACAGAGAGTGCTGACGAGTATAAAAACGCGCGGCGGTGCGATCCAATAACGGATTCGGAAAAGCATTTGCGCGAATGCGCTTTGGACGGGAAGACGGGGAACGGAGAGGGAGGAGGCGGAAGAAGGCGGCGTCTGCCGCCTTCAGGCGTCACGATGCGACGCGAACCACGACCTTGCCGAAGTGCTGCCCCGATTGCAGGTATGCATACGCTTGCGGCGCCTCGTCGAAGCCGAACACGCGATCGACCACCGGCTTGATCCGTTTCGCGTCGACGAGCCGCACGACGTCGTCGAGCATCGCGCGGCTGCCGACCATGAAGCCGTGCAGACGCCGGAAGCCGCCGATCAGCGGCAGCAGCCCGAGTTCGGGCCCGTCGAAGCTGCTGAGCCCGCCGATCACCGACACGATGCCGCCTGTTTTCGTCGCGGCGAGCGAGCGCGGCAGCGTATCGCGTCCGCCGACTTCGACGACGAGATCCGCGCCCGCACCGCCGGTGAGGCGCAATACTTCGTGTTGCCATTCGGGCGTCGTCCGATAGTTGATCGTTGCGTCCGCACCGAGTGCACGAGCGCGTTCGAGCTTCGCGTCGCTCGACGACGTGACGATCGTGCGCAACCCGGCGGCCTGCGCGAGCTGTAGCGCGATGATCGATACGCCACCCGTGCCGAGCAGCACGACGGTCGCGCCCGGCGACAGTCCGCCGTCGACGAACAGCGCGTTCCACGCGGTGACGCCCGCGCACGACAGCGTCGCGGCTTCGTCGTAGTCGAGATGCGCGGGGATCGCGACCAGCGCGGCCTCGTCGGACACGAAGCGTTCGGCGAGCACGCCGTCGAATTGCGCGCCGGGCGAACCCGACACTTTGTGCGGTGTCGGCGGCCCGTCGATCCACCGCGGGAAGTACGTATTGATCACGCGGTCGCCCGGCTTGAAGCGCGTGACGTCGCGGCCCGTCTCGACCACTTCTCCGGCGCCGTCGGCGACCGGGATCAGCGCGTCGGTGCCGATACCGAGATAGTCGCCGCGCGCGAACATCAGGTCGCGATAGTTCAGCGCGGCCGAATGGATCCTGACGACGACGCCGGTCGGCCCGACCGCGCGCGGTGTCGCGTCGATGCGCCGGAGCCCGGCAATGCCGTCGCCCGGTTTGATTTGCCATGCATGCATGTCGACTCCTTTTCGAGATAGTCAGGACTATCATAGTGTTGCGCAGGTGGACGCATTGGCGAGAATTCGGCCGACGATTGTCGCCAGCACGGACACAACCTTGTCATCGCACCGGAGCGGAGCGGCATGGATGAACGGCTGAGAGGCGTCGCCGAATTTGTCGACGTGGTGGAATCGGGCAGCTTCGCGGCGGCGGCGCTGCGCCTCGGCATGACGCGCTCGGCCGTCGCGAAGATCATCGCGCGGCTCGAACTGCGTCTCGGCGCGCGGCTGCTGCAGCGCACGACGCGCCAGCTCGGCCTGACCGACGAAGGGCTCGTCTATTACGAGCAATGCCGGCGGCTGCTGGCCGAACTCGGCGAAACGGAGGCCGCGCTCGACGCGGGGCGCCGCGAGCCGGCCGGGCGCGTGCGCGTCAGCGTGCCGGTGCTGTTCGGGCGGCAGTGCGTGGCGCCCGTGGTGCGGCGTCTCGTCGAGCGCCACCCGCGGCTCGAAATCGACATGTCGTTCAGCGACCGCGTGGCCGACCTCGTCAACGACGGCTTCGACCTGGCGGTGCGCATCGGGGAGTTGGCCGATACGAACGCGCTGGTCGGCCGCAAGCTGGGCGTGCAGCGCATGGGCATCTGCGCATCGCCCGCGTATCTCGCGCGTCACGGCCGGCCGTCGGGGCTCGACGAACTCGCGTCGCACGTCGGCATCGCGTATTCGCGCGGCGGACAACCGACGCCATGGCGGGTCATCGGCGCGGACGGCGCGGTGCACGACCATCGCGCGGCCGGCCGGCTGCGGTTCGACGACCTGCAGGCGATCGCCGATGCGGCTGCCGCCGGCGCGGGCCTTGCGTGGCTGCCGTGTTGGCTGATGGCGCCGTACGTGCGCGACGGCCGCCTCGCGCTCGTGATGGACAGCGACAGCGTGTCGGGCGCCGAAGTGTTCGCGGTGCGACCGGCGGCGCGTCACGTGCCGTCGAAGGTGCGCGTGGTCGTCGATGCGCTGGTCGACGAGATTCCGAACATGCTGGCGTCGGACGACGCGAACGGCGAGCGCGGATGACGGCGAGCGGTTCTCCGATGACGACGTGACAATCTGGTTGGATGCGTGTCGCACTTTCGTGCGTCTCGCATAGTCAGCCTGAACCCAGTGAGGAAAAACCGGTAAGCCGCTTTTTTCGGGCGACTAGCGCTTGCGTCGTCGCGGATCGATACTGTTTTGTTCGAGCAGCTTGCGCAGCCGCGAGTTTTCGATCCACAGTGAAGCGAACGCGGTCACCGTCATCAGAAGCGGAAACCATTCGCCTGTCGCGCTGATGATCGCCCAACCTGCGGCCGTGACGATCAGTGCCGTGACGATGAGAAGCAATCGGTCTGCAAGCCAATTCATTGCGCACCCCGAATCGCAGTGTTCGCCTTCAGGCCGAGATAGCTGTGCGGGCGCGGCGCGAGCACTTTCTCGGGATAAGTCGCGCAATTCTTACATGTCCCTTTCCAAAAATTGACCGGCAACTCTAGCAGGTTGTCGAGCAGATCGATCGAGTTTAGATCGGGTGATTGCGCCGGCGATATCCCGCCCATGGTGCCGGGTAGCGCTGACGCTGGCATGCCGATCGGTCGCGGTAACCTTCGCGATTGCCGCGATCGGTGTAGTTTTGCAGCTCTTGTTGGCCGTCTCGAGACTTTTTCTAACGTTTCCACGCCAAGGATGGCGAGGGTATGGAGCGCATTGGTGCGCTACGGCGACGCGTCGCGTGTGTCGGCGCTGTTTTCCTGATACCACCCGCCACCGCGTTGATCGCGCTCGTCGTGGTCAGCGAGACGAGCGGCGGGCTCGCGTGGTGAGGCATGGCGCTCGCGGCCGCCGGTCTGTATCGGGTGATGCGGTATTGAGCGCACGACAGGGACTACCTGGGGCAGGTAACAGAATTTAAAGATTTCCGACGCTGGGAGCACATACGTGCACACATCCGGAATGCGAGCGTCTGCGCGGCGCCAAACAGCGAGCCGCAGCGCCTCGGCGGCATGTCTCGGGGAAACAATGCGAGCCGTCAGTCCCGACGCGCGCAGGTTTTTGCGTGTTCCATGAAAACCGCGAGCTTGTGACATCGTGTTGCGAAAAGTAGATTCGCCCGACGGTAACGCCGGGGTTTCGAATGGCTTCAATCGCAATCGAATTGGGTTCGGGAAAGCGCGCGACACTGACGCGCGCGGGACGTGGAACGTTGTTGGCCAGTCAGCGCGCCGCAATCTCCGAACTGATGCTGCACTGGCCGAAGTATGCAGGCCTGACGACGAATGCGGTGATGTACGTGCGGCAATTGGGCCTTGGTACCGTTCGTGGTGCACCGCTCGATGTGCTCAGGTCCGCCATCGAGGATGGGCGGGTCGTCGTCGAGATTGAGCGCGTGGCGGTGAATGGCGGCGCTTCGGATGGTCGGCGGTCCCTGCCCCCTTTCCCTCGTGGGAACCGGTTCGGTAGAGTGGCACCCATGGCGTTGCGGTCTGCGGACACGCCAATCCCGAGTTGGGCACGGCCAAGCGATGTATCGGCTGATGAGTTGATACGATACCTGGAGAGCATCATAGCTGGCACAGGCAGTGGTATTGCCGGCATCGCGCCCGTACGGGTTGATAGTGCGCTGCTCAGCGACGCGACACCGTTCTCGCTCGACGACTCACCGTGGGGCGACGCTATGACCACGGCGGCTGTCGACGCGTTTCAAGAGGAACAGTGTTTCGCACGATACGAAATCGACATGGAAATGTGTGCGGCCGCTGGCGCGATGTATAAAGACCCCAGAACCTACGCATTGTGCAGGCAACGTGCTTTCGAATAATTTCAGACCTGTAGAGGACGGTGACATGAGCAAACCGAGACGCGCCACCATCGTGTTTTACGACGAGGAGACCGAACAGGTTACGCTGTGCACGGTGTTTCGCCGCGACGTGCAGGCCGTCCTTGACCGCGAAATGAATGCAGGTGTCGCCATCACGATTCCGCCGCATGCAGAACCGAATGACGGGTGCCCGATTACCGATGAGGACGCGCGGCGATTGGGCGGCATGGCGCTGCTGATGCAGGCGGGTGTACATCCGGAATTGCGCGAACGGCTCAAGTTCGCAGAGTCGGGTTCCATCGACTGGTCCCCCGTTCAGCGCCCGGACACCGACTGAGAATTGGGGTGGGGCGCCTGCATCATGCCGTCGTGATGGTCTACGACGAGAAGAAGGGCGGACGTCCCCGTAAAAGGCGCGGTGCCGGACAAACGTGCGCCGCAATCGCGATTCGCCCGAAGCTGATGCGACGTGATTCAACCTGACGCGGCGAATCAATCGTCGTGCGCGTTGCGGAATACTGGCCTCCTTACATATTCCCCCACCCCGTTAGCATGTGACGAATCCGACTTTGGGCGTTGCGCGCGCGACGCTAAGATCGCCGCTCCCGTAGATCGAGCGTCAACAAGAATGAAAAAGTCCGCGTCGCCGTTGCATGCTTTTCGTTTCCGTGTCGTCTGCGCCGCGATTGCCGGCGCGGTGTCGCTCGCGTCGTGCGGCGGCGTCGACAGCAGTCCGCCGCCGCAGGCCAGCGCGACGCCCGCGGCCAAGCGCCCGAACATCCTGTACATCATGGCCGACGATCTCGGCTATTCCGACATCCATGCGTTCGGCGGCGAAATCAACACGCCGAACCTCGACGCGCTCGTCGCGTCGGGCCGCATCCTGTCGAACCACCACACGGGCACTGTTTGCGCGATCACGCGCGCGATGCTGGTGTCGGGCACCGATCACCATCTCGTCGGCGAGGGCACGATGGGCGTGCCGACCGACGAGCGGCGCGGGCTGCCCGGCTACGAGGGCTACCTGAACGATCGCGCGCTGTCGTTCGCGCAACTGCTGAAGGACGCCGGCTATCACACGTATATCGCGGGCAAGTGGCACATCGGCTCGGGCATCGTCGGCAGTGCGACGGGCAGCGGGCAGACACCCGACCAGTGGGGCTTCGAGCGCAGCTACGTGCTGCTCGGCGGCGCGGCGACGAACCACTTCGCGCACGAGCCGGCCGGCTCGTCGAACTACACGGAAGACGGTCGTTACGTGCAGCCGGGCCAGCCCGGGCAACCGGGGGGCACGGGCGGCAGCCCCGCCGTGTTCTATTCGACCGATTTCTATACGCGGAAGCTGATCTCGTACATCGATGCGAACAAGCAGGACGGCAAGCCGTTCTTCGCGTACGCGGCCTACACGTCGCCGCACTGGCCGCTGCAGGTGCCCGATCCGTGGCTGCACAAGTACGCGGGCGTGTACGACGCCGGCTACGATGCGATCCGCAACGCGCGGATCGCGCGACAGAAGGCGCTCGGCCTGATTCCCGCCGATTTCAAGCCGTTCGACGGGCTGCCGGAGACGACGGCGGCATCGCCCGCGACCGCGAACAACGGCACGGCCAGCGCGAAGTACATCAGCGCGGTGCATTCGGCCGCGGACGGCTACAGCGACTACGGCTCCGGCAAGGTCGACAAGCTGTGGTCGAGCCTGTCGCCGGCCGAGCGCAAGGCTCAGGCGCGCTACATGGAAATCTACGCGGGGATGGTCGAGAACCTCGACTACAACATCGGACTCCTGATCCAGCATCTGAAGGACATCGGCGAATACGACAACACGTTCATCATGTTCCAGTCGGACAACGGCGCGGAAGGCTGGCCGATCGATTCCGGCGCGGACCCGACGGCGACCGATACCGCGAACGGACAGGACCCGATCTACTCGACGCTCGGCACCGACAACGGCAAGCAGAACGCACAGCGCCTGCAGTACGGGCTGCGCTGGGCCGAAGTGAGCGCGGCGCCGTTCCGGCTCACGAAGGGCTATTCGGGCGAAGGCGGCGTATCGACGCCGACGATCGTGCACCTGCCGGGCCAGTCGCAACCGTTGCCGACGCTGCGCGCGTTCACGCACGTGACCGACAACACGGCGACGTTCCTCGCGGTCGCGGGCGTCACGCCGCCGTCGCAACCGGCGCCGCCGCTGGTCAACACGCTGACGGGCGTCGACCAGAACAAGGGCAAGGTCATTTACAACAACCGCTACGTGTATCCGGTGACGGGCCGGTCGCTGCTGCCGGTGCTCACCGGTTCGACGACGGGCGAAGTGCATACGACGCCGTTCGGCGACGAAGCATACGGCCGCGCGTATCTGCGCAGCGCCGACGGTCGCTGGAAGGCATTGTGGACCGAGCCGCCGCTCGGCCCGCTCGACGGTCACTGGCAGCTTTACGATCTCGCGGCGGACCGTGGCGAGACGACCGACGTGTCGGCGCAGAACCCGTCGGTGATCGGCACGCTGGTCGATCAGTGGAAGACCTACATGAGCAACGTCGGTGGCGTCGAGCCGCTGCGTCCGCGCGGCTACTACTGATCGCGAGGCGACACGATGCGGTTGCGTTTCTGGACGATCGGCGCGGCGCTGGCCGCCACGCTGTTCGCCGCCGCGTTCGCGGTGGGTTATGCGAATCCGGCGGTGCCGGCAGGCGGCGCGTTCGACGATCTGAATCGCGGCCGCGCGCTCGCGCCGCTCGGTTCGGAGCGCGAGTGCAAGCGCTATTCGGGGCTGCCGGCGAAGTGGCGCGACGATCCGAAGGCGGGCATGGTGCACTTGCGCGGCGGCGCGTTCGTGTTCGGCAGCACGCGCGGCTATGCGGACGAGCGTCCGGCCGGCGACGGCACGACGCGCGTCGGCGGCTTCTGGATCGACCAGACCGACGTGACGATCGCGCAGTTCGCCGCCTTCGTGCAGGCGACCGGTTACGTGACCGAGGCCGAGCAGCAGGGCGGGGCGGCGGTGTTCCATGTGCCGACGCGCGACGAGATGAATGCACGCGACCTCGCGTGGTGGTCGTGGGTGAAGGGCGCGTCGTGGCGGCATCCGCGCGGGCCCGGCAGCGACGTGGACGGGCTCGGCAACCTGCCGGTGACGCTCGTCACGCAGCGCGATGCGCTCGCGTATGCGCACTGGCTCGGCCGCGATCTGCCGACCGAGGCCGAATGGGAATACGCGGGCAAGGCCGGCCGCGACGACGCGTCGCTCGATGCGGCGCCGCGCGACGCCAACGGCAAGCCGGCCGCGAACTACTGGCAGGGCGCGTTTCCGGTGCTCGACTCGGCCGAGGACGGTCACGCGGGGCTGGCGCCCGTCGGCTGCTATGCGGCGAACGGCTTTCGTCTTTACGACATGATCGGCAACGCATGGGAATGGACGAAGGATGCGTACACGGGCCCGCATCAGTCGCATACGAACGGCGACACCGCAGCCGTCGCACCGTCGACGCACCGGCACGATACGCCGATGGTCATCAAGGGCGGCTCGTTCCTGTGTTCGCGCGATTACTGCGTGCGCTATCGCGCGTCGTCGCGCGAACAGCAGGAAGCGGATCTCGGCGCATCGCATATCGGGTTTCGCACGATCCTGAGGGACGCGTCGTGACCGCGGGCATCGGGCGATTCGTTTCGGCGTGGCTGCTGGCTGCCTGCGCGGTGATGCAGCAGGGTTCGGCGATGGCTGCCGAAGCCGCCGCACGTGCCGCACCGGCAGTGCGCGTCGGCGTCACGCGCGGCGTGCATGCGCAGATCCTCGACGAAGTGAAGAAGGTGGCCGCCGCGCGCGGGCTGGGCGTCGACGTCGTCGAATTCGACGATGCGTCGCGCATCGACACGGCGCTGGCCGACGGGCGGATCGACGCGGCCAGCTTCGAGGATGCGCAGCGCCTGAGCGCCACGCGCGCGGCGAAAGGCTATGCGCTGACCGCCGTCGCGCCGACGGTCACGCTGCCGATGGCATTCTATTCGCGCAAGCTGAAGAACCTGAACGAACTGCAACCGGGCGCGACGGTCGCGCTGCCCGCCGATCCGCGCGGGATGGCGCGCGCGCTCGTGCTGCTGCAGAACGACACGCTGGTGACGCTGCGCGAAAAAGCCGGCCTGCATGCGACGCTGCGCGACGTGACGGGCAACCGGCTCGCGCTGAAATTCGCCACGCTGCGCCGCGACCGGCTTTACGCGGCGCTCGACACGGCCGCATTCGTCGCGATCGACAGCGACGACGCGGCCCGCGCCGGGCTGCAGCCCGCGCGCGACAGCATCAGCCTCGAGGACGCCCGCTCGCCGTATGCGAACGTGCTCACGGTGCGCGACGCCGATCGTGCGAAGCCGTGGGTCGCGCAGCTCGTCGCCGCGTATCACTCGGACGACGTCGCGCGCTTCATCCTCACGCGCTACCAGGATTCGGTGCGGCGGCCGTGGTAGACACCTACCTGCTCGCGTGCAACGCGTGCGGACGCTGCTGCAACAGCGCGCCGACGCTGTCGTTGCGCGAACTGTTCCGGCATCGGCACCGCTTCGTCGGCGCGTTGACGATTCGTCGCGTGCCGAAGCGGCGGATCGGCGAACGCTGGCAGGCGGGCGGGCGCGAGCACACGCTCGATGCGGACGACGTCGCGGCCGCCGATGCGCTGGCGGACCGGCTGTTTCATCGCGGCGGCGGCGTGCACGGCGAATGGCTCGCGCTGACGCTGCAAGGCTACGACTATCCGTCGCTCGGCCGTTGCGCGGCGCACGCCGAC
>Ga0268257_1003041_pt1 | contig 11016 bp, 8 predicted proteins | sample AgamicAtPrz_FD_200249 | JGI IMG/M metagenome (GOLD analysis project Ga0268257, IMG submission 200249) | Agave microbial communities from Guanajuato, Mexico - At.P.rz (v2) (version 3) | ecosystem: Host-associated > Plants > Phyllosphere > Phylloplane/Leaf | place: Guanajuato, Mexico | collected...
CCCATGCCGAACTCAGAAGTGAAACGCCGTAGCGCCGATGGTAGTGTGGGGTCTCCCCATGTGAGAGTAGGGAACTGCCAGGCATCAAATTAAGTAGTAAGCCGGTGCATTAATCCGGTGGTTACAGAAGTATTCGGTGGAGCGGTAGTTCAGTCGGTTAGAATACCTGCCTGTCACGCAGGGGGTCGCGGGTTCGAGTCCCGTCCGTTCCGCCACTTATTAAGACATTAAGCCTGCCCTCCCGGCAGGCTTAATGGCAAAAAACTTTAGGGGCGTAGCTCAGTTGGTAGAGCACCGGTCTCCAAAACCGGGTGTCGCGAGTTCGAGTCTCTCCGCCCCTGCCATATAGAATCCTTTGCTTCGGCAAAGGATTTTTTTTGCCTGCAAAACGGCTGAAATCCCTTCTGAAGACTAAGCAGCCTGCGTCTCCGCAGGCTTTTGCGTTAATCCAGTATGCTGGTTTTTAACAGATCTTTTATCTGCGATTGCTTGTCGCTGTTTTGCAGCCAAATGGCATACAGCGGCCTGGAGAGCGTCGTCGAATCGGTAACAACGTGGAGTGCAGATTTATTATCCGCCCAGCGAACAGGTAGCCACGTGCAACCCTTCAGTGCAGGAAGTTGCTGGCAGGCGATCTCCGCAGAGCTTGTCGTGAGCTGCGGGATATCATCGCTGGCAATTAACCCCGTCTCGTGCTGCTGAAAGTCAGGTCCCCATTCCAGGCGTAAATAATTAAGGTCAGCCTTCATCATTGCAGGCTCCGATGCATAAAGCGCCAGACTGAACTGCCCAACAATCTGGCTGCTAAATTCGTCCATCTTGGGGGCTTCTGTGGTGATCAGCAGATCCAGCTGACGTTCATGGAGTTGCTTAACCAGCGACTGACGTTGCGCAATCCTCGCCTCAAATTGCAGATGATTATGTGTACGATATAGCCGCATAAGCCACTGGCTGAGCATGCATTCCCACAGTGATGCGCTGGCACCGATCGAGAATTCATTGTGCCGGGAGGTGTGCGCAACCTCCTTTCGCGCCGCCTGCCAGGTATTCATCAAGGTTTCTGCATACGGCAGCAGTTTTTCACCGGCTGGCGTTAAGCGGATATTGTTGCGATGACGGGTAAAAAGATTCACACCCAGTTGATTTTCCAGTTGTCGAATACGAAAACTGACTGCTGACTGCGTCAGGTAGAGGGCTTCAGCTGCTCGCCCAAAGTGTCGCGTTCTGCTCACTTCGAGGAAAGTTTTTAGCAATTCCGTATCCACATCTTTCTCCACAAAATTATTTGTCGTTATGATTTAAATGTTTTGTTTTACACTCTGTCAAGCGTAACTAATACTCCGCGCCATAAATAGCTCGGCCAAAGAATTAGGAGCGTGTAGGATGGCGGAAAGCTTTACGACGACTAATCGTTTTTTCGACAATAAACATTATCCGCGCGGGTTCTCTCGTCACGGCGATTTCACTATCAAAGAAGCTCAACTTCTTGAGCGCCATGGTTATGCCTTCAACGAGCTGGATCTGGGTAAACGTGAACCGGCAACCGAAGATGAAAAACAGTTTGTCTCTGTTTGCCGTGGTGAGCGTGAGCCGCAGTCTGATGCAGAACGTGTATGGATCAAGTATATGGCTCGCATTAAGCGTCCTAAGCGTTTCCATACGCTGTCTGGCGGTAAGCCGCAGATGGAAGGTGCAGAAGACTACACCGAGTCTGACGATTAAGAAGAGAAGGGGCTACGGCCCCTTTTTTTTACGCCAGCATTTTTTGCAGATGCAGCAGCAGCCGATCGATCGCACGGTAGCTTAATGCCTCCTGCAAATGTCGCCTCTCAATTCCGGGGCAGCCTTCTACGTCCGCGACGGTGCGCGCGACTTTCAACAAACGCTGCCACGCACGAATGGATAGTCCAAACCGCGTCAGCGTCTCCTCCAGCCATCCTGCATCTTCGGCATTAAGAGAACAAAACTGTCGGATCCCGGCGTTATCCAGCCGGGCATTCAGCCTGTTCTGTCGAGCATACTGCCGCGCCTGTGCCGCAATAACCCGTTCGCGTACCGCTGCTGAGCTTTCGCCTCTAATACCGCTTTGCCTCAACAGACCGGGCGGTGGCAGGGGGATCTCCAGAGATAAATCAAAACGGTCGAGAAAGGGCCCTGACAGCTTACTCAGATAGCGCAGCGTCTGTTCCGGCGTACAGCGGTTATGGTTTCCCTGATAATGGCCCGTTGGGCTAGGGTTCATCGCGGCGACCAGCTGAAACTGCGCAGGGTAGCTTATTTTGGCGCGTGTACGAGAGAGATGGATCTCGCCGGATTCAATCGGCTCCCGCAATGCATCCAGCACGCGGCGTTCAAACTCAGGCAGTTCATCCAGGAACAGAATGCCGTTGTGCGCCAGAGAGATTTCACCCGGTCCGGGAATCGACCCTCCGCCCACCATCGCGGTAAGAGACGCACTGTGGTGCGGCGAGCGGAAAGGGCGGCGGCGCCACTGTTTATGCAACGACGTAGAACTGACCAGGCTAAATATCGCGGCGCTTTCCAGCGCTTCGTGATTATTGAGGGGTGGCAGGAGGCCGTTCAACCTGCTCGCCAGCATCGTTTTCCCCGTGCCTGGCGGACCTATCAGTAACAGGTTATGCCCGCCCGCGGCAGTGATCTCTAACGCCCGCTTACCCTGGTCCTGACCCATAATATCGCTGAGATCCTCAGTTGAATCTGGCGCCACCTCCTCCTTCTCCTGCGGTTCGGCAAGTTCGTGTCGACCTTCCAGCCAGGCGCAAACCTCCTGCAAATGTCCCGCTATCAGGCACCCCTTTTCGGCGATAAGGCTTACTTCAGAGGCGTTTTCATTAGCTACAATGATTTGTCTTCCCGCACGTATGGCTTCAAGCGCACCCGATATTGCACCGGGAACGCCCCTTAACGCGCCTGTAAGCGCTAATTCACCCACGAACTCGCACGAGCTTAGCCCTGTCGTATTGAGCTGTTCAGAAGCCGCGAGAAGCGCTATAGCAATAGGTAAATCATATCGCCCACCCTCCTTTGGCAAATCGGCGGGCGCCAGGTTGATGGTGATCTTCTTCGCGGGAAAAGCATAACCACTATTGATAATGGCGCTGCGCACGCGATCCCTCGCCTCTTTAACGGTGGTTTCCGGTAAGCCGACCAGCGTCAATCCAGGCAGTCCATTGCTTAAATGAACCTCTACAGAGATGAGCGGTGCCTTCACTCCGATAGCCGCGCGTGTAAAAACAACTGACAGTGACATAAGCCCTCCTTGGCGGTGACTATGCCAGTCTCGCGTTTTTCTGTTTATCGATAAATCGCTGATTTACGACGCGCGTTCCTGCCTTTTAGCAGCAAAATGTAAACGTTACATGCTGGCGGAAGCCGCCTCGCAAAAAAGAAATCCTGCGCGCCCTGCCTGAAGAATCAGGAAAAAAATGAAAAATCTTCATTTCTATTTTTTCCCTATATAAAACAATGGTTTTTAAATAAATAGTTCGCGTGCTAAAGAAATGGGTCATAAAAAAATCTTGTGTCAGATGAAATATCTGTGGTAACTCTTTAGGTATTCCTTCGAACAAGATGCAAAAAGAACTGAAAATGACAGCCCTTCTACGAGTGATTAGCCTGGTCGTGATTAGCGTGGTGGTGATTATTATCCCACCGTGCGGGGCTGCACTTGGACGAGGAAAGGCTTAGAAATCAAGCCTTAACGAACTAAGACCCCCGCACCGAAAGGTCCGGGGGTTTTTTTATGACTAAAAAACTTAAATGAGGAGCAGAGAATGACGACTAGCACAAAATTCTGTTTCTCCAGATTTATGACGGGGAACTGACTATGAATGGGGCACAATGGGTAGTACATGCGTTGCGCGCGCAGGGAGTTGAAACCGTATTCGGTTATCCGGGTGGCGCAATTATGCCGATTTACGATGCACTGTATGACGGCGGCGTGGAACACCTCTTGTGCCGGCACGAGCAGGGCGCAGCGATGGCCGCCATCGGCTATGCCCGCGCGACCGGTAAAACCGGCGTCTGTATGGCAACCTCGGGTCCTGGCGCAACGAACCTGATTACCGGCCTGGCTGACGCACTGCTCGATTCCGTTCCCGTGGTGGCGATCACCGGCCAGGTGGCCTCACCGTTCATCGGCACCGATGCCTTTCAGGAAGTGGACGTGCTCGGTTTATCGCTGGCCTGCACTAAGCACAGCTTCCTCGTTCAGTCCCTCGAAGAGCTGCCGCGCGTGATGGCCGAAGCGTTCGAGGTTGCCAGCTCTGGCCGTCCTGGCCCGGTTCTGGTGGATATCCCGAAAGATATCCAGGTTGCACCTGGCGATCTGGAGCCGCATTTCTCCACCGTGAAAAGCGACGATGCGTTTCCGCATGCAGACGTTGAAGAGGCGCGTCAGATGATGGCGCAGGCGAAGCAGCCGATGCTGTACGTCGGCGGCGGGGTGGGTATGGCGCAGGCTGTTCCGGCGCTTCGCGCGTTCCTTGCGACCACGCAAATGCCCGCCACCTGCACCCTGAAAGGCCTGGGCGCAGTCGACGCGGACTACCCGTATTACCTCGGCATGCTGGGAATGCACGGTACTAAAGCGGCAAACCTGGCGGTGCAGGAGTGCGACTTGCTTATCGTCGCAGGCGCCCGTTTCGACGACCGCGTCACCGGCAAGCTGAATACCTTCGCGCCGAATGCCAAAGTGATTCATATGGATATCGATCCGGCGGAGATGAACAAACTGCGTCAGGCGCACGTGGCGTTGCAGGGCGATCTCAACGCGCTGTTGCCGGCGCTGGAGCAGCCGCTGGATATCAACGCATGGCGTCAGCACACCGCAGACATGCGCGCTGAGCATGCCTGGCGTTACGATCATCCAGGCGATGCCATCTACGCGCCGCTGCTGTTGAAGCAGTTGTCCGACCGTAAACCCGCCGACAGCGTGGTGACGACGGATGTGGGCCAGCATCAGATGTGGTCAGCCCAGCACATGACCTATACCCGCCCGGAGAACTTCATCACCTCCAGCGGCTTAGGCACAATGGGCTTTGGCCTGCCGGCAGCCGTAGGCGCACAGGTGGCCCGCCCGAACGATACCGTGATCTGTATCTCCGGTGACGGCTCCTTCATGATGAACGTTCAGGAGCTCGGCACCGTGAAGCGCAAGCAGTTACCGCTGAAGATCGTGTTGCTCGATAACCAGCGTTTAGGGATGGTCCGCCAGTGGCAGCAGCTGTTCTTCCAGGAGCGTTACAGCGAGACAACCCTGACCGATAACCCCGATTTCCTCACCCTGGCCAGCGCCTTCGGCATTCCTGGCCAGCACATCACCCGTAAAGACCAGGTTGAAGCGGCACTCGACACCATGCTGTCAAGCGAAGGGCCATACCTGCTTCATGTCTCAATCGACGAGCTTGAGAACGTCTGGCCGTTGGTACCGCCCGGTGCCAGTAACTCACAAATGCTGGAGAAATTATCATGATGCAACATCAGGTCGCCGTGCAGGCTCGCTTCAACCCGGAAACGTTAGAACGCGTATTGCGCGTGGTCCGTCACCGTGGCTTTCAGATTTGCTCTATGAATATGGAAACGGCCACCGACGCGCAGAACATCAGTATCGAATTAACCGTTGCCAGCCCGCGGCCGGTCGACTTACTGTTTAGCCAGTTATCAAAGCTGGTAGACGTTGCCCATGTTGCCATCTGCCAGAGCACAACCACATCACAACAAATCCGCGCTTAAGCGTGACAGGACGAAAAAATGACGACAAAAAAAGCTGATTACATTTGGTTCAATGGGGAGATGGTTCGCTGGGAAGACGCGAAAGTTCACGTGATGTCCCACGCGCTGCACTACGGTACCTCCGTGTTTGAAGGCATCCGTTGCTACGATTCTCACAAAGGGCCAGTGGTGTTCCGCCATCGCGAACATATGCAGCGTCTGCATGACTCAGCCAAAATTTATCGTTTCCCGGTCTCTCAAAGCGTTGATGAGCTGATGGAAGCCTGCCGCGAAGTGATTCGCCAGAATAAACTGACCAGCGCCTATATTCGTCCGCTGGTCTTCGTGGGTGATGTGGGCATGGGCGTGAATCCGCCGGCCGGTTACAGCACCGATGTGATCATTGCTGCGTTCCCGTGGGGCGCCTACCTGGGCGCAGAAGCACTGGATCAGGGGATCGACGCAATGGTTTCTTCCTGGAACCGCGTGGCGCCAAACACCATCCCGACCGCCGCTAAAGCGGGCGGTAACTACCTCTCCTCACTGCTGGTCGGCAGCGAAGCGCGCCGCCACGGCTATCAGGAAGGCATCGCCCTCGACGTGAACGGCTACATCTCTGAAGGCGCGGGCGAAAACCTGTTTGAAGTAAAAGACGGCATTCTGTTTACCCCGCCGTTCACCTCTTCCGCGCTGCCGGGCATCACCCGCGACGCCATCATCAAGCTGGCGAAAGATCTGGGTATCGAAGTGCGTGAGCAGGTGCTGTCCCGCGAATCCCTCTACCTGGCAGACGAAGTGTTCATGTCCGGTACCGCGGCTGAAATCACGCCGGTTCGCAGCGTCGACGGTATCCAGGTGGGTGAAGGCCGCTGTGGTCCGGTGACCAAACGCATCCAGCAAGCCTTCTTCGGCCTCTTCACCGGCGAAACAGAAGACAAATACGGCTGGTTGGATCAGGTTAATCACTAAAAATAAATGTGGGACGGCACGCACCGTCCCATTAAATAGTCAGACGGGAGTCAATAAAGCATGCCTAAGTATCGTTCAGCCACCACCACCCACGGCCGTAACATGGCGGGTGCCCGCGCATTGTGGCGCGCCACCGGAATGACCGACGCCGATTTCGGCAAGCCAATTATCGCCGTGGTGAACTCCTTCACCCAGTTTGTACCGGGCCACGTGCATCTGCGCGATCTCGGTAAGCTGGTTGCCGAGCAAATCGAAGCCTCCGGCGGCGTGGCGAAAGAGTTCAACACCATTGCGGTGGATGACGGTATCGCAATGGGCCACGGGGGAATGCTCTATTCACTGCCGTCGCGCGAGCTGATCGCCGACTCGGTGGAGTATATGGTCAACGCCCACTGCGCCGATGCGATGGTCTGTATCTCCAACTGCGACAAAATCACCCCGGGGATGCTGATGGCCTCCCTGCGCCTGAACATTCCGGTGATCTTCGTCTCCGGTGGTCCGATGGAGGCGGGTAAAACCAAGCTCTCCGACAAAATCATCAAGCTCGACCTGGTCGATGCGATGATCCAGGGCGCAGACCCGAAAGTCTCTGACGAGCAGAGCGATCAGGTGGAACGCTCCGCGTGCCCGACCTGCGGCTCCTGTTCCGGCATGTTCACGGCCAACTCCATGAACTGCCTGACCGAAGCGCTGGGCCTTTCTCAGCCGGGCAACGGCTCGCTGCTGGCGACTCACGCCGACCGTAAGCAACTGTTCCTCAACGCCGGTAAACGTATCGTTGAGCTGACCAAACGCTATTACGAGCAGGACGATGCCAGCGCGCTGCCGCGCAACATCGCCAGTAAAGCAGCGTTCGAAAACGCCATGACGCTGGATATCGCCATGGGCGGCTCCACCAACACCGTTCTGCATTTGCTGGCCGCCGCGCAGGAAGCCGAAATCGACTTCACCATGAGCGACATCGACAAGCTCTCCCGCAAAGTGCCGCAGCTGTGTAAAGTCGCGCCGAGTACCCAGAAGTACCACATGGAAGACGTGCACCGTGCCGGTGGCGTCATCGGTATCCTTGGCGAGCTGGATCGCGCCGGGCTGCTGAACCGCGACGTGAAAAACGTCCTCGGCCTGACGCTGCCGGAATCGCTGGATCAATACGATGTAATGCTGACCAAAGACGACGCGGTGAAAAAGATGTTCCGCGCCGGTCCGGCGGGTATTCGCACCACCCAGGCGTTCTCGCAGGATTGCCGCTGGGACACGCTGGACGACGACCGCGCTGAAGGCTGCATCCGCTCGCTGGAGCACGCCTACAGTAAAGACGGTGGTCTGGCCGTGCTGTACGGTAACTTTGCGGAAAACGGCTGCATCGTGAAAACCGCAGGCGTGGACGACAGTATCCTGAAATTCACCGGTCCGGCGAAAGTGTACGAAAGCCAGGACGAGGCGGTAGAGGCCATCCTCGGCGGCAAAGTGGTGGAAGGCGACGTGGTTGTCATTCGCTACGAAGGGCCGAAAGGCGGTCCGGGCATGCAGGAGATGCTCTACCCGACCACCTTCCTGAAATCGATGGGCCTCGGTAAAGCCTGCGCGCTGATCACCGACGGCCGTTTCTCCGGCGGCACGTCTGGTCTCTCCATCGGCCACGTCTCCCCGGAAGCGGCAAGCGGCGGCAACATCGCAATCATCGAAGATGGCGACCTGATCGAAATCGACATTCCGAATCGCGGCATTCAGCTGAAGCTGAGCGATCAGGAGATTGCGGCCCGTCGTGAAGCGCAGGAAGCACGCGGCGACAAAGCCTGGACGCCGAAAGATCGCCAGCGTGAAGTCTCCTTCGCCCTGCGCGCCTACGCGAGCCTTGCAACCAGTGCAGATAAAGGCGCGGTGCGCGATAAATCGAAACTTGGGGGCTAATGATGGCCGAGTCACAACCCTTATCCGCCGCCCCTGAGGGGGCGGAATACCTGAGAGCGGTGCTACGCGCGCCGGTCTATGAAGCCGTGCAGGTCACGCCACTGCAAAAAATGGAAAAACTCTCCTCGCGCCTCGACAACGTCATTCTGGTGAAGCGCGAAGACCGCCAGCCGGTGCACAGCTTTAAGCTGCGCGGTGCCTACGCGATGATGGCGGGGCTGACGGATGAGCAGAAAGCACGCGGCGTCATTACCGCGTCGGCGGGCAACCACGCGCAGGGCGTGGCGTTCTCCTCGGCCCGTTTAGGGCTGAAGGCGCTGATCGTGATGCCGGTTGCCACCGCGGATATCAAAGTCGACGCGGTGCGCGGTTTTGGCGGGGAAGTGCTGCTCCACGGCGCGAACTTTGACGAAGCCAAAGCCAAAGCGATTGAGCTGGCGCAGCAGCAGGGCTTCACCTGGGTGCCGCCGTTCGACCACCCGATGGTGATTGCCGGGCAGGGCACGCTGGCGCTTGAGCTGTTGCAGCAGGATGCCCATCTCGACCGCGTCTTCGTCCCGGTGGGCGGCGGCGGGCTGGCGGCAGGCGTGGCGGTGCTGATCAAACAGCTAATGCCGCAGATCAAGGTGATTGCAGTTGAAGCGGAAGACTCTGCCTGCCTGAAGGCGGCGCTGGACGCCGGACATCCGGTGGATCTGCCGCGCGTCGGGCTGTTTGCCGAGGGCGTGGCGGTGAAGCGCATTGGCGATGAAACGTTCCGTCTGTGCCAGGAGTATCTGGACGATATCGTCACCGTCGACAGCGACGCCATCTGCGCGGCAATGAAAGATCTGTTCGAAGATGTACGTGCGGTGGCGGAGCCGTCCGGCGCGCTGGCGCTGGCGGGGATGAAAAAATACATCGCCCAGCACCACGTTCGCGGCGAACGTCTGGCGCACGTGCTGTCGGGTGCCAACGTGAACTTCCATGGCCTGCGCTACGTTTCCGAGCGCTGCGAGCTGGGCGAACAGCGTGAAGCGCTGCTGGCTGTGACCATTCCGGAAGAGAAGGGCAGCTTCCTCAAGTTCTGCCAGCTGCTGGGCGGTCGTTCGGTAACGGAGTTCAACTACCGCTTTGCCGATGCGAAAGATGCCTGCATTTTTGTCGGCGTGCGTCTGAGCCGGGGCGTGGAGGAGCGCAAAGAGATCCTCAGCCTGCTGCATGAAGGCGGCTACAGCGTGGTCGATCTCTCCGACGATGAAATGGCGAAGCTGCACGTGCGCTATATGGTCGGCGGGCGTCCCTCGAAACCGCTCCAGGAACGCCTGTTCAGCTTCGAGTTCCCGGAATCACCGGGCGCGCTGCTCAAGTTCCTGCACACGCTGGGCACGCACTGGAATATCTCCCTGTTCCACTACCGTAGCCACGGCACCGACTATGGCCGCGTGCTGGCGGCGTTCGAGCTGGGCGAGCACGAGCCGGATTTCGAAACGCGCCTGAACGAGCTGGGCTATGAATGTCATGACGAAACCCACAACCCGGCGTTCAGGTTCTTTCTGGCAGGCTAGTGGTTCGGCAATATCTTCCAGAACGCATCAATAAGCGGCTCATGCAGCCGCTTTTTTTGCGCACATACGCCAAGCTCAAACGGCGTTTTCTCGTCGCTGCGCTCCAGAATCATCACGCGGTTGCGCACCGGCTCCGGGCTGTTTTCCAGCACCACTTCCGGCAGCAGCGCCACGCCGCAGCCGAGCGCTACCATTGAGACCATCGCCTCATGTCCGCCCACCGTGGCGTAAATCGACGGGTTGCTGATCTTCTGGCGGCGGAACCACAGCTCGATGCGGCGGCGCACCGGGCCCTGATCGGCCATGATAAACGGCACCGTGGACCAGTCCGGTTTCTCAACAGATATCTGATTACGCACCGGGCAGGGCAGCGCCGGGGCGATCAGCACCACCGCCAGATTCTCCAGCATCGAGAACGCCACCGCGCCCGGCAGCGTTTCGGGCTTCCCGGCAATGGCCAGATCCGCTTCGCCCGTCACCACTTTTTCCATGGCGTCGGCGGCATCGCCGGTAGTGAGTTTAATTTCAACCGACGGATGCTCCGCGCGGAAGCGGTCAAGAATGGGAGGAAGATGGCTATAGGCTGCCGTTACGGAGCAGAAAATATGGAGTTCACCAGAGAGCGACGGCCCCTTCTGGTCGATGGTGTGCCGCAGCTGCTGGTATTGCAACAAGGTTTGTTGGGCAAAAACCCGTAGCTCTTCGCCCGCTTCCGTAAGGGTAACGGTACGGTTATCGCGCACGAAAAGCGGCTGGCCGAGGTCTTCCTCAAGGCGCTGGATCTGGCGCGAAAGCGTGGAGGGGCTGACGTGCATCGCCCGGGCGCTGCGGCCAAAGTGACGGCTTTCCGCCAGGT
>Ga0268257_1003044_pt1 | contig 11009 bp, 8 predicted proteins | sample AgamicAtPrz_FD_200249 | JGI IMG/M metagenome (GOLD analysis project Ga0268257, IMG submission 200249) | Agave microbial communities from Guanajuato, Mexico - At.P.rz (v2) (version 3) | ecosystem: Host-associated > Plants > Phyllosphere > Phylloplane/Leaf | place: Guanajuato, Mexico | collected...
TTCCAGGGTATTGCGCTCGACGGAAGCCTTACGTTCGACCATCACCAGCTCCGCAAAATCATTAGGCGAAAAGGGCTTCATTATAGGCCTAGAACGCGCCGGCTTGAAACGCGGATGACATATGGCAGAACGAGTAATTACGCAGGCTGGATACCGTTACAGGTCTATACAACCGGGGCCTGGGGCTGCTTTGCAGCCCATCGCGACACAAGGCCGCTCCTACAGGGTTCACCTGTAGGAGCGGCCTTGTGTCGCGATGGGGCGCAAAGCGCCCCCAATCAATGGAACAGCACAGCCGTCTTCTGCAGGGTAATCCAAACGCCCCAGGCCAACGGCACGACCACCACCGCCCAGGCCAGCAGCACCAGCGGCAGGCTACCCGGCGCCGCCTTCCACTCCAGCGAGCGCGCCCCGTCGGAGCCCTTGTCATGGCTCAACGCCCGCTCGGCAGCCAGTTCGGCATCGCTCATGAAATGCTTGTCGGCCACCGGCCGCACCAGCATGTTGCAGACAAAGCCCAGCACCAGCAGGCCGGCGAGGATGTAAAGGGTCATGTCATAAGCAGCCGCACGCTCCACCCCGGCCGCCAACTGGTACTCGCGCAGGTAGGTGATAAGCACCGGCCCCAGCACCCCGGCCGCCGCCCAGGCGGTCAGCAGGCGGCCATGAATGGCGCCGACCATCTGCGTGCCGAACAGGTCGGCCAGGTAGGCCGGTACCGTGGCAAAACCACCACCGTACATCGACAGAATGATGCAGAACGCCGCCACGAACAGCGCCACGTTACCCAGGTGCCCCATGTTCGGCACCAGGCTGTACAAGCCCACGCCCAAGGCAAAGAAGGCGAAATAGGTGTTCTTGCGGCCAATGTAGTCCGAGAACGACGCCCAGAAGAACCGCCCGCCGATGTTGAACAGGCTCAGCAGGCCGGTGAAGCCGGCGGCAATCGCGGCAATCTGCGCCAGCTGGGCGCTGTTCAGCTCGCTGAAGCTCAGCCCGTTGCCCAGCAGCTTGCCGGCGAACACTTCCTGCAGCAACGGCGAAGCCATGCCGAGGATGCCGATACCCGCCGACACGTTCAGGCACAGCACCAACCAGATCAAGGCGAACTGCGGGGTCTTCCAGGCCACGCTGACGTGCACGTGGCGGTCGGTGACCATGGTGTTGCCAGCTTTCTTCACCGGGGCGCTCCAGCCTTCTGGCTTCCAGCCGGTCGGCGGTACGCGATACGCCAGGGCACCGGCGGTCATGAACACGAAGTAGATCGCCGCCATGACGACGAAACTTTGCCACACGCCCACTTCCTGCGCATTGCCGAAATGGCCCATCAGCGCGGTGGCCAGCGGTGCACCGACCATGGCCCCACCACCGAAGCCCATGATCGCCATGCCGGTGGCCATGCCGCGCTTGTCCGGGAACCACTTGATCAGGGTCGACACCGGCGAGATGTAGCCCAGGCCCAGGCCGATACCACCGATTACGCCGGAACCCAGCCACATCAGCCACAGCTGATGGGTTTTCACGCCAATCGCCGAAATCAACATGCCGCCGCACCAGCACAGCGCCGACACCAGGCCGGCCTTGCGCGGGCCGGCGTGTTCCAGCCAGCCACCCAGCACAGCCGCCGAGCAACCGAGGAAGACGAAGAACAGGGTGTAGATCCAGCTCAGCATGGAAATCGGCCAATCGCATTCGGCGCTGAACATACGGGCCATGAAGCCCATGTCCGCTGCGCAGGCAACCGGGGCGGTGATGCCGAGGGCTTGCGACAGCGGCAGCCAGAACACCGAGAAGCCATAGGCCATGCCGATGCACAGGTGGATGGCCAGGGCGGCCGGCGGGACCAGCCAGCGGTTGAAGCCCGGACGGGCGATGATGCGCTCCTTCGACAGGAAGCCTGGCGCACTGGCCAAGGTCCCCGCCGCGACGGTACTGCTCATGGATCAGATCCTTCTTATAGGGAGGGTGCAGGCAAAGCGGCGCAAGGGTAGCAGCATCAAGTAGCGTGAAAGCAATCTGATATCGTTAATTTTTGCTCGGCTGAAACGGTCCTCTTTCCGAAAACCTGCTCTCCCCTGTAGGAGCGCATTTGATCGCGGGCTGAAAAATCAAGGTCGAAAGCCGTACCATCTGCTGTACGCGTAGGAAATGCCCTGTATCTCTAGTCGAATACGCAGGGGCAACCACTGCGGCGCTATACTCTGGCGCTTGAATTTCAAAAACGGACTACAAGGACTCGCCCATGAAAGCGTTCGGCAAAATCCTGGGACTTGGGCTTCTCGGGTTGCTGCTGATCATCGTGGCGCTGGGCTTCGCCCTGACCCACCTCTTCGATCCCAACGACTACAAAGACGAGATTCGCCAGCTGGCACGTGACAAGGCTCACGTCGAGCTGACCCTCAACGGTGACATTGGCTGGAGCCTGTTCCCGTGGCTGGGCCTGGAGCTGCACGAGGCGAGCATCGCCACCTTGAACAAACCCAAGGAGCCGTTCGCCGACCTGCAGATGCTCGGCCTGTCGGTACGTGTGCTGCCACTGCTGCGCCGCGAAGTGCAGATGAGCGACGTGCGCGTGGAGGGCCTGAACCTGACCCTGGCTCGTGACGAACACGGCCATGGCAACTGGGAAGACATCGGCAAGCCGCTGCCCGCGCAGAACGGCGCCAGCGCCGATACGCAGGCCGGTGCCCCGGCCCAGGCGCCGGCCGAACAGGCGTCGGCACCGGTCGCCAGCAACGAGCGCGCCGTCAAGCTGGACATCGACAGCCTGACCGTCAACAACGCCCGCGTGCAGTACACCGATGCCAAGACCGGCCAGAGCTACAGTGCCGAAAGCATCCAGCTGAGCACCGGCCCGGTCCACGAAGGGGCGAACATTCCGCTCAAGGCCAGCGCCTTCCTCAGTGCCAGCCAGCCGAACATCAAGGCTCGCACCGAACTGGCCGGCGAACTGCGCTTCGACCGCAAGCTCAAGCGCTACAACTTCGAAGACATGCGCCTGTCGGGCGAAACCTCGGGTGAGCCCACCGGCGGCAAGACCGTGACCTTCGCCGCCCAAGGCCAGTTGCTGGTCGACCTGGCCGCCAATGTCGCCTCGTGGAACGGCCTGAAAGTCTCGGCCAACCAGCTGCGCGCCCTGGGCGAACTGAACCTGCGTGACCTGGACAAGGCGCCACAGCTGAGCGGCGGCCTGTCCATCGCCCAGTTCGACCTGCGTACCTTCCTCGACAGCATCGGCCGCCCGCTGCCGGCCACCAACGACCCGGCGGCCTTCGCCAAGCTGGAACTGGTCACCCGCCTGCAGGGCACGCCGAACAGCCTGGCCCTGGAAGACCTGGCGGTGAAGCTGGACGACAGCACCTTCAGTGGCCGCGTGGCCATCGAGGACTTCGCCAAGCAGGCCCTGCGCCTGCAGCTCAAAGGCGACACCTTCAACGCCGACCGCTACCTGCCGGCCAAGAGTGAAGAGGCCAAGGGCGCCACCGCCGCGCGTCAGGCCGAGGTCAAGCAACAGGAAGCCAGCGCGGTCGCCGGCCCTGGTACCACGCCGCTTCCCAACGCCCCGACCCAGGTCGCCTGGAGCGACGACAAGCTGCTGCCGGTCGACCGCCTGCGCGCCCTCGACTTGCAGGCCGACCTGGCCTTCGGCTCGCTGACCCTGGACAAACTGCCGATCGAAGACGCCCAGCTCAAGGCTATCGGCCAGGGCGGCCTGCTGACCCTGCAAACCCTGCGCGGTGAACTGTACAACGGCACCTTCGAGGCCAAGGGCACCGTCGACGTGCGCCCTGCCGTGCCGCAACTGGGCGTCAACACCAGCATCCAGCGGGTGCCGGTGGAGCACTTCATCAAGACCGAGGGCAAGGAGCAGACGCCACCGGTCAAAGGCCTGTTGACCCTGACCAGCGACCTGACCGCCACCGGCAACAGCCAGAAGGCCCTGGTCGACACCCTCAACGGCAACGCCAACTTCGTCATCAACGACGGCGTGCTGGTCAATGCCAACCTGGAACAGCAGCTGTGCAAGGCCATCGCCACGCTGAACCGCAAATCGCTCACCGGCGAGCCTCGCGGCAAGGACACCCCGTTCCAGGAACTGCGTGGCAGCCTGGTAGTACGCAATGGCGTCGCCAACAACCCGGACCTCAAGGCACGCATTCCGGGTCTGACCGTCAATGGCCATGGTGACCTCGACCTGCGTGTACTGGGCATGGACTACAACGTTGGCGTGGTCGTCGAAGGCGACCAGCGCGCCATGCCGGACCCGGCCTGCCAGGTCAACGAACGCTATGTGGGTGTCGAAATACCGCTGCGCTGCCGCGGCCCGCTGGAGCTGGGCGCCAAAGCCTGCCGCCTGGACCAGGACGGCTTGGGCAAGGTTGCTGCCAAGGTGGCCGGCAACCGCCTGCAAGACAAGATCGATGAAAAACTCGGAGACAAAGTGAGCCCGGAACTGAAAGACGCGCTCAAGGGGCTGTTCAAGCGATGAGCCCCGAGCAGTTCTCCAGCGCAGTGCTGGATTGGTATGACGAACACGGCCGGCACGACCTGCCCTGGCAACAGGGCATCAGCCCGTACCGGGTGTGGGTGTCGGAAATCATGTTGCAGCAGACCCAGGTCAGCACCGTGCTCAACTACTTCGACCGCTTCATGCAGGCCCTGCCGACCGTGCAGGCCCTGGCCGAGGCGCCGGAGGACGAGGTGCTGCACCTGTGGACGGGCCTGGGCTACTACACCCGGGCACGCAACCTGCAAAAGGCCGCGAAGATCGTGGTCGAACAGCATGGCGGCGAATTCCCGCGCAGTGTCGAGCAGCTCACCGAGCTGCCCGGCATCGGCCGCTCGACTGCCGGCGCCATTGCCAGCATCAGCATGGGCATCCGCGCACCGATCCTCGACGGCAACGTCAAGCGCGTACTGGCCCGCTACACCGCCCAGGCCGGCTACCCCGGTGAGCCCAAGGTGGCCAACCAACTGTGGGCCACGGCCGAGCGCTTTACCCCGCAACAGCGGGCCAACCACTACACCCAGGCAATGATGGACATGGGCGCCACGCTGTGCACCCGCAGCAAACCCAGTTGCCTGATCTGCCCGCTGCAGCGCGGCTGCGAAGCGCACCTGCACGGTGAAGAAACCCGTTACCCAGAGCCAAAGCCGCGCAAGGCACTGCCGCAACGCCGCACACTGATGCCACTGCTGGCCAACCACGAAGGCGCCATCCTGCTTTACCGCCGCCCGTCCAGCGGCCTTTGGGGTGGTTTGTGGAGCCTGCCGGAGCTGGACGACATCGCCCAGCTCGACGACCTGGCCTACCAGCACGGCCTGCGCCTGGCTGGCAGCCGCGCCATGGACGGCCTGACCCATACCTTCAGCCACTTCCAGCTGGCGATCGAGCCCTGGCTGGTGCGCGTCGACCCGGTCGGCCAGCACGTGGCCGAGGCCGACTGGCTCTGGTATAACCTCGCCACCCCGCCGCGCCTGGGCCTCGCCGCCCCGGTGAAAAAGCTGCTCAAACGCGCGGCCGACGAACTGATTGCAGGAGACGCCCGATGACCCGCACCGTGATGTGCCGCAAGTACAAAGAAGAACTGCCAGGCCTGGAGCGCCCGCCCTACCCCGGCGCCAAGGGCCAGGACATCTTCGAACACATCTCGCAGAAAGCCTGGGCCGACTGGCAGAAGCACCAGACCATGCTGATCAACGAAAAGCGCCTGAACATGATGAACGCCGAGGACCGCAAATTCCTCCAGGGCGAGATGGACAAGTTTTTCGCCGGCGAAGAATACGCCCAGGCGGAAGGCTACGTTCCACCCTCGGAATGACCCCACGGAACGTAAGCGACGGAATTAATTTAAAATTTTTTCAAAAAGTCGTTGACGAGCGGTCTGAAAGTCTATTTAATTCACCTCGTCGCCCAGATAGCTCAGTCGGTAGAGCAGAGGATTGAAAATCCTCGTGTCGGCGGTTCGACTCCGTCTCTGGGCACCACCTTCAAGCTTCTGGTGGTTGCAAAGTTACCCGAAGCGACAACAAGAAACCCGCCTAGTGCGGGTTTTTTGTTGTCTGTGGTTTTTGTTCTCCAGGAAAGCCCCCGCCTCATCGAGGGGGGGGCCGCACTACAAAAACGCTTAACCCTCAAACTCACTCTGCGTCATCTGCCCCAAGTAGGAGACGCTCAACAAATGCAGCGTCTGGCCCGGGACCGAATCGGCGATTTTCTTGATGTCCGCCGCGGTCACCCGATAGTTGTCAGCAGGCAGAGTTCCCGAGCGGTAACCCACCTCCTCGCCGTCTTCGTCATAGCTGATGAAGTTGAGATAAAAGTAGTGCTTCATGTGTAACCTCCAATTCAAGTGCCCCACACCGTGCGAGGCCTACGCAGCCTATTTGGCACTTGCAGCCGACAGCAGATGGAACCGATGACAAGGTGGCGCCAGGCCATTAGCCATTGACCCGCATCAACGAGGCAGCCGCCCACTCTCGATAGCATGGAGCATGGACATCCGAATCAACCCGCAAGGACCTCCATGAGCGAAGAATCCCCCCTCCTGCTCCCCGCCCCCAGCGCGCCCGCCACCACCCAAGCCCGCACGCGCCGCCCACGCCAGCGCAAGCCGGAACCGACGATTACCAGCATCAGCCAGCAGCCTGCAGCGCTGGAAGTCGCCACCGCCCCCAAGGGCAGCAACGAAGACAGCACCTCGGCCCGCTTGCCGACCAGCTACCCATACCGCACCCGTCTGCGTCGCCAGGACTACGAGAAGGCCAAGCACGCGCTGCAGATCGAGTTGCTCAAGGTGCAGAGTTGGGTAAAGGAAACCGGCCAGCGCGTGGTGATTCTGTTCGAAGGGCGCGATGCGGCGGGCAAGGGCGGTACCATCAAGCGTTTCATGGAGCACCTCAACCCACGCGGCGCCCGCATCGTGGCCCTGGAGAAGCCTTCCGAGCAGGAAAAGGGTCAGTGGTACTTCCAGCGCTATATCCAGCATCTGCCCACGGCGGGTGAAATGGTGTTCTTCGACCGCTCCTGGTACAACCGCGCCGGGGTCGAGAAGGTGATGGATTTCTGCTCGCCACTGCAGTACCTGGAGTTCATGCGCCAGGCGCCGGAGCTGGAGCGCATGCTGTGCAACAGCGGCATCCTGCTGTTCAAGTACTGGTTCTCGGTGAACCGCGAAGAGCAGCTGCGCCGCTTCATCTCGCGCCGGGACGACCCGCTCAAGCACTGGAAGCTGTCGCCCATCGACATCAAGTCGCTGGACAAGTGGGAAGATTACACAGCAGCCAAGGAGGCGATGTTCTTCCATACCGATACCGCCGATGCGCCGTGGACGGTGATCAAGTCCGATGACAAGAAGCGTGCGCGGATCAATTGCATCCGGCACTTCCTGCATTCGCTGGATTATCCGGGGAAGAACCACAGTGTGGCGCATGCGCCGGATGAGTTGCTGGTCGGTCGGGCGTCGCGAGGTTTCGAGGAAGATGAGGCAGAGCCGCAGGCCAGTTGAATCGGCGTGCCTGCTGCGCTTCAATACGCGCAATTTCCGCCCCACCAAGGATTCACCCCATGGCCACCCCCACCAAGCAACAGAAACGCGCCAAGCGCGCCGCCAGCAAGGCCAAGCAGAACCGCATGGTACGCAGCGGCCAGGCAGTCAAGGCCAGCGCTGGCGACAGCGCCAGCATCGAGCAGGTGTACAACAAGGCCATGGAATCGGGCAGCTACGACCCGCTGTTCAAGAAAATGAAGGAGGCCCAGGAAGGCGGCCTGGTGCCGATGATTTCGGTGTTCCTGGTAGACCCGCTGCTGGCCCTGGTGCTCAAGGGGCACAAGGAAGAACACGCCACCGACTACATCGTGCTGGTGTTCAATGCCTACCGCAAATGGCTGGACGGGGCCGACGAAGAGGCCACCATGGCCTGGCTGGAGAGCGATGAGTTCCAGGCAGCCTATGTGGCGGCTTCGGAGCTGGTTGCCAAGCAGCAACAGCAGCAGAAGCAGTTTGGCTGACAGGGCTGTGTAGCCTGCCCGGGCCCTATCGCCGGCAAGCCGGCTCCCACATGAACACTACAGGCCCGAAGGCAATGCCGTCCCTGTGGGAGCGGGCAAGCCCGCGAAAGGGCCGGAACAGGCAACAAAAAAGGCCGCGCCCTTCACAGGACGCGGCCTTTTCATTTCAGCCAGCGCGGATCAGTTATCCAGCGCCACCCGCCCGGCAGCTTCACGCTTGCGGTGCACCAGCAAGCCAGCCGCCACCACACCAATGCTCAGCAATGCGGTCGCGATGATTTCGGCGCGGTGGTCCTCACGCAGCGCCATTACCACCAGAATGGCAATGATGAAGGCAATGGTCGCCCAGGTCAGGCCCGGGAACAGCCACATCTTGAAGGTGATCTTCTCGCCGCGGGCCTCACGCTGGGCGCGCATGCGCAGCTGCGACACGGCAATCACCAGGTATACCAGCAGCGCAATGGCACCAGAGCTGGCCAGCAGGAACTCGAACACCTGGGCCGGGGCCACGAAGTTGGCGAACACACAGAGGAAGGCCGCTGCAGTGGACAGCAGAACCGCCACATGCGGGGTAGCCGACTTGGTGGTGCGCTGGGCAATGGCCGGGGCGTCACCACGCTTGCTCAGCGAGAACAGCATGCGCGACGAGGTGTACAGCGCCGAGTTCAGGCAGCTGGTCACGGCAATCAGCACGACGATGTCGACGATCAGCTTGGCATTCGGCACGCCGATGCGGCTCAGCACGGTCTGGTAGGAACCGGTCTCGGCCAGGGCCGGGTCGTTCCACGGTACCAGGGCCACGACCAGGAAGATCGACACCAGGTAGAACAGGCAGATACGCCAGATCACCGAGTTGGTGGCGCGGCTGATCTGCTTGCCCGGGTCCTTCGACTCGGCAGCGGCAATGGTAACGATTTCGGTACCCATGAACGAGAACATGGTGGTCAGCATGGCTGCCAGCACCGCGCCCAGGCCGTTAGGCATGAAGCCCTGGGTGTCGAACAGGTGGCTGGCACCGCTTACCTGGCTGCTCGGCACAAAGCCGAACATGGCAGCACAACCCACAGCGATGAAGCCGATGATCGCCAGCACCTTGAGCAGGGCGAACCAGAACTCGAACTCGCCGTAGTTCTTCACGCTGCACAGGTTGGTCAGGGTCAGCGCCAGGGTGATGACCAGGGAGAACGCCCACAGGTCGACCGCAGGGAACCAGGCATGCAGGATGGCCGCGGCGGCGTTGGCCTCCAGCGGAATTACCAGTACCCAGAACCACCAGTACAGCCAGCCAATGGTGAAACCGGCCCAGCGCCCGATGGCGCGGTCGGCATATGTAGAGAACGAACCGGTGTCAGGCGAGGCGACAGCCATTTCACCCAACATGCGCATCACCAGCACGACCAGCGTACCGGCGGCAGCGTAAGCCAGCAGCACGGCTGGGCCGGCAGCAGCGATGGCGTGGCCGGAGCCAACGAACAGGCCGGCACCGATGACGCCAGCGATGGACAGCATGGTCACATGCCGTTGTTTGAGCCCCTGAGCGAGGTCATTGGAATTGTTACCGCTCATTAAAACTACCTTTGTAAGGAGTGGACCACTCCGACTGCGGTTACGGAGCGCGCCTGGGGTTGACCTGGGCGTCGCTGCAATCGGCGGTTTCCTACTGGCAATAAGCGCGCCATGTGCTGAATGCATTCGTCAGAAAAGTCGGCAGGCCTTTTAGCATGCGGTTTGGAGGGCTTTCGGCCAACGGCTGACCGAAAGGCCGCCAAATCATCGGATTACTGAAATACCCACTTACAAACGCACCAAAGGTGCTCCCCGGTAACACCTGTGCACCGCTGCAATGCAAAAAAGTGCAACCTAGAGGTACAACCTGAAGACCCGACCTCCCCCGTTCGCGGGCATGCCCGCTCCCACAGGTCAGGTGCAACCATTTGAGCTTTTTAACGAACCTGTGGGAGCGGGCGAGCCCGCGAAAGGTCTAAAACCGCTTCCATGAGCGGGCCAAAGCTGGCACCATCGCGCCTTTTTTCATCAAGGCTCTGGTGCTGGGCGACACCTTCGCGGACATCCGCGCGACGTTGCGCTGCAACGATGCGACAAACCGCCCCACCAGCGCCCCGAGTCCCCAGCGACCCTGTTGGCCGTGATAATGCCGCTATGCTAGCTTGGCGCACGCCAGGAAGGCCGCCAACAGCTGGGAACGCACCCGTACACATGAGGACCGCACATGGCTCAGGCCACGCCCGCGCTGGAAATCCGCAATCTGCACAAACGCTACGGCGAGCAGGAAATTCTCAAGGGCATTTCGCTGACCGCACGCGACGGTGACGTGATCTCCATCCTGGGGTCGTCCGGCTCCGGCAAGTCCACCCTGCTGCGCTGCATCAACCTGCTCGAGAACCCGCACCAGGGCGAAATCCTGGTCGCCGGTGAAGCCCTCAAGCTCAAGGCCGCCAAGAACGGCGACCTGGTCGCCGCCGACAACCGCCAGATCAACCGCCTGCGCAGCGAGATCGGTTTCGTCTTCCAGAACTTCAACCTGTGGCCGCACATGTCGATCCTCGACAACATCATCGAGGCGCCACGCCGCGTGCTCGGCCAGAGCAAGGCCGAGGCCATCGAAGCCGCCGAAGCCCTGCTGAACAAGGTGGGCATCTACGACAAGCGCCACAGCTACCCCGCCCAGCTTTCCGGTGGCCAGCAACAGCGCGCCGCCATTGCCCGTACCCTGGCCATGAAGCCCAAGGTCATCCTGTTCGACGAGCCAACTTCGGCGCTCGACCCGGAAATGGTCCAGGAAGTGCTAAACGTTATCCGCGCATTGGCCGAAGAAGGCCGTACCATGCTGCTGGTGACGCACGAGATGAACTTTGCCCGCCATGTGTCCAGTGAAGTCGTCTTCCTGCACCAGGGCCTGGTAGAAGAGCAGGGATCGCCGCAGCAGGTCTTCGAGAACCCGACCTCGGCGCGTTGCAAGCAATTCATGTCCAGCCAC
>Ga0268257_1003045_pt1 | contig 11007 bp, 10 predicted proteins | sample AgamicAtPrz_FD_200249 | JGI IMG/M metagenome (GOLD analysis project Ga0268257, IMG submission 200249) | Agave microbial communities from Guanajuato, Mexico - At.P.rz (v2) (version 3) | ecosystem: Host-associated > Plants > Phyllosphere > Phylloplane/Leaf | place: Guanajuato, Mexico | collected...
CGTCTTCAGCGATGATAACCAGCGGCTTGCCTGCTTTCGCAACGGCTTCCAGCACTGGCAGCATTTCGCGGATGTTGGAGATTTTCTTATCAGCCAGCAGGATGAACGGGCTTTCCAGCTCAACAGCACCGGTTTCCGGCTTGTTGATGAAGTACGGGGAGAGGTAACCGCGGTCGAACTGCATACCTTCAACCACGTCCAGTTCGTCTTCCAGACCGGTACCGTCTTCTACGGTGATCACGCCTTCTTTACCGACTTTGTCCATCGCTTCAGCGATCAGTTTACCTACGGTTTCGTCGGAGTTAGCGGAGATAGTACCAACCTGAGCGATAGCTTTAGAGTCGGAGCACGGTACGGACAGGGTTTTCAGCTCTTCAACAGCGGCAATAACAGCTTTGTCGATACCACGTTTCAGATCCATCGGGTTCATACCCGCGGCAACGGCTTTCAGGCCTTCAGTGATGATTGCCTGCGCCAGTACGGTCGCGGTGGTGGTACCGTCGCCTGCAGCGTCGTTCGCTTTAGAGGCAACTTCTTTCACCATCTGCGCGCCCATGTTTTCGAATTTGTCTTCCAGTTCGATTTCACGTGCTACAGAAACACCATCTTTGGTGATGGTTGGCGCGCCGAAGGATTTATCCAGCACTACGTTACGGCCTTTCGGACCCAGAGTCACTTTAACTGCATCTGCCAGTACGTTTACGCCGCGGAGCATTTTTACACGAGCGTCGTTACCGAATTTTACGTCTTTAGCTGCCATGTTCTTATTTCCTCAAATTCGTACAGTTTCGTGCGTAAATTACGCTTCAACAATTGCCAGGATGTCGCTTTCGGACATGATCAACACTTCTTCATTGTCGATCTTCTCGGATTTCACGCCGTAGCCATCGTTGAAAATGACGATGTCACCAACTTTAACGTCCAGCGGCTGCACGGTTCCGTTTTCCAGAATGCGGCCCTTACCGACAGCGATGATTTCGCCACGCGTTGATTTAGCTGCTGCAGAACCGGTCAGTACGATGCCGCCCGCAGACTTGGTTTCAACTTCTTTACGTTTGACGATCACACGATCATGTAACGGACGAATACTCATTGATAGCTCTCCTTTGAGAAAGTCATTATCACTTATGGGTGACGCCGGGCCGTAACTGGTTTTCCGGCTAGTGCCCTGAGAGATGGGGATAGCTTTTTAGCCCTTCAAGGGGCTATCGAAAAAAAATTTGTGAAAGTGTTACCATCCCCTCTCTTTTAGCGGTGGCAGGACGATGTAAATGAGTGGACTCAAACAAGAGCTGGGCCTGGCGCAGGGCGTTGGCCTGCTCTCGACTTCGTTGTTAGGAACCGGCGTCTTTGCCGTGCCCGCGCTGGCGGCGCTGGTCGCCGGGAATACCAGCCTCTGGGCGTGGCCGGTACTGATTGTGCTGGTCTTTCCGGTGGCGATTGTCTTTGCAATACTTGGCCGACACTTCCCGAGCGCCGGCGGCGTGGCGCACTTTGTCGGTATGGCTTTTAGCCCACGGCTGGAGCGCGTCACGGGCTGGCTATTTCTGTCGGTGATCCCGGTAGGGCTTCCCGCCGCGCTGCACATTGCCACCGGTTTCGGCCAGGCGCTGTTTGGCTGGCACGATGAGCAGCTGCTGCTTGCCGAGCTGGGAACCCTGGCCATCGTCTGGTGGGTAGGCTCAAGGGGCGCCAGCTCCAGCGCCAACCTGCAAACCCTGGTTGCGGTACTGATCGTGGCGCTAATCGCCGCCATCTGGTGGGCGGGCGATATTACCCTTCGCGATATCCCCTTCCCGGCCGTCAACGACGTTGATTACCCGCCGCTTTTTGCCGCCCTCTCGGTGATGTTCTGGTGTTTCGTTGGCCTCGAGGCTTTTGCCCATCTGGCATCGGAATTTAAGCGGCCGGAGCGTGATTTCCCCCGCGCGCTGATGATCGGTCTCCTGCTGGCCGGCACCGTCTACTGGGCCTGTACCGTGCTGGTACTGCACTTTAACGCCTGGGGCAAAGAGATGGCCGCCGCCGCGTCGCTGCCGGCTATCGTGGTGCAGCTGTTTGGCGTCAAGGCCCTGTGGGTGGCCTGCGTGATTGGTTATCTGGCCTGCTTCGCCAGCCTGAACATTTATATTCAGAGTTTTGCCCGCCTGGTCTGGTCTCAGGCGCTCTATAAGCCGGAAAGCCCGCTGGCGCGTCTTTCCAGACGCCAGCTGCCGCTGAATGCGCTGAACGCCGTGCTGGGATGCTGCGTGCTGAGTACGCTTTGTATTTACGTGCTTGATATCAATCTGGATGCGCTGATCGTCTATGCCAACGGCATCTTTATTATGATCTATCTGCTGTGCATGCTGGCCGGATGTCGGCTGCTGAAGGGGCGTTATAAATTGCTGGCAGTGACGGGCGCCCTGCTCTGTCTGGGATTACTGGCGATGGTGGGCTGGAAGAGTCTGTACGCGGTGATTATGCTGGCGGTGCTCTGGCTGTTCTTACCGAAACGCAGCACCCTCTAAATGCAGGATGGCGCTGTGCCTGCCCGGCCCGCAGGCCCGGTAAACACGGCGCCACCGCCTATCCTGTCAGCGATCGTCTTTATGATCTAAACGGTCGCGCTGCTCGTCTTTACGCTGGTATTCGCCATCAAAGGTATCGCCAGGCCCGGTACTGAACCCACCGCCGGGCATCCGGTTAAAGCGCAGATGCGGCATAAGCTTCATGGTCAGGTGTTTTTGCACTGGTGGCAGCAGCAACAGCAGCCCCAGGAAGTCGGTAAAGAACCCCGGCAGTAACAGCAGCAGACCGGCAATAATCAGCGAGACGCTTTTCACCATCTCTTTCGCCGGGCTTTCGCCCGCGGCCATCTTCTGCTGCATTAACAGGAAATTTTTGAAACCCTGATTACGCACCAACGACATGCCGATTACCGAGGTAAAGATAACCAGAATCAGAGTCAGCAGGACGCCAAAAACGTGGGCAACCTGAATGAAAATCGAAATCTCAATGTAAACGTAAAGAAAAACAGCAACTAACGGTATCCAGCGCACTGGCTTCTCCTGTATGGCAGCGGCACGGCGGCCCCTGTCTGAATATTTTCGCGATTCGCGTCCCACAGTGATATGGGCGGTTAGCCAAAATTCAATCGGTTTGCACGGATATTTTTCTGGAAATATGAAAGCGGTGACTCATTTCACATATTAATGATTATCATGTATTGCAGTCGATAATAAGTGATCCAGATTACGGCAATTCGCTATCATCAGCATATGATCTCGGGCATCTGGTCGGTTAAGGGGATAATCGTCGGTCAGATTTAGACATAACCACAGATGTACTGTGTGTTTACATCAATTGCAGCTTGAAAAGAAGGTTCACATGTTAAACAACATTCGTATCGAAGAAGACTTGTTGGGTACCAGGGAAGTTCCAGCGGATGCCTACTACGGTATTCACACTCTGAGAGCGATTGAAAACTTCTACATCAGCAACAGCAAAATCAGCGATATCCCTGAATTTGTGCGCGGGATGGTGATGGTGAAGAAAGCCGCAGCCCTGGCCAACAAAGAGCTGCATACCATCCCTAAAAACGTCGCTAATGCGATTATCAGCGCCTGCGACGAGGTGCTGAATAACGGCAAGTGCATGGATCAGTTCCCGGTAGACGTCTACCAGGGCGGCGCCGGCACCTCCGTGAACATGAATACCAACGAGGTTCTGGCCAACATCGGCCTGGAGCTGATGGGTCATCAGAAAGGTGAATACCAGTACCTGAACCCGAACGACCACGTTAACAAATGCCAGTCCACCAACGATGCCTACCCTACCGGCTTCCGTATCGCGGTCTACGCCTCCGTCATCAAACTGGTTGATGCCATTAACCAGCTGGGCGAAGGTTTCCAGAACAAAGCGGTAGAGTTCCAGGACATCCTGAAAATGGGCCGTACCCAGCTGCAGGACGCCGTGCCTATGACCCTGGGCCAGGAGTTCCACGCGTTTAACGTGCTGCTGAACGAAGAGACCAAAAACCTGATGCGCACCTCCGAGCTGCTGCTGGAAGTGAACCTTGGCGCCACCGCCATCGGTACGCGCCTCAACACTCCGGATGGCTATCAGCAGCTGGCGGTGCAGAAGCTGGCAGAAGTCTCCAACCTGGCGGTAGTCCCGGCAGAAGATCTGATCGAAGCCACCTCCGACTGCGGCGCCTACGTTATGGTGCACAGCGCCCTGAAGCGCCTGGCGGTGAAGCTCTCCAAAATCTGTAACGACCTGCGCCTACTCTCCTCCGGTCCGCGCGCGGGCCTGAACGAAATCAACCTGCCGGAACTTCAGGCTGGCTCCTCCATCATGCCGGCCAAAGTGAACCCGGTGGTGCCAGAGGTGGTAAACCAGGTCTGCTTTAAAGTGATTGGTAACGACATTACCGTCACCATGGCCTCGGAAGCGGGTCAGCTGCAGTTGAACGTGATGGAGCCGGTAATCGGTCAGGCGATGTTTGAATCAATTCATATTTTGACCAACGCCTGCTACAACCTGCTGGAAAAATGCATTAACGGCATTACCGCCAACAAAGCCGTATGCGAAAGCTACGTCTATAACTCCATTGGCATCGTCACCTACCTCAACCCGTTCATCGGCCACCATAACGGCGATATCGTCGGTAAGATTTGTGCCGAAACCGGTAAGAGCGTACGTGAAGTGGTTCTTGAACGCGGATTGCTGACAGAAGCCGAGTTGGATGATATCTTCTCAGCGCAAAACTTAATGCACCCGGCCTATAAAGCAAAACGATATACGGATGAAAGTGAACAATAACAGTTCAGGTTAAAATTCATGAAGGCACGTCAATTGACGTGCCTTTTTTCTTTTTAGGCGTTACCAATCCACAACAATTCAATATCAACTTGTTAATGAGCAAGGTAGGCACTTATGTTTGGAGCAGAACTCGTCATCGTCCTGTTGGCGATTTACTTGGGCGCAAGACTCGGGGGTATCGGTATTGGTTTCGCCGGCGGTCTCGGTGTGCTTGTTCTTACCTTATTTTTTCAGATCAAACCCGGCGCGATCCCCTTTGACGTTATTGAGATCATCATGGCGGTTATCGCCGCTATTGCCGCCATGCAGGTAGCAGGCGGGATGGATTATCTGGTGAGCCTGGCGGAGCGTATGCTGCGTCGCCACCCGAAATACATCACCTTCCTTGCCCCGCTGGTCACCTGGTTTATGACCATTCTGGCCGGTACCGGCCACACCGCCTTCTCCACGCTGCCGGTTATCACCGAAGTAGCTAAAGAGCAAGGTATCCGCCCGTCGCGACCGCTCTCAATTGCCGTTGTCGCCTCGCAGATCGCTATTACCGCATCCCCCATCTCCGCGGCGGTCGTGTTCTTCGCCGGTATCCTTGAGCCGATGGGAGTCAGCTACTTGACCCTGCTGTCGATCTGTATTCCGGTTACGCTGCTTGCCGTGATGATCACCGCGGTGTTCTGTAACTTCCTCGGCGCCGAGCTGAAAGACGATCCCGTCTATCAGGAGCGTCTGGCGAAAGGTGAAGTGAAGCTGCGCGGCAACCAGGTATTTGAACTGAAGCCGCACGCTAAGCGCTCCGTGCTGCTGTTCCTGATCGGCATTGTGGCGGTAATGTTTTACGCCACCGCCATCAGCGACACCGTTGGGCTGATCCAGAACCCGGTGCTGCCGCGTAACGAAGCGATCGTGGTATTTATGCTGACTATCGCCACCCTGATTAGCATCAGCTGCAAAATCGACACCAGCGAAGTGCTGAACGCCAGCACCTTCAAATCCGGGATGAGCGCCTGCGTCTGCGTGCTGGGTGTGGCATGGCTGGGCGATACCTTCGTGAAGGCCCACATTGCTGACATCCAGACCGTGGCGGGCGATCTGCTGCACAGCTATCCGTGGCTGCTGGCAGTGGTGCTGTTCTTCGCCGCAACGCTGCTTTACTCCCAGGCCGCCACTACCAAAGCGCTGATGCCTGCGGCCCTGATGCTGGGCGTCACGCCGCTGACCGCCATCGCCTCTTTTGCCGCCGTATCGGCGCTGTTCGTCCTGCCTACCTATCCGACCCTGCTGGCGGCGGTAGAGATGGACGACACCGGCTCCACGCGTATCGGTAAGTATGTGTTCAACCACGCGTTTCTTATTCCTGGCGTGATTGCCATTGGTCTGTGCGTGGTCCTCGGCTTTATCATTGGCGGCATACTGCTGTAAAACCAACGACGATGTAAAATTACTTAAAATCGGGCCGCATTGCGGCCCGATTCATTAATGAGCATCCGGCCTCCATGGTATAGTGACCGCTTTCGCGATAACGAGGCCGACCTGTGAATACACCCGACGCTGTTGTTGTACTCTGTACCGCTCCCGATGAGGCCACCGCTCAGGATCTTGCCGCCAAAGTACTGGCAGACAAGCTCGCCGCCTGCGTCACCATCCTGCCCGGCGCCACCTCGCTGTATTACTGGGAGGGCAAGCTGGAACAGGAGTATGAAGTGCAGATGCTGCTCAAATCCAACGCGGCGCAACAGCAGGCGCTCCTCGATTGTCTCAAGTCTCACCACCCTTACCAGACCCCGGAACTGCTGGTATTGCCAGTACTCCACGGCGATAACGATTATCTCTCATGGCTCAACGCATCCTTACGCTGATCCTGCTGCTGTGCAGCACCTCAGCCTTTGCCGGGTTGTTTGACGCACCCGGCCGTTCGAACTTTATTCCTGCCGACCAGGCGTTTGTTTTCGATTTTCAGCAAAACCAGCATGAACTCAACCTGAACTGGAATGTGAAGTCCGGTTTTTATCTCTATCGCAAACAGATCAGTATTACCCCGGCCCAGGCCAGCGTCGGCGAGCTAAAGCTGCCTGCCGGCGAACAGCATGAAGATGAGTTTTACGGCAAAAGCGAGATTTACCGCCAGCGGCTGACGGTGCCGGTGACCATCAATCAGGCCGCGAAAGGCGCCACCCTTACCGTGACTTATCAGGGGTGCGCCGATGCCGGCTTGTGCTATCCCCCGGAAACCAAAGTAGTGCCGCTCAGCGAGGTGCAGGCTCGGGCCGTGGCCGCGCCGCCAGCCCCTAATACAGGCGAGGCTCCCCCGCAGAGCGACCTGCCCTTCTCCGCCCTGTGGGCGTTGCTGATCGGCATAGGTATCGCCTTTACCCCCTGCGTGCTGCCGATGTATCCGCTTATTTCGGGCATTGTGCTTGGCGGCAAGCAGCGTCTCTCCACCGCCCGGGCGCTGCTGCTGGCGTTTATGTATGTGCAGGGTATGGCGTTAACCTATACCGCCCTCGGCCTGGTGGTTGCCGCCGCCGGGCTGCAGTTCCAGGCCGCGCTCCAGCACCCTTACGTGCTTATCGGCCTCTCGGCGCTGTTTATTGCGCTGGCGCTATCGATGTTCGGCCTGTTCAACCTGCAGCTGCCTTCATCATTGCAGACCCGCCTGACCCTGATGAGCAACCGCCAGCAGGGCGGTTCGGCGGGCGGCGTGTTTGCCATGGGGGCGATTGCCGGGCTGATCTGCTCTCCCTGCACTACCGCCCCGCTGAGCGCCATCCTGCTCTACATTGCCCAGAGCGGTAACCTGTGGCTCGGCGGCGGTACGCTTTACCTTTATGCCCTGGGGATGGGCCTGCCGCTGATACTGGTCACCGTATTCGGCAATCGCCTGCTGCCCAAAAGCGGGCCGTGGATGGCGCAGGTCAAAACCGCCTTTGGTTTTGCGATCCTGGCCCTGCCGGTGTTCCTGCTGGAGCGGGTGCTGGGTGAGGTCTGGGGCGTGCGGCTGTGGGCGATGCTTGGCGTGGCCTTCTTTAGCTGGGCCTTTATCGCCAGCCTGGCGGCCAAAAAGGGCTGGATGCGCATCGTGCAGATCCTGCTGCTGGCCGCCGCGCTGGTCAGCGTACGTCCTCTTCAGGACTGGGCGTTTGGCACAACTGCCGTACCGCAGCAGGCGCACCTCAACTTTACCCGGGTCAGCAATGTGGACGAGCTGCATCGCGCCCTGGCGCAGGCCAACGGCAAACCGGTGATGCTCGATCTCTATGCCGACTGGTGCGTGGCCTGCAAAGAGTTTGAAAAATACACCTTTAGCGATCCACAGGTACAAAAAGCGTTAAAAGAGACCGTTCTGCTGCAGGCGAACGTCACGGCCAATAACGCCGAAGATAGGGCGTTATTGAAATCATTAAAGGTTCTTGGCCTGCCCACCATACTGTTTTTCAACGGGCAGGGAGAAGAGCAAGGCGCGCAGCGGGTTACCGGTTTTATGGACGCCGCCGCATTTAGCGCGCATTTGCGCGATCGCCAACCGTAAACGACACTGTAGACGGGACGTGCGAAGGTTTGCAGAGGAGAAAATCGTGCAACGTGAAGATATTTTGGGAGAAACCCTGCAATTACTGGAGCTTCAGGGAATAGCCAGCACCTCGCTGGAAGCGGTCGCCGAACGGGTAAATTATCCGCTTGATGAGTTAACGCGCTTCTGGCCGGACAAGGAGGCGCTGGTATACGATGCCCTGCGTTATCTCAGCCAGCAGGTAGACGCCTGGCGCAGCCAGCTGAGGCTGAATACCGACCTGAGCACCGAGCAAAAACTGCTGGCCCGCTATAGCGCGCTTACCGAATGCGTGCGCAATCACCGCTATCCCGGCTGCCTGTTTATTGCCGCCTGCACTTACTATCCCGATCCCCAGCATCCGATCCATCAGCTTGCGGATCGGCAGAAAAGCGCGGCCTATGAGTTTACCCACGAGCTGCTCACCACCCTTGAAGTTGACGATCCGGCCATGGTCGCCAAACAGATGGAACTGGTGCTGGAGGGCTGTCTGAGCCGGATGCTGGTCAACCGCAGCCAGGCCGACGTGGATACGGCCCACCGCCTGGCAGAAGATATTCTGCGCTTTGCCCAGTGCCGGCTGGGCGGTGCCCTCACCTAAGCAAGCATGCCCGCCCAGGCTGAAATCAACAGGCATAGCGCCATCAGCCGCTGAAAGCGCACCATCGCCCTGGTGGTGCGAAACAGGCGGTTTGCGGCCCTCCCCAGCCATGCCCAGCACAGCAGGCAGGCGACAGAGATAGCCAGAAAACAGAGCGCCATCAGCGCCACCTCGCGCAGCGTATCCTTCCCGACCGGGGCAAACAGGCTGACCACCGCCAGCGCCATCATCCAGGTTTTTGGGTTTATCACCTGCAGCACCGCGGCCGCGCGGGCGGTAAAGCGCGTCTGCGTCTGGCCAGATAAGCTGACCGCCGGAGCGCGATACAGCTGCCAGCTCATCCAGCTCAGCCACAGTACGCCCGTCCAGCTCATCGCCTGACGCGCCAGCGGATACTGGCGCAACGCCTCTCCGGCTCCGGCACCCGAGATAAGCACGATAGCGCTGGCCGCCAGACAGGCGCTTAACAGCGCGGGAAGCGTGGCTTTCACGCCATAGCGCTGGCTGTTGGTCAAAATAAGGATATTGGTCGGCCCCGGGGTAATAGAGGCGACAAAAGCAAACAGCAGAAACGGCATCATAGGCACGGAGCTCCTTTTTCTTCGAGCCCCGACTGTGCCGCTATTTTCTGGAAACGTCTGGAAGGTTTGTGCACAGCTGGCGATAGTGGGCAGGCGAGATGCGATACGCCCGCTGGAACCAGCGCCCGAGGTGGCTCTGATCGGCAAACCCTAAGGCGGCTGCCACCTCTACGGGCCGTTCGCCGCAGGCGAGAAGCTGTCGCGCCTTCGCCAGCCGCAGCTGGATTAGCCAGGCGTGGGGCGCCAGGTGGAACTCGCGTTTAAAACAGCGCGTCAGGGTAAAGCGGTCGGTGCCGGTCTCGCGGGCCAGATCCGACAGACCAATATTGTCGCCCATGTGCGCGTAGAGATAATCCCGCGCGCGATGCGCAACCGCGGCGCCCTGGATCCGGGAAGGCAATTTTTTGCGCCAGTGGCAATGGGCGGTGACCTGCACCAGCAGGTTATCCATGCTGCTCTGCTGGACGATTTTCATCTCACCGGTATGCAGGGTGGCGAAGGTCTCACCGATGGCGCGCACCAGCTGCGGCTCGCGGGTCAGCGTCCGGGCAAAATGCAGCGAATAGCTGCCCGGCGTCGCTTCATACAGCCCCTGCAGCGTATGGGTGAGCCAGCCCTCATCCAGATAAAACGTCAGATAGGTAAAGCCCCCGGCAACCGGCGCGTCGCCGTCGTGGATTTCGCCAGGCTCCAGCAGGAAAGCGTCTCCCGGACGGCTGCGGTGGCGCTCGCGCCGGCAGTGAAACTGCTGGGTACCGGACAGCGTGATCCCCACCAGGTAACTGTCGTGCCAGTGCGGATCGTAAGCATGCCCTTCGAAATGCGCTTTGATGGTTTCAATGCCGGTGTCCGCGTGCTGACGTAGCTCAAGCCAGTCTTTCGCCATACTGTCCCCCTTTCGCCGTCAGCATCATCTACTCTGGATGCGCCGTCTGGAAGATTTGTGCAAAATCGACGCGCAAACGGACAGATTGCCGCAATCTTAAGCAGTTGAACAGCTTTCCCCGAAATTTGATTGACGGCGTAACGCGATTGCGGTTTAATGCGCCCCGTTGCCCGGATAGCTCAGTCGGTAGAGCAGGGGATTGAAAATCCCCGTGTCCTTGGTTCGATTCCGAGTCCGGGCACCACTATTTAAAGAACCCAGCCTATGGCTGGGTTTTTGCTTTTGGCGAGCCGGACTCTCCATCGAACTACGTTCGATTATTCGCCGCAGGCGGCTCACCCCTTCGGGGCCAGCGCGACAGGCGCGCTGTTCAACGCCTCCGGCGTTAGTCCGGGTCCGGGCACCACTATTTAAAGAACCCAGCCTATGGCTGGGTTTTTGCTTTTGCCGAGCCGGACTCTTCATCGAACTACGTTCGATTATTCGCCGCAGGCGGCTCACCCCTTCGGGGCCAGCGCGACAGGCGCGCTGTTCAACGCCTCCGGCGTTAGTCCGGGTCCGGGCACCACTATTTAAAGAACCCAGCCTA
>Ga0268257_1003063_pt1 | contig 10972 bp, 11 predicted proteins | sample AgamicAtPrz_FD_200249 | JGI IMG/M metagenome (GOLD analysis project Ga0268257, IMG submission 200249) | Agave microbial communities from Guanajuato, Mexico - At.P.rz (v2) (version 3) | ecosystem: Host-associated > Plants > Phyllosphere > Phylloplane/Leaf | place: Guanajuato, Mexico | collected...
AGCAAATCGTGATTGCCGCAGGCCTGTGCCTGATTGGCGCCAGCGCGATGGCTCAGCAGGAAACCACCTTGTCCACCGTGAATGTGGAAGCCGCTGCCGAGTCCAGCTTCAAGACCGAAGCCAGCCCTCAAGGCAAGTTCACCGCTCCCCTGCTGGACACGCCCAAGACCGTTCAGGTCATCAATGAAGAGATCATCAAGCAGACCGGCGCCACCAGCCTGCAAGACGCTCTGCGCTCCACCCCCGGCATCACCTTCGGCAACGGCGAAGGCGGCAACCCCACCGGCGACCAGCCTTTCATCCGCGGCATGGACGCCCAGTCCAGCACCTTTGTGGACGGCATGCGCGACATCGCTTCTGGAACCCGCGAACTGTTCAACGTCGAAGCCGTGGAAGTCATCAAGGGCGCCGACTCGGCCTATGCCGGTCGTGGCGGCGCTGGTGGCTCCATCAATATCTCCACCAAGAAGGCCAAGAACGAGAACTTCATCTCCGGCGACGTGGGCCTGGGCACCGACAACTATCTGCGCGGCACGCTGGACATCAACCGCAAGATCAACGAGACCACCGGCATTCGCCTGAACGCCATGGGCCACAGTGCCGACGTGCCCGGCCGCAACGGTCCTGACAACAAGCGCTGGGGCATTGCCCCCACCGTGACCTTCGGCATGGGCACAGCCACCGAAGTGACCCTGTCCTGGCAGCATCTGCAGACCGACAATACCCCCGACGGCGGCGTGCCTTATCTGTACAGCAATGCCGCCATGGCCACCCTGCCCGGCGGCAGCACCGTGCGTCCCACCTATGGCAACGACCGTGCCAACTGGTACGGCCTGCACAACCGTGATTTCGAGAAGGAAAAGAGCGATCTGTTCACTGCTTCGGTCACGCACAAGTTCACTGACACCAACAAGATCCGCAACAGCCTGCGCTACAGCAAGACCAAGCAGGACTATGTCTGGACCCAGCCCGACGACTCCAAGGGCAATGCCCTCAATGGCTATGTCTGGCGCCGCGGCAACTACCGCGTCTATGACACCACCACACTGCAGAACGTGACCGAATTTACCGGCAAGGAACAGACCGGCTCCATCGGCCACAGCTATGCCTTCGGTCTGGAGTTGTCCAAGGAAAAGGCTGACGGCAGCTCGGGCGCCATCCAGAGCGGTGGCACCTGCACAGGCGTTTCCGATCCTTGGTGCACCACTTTGAGCAACCCCAGCGGCGCCAATGCCCCCTGGAACTTTGCCTGGTCACTGCCTGCGCAATCCACCGTCAACAAAATCGACACCATTGCCGTCTACGGCTTTGATACTCTGAAGCTCAACGAGCAATGGCTGGTGAATGCAGGTCTGCGCGTGGACCACTACAAGCTCAACGCTTCCGGCCCCGCCGGCGGCCGTGGCGCCAGCGCCTACCCGGCGTATGACCTGAGCCGTAGCGATACGATGTTCAACTACCAGCTGGGCGTGGTCTACAAGCCCGCATCCAATGGCAGCATCTACGCCAACATCGGTACCTCTTCGCGCCCCGGTGGCTCGACTCTGGGCAACGGCAGCGAGGACCTGACCACGACCACCGATGCGCTGATCAGCCTGAAGCCGGAAAAGACCAAGTCCATCGAGCTGGGCACCAAGTGGGATCTACTGAACAAGAAACTGAACCTGAGCGCTGCAGTTTTCCGCAACGAAGTGACAAATGTCCGCATCACTGAAAACGGCATCACTTACATGGGCGGTAACAAGGAAGTAAATGGTCTGGAGCTTGGCTTCACGGGCCAAATCCTGTCCAACCTCAGCGTGTTCGGTGGCTATACCTATATGGATAGCGAACAGAAGAACATGGGTGTCGGCAATATCGCCAATGGCCTGCCCTTCATCAATACACCTAAGCACAGCTTCAGCCTGTGGACCAGCTACAAACCCATGCCCAAGCTGACTCTGGGTCTGGGCGTCTATGCTCAAAGCAGTGTGAATGCCTCGTACGTCAAGTCCACCGTAGATGGCGGCATCGTGACCAAGGGTGCTTCCGGCTATGCCCGTTATGACGCGATGATGGCCTACCAGATCGACAAGAACCTGAGCTTCCAGCTGAACGTCTACAACCTGGGCAACAAGGTTTACTACACCGGCGTGCGCTCGCCTCATTACGCCAATATGGGCGCCGGCCGCTCGGCCGTGGCTTCGCTCAAGTTCACGTACTAATTCATGTACTGACAGGAGCAATGACAGTCCTGCCTGCGCTTGATCTGGCGCAGCCTGGCTGCAAACCATGCCCCAAAGCCCCGCAGGCTCCTGATGCCAGCGGGGCTTTTTACATGCACACTTGGCGGATCAAGCGCATTGTCGCTGGCTCGCAAAGCCTGATCTTCGCCATCAAAACCATAGCTGATAGCGCCTTTCCATAAATGTTTTCAACCCAATAAATCATTGAAAGCTATAGGCATCAAGCGCTACCAGCTATGGTTAATGATGTAACCCGGATCATCAACAAATAGATATCGCCTCACTCCCGCCATGTTGCTACGCATCCCCTGCCTGCTCACCCCCGATGAAGTACGCCACTGCCGTCAGGCGCTGGAAGCCGCCAGTTGGCAGGACGGAAAGACCACGGCCGGCCACGTGGCCGCTCAGGTCAAGAGCAATCTGCAGCTGCCGCTGGACAGCAAGACCGGCCAGCAGATAGGCGATCTGATCCTGGACCGGCTGGGCCGCAACCCGCTGTTCATGTCGGCAGCCCTGCCGCTCAAGGTCCTGCCGCCGCGCTTCAATCGCTATGAGGGTGGAGGCACTTATGGCAACCATATCGACAACGCCTTCTTCACCATTCCGGGCACGGCCATCAAGGTCAGAACCGATGTCTCCACCACGGTGTTCTTCAGCGACCCCGACGAATACGAAGGCGGCGAGCTGATGGTGGAAGACACTTTCGGCCAGCAAAGCGTGAAGCTCGCGGCCGGCGATGCCATCGTCTACCCTGGCACCAGCTTGCACCGAGTCAACCCCGTGACGCGCGGCACGCGCTATGCCTCGTTCTTCTGGACGCACAGCCTGGTCAAGTCGGCGGAGCAGCGCCGTCTGCTGTTCGATCTGGACCAGAGCATTCAGCAACTCACGCAAGAGCAGCCCGAGCATCCGCGCATCGCCGCCCTCTCGGGCACCTATCACAATCTCTTGCGCATGTGGTCTGAAAGCTAGCCCCCTGGGAGACGACAGCCTGAGCTGCTGGGTAGCCCTCGCCGGCTGTCTCCCCCCTACACTGCGCCTGCTTTGCTGCCTCGCCCCCATCCAACCGGCTTGATTTATGACTGTTGAACCTTTGAATGCCGCTGGCCAGCCCGTCAAACCGCCACTGACGCAGATTTCCGCGCAGATAGGCTCCCTGGCGGACTACGCCCGGCTGGCCCGCGAGCATATGGAGGCTCAGGCCTGGGCCCACCTGGAAAGCGGTGCGGACCAGGGTCTGACTCTGGCCCACAACCGCCAGGCCTTCGACCGCATCCGTCTCTGTCCTGAGCCGCTGGCCGATCTGTCGGCCGCGCATACGCGGCAAAGCCTGCTGGGCCAGAGTCTGGACTGGCCGTTGCTGCTGGCACCAGTTGCCTATCAACAGCTGGCGCATCCCGAAGGCGAGCTCGCCACGGCGCGCGCGGCCATGGCCATGCGCACCGGCATGGTGGTCAGCACTCTATCCAGTTGCACGCTCGAAGAAATCGCCCAGGCCGCGCAAGCTGCAGCGCAGGAGCTGGGGCGCAGCGGCCCGCTGTGGTTCCAGCTCTACCAGCAGCCAACGCGCGAGCACACGCTGCAGCTGATTCGCCGCGCCGAAGATGCCGGTTATCAGGCCCTGGTCTGGACGGTGGACGCCCATATCAAGCGCTCCAGCTACCCGCTGCCGCCAGGCGTGGAGGCCGTCAATCTGCGTGGCATGCCCCAGCAACGGCAGACCGGCGATCTGATGAGCGAGCACATTCTGTTCGGCAGCGAGTTGGCCCGAGGCGCGCCCACCTGGGACGACCTGGTCTGGCTGCGTCAGCAAACCCGGTTGCCGCTGATCATCAAAGGTCTGCTCTCGGCCCGCGCCGCCGCGCAAGCCATGGAGCTGGGGGCCGATGCCATCGTGGTCTCCAACCATGGCGGGCGAGTGCTGGATACCGCCGTCTCCCCCCTCGAAGTGCTGCCTGCCATTCGCGCGGCCACGCCTGCCCATATTCCGCTGCTGATGGATGGCGGCGTGCGCCAGGGCACCGATGTGCTCAAGGCCATCGCCCTGGGGGCCAGTGCCGTACTGCTGGGCCGACCGCAAATGCATGCCCTGGCGGTGGCCGGCATGCTGGGGGTTGCACATATGCTGTATTTATTGCGCGCCGAGTTGGAACTGGCCATGGCCCAGACCGGCTGCGCCAGCCTCGATCAGATCGGGCCTCGGCTTTTAACCACTTGCTGATTGTGCGTAATTTGGCGGCATGCATTGCAAATGCGATGGATTCTCATTTATACTCCGCCTATTACATCAATAGCCAGCAACAACTGCCTGTAGCCATGATCGTCTGTGTATGCCGCCGGGTTTCTGACCGAGAAATAGCACGCCACGCGCATGCGGGGATGAGCTTTGACGAAATCCAGTTTGAATTGGGTGTTGCCACACAATGCGGGCGCTGCGAAGGCTGCGCACGTGATGTCGTCGCCCAGTGCAGTGCAAGCCATCCGATCGCGGCCATCCACAACGAAGCGCAATCCTGCGCGTCGGTGCAGACGGTTCAGCTTGCCACCAATATTCTGGAAAGCAAAGCATGGCCCACCTCTCCGTCCTCTCAGCCGTCTTTGGCAGTCTGATTCTCGTGATGGTATGCACCTGGTGGATCCTGCGTGAATGATGCAATCCTGTCTGCGTGCCCTGCTTCCTGTGCCTGCTATTGCCGGTTGACCAGCGCTTTTCCTTTCTGATCCCAGCCTGCGCTGGTTGCTCTTCTCGCTCTTATGTCCCAGTCTGATCGATTTGCACCTGCCAGCGGCCCGAGCCGCAATATGGCAGTTGCTGGTGCTGTGGTTGTCGTGCACGCTGCCGCCCTGTGGGCCATGCAGCATGGCTTGGCACAGCAAAAGCCGCCAGAGATAGTGATTCCCGCCAGCGTGATTGCCCAGTTTGTGGCACCGCCGGCCGCCGAACCTGCCCCGCCGGCCCCTCCCCCTCCACCCAAACCTCCGGCGCCAGCACCCAAGCCCGAGACCAAACCGCAGCCCAAGCCCGAGGTCAAGAAGGCTCCGCTGCCCAAGGCCATCAAGGACCCGACACCGGCACCGGCTGCACCTCAGGGGGCATTGGAAGACAGCGACAGCAAACCGGACAAGACACCGCCGGCACCACCCGCGCCCCCGGCACCTCCGGCTCCGCCTGCGCCTCCCGCACCACCAGCTCCGCCCAAGATCGAGCAGCCATCAAGCAATGCTGCCTATCTGAACAACCCAGCTCCCGCTTATCCTTCGGTCAGCAAGCGCATGGGTGAACAAGGCAAGGTGCTGCTGCGCGTCTATATCAACGAGCAGGGCCAGCCCGAGAAAATCGAAATCAAGCAGTCCAGCGGGTTTGACCGCCTGGATGACGCCGCCGTCAACACCGTGCGCCAGTGGAAGTTTGTCCCCGGCAAGCGCAACGGCGTGGCCGAACCCATGTGGCACATCGTGCCCATCAACTTTGTTCTCAAATAAATCTGCAGTTCTCAGGAGTACCCATGGAATCCCAATTCGGCATTGCCCACGTCTGGACACAGGGCGACTTCGTGACCAAAGGCGTGGCCATCATCTTGCTGGTCATGTCGGTGGCCTCTTGGCTGGTCATCATTCTCAAGGCGCTGGATATTGTGAAATTCAAGAAGTTCGCCACCCAGGCGCAGGACTTCTGGCACAGCCCCGATCTGGCCACCGGCCTGGAAAAGCTGGGTGACGACAAGCAGAACCCCTTCCGCTTCATGGTGCTCGAAGGCCGTGAAGCCTCCGCCCACCACCGCAAGACCAGCGTCCACCTGCATGACACGCTGGACATCAGCGACTGGGTGACCCGCTGCCTGCGCAACGGCATCAACGAATTCACGGCCCGCCTGCAATCCGGCTTGGCCATTCTGGCCTCCGTGGGCTCGACCGCCCCCTTCATCGGCCTGTTCGGCACCGTCTGGGGCATCTACCACGCTCTGGTGGCCATCGGCATGTCCGGCCAGTCATCCATCGATAAGGTGGCCGGCCCCATCGGCGAAGCGCTGATCATGACCGCTCTGGGCCTGGCCGTCGCCATCCCCGCCGTGCTGGGCTATAACGCTCTGGTACGTGGCAACAAGGGCATTTTGAACGCCCTCAACAGCTTCGCCCACGACGTGCACGCCTACTTCGTGACCGGTGCCCGCGTTTCCGTGGACGGCCAGGTCTCTGGCAATGTGCTGCCTCTGAAGAAAGGCGCCTAAGCCATGTCATTCGGAACCATGGACGATGGGGACAGCGATGATGTGATGAACGAGATCAATATGACGCCTCTGGTGGACGTCATGCTGGTTCTGCTCATCATCTTCATCATCACCGTGCCCGTGATGAAACACTCGGTCAACGTGGACCTGCCTCGCGCCACCAACCAGCCCGAGGACACCAAGCCTGCCACCGTGCAGTTGGGCATCACGGCCGACGGTAAATATTCCTGGAACGGCCAGGAAATCAGTGACGAGCAACTGGAGACCAATCTTCAGACAGAGGCCGTCAAGGAGCCGCAGCCCGACCTGCATATCCGCGGCGACAAGGAAGTGCGCTACGAGCGCGTGGCCCAGGCCATGGCCGCCGCCCAGCGCGCTGGCGTCAAGAAAATAGGCTTTGTGACCGACCCATCCAAATAAGCCCATGCTTGCAAAAAACGGCCCTCAGGGGCCGTTTTTTTTATTGTGGAACCTGCATCAAAACAGCACTCAAGCCGCCCGGCACAGGCACAAACTGCTGATGGACCGCAGGCAAAAGTCCTCAGATGCGGCGGGACAGATTCCACATGAAAAATAAATGGCAGTTTTTTTGCGAATGAGATTAAGTATCACTTGCTTTTCAATTGAGAATTGTTATCATTACACCAGTTTTTGATCTTAAGGAATCACGGCATGTCTGCACCGCTTGTTGCGACCTCACAGCCCAACAACCGTAGCACCCCCTCCATGGCTGCTGCAACCCCCTCAGCCGCTTCCGGCTCCAGCCTGGGCCTGGACAGCGCCCTGCTGCTCAACGGCCAGAAAGCCGTCACCATCCTGCACAACGGCACTCCTTATCGCCTGCAGGCCACCAAGCTGGGCAAGCTCATTCTGACCAAATAAACCGTTTCATCGTGGGGCGACACCGCAAGTGTCGATTCGCCAGCCATAGTCGTTGTAGAGCACCTGCCCTCTCTTGTGCTTACGCTTCACATAGCCACGCGTTTTTTCCTCATTCGCAACCCGCCAAAACAAAACCCCTGCACGCATCAAGCGGCAGGGGTTTTGTTTTGGACTCTGCCGCTGCAGCGGCAGAAATCAAGCCATTACAGGCCCAGGGCTGCGATGCCGGCCTTGGCAACCTGTGCGTCTTCATTGGCCTTCACACCCGAGACACCCACAGCGCCCAGCACCTGACCGTCCTTGACGATGGCCACGCCGCCTTCGAGCAGACCGTCCACAAACGGAGCGCTCAGGAAAGCGGTACGGCCATTGTTGATCATGTCTTCAAAAGCCTTGGTGTCCTTGCGGCCCACGGCTGCAGAGCGTGCCTTGGCGGGGGCGATATGCGAAGAGATGGGAGCAGCACCATCCATACGCTGCAACAGCAGCAGATGGCCGCCGTCGTCCACGATGGAGATCGTCACGGGCCAGTTGTTCTTCAGTGCTTCAGCTTCGGCAGCCGCAGCGATGGCTTTCACATCGGCCAGTTCGAGTTCGTGCTTGGTCTTCATGAGATAAAAAGCTCCGTTGGATTGTCAATGCAGCAAGCATATTCTGTACTTTGCAGGCAAAAGTAGATGCGATGTGAAAAACATTCCATCCTAAAACTGCCGCATTGCAACGGGGTATTGCAAAGGCTTCTCAAGACCCCCACCTAGAATGACAATGTTTCAACACACAATTCCTGAAGGAGGAATGGTTACATGAACGAACAAGTCACCACACTGGGCTCTGCGGGCTACGGTGTCTCGCAGCAAGAGCGCAACCGTGTCTTGCGCAATACCTACTGGCTGCTGGCACTCAGCCTGATCCCCACCGTGCTGGGCGCTTGGCTGGGCGTAGCCACCGGCATGACTCGCGCGCTGACTGGCGGCGTGGGCCTGATCGTGTTCATGGTCGGCGCCTTCGGCTTCATGTTCGCGATCGAAAAGACCAAGCACAGCGCCGCTGGCGTGCCCGTGCTGCTGGCCTTCACCTTCTTCATGGGCCTGATGCTATCGCGCCTGATCGGCATGATTCTGGGCTTCTCCAACGGCACCCAGCTGATCATGACGGCCTTTGCCGGTACCGCTGGCGTGTTCTTCGTGATGGCCATGCTGGCCACCGTGATCAAGCGCGACCTGTCGGGCATGGGCAAGTTCCTGTTCGTGGGCGCTCTGGTGCTGATGGTAGGCGCCATCATCAACGTCTTCGTGGGTTCCACCGCTGGCATGATGGCCATCTCCATGCTGGCCATCGGCATCTTCTCCGCCTACATGCTGTATGACCTCAAGCAGATCATCGACGGCGGCGAGACTAACTACATCAGCGCCACCCTGGCCCTGTATCTGGACCTGTTCAACGTGTTCCAGAGCCTGCTGGCCCTGCTGGGTATCATGGGCGGCGACCGCGACTAAACCTCACCACCATCCAAGCAGAAAGGAGTGCCTTGCGCACTCCTTTTTGTTTCCGGTAACCTTGACGTCAAGCGCGGTCATCGCATTGATGGATATTTCAGTCATGGCCTAAATTTCCGACTGCCGCTGCCGATAAGCAGACAAGATGAAGCCAAACCACCTTCCCCGCGCACTTGCCATTGCCCTGCTGCCTCTGGTACTGGCAGGCTGCAAGATTGAAGACATTCCGGGCCTGGGTCCAGACCCACGCACCGTGGCGCGCGAGTCCGAAGCCAAGGCCATTGGTGGTGCCTGTCGGCATGCCATGCGCGGACTGGAGGATTGCTACGTCCTCAACCCCAAGGCGCCCAAGGCGCTTGTGTTTGCGGGCTGGAAGGACATGGATGAATACATGCGCTCCAACAAGATCGAAGGCGTGCCTTCCGTACTGGGTCAGAGCGCAGCCGAAAAACGCAGCACTGCGGAGCCCGAAAACAGCGCCGGTCGCAACCGCAGCTGAAATCGCTTGCACCAGGCCCGGATCATGAGTTCCGGGCCAGTGCCAGCCAACGCCCGCACAGGCCGTAGCAACACTGCTACGGCCTTTTTCATGCTCGACATCTCTCACGCCAAGCTTTTCGGATGTCATATTTCTTTCATGGACTTTGAATACAAACAATTCTCATTTATATTCATTGACTATTGATTCCATTCTTAGCCGCACATACGCGCATCCCAGCGACAAGTTCTGTTGTGCTCTCAACCATGGGGACAAGACTGCCGTGCCAGATGATGACTTCAACCAAATACGCCTTGAGCATGAGGCCCTCATGCTGACCTACATGGAAGTGCAGGCCCGCTGCACGGCACAGATGCAGTCGCTGGCGCGGGAAGTCGAAGCACTCCGGCAGCAGCTCGTACAGCTCAGGGCCAAGGTCATTGTCCGCGACAGCGCTCTTGCCTGGGAGCGTGAGCAGCGCCACACCCTGGCCCAGGCGATGGCACTGGATCTGCTGCGGGAAACACCTCAACCCACAGTTGAACAGACAGTGTCCGGCGTCGACTGGCCTTTGGTTGAAAATACCGACAGCCAGGCCCTGTCCGAGCAGCAGCTCCTGGAAGACAGTCTGCACGCCGCCGACCTGGTGATTTGCCAGACAGGTTGCATCAGCGACGGAGCCTACTGGCGCGTGAAGGATCACTGCAAGCGCACCGGCAAGACCTGCCTGCTGGTGGATCAGCCGACCGCATTGCGGGTGGTTCGCATTCACCCATCGGGAGAGAACGGAAAGGTCGTTGCTGCCCAAGCCTGCATCGAGGGTGCTCCATGAGCCACGGCACAGGAAAAACCTGGGCTGCAGATTTGCTGTCTGCCTGGAAGCAGCACACCCGCATGGCGCTGGCCGCAACGCTGGAGCATCGCCATCTCTCAGCACTTGGACACTACCGACATGCACAACAGCTTGGCTTGCAGTTGCTGGTCGCGGAGTCCGGCGATATTGCCGACGATGACCGTATCGCCGCTTATGTCGTTGCCCACCTGAATCTGGCAGATGCTCTCGTCGAAGCGGACCGGGCAGGAGCTGCATTTGAATGCCTGCATGAGGCACAGCAAGCCCTGATGCCATTTCTGCAGCAGGACTCCACCAGCCGGTCCCTGAGTCTGGCGATATACCGTCATCTGCCGCAGCTCCTGGCCGCGCAGGCTGAGCACGCGGCAGCACGGCCCCATACCTCCTCCGGTGCCGGCACCCCAGCACCCGCCCATCTTGTCGTTCACCCCGCCAGCAACAGGCACTCTCGCCTTGCCAGCTTCGAGTTCGTGCATTCATCACTGCACTGACTCCCTTCTCTCACTGTCAAGGCTTTTACTCATGAGCTACACCCTGCCCCCACTGGCCTACGACTACGCGGCGCTGGAGCCGCATATCGATGCGCAAACCATGGAGATTCACTACTCCAGGCATCACCAGACCTATGTCAACAACCTCAACACGGCGCTCGAAGGCAGCGAATACGCACAATGGCCGCTGGACGATCTGCTCGTCAAGATCGAATCGCTGCCTCAGCCGCTGCGCCAGGCCGTGCGCAACAATGGCGGCGGCCATGCCAATCACAGCTTGTTCTGGCAAGTCATGTCTCCCAAAGGGGGCGGCCTGCC
>Ga0268257_1003074_pt1 | contig 10946 bp, 9 predicted proteins | sample AgamicAtPrz_FD_200249 | JGI IMG/M metagenome (GOLD analysis project Ga0268257, IMG submission 200249) | Agave microbial communities from Guanajuato, Mexico - At.P.rz (v2) (version 3) | ecosystem: Host-associated > Plants > Phyllosphere > Phylloplane/Leaf | place: Guanajuato, Mexico | collected...
CAGGCAAAATCTGGCTCTTTTTTCAGTGCGGTTAATCGTGCGCTGGCTTGTGTATAGCCGATCTTCTCTTGCCGTTCGTAATAAGCATCGGTGCGCCAGCGCAGGATGCTGTTATAGACAAAACGCACACAACCAAACGTTTGAGCCAGTAACTCAACCTGATCGGGTGTTGGATAGAATCTGTATTTATATGCGCGTTTCATGCTTTACATATTACGGCGCATTATGTAAGAAGGCCAGGGAATGTTACGCAGTTACCGCGCTTATATCCCCGCCCGATTGGGCGAGGTCTTACGCGCAAATTGATAAGCGACGCTGCCGCAGGCAGCAAGATGCGGGCGCGATTCAGAAAAAGATGGATTGCCGCCCGGCTGGCTGGCAATTTACGCCCTCAGTCCGTATAACTGTCCCCTGTTTTTAACCCCGGATAAGCAAGATCGTTACTGATGATGAAAGATTCGCTGAGCCAGATTATCGCAGGTGAGCTGCAGGCACGCGCCGAACAGGTTGATGCCGCCGTACGCCTGCTGGATGAAGGGAATACCGTCCCCTTTATTGCACGTTACCGTAAGGAAGTCACCGGCGGGCTGGATGATACCCAGCTGCGCGCGCTGGAGAGCCGCCTGAGCTATCTGCGCGAGCTGGACGATCGCCGCCAGTCGATTCTGAAATCGATTGACGATCAGGGCAAACTCTCGCCGGAACTGGCGCAGGCTATCAATAGCACGCTGAGCAAAACCGAGCTGGAAGATCTCTATCTGCCTTACAAGCAGAAGCGCCGTACGCGTGGCCAGATCGCCATTGAAGCGGGCCTCGAACCGCTGGCTGACACATTGTGGAACGAACCCTCGCAGCAGCCGGAAGCGGTAGCCGCAGGCTTTGTGGATGCGGATAAAGGCGTGGCGGATACGCGCGCCGCGCTCGATGGCGCACGCTATATCCTGATGGAGCGGTTTGCTGAAGACGCCGCGCTGCTGGCAAAAGTGCGCGACTATCTGTGGAAAAACGCCCATGTGGTAGCACGTGTCGTTGAGGGCAAAGAAGAGGCGGGCGCTAAATTCCGCGACTATTTTGATCATCACGAAGCGCTGAGCAGCGTGCCTTCGCACCGCGCACTGGCGATGTTTCGCGGCCGCAACGAAGGCGTACTGCAGCTGTCGCTGAATGCCGATCCGCAGTCTGAAGAGGCGCCGCGTGAAAGCTATGGCGAAACGCTGATTGCCGACCACCTGGGTCTGCGCCTGAATAATGCGCCGGCTGACAGCTGGCGTAAAGCGGTGGTGAGCTGGACATGGCGCATCAAGGTGCTGCTGCATCTCGAAACCGAACTGATGGGCACCATCCGCGAACGGGCTGAAGATGAAGCGATCAACGTCTTTGCCCGCAATCTGCACGATCTGCTGATGGCCGCTCCGGCCGGTATGCGCGCCACAATGGGGCTTGACCCTGGCCTGCGCACCGGTGTGAAGGTTGCCGTAGTCGATGCGACCGGCAAACTGGTGGCCACTGATACAGTCTACCCGCACACCGGTCAGGCGGCGAAAGCGGCGGCGGCCGTCGCGGCGCTCTGCATAAAGCATCAGGTTGAGCTGGTGGCGATTGGTAACGGCACCGCCTCGCGCGAAACCGAGCGCTTTTTCCTCGATGTGCAGAAACAGTTTCCGCAGGTCAGCGCACAAAAAGTGATCGTCAGTGAAGCGGGCGCCTCCGTCTACTCCGCTTCGGAACTGGCGGCGCTGGAATTTCCTGACCTCGACGTATCGCTGCGCGGTGCGGTCTCTATTGCCCGTCGCCTGCAGGATCCGCTGGCCGAGCTGGTCAAAATTGACCCTAAATCGATTGGTGTGGGCCAGTATCAGCATGATGTCAGTCAGAGTCAGCTGGCGAAAAAGCTGGATGCCGTGGTTGAAGATTGCGTTAACGCCGTTGGCGTCGATCTCAACACCGCCTCAGTCGCCCTGCTTACGCGTGTAGCGGGTCTGACGCGCATGATGGCGCAGAATATTGTGGGCTGGCGTGATGAAAACGGGCGTTTTCAGAACCGTCAGCAGCTGCTGAAAGTGAGCCGCCTCGGACCAAAAGCGTTTGAACAGTGCGCCGGCTTTCTGCGCATCAATCACGGTGACAATCCGCTGGATGCCTCTACGGTGCATCCGGAAGCATATCCGCTGGTGGAGCGTATTCTCTCTGCCACTGAGCAGGCGCTGGATGCGCTGATGGGAAATCCCGGCAGCCTGCGCAATCTGAACGCGCGCGACTTTACCGATGAACGCTTTGGTCTGCCTACCGTAACCGATATCATCAAAGAGCTGGAAAAGCCGGGCCGCGATCCGCGTCCTGAGTTCAAAACCGCGCAGTTTGCCGAAGGCGTGGAAACCATGAACGATCTGCTGCCCGGTATGATTCTGGAAGGCGCCGTGACCAACGTGACTAACTTTGGTGCCTTTGTGGATATCGGCGTGCATCAGGATGGACTGGTGCATATCTCCTCTCTCTCCGATCGGTTCGTGGAAGATCCGCATCAGGTGGTGAAAGCAGGCGATATCGTGAAGGTCAAAGTCATGGAAGTGGATCTGCAGCGTAAACGTATTGCGCTCACTATGCGTCTGGATGAACAGCCGGGTGAGAGCAATGCGCGCAGCGGTAGCCGACCTGCTGCCAGAGAACCGGCGCGCGCCGCAAATCCGGCCAAAGGGCGCGGCAAGCCTGCGCCTGCAGGCAACAGCGCCATGGGTGATGCGCTGGCTGCGGCTTTTGGTAAAAAGCGCTGATTTCAGCCTGCTAATCTGCCTGCAGCCGGCTAATGGCTGCAGGTAACAGGTTGCGAAATTGTCCCGTCAGGCTACGCTGAAAAAATCTGTGTGATCCACTGACCTTCCGCGTGGCCTGACAATCTGATGGATAAAATCAACGCCCTGCTCGATGAGATCTATGAAGGAGACCTGCCCGCCATCGCGCGCGAGCGTCTGCTGTCACATATCCGCGCCGCGCGCGACAGCGTGAAAATGCCACGTAAAGCGCACTGGGATGAGAAAGATGTGGTGCTCATCACCTACGCCGATCAGTTTCGTGAGCCGGAGCAGCCCACCCTCGCCAGCTTTACACGCTTTTATCAGCAGCACCTGCAGTCTGCTTTTAACCTGGTGCACCTGCTGCCATTCTTTCCCTACTCGTCCGATGATGGCTTTTCAGTTATCGACTACCACAAAGTCAATCCGATCTGCGGTGACTGGCAGCAGATTGCGGCGCTGCACAGCCAGACGCGGCTGATGTTCGACTTTGTCTGCAACCATATCTCGGCGCACAGCGCCTGGTTTCGTCACTATCTGGCGCAGGACCCGGGCTGGGATGATTTTTTTATCAGTATGCCGCCGGCCACCGATCTCAGCGCCGTGACCCGCCCGCGCACTTCGCCGCTGCTTACGCCTTTTACCCTGGCCGACGGCAGCACGCGCTATATCTGGACCACCTTCAGCGCCGATCAGATCGATCTTAACTTCGCCAGCCCGGATGTGCTGATCCGTATGATCGGCGTGCTGCTCGACTACCTGAAAAAAGGTGCGGATTATGTGCGGCTGGATGCGGTTGGCTATATGTGGAAAACGCCGGGCACGCGCTGCATTCATCTGCATAAAACCCATTTGCTGGTGAAGCTGTTCCGCGCCGTCGCCGATGTTGTTGCGCCGGGCACGGTGATCATCACGGAAACCAACGTGCCGCACCAGGATAACATCAGCTATTTTGGCCGCGGGGATGATGAAGCGCAGATGGTATATCAGTTTTCTCTGCCGCCGCTGGTGCTGCAGGCGATCCATGCCGGTTCAGCGCGCGCGCTGCGTCAGTGGGCCGCCTCGCTGACGCCTGGCAGCGGCAGCACCACCTTTTTTAACTTTCTCGCCTCGCATGACGGTATCGGCCTGAATCCGGCGCGGGGCATTCTGTCAGAGCCTGAAATTGTTGCCCTGGTGCGTGAGCTGGCGCTGGAAGGCGCGCTGGTGTCATATAAAAACAACCCCGACGGCACCACCAGCCCCTATGAAATCAACGTTACCTATCTCGATGCGCTTAACCATCAGACCGATGATGATGAGACGCGCCTGCGCCGTTTCCTGCTGGCGCACGCCATTCTGCTGGCGTTTCCGGGCGTGCCCGCGATTTATATTCAGAGCATCCTCGGCTCGCGTAACGATAACGAAGGGGTGCGCGCTGCCGGCCACAACCGCGCCATCAATCGCGAAAAATATAGCTTGCGTGAAATGGAGCAGTGGATCAGCGGCGGCGACTGGCTGCGTCAGCAGGTGTTTGAACGGCTGAGTGCGCTGATCCAGCTGCGCATCCGCCAGCCCGCTTTTCATCCCGATAACGCCATGACTCTGCTGGAGAGCGACAATGCAATCCTGCTGTTTCGCCGCCACGCGCCAGATGAAGAGGGGCTGCTGTGCCTGTTTAACCTGAGCAGCCGTGAAATTACCGCCGCGCTGCCGCAGGCACGCCACTACCAGGATATCGTCAGCGGACAAAAGGTGGACGGCAGCGCGCCGGTGACGCTCGCTGCCTGGCAGTTTATGTGGCTGCGTGGATAAACTGCGTCACGTGCCCGCAGAACGCTTCAGGGTGTGAGATGAACGGCGCATGCGCTGCCTTTTCCATGACCACTGACGGGGAGCCGGGCCAGCGCGCATCCAGCTCGGCGGCAATACGTCGCGGTACCAGCCCATCCAGCGCCCCATACAGGCGCAGAAACGGCACGCTGAGAGCGTCCAGCGCCGGGCGCAAATCGCTCTGCCGCAGGATCTCCAGCCCGCTCTGCAGCGCCGCAACTGACGGCATCGGCTGCGACAGCACCACCTCTTTCAGCTGACGCGCATCCTGACGCGCGTTTTCTGTCCCCATGGTCTGTAATGCCAGAAAGCGCTCAACGGTGCGCCGGAAATCGTCACTGAGCTGCTGCTGAAAACCGGTCAGGGTGTCGGGCTTAATCCCCGGCCACTCCGCCTGCGCGGTAAAACAGGGCGAGGAGGCTACGCTGATCAACGCAGAGACGCGTGCCGGCTGCAGCAGCGCCAGCTGGCTGGCAACCAGCCCGCCCAGTGACCAGCCCAGCAGCGTGGCGCGTTCAGGCAGCTGCGGCAGCAGCTGTTGCGCCATCTGCATCAGCGTCAGCGGACCGGCCGCTGCGCTGCGGCCAAATCCGGGCAGATCCACCAGATGCAGGCGAAAATGGGGGCTGAGTCGCGGAACAATGTGTTGCCACACTTCGGCATTCAGTCCCCAGCCGTGCAGCAGCACAAGATCGCGATCGCCCGCGCCCGTGGTGTGCCAGTAAAGCGAACTCATCGGTTACACTCCCGAAAAGTGAAAAAGAGGTCGCTATGCTATCAACCCCGGCCCGCTGCTGGCTATGCCATCTTCCGCTGCAGATTGCACACCACGGGCTGTGCACTCTCTGTCTGCATCAGTTGCCGCTCCTGCCGGCGCTCTGCCCCTGCTGCGGCCTGCCAGCCACTGCAGCGCAGCGCTGCGGTCGCTGCCTGAAAAAGCCGCCGCCGTGGCATCGCTTAACCTGCGTCAGCGATTACACTCCGCCGCTGAGTGACTGGGTACAGCAGCTGAAATTTTCCGGCGCGATCGCACTCAGGGTGATGCTGGCGCGGCTGCTTTTGTTAAAATTGTTAACAACGCGCCGGAATGAGCCCGCTAAGGCGTTCGATCTGGTGCTGAGCGTGCCGCTGCATCATCAGCGCGCCTGGCAGCGCGGCTTTAATCAGTCAGCGCTGCTTGCGCAGCCGCTGGCACGCTGGCTGCGGTGTGAGTATCGTGAAGGTGTCAGCCGGATACGTCGCGGCAGCACCCAGCATCAGCTTAATGCCCGCGCGCGCCGTCATAATCTGCGTAGCGCGTTCCGCCTTGAAATGCCGGTGCAGGATCGCCATATCCTGCTGATTGATGATGTGGTCACCACCGGCAGCACCGTAGCGGAAATCAGCCGCCTGCTGCAGGCTGAGGGCGCCGCCAGCATCCATATTGGCTGCCTGTGCCGTACCTTGTAGAGCGTCGGTGTTGGGCGTATTATAACCAGGTAATTTAGTCAACTATTGAGCAATCGCCATGATCCGTATTACTGATACTGCGCAAGAGCATTTCGCAAAACTGCTGTCAAAACAGGAAGATGGCACCCAGATCCGCGTATTCGTTATTAACCCGGGTACGCCAACCGCCGAGTGCGGCGTCTCCTACTGCCCGCCTGACGCGGTAGAAGCAACGGATACCGAACTGAAGTTCGATAAACTCTCTGCCTATGTGGATGAGCTGAGCGCACCCTATCTTGAAGATGCAGAGATTGACTTCGTTACGGATAATCTCGGCTCTCAGCTGACCCTGAAAGCGCCAAACGCGAAAATGCGTAAAGTTTCTGACGATGCGCCGATGGCAGAGCGGGTCGAATATCTGCTGCAGGCGCAGATCAATCCGCAGCTGGCCAGCCACGGCGGCCGCGTGTCGCTGATGGAGATCACCGATGACGGCATCGCCGTGCTGCAGTTTGGCGGCGGCTGTAACGGCTGCTCGATGATTGATGTCACGCTGAAAGATGGCATTGAGAAAGAGCTGCTGGCTGCCTTCCCGGAGCTGAAAGGGGTTCGCGATCTCACTGAACACCAGCGCGGCGAACACTCCTACTACTGATAGTTTATGCGGCAGCGCCCTGCGCTGCCGCACTTTTACTACGCTTTACGCGCCTCGCTTACCGTTTTCAGCAGTTTCTTCACGCCCTTATCCGCAAACGCCTCTTCCAGCGTAAAGCTCCACTTGCGTCGCCAGTTAGGATACTCATCTGTTGTGCCCGGCACGTTAACCGGCGTTGTCATGCCCATCCAGTCCTCCGGCTGCAGGCCGAGCAGCGCGCTGCGGGTAAGCGCCAGAAAGCGATGGATGGCCTGATTAAACGCCGGCGTCAGCGCCTGTTTTTCCGCCTGCTTTGCACTGCGCGCCGGCATGGCCCCGGCCTGATGCAGCGCATCCAGCAGCGCCTGTTTCTGTTCCACGCGCTGCGCCTGCAGCGACTGCAGCGTGCTGCCTTTATACATACCCAGCTTCTCGCCCAGGGCCAGATCGTCCGCCTGCCAGAAGCCGCTCAGCGTCGGCAGATCGTGCGTGCTGGCACTGGCGATGGACTGCGGCGGATAGCTGTCGGGCAGGCGATAGCGCCCCTCTTTTTCCTGCTCGAAGAACAGCACCTTCCAGGAGAAAACCCCGCTGTCGCGCAGCAGTTTGACAATTTCCTGCGGCACGGTGCCGAGATCTTCGCCAATCACCATGCAGCGCATCCGCTGGCTCTCCAGCGCCAGCACCGCCAGCAGATCCTCTACCGGATAGGAGACGTAGGCGCCTTTATCCGCGCCTTCCCCGTGCGGGATCCACCACAGTCGCAGCAGCGACATCACATGGTCGATGCGCAGCGCGCCGCAATCGCGCATATTCGCGCGCAGCAGGTCGATAAACGGCTGATAGCCACGCGCGCGCAGCACGTGCGGATCGAGCGGCGGCAGCCCCCAGTTTTGTCCCAGCGGTCCCAGCGGATCGGGCGGCGCGCCGACCGAAGCGCCAAGTTTATACAGCTGCGGATCCTGCCAGGTTTCGGCACTATGTTCAGCCACACCTACCGCCAGGTCGCGGTAAAGCCCCACCGCCATACCCAGCTCCTGACTGCGCTGCCAGCAGTCACTGAACTGCTGATGCGCCAGCCACTGCAGCCAGCTCCAGAAGCCAATCTCCTCTTCATGCTGCGTGCACCAGGTCTGGACTTCCGGCTGCGCGGCACTGCGCAAGCCCTCCGGCCAGGTTTCCCAGCCCCACCCCTGCTCATCCTGCCCGCTGCGCTCAGCCAGAATGCCATCAAACGCGGCCTGATAACGCAACGCGTCGCCGCCCGCCGTCAGAAACGCCTGGTAATCCGCTTCCTCTGCCGCCTGCGGCTGATACTGCTGCCAGGCCAGACGCAGCGCCTCCAGCTTGAGTGCCGCCACTGCCGCATAGTCAACTGCCTCCACCGCGCGCGCCTTCTCCAGCGCCTTGCGGGTTTTCGCACTCTTCCACCAGCGCTGTGCTGCGGCGCTCTGCTGAAATGCTGCCACCTGGCTGACGTCAATATAGAGAATATTCAGCCAGCGGCGCGACGCCGGGCTGTAGGGGCTGGCGAGATCGGGCTGAGCCGGATAGAGCGCATGCAGCGGGTTAAGGCCAATAAAGTCGCCGCCGTGCGCCGCTACCTGCTCCAGCATCCGTTTTAAATCGCCAAAGTCACCGATACCCCAGTTCTGCTCTGAGCGCAGCGTATAGAGCTGCACCAGCGCACCCCAGCGTTTTTCTCCCTGTGCCAGCGGTTCAGGCAGGTAGCAGCGACGCGGCGCAATAATCAGGCGCGACTGCCACTCCTGACGCCCTTTACGCAGGCTGAGTTGATGATAGCCCTGCGTCAGACGCGGCGGCAGCGTCAGCCTCTCACCACCCTGTACCGTGCCGCTGTGGCTTTTACCCTGCTCAGTGGTCAGCTGCCAGGTAAATTCACCTTTGCCACCCACCGTAAGCTCGCGCCGGGCGCGTGCCACAAAGACCTGCACCGGCGGCACCGGCGGCGCTTTACCTGCCGGCGCTTCCATCACTGCCAGCAGCGCCTCTTTGGTCTCATCGCTGATGGTTTCCTTTTCCCCTCTGGCATTCACAAAACGCAAGGCAATTCCCGCCGCTTCTGCGGCCTGATCCAGTTTATTGAGAGACATCAACGCTCCTTTCGCGTCCGGGCTGGCGGATAGAGATCAAAAGGATAAGTAAAGTCGCGCCTGGTGAAAAAAGCGACCGGATCGGAAGGGAGAGGAAAAAAATAGCTGCCGGGCACGTGGCCCGGCGCAGGATCAGCAGAGTTCGAGATGGACCTCATGCTGCTCAATCACTTTAAGCACGCTGGCGGGAGGCTTTTGATCGGTAAACATGTAATCAATCAGTCCCATATTGCCCAGATTGACCATAGCGTTACGCCCGAACTTTGAGTGATCCACGACCAGCATTACGCAGCGCGAATTGTCGATGATGGCCCGTTTGGTCCGGACTTCATGGTAGTCAAACTCCAGCAGCGAGCCATCCATATCGATGCCGCTGATACCGAGAATGCCGTAGTCGAGGCGGAACTGCGAGATAAAGTCGAGCGTGGCTTCGCCCATGATCCCGCCGTCACGCGTGCGCACTTCTCCGCCGGCGATGATCACCCGGAAATCGGGTTTGCCCATCAGCAGAATGGCAACGTTCAGGTTGTTCGTGACAATCCGCAGATCGTTATGGTTCAGCAGCGCATGGGCAACCGCTTCGGGTGTAGTACCGATATCAATAAACAGCGTTGCGCCATCCGGGATCTGACTGGCCACGCGCGTGGCAATACGTGCCTTTTCTGCCGACCACATCATTTTACGATCCTGCCAGGCGGTATTTTCCGAACTGGAGGGCAGCGCCGCGCCGCCGTGATGGCGCTGAATTTTATTCTGATCGGCCAGATCGTTTAAATCCCGGCGGATGGTCTGCGGACTGACCGCAAAATGCTCAACCAGCTCTTCCGTACTGACATACCCCTGACGCCGGACCAGATCGATAATGGCGTCATGACGTTGCGTCTGCTTCACATCTCTCTCCTCGGCTTGCAGCCGTGTTCTTTTTATCTCTGATGACGGGCAGCGTGGCGCGTATCCACAAACGCCATAGCCAGCCCGACCAGCAGGCCGGTCACGTGCGCGGCATTAGCAATTGCCAGACCAAATGCGCCGTACCAGCCAATTACCAGCCATACAATAGCGAAACCAATCAGTCCGCGCTCCAGATAAATACCGCTTTCGGGATCGCGCTCGCCGCGCAGCCAGCAATAGCCCATCAGCGCATAGACCACACCCGAAAGACCGCCAAACAGCACGCCGCTGAATTTGGCCTGCATCCAGCCGCTGAGCAGCGCAGAGATCAGCATAATCACAAACAGCTTGCCGCTGCCGAGTCGCTTCTCGACCGCTCCGCCGAGATACCACCACCACATCAGATTAAACAGGATATGCAGCAGCGAAAAGTGCAGCAGCGCATGGCTGAACCAGCGCCACACCTGAAAATATTGCGAGGCGTCAGCCGGCCAGCCCAGCCAGGCCAGCGCGACATCATCACCCGCAATTTGCATCAGAATAAACACCGCGACGCAGAGCGCCATCACCGAAAGCGTCAGCGGTCCGGCGCGTTCGCGAATCGTGGCCCAGACGTTACTGCGCTCATAGTGCAGCCCGCTGCGGGTGCTGCCGCTGCGCCAGCTGGCCGCCTGATAGCGCGGGTGATTAGGGTCGCGAACGAATTGCGCAAGTTCGTTTTCGACCATCTGCAGCTGGCTCTCATCATCCAGCACGATCACAAAGTGACTTTCCTGCTCTATGCGCAGCGTCACACCGCGCGTCGCCATATAATCCACAAACGCCTGCGCGGTGCGGGCGTGGCTGAACCGGGTAATACGCATCATGCTGCGCTCTCCTTAAGGTGGCGGATCAGAGACTACCGGTCGCGGTCTGCGCAGGAAACGCTGCACGCCAGGCGTCAAATCCGCCATCAATGCTGTACACCTCACTGAAACCCTGCCCCAGCAGAAACTGCGCGGCCCCTTTGCTGCTGTTGCCGTGATAACACATCACCAGCACCGGCAGATCGCGGCGCGCCTGCGCGATAAAGTCCGCCAGGTTGTCATTGGAGAGATGCTGCGCGCCAGCGGCATGTCCCAGGGCGAAACTCTGTGGATCGCGAATATCGACTAACTGCGCGCCCTGCGCCAGCTGCGCGTTTGCCTGCTGAACGTTAATACACTCGAAGGTTTCCATCGTTATCTCTCATTTCGCTGTTCTGTTTGCGCCTAGTTTACCCTGAGAAACAGGTGCCAT
>Ga0268257_1003079_pt1 | contig 10933 bp, 7 predicted proteins | sample AgamicAtPrz_FD_200249 | JGI IMG/M metagenome (GOLD analysis project Ga0268257, IMG submission 200249) | Agave microbial communities from Guanajuato, Mexico - At.P.rz (v2) (version 3) | ecosystem: Host-associated > Plants > Phyllosphere > Phylloplane/Leaf | place: Guanajuato, Mexico | collected...
TGCCTGAGTGCAGCCGGATGCCGGTGCGCGTGCAGGCGCATACAGTTCGAGGTTCGATATGACACATCGGGAGCAGGCGCAGCCCTTGGCCGCGCGCATCTGGCTCTGGGTTCTGGGGGCGGCGCTGGCGCTTGCCGGCCTGTTCTTCTTGATAGGCGGTGGCAAGCTCATCAGCCTGGGCGGCAGCTGGTACTTTTTGCTCGCTGGCCTGGGGCTGCTGTTGTCCGGCGTGCAACTGGTTCGCCGCCGCGTGAGCGGCGCATGGTTCTACCTGAGCACTTTCGGCGCGACCGTGTTGTGGGCGCTGGCCGAAGTGGGCCTGGATTACTGGAGCCTGATTTCGCGTCTGCTGGCGCTGACCTTTGCAGCCGTGGTGGTGCTGGCCAGCATGCCCTTGCTGCGCAAGGCTGGCGAGCCGGGCAAGGCGTTGTCCAGCAAGGCGCCATTTGCTGCAGCGGCGGTCATGCTGGTGGCTGGCATGGCGGCCTTTGTGTCCATGTTCCAGATTCACCCCGAGGTGCAGACCCCGTCTGCCGTGGCACGCAAGCCTGTGGATGCGGCCAGCGAGCAAAAGGACTGGAGCCATTACGGCAACAGCAGCAACAACGACCGCTTTGCCGCGCTGGATCAGATCAACGTGGACAACGTGAGCCAGTTGCAGGTGGCCTGGACTTTTCGCACCGGCGACGTACCCAAGTCCACAGGCGCCGGCGCTGAAGACCAGACCACACCGCTGCAGGTGGGCGACAAGGTGTTTGTCTGCACGCCCAGCAACAACGTGATCGCGCTCGACGCAGACTCTGGCAAGCAGCTGTGGCGTCATGACACCAACTCCCATGTGGGCGGTGTGTGGGAGCGCTGCCGCGGACTGGCCTACTTTGATGCGGATGCCGCACTGGCTCAGCCCAGCGTGCCTGGATCGACTCCGGTGCAGGCGGTGAGCCTGCCTGCTGGCGCCACCTGCAAGCGCCGCATTCTGATGAACACCATCGATGCACGTCTGTTTGCGATCAACGCAGACAACGGCGAGTTGTGCGGCGAGTTCGGCGATCACGGCGTGGTCGACCTCAAGCAGGGCATTGGCAATGTCTCCAATCCCGCCTTCTACACCCTGACATCGGCCCCCACGGTGGCCGGCACCACGGTGGTGGTCGGCGGCCGCGTGGCGGACAACGTGCAGGTGGACATGCCCGGTGGCGTGATTCGCGGCTTCGATGTAATGACTGGCGCACAGCGCTGGGCGTTCGACTCAGGCTCGGCCACGCCCAATGAAGTGCTCAAGTCCGGCGAGACCTACACCCGCTCATCGGCCAATGTCTGGGCGGGAACAACTTACGATCCCAGCTCCAATACGGTGTACCTGCCCATGGGATCGGCTTCGGTGGACCTGTATGGCGCCACGCGCTCTGCAGCGGACCTGAAGTACGGTGCGTCCATCCTCGCGCTGGATGCTGCCACGGGCAAGGAGAAATGGGTGTACCAGACAGTGCACAACGACTTGTGGGACTTCGACCTTCCCATGGCTCCCACACTGATCGATTTCCCTTTGCCGGACGGCAAGACGACGCCAGCGCTGGTGGTCGGTACCAAGGCCGGTCAGATCTTTGTGCTGGACCGCCACAGCGGAAAGCCGCTGACCAAGGTGGAGGACATTGCCGTCAAGCCCGGTCATATTCCTGGCGAAAAGTATGCCCCGACCCAGCCTCTGTCCGTGGGCATGCCGCAGATCGGCACCAAGACCCTGACCGAAGCCGATATGTGGGGCGCGACGCCGGTGGATCAGCTGATCTGCCGCATCAAGTTCAAGTCCATGCGCTATGAAGGCCTGTTCACCGCGCCTGGCACCGATGTGTCGCTGAGTTTCCCGGGTTCGCTGGGCGGCATGAACTGGGGCGGCCTGTCTGCGGATCCCGGCAACAATCTGATCTTTGTGAACGACATGCGTCTGGGCCTGTGGGTGCAGATGATGCCCCAGCAGAAAAAGGACAAGCTGTCCGACGGCGGTGAAGCGCCCAACACCGGCATGGGTCAGGTGCCGCTGGGAGGCACTCCCTATGCGGTGATCAAGGACCGCTTTATGTCGCCTCTGGGCATTCCTTGCCAGAAGCCTCCGTTCGGCACGCTGACCGCCATCGACATGAAGACCCAGCAAGTGGTCTGGCAGGTGCCCGTGGGCACGGTGCAGGATCAGGGTCCCATGGGCATCAAGATGCGCATGCCCATGCCTGTGGGCCTGCCCACACTGGGCGGCACGCTGGCGACCCAGGGCGGTCTGGTGTTCTTTGCCGGCACGCAGGATTACTACCTGCGCGCCTGGGATAGCGCCACCGGCAAGGAAATCTGGAAGGGCCGACTGCCAGTTGGCAGCCAGGGCGGCCCCATGACTTACAAGTCGCCCAGGACCGGCAAGCAATATGTGCTCATCTCGGCCGGCGGTGCCCGTCAGTCGCCCGACCGCGGCGACTACGTGATTGCCTACGCGCTGCCCGATAGCGGCAAATAAGCGACGCAGGCATTGAACCCGAACAGCCATGGCTCTTCAGAGCCATGGCTTTTTTCATCGCCGGGCCGCGACCACACGCAGTGGGAAGCGTGGGGGCCTTTTTTCATGCCTGCGCTGCGTGTTACGCTCGCGCGCTTGAGTCAATGGAGATGTGGTCGTGAGCGAGCAGCAAGGTCCTGAAACTTCACTGAGCCAGCAGCCTTCGGCAGACGAGGCGTCGGCCGATATGCGCCGAGCCCTGCTGGATGCGGGCAAGACCGAGTTTGCCAATTACGGCTATGACGGAGCGCGGCTGGAACGCATTGCCGCCAAGGCGGGCTGCGCCAAGCGCATGCTCTACTACTACTTCGGCAACAAGAAAGACGTGTACCTCGCGGTCATCGAGCAGAGCTACTCGGATATTCGCGGGTCGGAGGAGCAGCTCAATCTCGATGCGCTGGAGCCCTTGCAGGCGCTGCATGCGCTGGCGCAAAGGAGCTTCGAGTATCACGAGCAGAACCAGGAGTTCACGCGTCTGGTGCTGCAGGAGAATTTCCAGGGCGGCGAGATGCTGGGCCAGATCTCCAAGACCGAGCTGTTGCGCAAGGCGGCGCTGGAGCCGATCGAGCGCATTCTGCAGCGCGGCGTGGCGCAGGGCCTGTTCAAGGACCAGCTGAGCGCGGTCGATGTCCACTATCTGATTTCGGCCCTGTCCGGCTTCCGCGTGGATCATGCCGCGACCTGGCAGAGCCTGCTGCAGGTCGATCTCTTGGGCGAGAGCTTGCGCGAGCGCCATCTGCAGCTTCTGCTCGATCAGCTCCGCGCTTTGGTGTGCAAGCCCCAGGCCCTAAAGCCTTAGCGCATTCGCATAGCCTGTCATCTCCAGGTAGCCGTTGCCCACGCGGCGGCTTGTGCCATCGGCGCTTATGTTGCGCAGCTCGCACAGACCCTCCCAGTAAATGGCACCGGTGCTGGCGCGGCTGTCCAGTTCCTGGTCGTCCACCAGCGCATGAACCTCGAAACGGCCCGCCGGTGTCTGCACGCTCCAGGCCACAGGGTAACTTGCTTTGCTGTGCGGGCTGCTCCAGTGGCGCAGCGGTTTGAACCGTACCTGATCGGCGGCAAAGATTTGCGCAGTCTGGCTCTGTGCACGAAATGAGCCGCCGGCCCAGAGCGCCGAACCATTGTGGCGGCGAAGATGAAAGGCCGTGAGGGCGCTGCCGTCATCGAGATTCATGCCTATCCAGTCCCAGCCCTGAGCCTCAGGGTCCATGATGGCCGCGCTACATTCATGGTCCAGCCAGGCGCGGTTGTGTGCGCTGGCTTGCACAGGCAGCTGCTGCCCGCCCACGGTGATGGAGCCGTCGACCTTGAGCTGAGGCTGACTGTAGTAGTAGCTGGCCTGTTCCTCACGCGGACCTTTGCGTGAAAGACCATTCAAGCCCTGCAGCAGCAGTGGCTGCGTGCTGTCAAATTCAAGATCCAGTATGAAGTCCTGGCTGCTCAGCAGAGCTCTGTAGCGACTGGCTTCGCTGGCGCTTCGTCCCGGTACGGGTCGACGCTGGAGATACCAGTCGTTGATATGTACATCGGTATCGTTTTCGCTGGCTCCGGCCAGGCCCAGCCCCGCGCGCGCCATGCGCTGGTCGTGGCGCAGCTTTTGGCCCTCGACATCGCACAGGGCCGCATGGGCGAAGATCAGTTGCTTGGCCGCGAGCGCTGACTGCAGGCCTTGCGCGGCTTCGATGCGCGAGCGAAAGAAAGTCAGCTGAAAGCCCCAGGGCTTGCCGCCGGCCTGCAACTGCCCGGTGATGTACCACCATTCCGTCTGCAGATCAGGGTGGCTGCCGAAGTCGCGTGGAAACTGCAAGGTTCTGGACGGCAAAGCCATGCCTGGCAGAGGAAGGCCCAGGGTAGCCCAGCCCAGCCCGGCAGCAGCCAGCCTCTGCAGGGACAGCCTGCGTGACAGGGCCAGCAGTGCCGGTTGTTGAGGCTGGGAAGGCGTGGGCTGATAAAGCATGGTCCATTGTCGCCCAGCCGATCAGCGCAATGCCATGACCTTCGAGGTGCTGCTTTGCGCTGCCTCAGCCGATGTCGACCAGGGGAACGATCACCATCCAGCTGACCCCGAAGCGGTCGGTCACCACGCCAAAACGACGCGCAAAAAACGTGGTGTCCAGCGCCATCTGTACCTTGCCGCCCTGGCCGATGGCGGCAAAGATGCGGTCGGCCTCATTCTCGCTGGGCGCGGTGATGGACAGAGAAAAGCCTTTGAAGTCCGGCCTGCCGCTGTTCATGCCGTCAGATGCCATGATCTGCGTCTCGCCAATCTGGACATTGGCGTGCATGATTTTTTCGGGATCCATCTGGCCCGGGCCGCAGCCTTGCTGGGTCGATGACTCGGGCTGCGGAGGAGCATCCTTGTAGCGCATCAGCATGGTGATCTCGGCCCCAAGTGCGGCCTGGTAGAAATCCAGGGCCTCTTCGCAGCGACCGTCGAAAAAGAGATAGGGCTGGATTTGCATACGAACTCCTCGCAGCGGTGAAGGTTTCATTGTGCGCTGCGCAACGGCGCAATCATGTGAAAAACGCTGATAGGGGTGCAGGTATAGCTACCAGTCCTCCTTGACGGCCAGCACCGCGTCGGCACTGGCGGCCCGGCGCCCGGCCAGCCACGCGGTGATGACGCCTGCCAGCACCACGGCGGTGCCCAGCATCAGCAGGCGCAGCAGAGGCAGGCGCAGCTCCATGGTCCAGTGAAAGCTCTGCGGGTTGACCACATGCACGAGGATCACGGCCACGCCCAGGCCCAGCAGCGTGCCCGCGACGGTGCCCAGCATGGTCCAGGCCAGACCCTCGGCGGCGACCACGCTCAGCACGTTGCGGCGCGTCAGGCCCAGATGGGCCAGCAGTCCGAACTCCTTGCGTCTGGCCAGCACCTGGGCGCTGAAGCTGGCGGCAATGCCGAACAGGCCTATGCCTATGGCCACGGCCTGCAGCCAGTAGGTGACCGCAAAGCTGCGATCGAAAATGCGCAGGGAGCGCTCGCGCAGCGCCTGGCTGCTGACAAACTCCAGCGCAGGGGGCGACTGCCCCGGCGTGCAGAGGGCCTGCTCTATCGCTGCTTGCAGATCGGTGCCAGACAACTGGCTTTGGGACTCCGGCCAGACGGCGATCTCGCTGATCTGCGCTGCATTGCCTGCATGACCCACCAGTGCCAGGTAGTCCTTCCAGTCCAGGGCCACGGCACCGAACTGACGCACATAGTCGCGCCACACGGATGCTATGTAAAAAGAAGCGATCGGCGTTTGGTCGTCATGGGTTTGAAGGCTGAAAGCCTTGGAAAGCAGCGGCCACGCATCACCGGGCTTCAGGCCATAGAGCTGGGCCACGGCTTCGCTGATGTGCACGGCAATGCCTGGGCGTGTCTCATGGATTGGGCCCTCCACCCAGGGAAGCTGCATGGCCTGCTGCCCTTGAAGAGGTCGAATCAGCAGACTGATGGCCGGGCGCTCGGGGCTCAGCACCAACTGGCTGCTGCGCATGGCCTGGGCACGCGCTATGCCGGGCAACTGCTCCAGGCGCTGCGCCGCATCGGCCGGCAGCAGGGCTGCATCGACACGGCTGGAGCCGCCGGCGGCGCGCACATACATGGGGGCGGGCAACACGGCATCCAGCCACTCCATCATGCTGCCGCGAAAGCTGGTGACCATCACCGTCAAGGCTACGGCCAGGCTCAGGCTTGCCACCACACCGCCCACGGCCACGGTAGTGGCGTGGCGCATGCGCCGCGCGCGCTCCAGCGCCAGCATGGCCAGCGGCTGGCGCGAGAAGGCCTTGGGCACCAGTCCCAGCACCGAACCCAGCAGCCAGGGCAGGGCTGACATGCCGCCCAGCAACAGCAGGCCCACGGCCATATAGGCCGCCAGCGGGATACCTGCCACCGGTGGCATAAAGGCCAGCACCAGGCTGGCTGCAAGCAGCGTCACTGCGGGCCACAGGCGCGAGGCTCTCTCATGCGTGCTGCCCAGTCCCTTGAGCGTGGTCGCTGGCGGCAAATCCATGGCGGCGCGTGCGGGCCACCAGGCTCCGGCCAGCGTGGCGGCAAGGCCCAGCAGACCGAAGATCAGCGCTGCCACAGGGCTCCAGTGCAGGGCTGGCTGCACGCCGGCAAAGAAGCCGCCGCCCAGATCGCCGCCCAGCACCTGCAGCGCCACCCAGGCCAGTGCCGTACCCAGCGCAATACCGGCCAGGCTGCCTATAAGCCCCAGTGCCAGCGCTTCCAGCAGCACCAGTGCCATGCGCTGGCGCGGCGTGGCTCCGAGCACGGCCAGCAGCGCAAACTGCGGCGCGCGCTGTGCCACGCTGAGCGCCAGTACCGAGAACACCAGAAACGCTCCCGTGAACAAGGCCACCAGCGCCAGCACCGTGAGGTTGACGCGGTAGGCGCGCGACATCTCGCCCACGCGCTGCTGATCGTCGCTGGGCTGCTGGATCAATACCTGGTCTTGCCAGGCCGGCAGGGCGTGCAGGGCGGTGGTCACCTGGCTGCGGCTGGCGCTGTCGTTCAGCAAAAGGTCCAGCCTGTCGATACGGTCAAACAGGCCGAGCTTCTGCTGCAGTGCGCCAATGTCCATGACTGCGACCGGTGCGCCGCTGGCGGCGACCGTGCCCGCAATGCGAAGTTGCTGGGCCTGGCCGTTGAGCAGCCATTGCATGGGGGCGTTGGCGGCTTGTTCAGGATTCAGACGCAGGGCCTGCAAGGCGGCGGTATTGAGAAATACGGCATCGGGAGCAAACAGATCGAGCCGGTTGCCGCCTTCAAACAGGCGCGGCATCAGGGCCGGGGCGACAGGTGCCAGTTTGAGGGCATCGCTGCCGAGCACGCGCAAGCTCACGCCTTGCGCTGCTCCTAGCGTGCCGCGCGTCTGCAAATCTGCAGTGCTGCCCGGCAGCAACACCGTGGTTTCGACCCAGGGAACGGCGGTGGCGATGCCCCGGGTCTGCGCCACCTGCGGATAGAGTGCCAGCGGCAGACCGCCCTGCATGGCGTGCAGTTGCAGATCGGGCTGGCCGTTGACGCTGCGTACCGCCCTGGAAAATTCGTCCAGTGCCGACTGGTTGATCACATGGACGGCAAAGCCCAGTGCCACGCCAAGCATGATGGCAATCAGCGCCGTGGCCGTGCGCCAGGGATGCTGGCGCAGCTCCTGCCAGGAGAAGCTGCTCAGCAGCATAAGAAGCGGGGGGCGTGCAGTCACAGGCCTAGCGATGTTTGCTGCGACACCGAGAGCTCGGCCTGCATGCCGTCGGCCGTCAGCCGCAGCACGCGGTCGGCGCGTCTGGCCGCTTCTGCGGAATGGGTGACGAGCACCAGCGCCGTGCCGTTGTCGCGGGTTTGCTGCAGCAGCAAATCCATGATCTGCTGGGCTGTGGATGGGTCCAGATTGCCCGTGGGCTCATCGGCCAGCAGCAGAGGCGGTGAATGCACCAGGGCACGTGCTATGGCTACGCGCTGCAGTTGGCCGCCGCTGAGCTGCTGAGGCAGGCGCTGGCCCAGACCCGCGAGTCCCACGGCTTGCAGCACCTGCTGCACGCGCTGCTGCCCCTGCACGTCCATGCGCCCGAGCAGCATCAGCGGCAGGGCAACGTTCTGCGCCACATCGAGATGGGGCAGGACATGAAAGGCCTGGAACACAAAGCCCAGATGCGCGCGCCGCCAGATGGCACGCCGGGCTTCATCGAGCGTGGAAAGATCCGTGCCGTTGTGCAGAACCCGGCCTTGCTGCCAGCTGTCCAGCCCGGCCAGGCAGTTGAGAAAGGTGGACTTGCCCACGCCGGAGTTGCCGACGATGGCGACAAACTCGCCGGCGGCGATCTCGCAGCTCACCTGCGCGAAGACCGTGGTCTGGGCCTCGCCCTCGCCATAGCGTTTGGCAAGGTCGCTGACCTGCAGCAGCGGATGGGCGTAGGGTGAGTCGGTGGCAGCCATGCAGCGATCTTAACGATGGGCGGCTGCGGTCGTGGTGCTTAGCTGGCGTCTTGCTGCGCCGCGTCAATGGCAGCCATGGCGGCATTCAGCAATTGCTGCTGGGCGCCGGGTGCATCGCAGGCAATGGCATGGCGCTGGGGCATGGAGCGTAGCCAGGTGATCTGGCGCTTGGCCAACTGGCGTGTGGCGGCGATGCCGCGCTCGCGCAGGCCCGCCATGTCCAGCGGCTTGCCGGGATCGGCCTCCAGCGCGTCCAGCACTTCCCAGGCCTGGCGATAGCCCACGCAGCGCATCGAGGGCAGGTCCAGATGGAGATCGCCGCGTGCGCGCAGGCTGCGCACTTCGTCGAGGAAGCCTTGCTCCAGCATGAGATCAAAGCGCAGCGCAATGCGCTGATGCAGCCAGGCTCGCTCTGCAGGCTCCAGCGAAAAAAGCGTTGCAAGTCCCATCTGTTCGGCAGGGCCCGTCTTTTTCCTGGTCGTGTGAAAGCTTGAAAGCGGTTTGCCCGAGACATGCCAGACCTCGAGTGCGCGCTGGATGCGCTGGCTGTCGCCGGGGGCCAGGCGTGCTGCGGTGACGGGGTCCACCTGGGCTAGTCTGGCATGCATGGCTGGCCAGCCCAGCTCGGCGGCCTGCGCATCCAGCATGGCGCGCACTTCGGGGTTGGCGGCGGGCATATCGTCCAGCCCGTCCATCAGTGCCTTGAAATACAGCATGGTGCCGCCCACCAGCAGAGGTATGGCCTGGCGGGCGCGGATTTCGGCAACCAGCTTTTGCGTGTCGCGCACGAACTCGGCCGCGCTATAAGCCTGCAGTGGATCGATGATGTCGATGAGGTGATGCGGCACGGCAGTCAGCTCGTCCCTTGTAGGCTTGGCTGTGCCTATGTCCATGCCCTGGTAGACCAGGGCCGAATCCACGCTGATGATCTCGGCCTTCTGCCCGCGCTGTGCCAGCCGCTCGGCCAATGCCAGCGCTGCCGCAGTCTTGCCCGAGGCAGTGGGGCCGGCAATGGCGATACAGGGCAGGGCGTGGGCAGCAGTCATGGGGCGAAATCCGTACAGGTCAAAGCACAAGAACCAATGACCGCCGGTCATTGGTTCTTGCTGGTTGTGAAGGATAACGCAGCCTGCCGCCTGGCGGCAGCGGCGGGGCTTAGTGCCCTGCCTAGCCCCGGCTCAGCCGTGCTGGCACATAGCGATCGGCCTGAATATCGGGCGAGAGGCCGTGGCTGTAGATTTCGGCCGTGATGGACAGCAATTGCTCGTTCCATTCCTCCCATTGCCTGCGCAGGCCGGCAAAGATTGCTGGCTGATGCTCCTTGAGATTGGCGCGCTCGCGGGCGTCCTCCTCCACATTGAACAAGAACTCGTTGTCGTTGATCTTGAGGTATTTCCAGGGCCCCTGGCGCACGGCACGCTGGGTCTGTGATTTGTAGCGCCAGAACAGGCTGCGCTCGGTATTGGCTGCATGGCCCTCCAGGATGGGCAGGATGTTCTGGCCGTCGCTGGGGAAGTCCGGGTGTGGCCTGGCACCTGCAGCGGCCAGCAGCGTGGGCAACCAGTCGAAGCTGGCTGTGACCTGCTCCTGGACCTGGGGCTGGATGCGGGCGCTCCAGCGCAGCAATGTGGGCACGCGGATGCCGCCTTCCAGCAGCTCGGTTTTCTGGCCCGTGAAAGGCCAGGTCTTGGAAAAGCGTTCGCCGCCGTTGTCGCTGGTGAAGATGACGATGGTGTTATCGGCCTGGCCGGTGTCATCGAGCGCCTGCAGCACCTGGCCCACGGCCTTGTCCAGCGCCTCGACGATTTCTCCATATTTCTTGAGACTGCCGCCGTCGTAGTGGAACAGGTCCTTGATGTTGTGCGCGACATGCTCGTCGTCAGGCCCTTCCCAGGGCCAGTGCGGCGCCGTGAAGTGCAGCGACAGGAAAAAGGGCTGCTCTTTATCCTTGCGCTCCTGCACATAGCGTGTGGCTTCATCACCCAGGATATAGGTGTAGTAGCCCGTGCGCTCCACGGGCTCGTTGCCTTGCCAGAGGTCGGGGCTGAACTGCTCGCCCACGCCGGGCTTGTGCGTGAAGTAGTCAATGGCACCGCTGTGATTGCCGAAGAAATAGTCGTAGCCGCTGCGCTGCGGGCCGTAGGCGGGCGGCTTGCCCAGATGCCATTTGCCTATCAGTGCCGTGTCGTAGCCCGCTTGCTTGAGCAGCGATGGCAGCGTGGGGTGATCGGCCGGCAGGCCTAGTTGCGCGCCATGGCGGGCCAGCGGCTCTTCGAGCCCGGCCTGGAGCCGGTACTGATAGCGCCCGGTGATCAGCGCAATGCGTGTGGCGGAGCAGACGGCCGAGTTGGCATAGGCCTGATTGAAGCGCACGCCCTGGGCGGCGAGGCGGTCCAGATGCGGGGTCTTGAAATCGGTGGCGCCATAGACGCCCAGGTCGGCCCAGCCCAGATCGTCGG
>Ga0268257_1003086_pt1 | contig 10921 bp, 8 predicted proteins | sample AgamicAtPrz_FD_200249 | JGI IMG/M metagenome (GOLD analysis project Ga0268257, IMG submission 200249) | Agave microbial communities from Guanajuato, Mexico - At.P.rz (v2) (version 3) | ecosystem: Host-associated > Plants > Phyllosphere > Phylloplane/Leaf | place: Guanajuato, Mexico | collected...
ACCTTCAGGCCCTTCACCTGCAGCAATACCGGGGCCGTGGATTTGGAGGCCTGCGCCTGTTCCAGCACTTGATCCTGCATCTTCAATGGCCTCCCGTGCCCAGATAGGCTTCAATCACTTTTTCATTTTTCTGCACTTCGGCAGGCGTGCCTTCGGCGATCGGCTTGCCATAGTCCAGCACCGTCACGCGGTCGCACAGGCCCATGACCAGCTTCACATCGTGCTCGATCAACAAGATGGTGCGGTGGTCGTTGCGAATGCGGTCGATCAACTCACGCAACTGCAGCTTCTCGGTTGCGTTCATGCCGGCAGCAGGCTCATCCAGCGCAATCAGCTGCGGGTCTGTCGCCAGAGCACGGGCAATCTCCAGGCGACGCTGGTCGCCATAGGACAAGGTGCGCGCCTTGAAGTCCGCATACTTGCCGATGCCGACATAGTCGAGCAGCTCGCGCGAGCGGGCCCGAATCGCGGCTTCCTCGGCCTTGAAACCCTTGGTGCGAAACACCGCCCCGAGCAGACCCGAATGCGTGCGCACATGGCGACCGACCATGACGTTTTCCAGTGCCGTCATCTCGGCAAACAGGCGGATGTTCTGGAAGGTCCGGGCAATGCCGGCCCTGGCCACCTTGTGCACCGCCGTCGGCTCATAGGGCTTTCCGGCCAGCTCAAACTTGCCGGTGTCTGGCGTGTAGAGGCCGGTGATCACATTGAAAAACGTGGTCTTGCCCGCGCCATTGGGGCCGATCAGGCCATAGACCTGGCCCCTCTCAATCTTCATGCTCACACCGGACAGCGCCTGCAACCCACCAAAGCGCTTGGAGATGTCCGAGACATGAAGGACTGCGGAAGTCGTGCTCTCTGCCATATCAGTTCACATTCCTTGTCTGTGCAGTCATCAGGACTGGCGATCCAGGCTTTTGGCATGCTCTGGCGTGGGCCAGAGGCCGCGCGGACGCATCAGCATGATCACGATCATGGCCAAAGCAATCAGCAGCTGGCGCAGGATGGAAGCATCGAGGCGTCCATCGGTCATCTGCTGCAGCGGCCCGGCCACATAGCGCAGCACCTCGGGCAGGGCCGAGAGCAGCACCGCCCCCAGAATCACGCCGGGAATATGGCCCAAACCGCCGAGCACGACCATGGCCACGATCATCACGGACTCCATGAGGCTGAAGGACTCGGGCGAGACAAAGCCCTGGAAGGCAGCGAACATGGCGCCGGCCACGCCACCAAACGAAGCCCCCATGCCGAAGGCCAGCAGCTTCATATTGCGCACATTGATGCCCATGGCCTTGGCGGCGATTTCATCCTCACGGATCGCCATCCAAGCGCGACCTATGCGCGAATCCTGCAAGCGGTAGCAGATCACGATGGTGGCCAGCACCAGCACCAGAAACAGGTAGTAGTACAGCGTGACAGAGGAGATGTCGTAGCCGAAGATCTCATGCCGCTTGGCCAGGTCGAAGCCGAAGATCTTGACCGAATCGATCTGGCCAATGCCCTTGGGGCCGTTGGTGATGTTGACGGGCTGATCCAGGTTGTTCAGGAAGATGCGGATGATCTCGCCGAAGCCCAGTGTCACGATGGCCAGATAGTCGCCGCGCAGCCGCAGCACCGGCAGCCCCAGCAACACCCCCGTACAGGCGGCCAGCAGCATGCCCAGCGGAATCACCAGCCAGATCGAGGTGTGCAGCCCGTTGGGAAACATGGCCACAAAACCTTCGAAGGTCTCGGCCAGATGCGGCGATGCCATGAGCGCAAACATATAGGCGCCCACGGCATAGAAAGCCACATAGCCCAGATCCAGCAGGCCGGCGTAACCGACAACGATGTTCAGGCCCAGCGCCAGCATCACGTAAAGCAGCGCCAGATCGGCAATGCGCACCCAGGCATTGCCGAAATACTGCAGGATCAGCGGCAACACCAGCAGGCCTATGCCGCCCAGGATCCAGTGGAGTGTCTTGTTGTTCTTCATGGGCACTCCCTCAGGCACGGTCCGCTACACGCTCACCCAGCAGGCCCGAAGGACGCAGCGTCAGGATGATGATGAGCACGATGAAGGCAAAGATGTCGGTGTACTGGCTGCCCAGCACGCCGCCCGTCAGATCGCCGATATAGCCGGACCCGATGGACTCGATCAGCCCCAGCAGCAGGCCACCCACCACGGCTCCGGCCAGATTGCCGATGCCGCCGAACACGGCGGCCGTGAAGGCCTTGAGACCCGGCAGGAAACCCATGGTGTGATGAGCCGTGCCGTAGTTGGAGGCATACATGATGCCGGCAATCGCGGCCAGCACGGCACCGATGATGAAGGTGGCGGAAATCACCATATCGGGCTTGACGCCCATCAGCGCTGCCACCCGCGGGTTCTCGGCCGTGGCCCGCATGGCGCGTCCCAGCTTGGTGTAGTTGACCAGGTACATCAGCGTTGCCAGTGCAATCGCCGTGACCGCCAGCACCAGAATCTGCGTGGGCGTGATCACCGCCGTGCCGATCTCATAGGGCGTGGACGACAGCAGCGTGGGATAAGCCTTGTAATTGGGCTTCCAGATGATCATGGCCAGGGTCTGCAGCAGGATGGAGACACCGATGGCCGTGATCAGCGGCGCAAGGCGCGGGCTGTTGCGCAGCGGCCGGTAGGCTACCTTCTCGATCACGAAGTTCAGCGATGCGGCCACCACGCAGGCGATGATGGCGGCGATCAAAAGCATGAGCCAGCCCGGCAGATAAGGCATGGCCTCCTGCATCAGGCCGATGCAGCTCCAGCTGGTCAAAGCCCCCACCATCAGCACCTCGCCATGCGCGAAGTTGATCAGCTGAATGATGCCGTACACCATGGTGTAGCCCAAGGCTATCAAGGCGTACATGCTGCCTAACACCAGACCATTGATGATCTGCTGCAGCAAGATATCCATAAGCGCGCTCCCCTTCCCTCGATCCAAGACGGAGACACTGCGAGCCTCTCATCCCGAACGACGGAGCCAGCGATGCCAAGGTTCCTCTTCTGCAGTCCGCCGCTTTGTGAGCTGCTTGCCGCAAAAGAGTGAATCGATTCTAGGGAGCTGTTTTCAGGACTCAGAACCGGGGTTTCCCGTGCGCAAGCCCAAAATGCTGCAACGCAATAATTTCATCGATAGCGCAAGCCCAATAAATACAGGCACTTAGTCACGGCTTGCCACCCGAACTAGCTAAAAACCCTAGAAACGCCGCAAAAAATGCAGCATTCAACTAGTGTCAGTGGTGCAACACCTGGGCAACTCGCGCTTTACAAGCCCGCCTGCTCATCATCTGCCGCGCGAGCGGCGTCGTTGAGCGCCTTGAGCTCTGCCAGCTTCTGGCCGATCTTGATTTCCAGCCCCCGCGCCACGGGTTGGTAGAAGCCGGGGTCTTCCATGCCTTCAGGCAGATAGCGCTCTCCGGCCGCAAAGCCGCCCTCCTCGCTGTGGGCATAGCGGTAATCCCGGCCGTAGTCTAGCTGCTTCATCAGCTTGGTGGGAGCATTGCGCAGATGCAGCGGCACAGGCCTTGTGGTGTCGCCCTTCACAAAGGCCTTGGCCTTGTTGTAGGCCATATAGCCGGCATTGCTCTTGGGCGCCACGGCCAGGTAGATCACGGCCTGGGCCAGGGCCAGTTCGCCCTCGGGACTGCCCAGGCGCTCATAAGTCGCAGCGGCATCGTTGCACATCTGCATGGCGCGCGGGTCGGCAAGCCCTATGTCCTCCCAGGCCATGCGCACGATGCGGCGCGCCAGATAGCGCGGATCGGCCCCGCCATCCAGCATTCGGCAAAACCAGTACAGCGCCGCATCGGGGTCCGAGCCGCGCACGGATTTGTGCAACGCGCTGATGGTGTCGTAGAACTGCTCGCCACCCTTGTCATAGCGGCGCATGCGCTCGCCCAGCACCTTGAGCAGCCAGCCATCGGTAATGCTTTCCACTCCGGCCTGCTCGGCCGTGATGGACAGGGTCTCCAGCGTGTTCAGCAAGCGGCGTGCATCGCCGTCAGCGTAGGCAATCAAGCGATCCAGCGCTTCATCTTCAATAGTGGGAACCGCCTTGATGACCTGGGCTTTGGCCACAATCTGCTTCAGATCGTCGGTCGTCAGACTTTGCAGCACATAGACAGCCGCCCGCGACAGCAGGGCCGAGTTGACCTCGAACGACGGGTTCTCCGTGGTCGCACCGATGAAGGTGAACAATCCGCTTTCCACATGGGGCAGAAAAGCGTCCTGCTGGCTTTTGTTGAAGCGGTGCACCTCGTCCACGAACACGATGGTGCGCTGCTGCAGCAAGCCGCTTCGCGCGGCCTGCGCCTGCTCCACGGCCTCGCGGATGTCCTTGACGCCACCCAGTACGGCGCTGATGGAAATGAACTGCGCATCAAAGGCATCGGCCATGAGCCGGGCAATCGTGGTCTTGCCCACGCCGGGCGGCCCCCAGAGTATGCAACTGTGCGGGCGGCCCGACTCGAAAGCCAGCCGCAGCGGCATGCCATCTCCCAGCACATGCTGCTGGCCAATGACTTCGGCCAGCGTGCGCGGCCGCAGGCGCTCGGCCAGGGGCTGATGGGGAATGGCCGAAGATGAGGAGTTGTTGTGCGTAACCATGGCCCCTCAAGTATCCAACGCTACGGCCGCCTGTGCAGCCAAATGGGTCGGGACTGTTTTACGCACTGGATTGCAGCCCCCGTCGGTCACGCTTAACCCCAGCACTCTTATCAGAATTTTTCATAAGAGAAAATAGCGTTTTAACGGATTAAATCTCTCCATTAACGAGGCCACCCCTCGCCCCATGGAGGTACTGCCCCCATCCGGCCTGCCAAAAACCAGGCCAGCCAGGCCTGGCAGCGCGTTTAGATTCATTGCGGGCCGCCTCATCTGCGCCGCGCAATGCCTGTGCCTGATAGGGCTACCGCCATCAGCCAGAAATCAATCGAAAGCATCCGCAAACTTTCCTTGGTTCCACATTGCTCCAGGGCGTGCCAGCGCTGCACGCCTGAGCCTACGCGTATGAAAAAACTCAAGACCTGGGACATTTTTGCCCTCGGTTTCATGACCTTTGCCCTTTTCCTCGGGGCAGGCAACATCATCTTTCCTCCCATGGTCGGCCTGGCCGCCGGTGAAAACCTGCTCGGAGCCTCGACCGGCTTTTTGCTGACCGGCGTCGGTCTGCCCCTGCTCGGGGTGATCGCCCTGGCCCGCGTGGGCGGAGGTCTGGACACCCTGACCAGCCCCATAGGCCGCATTGCCGGCCTGGTGCTGGCCGTGGCCATCTATCTGACCATAGGCCCTCTGTTTGCGACGCCACGCACGGCCACCGTGTCCTTCGAGATGGGCCTGGCCCCCTTTGTCGGAAACACGCCCGCCATGCTGCTGGCCTTCACCATCGCCTATTTCGTGGCCGTGGCGCTGCTGTCGCTGTTCCCCGGCAAGCTCATGGACAACGTGGGCAAGATCATCACGCCCGTGCTGATCCTGGCGCTGGCCGTGCTCGGCGGCTCTGCCGTGCTGGCCCCTGTTGATGGCTACAGCGTCAGCACCGAGGCCTATGCCACTCAGGCAGCCGCCTTCTCCGAAGGCTTTCTGCAGGGCTATCAGACCATGGACGCGCTGGCCTCGCTGATCTTCGGCATCGTCATCGTCAACGCGATCAAGGCCGCCGGCGTGAGCGACAGCAGGCTGCATACGCGCTACTGCATCTATGCCGGCATCATTGCCGCGACCTGCCTGGGTCTGGTCTATGTCTCGCTGATGTATCTGGGCGCCACCAACAGCCAGCTGGCCGCCAACGCCTCCACCGGCGTGCAGATTCTCACGGCCTTTGTGCAGCAGACCTTCGGCCCCGCAGGTCTGTGGCTGCTGGCCACCGTCATCATGCTGGCCTGCCTGACCACCGGCGTGGGCCTGATCACGGCCTGCAGCAGCTTCTTCAGCGAGCTGACCGGCATCTCCTATCGCACCATGGTCATCGGCCTGTCGATCTTCAGCACTGCCGTGGCCAACCAGGGCCTGGCCCAGCTGATTGCCGTGGCCGTGCCAGTGCTCGTGGGCCTGTATCCCGTAGCCATCGCCCTGATCGCCCTGAGCCTGCTGCATCGCTGGAACCAGCCGGCGCGCGTCTACATCCCCGTGATGAGCACTTCCCTGGTCTTCGGCCTGTTTGATGCCGCCAAGGCGGCCAAGCTCGACTTCCTGGTGCCCGCCTGGCTGGACATGCTGCCCGGTGCCGCCCTCGGCATGGGCTGGGTCACCCCGGTGGTCTGCGTGCTGGTGCTGGCAGGCCTGCTGGATTTCGCCCTCGGCAACAAGCGGGCTGCCGCAAGCGCCACGCGCGCCTGATTTCAAGCTGGCGGATAGCTTCCGAAAGCATAGCTATCGGCGCTTTACCCACAAGGGATTGACCCTTGTTTCACATAAAAAAGGCCTGCGGACACCATCCGCAGGCCTTTTTGCTGATGCGTGCCACACTTTTACTGCTTGAGCACATCGGCCCCCTTGGGCACCGTGAAGTGGAAGGTCGATGCCGGCAGCGAAGCCTGGGTTTGCAGGCCCTTGAACTGCATCAGCGAACGCTGGCCAAAGCTGTCCTCGATATCCAGCGCTGCCAGCTTGCCTTCGGGTGTGAAGCCTATGCGCACGCTCTTGAGCTGACCGCCTTTCTGCCTGGGACTGGCCAGCACCCATTCCAGACCATCGGCATCAGGCTGGTTGCCCAGCTCGAAATCGGCCTTCAAGGCCTTGAGGTCGGTGGCCGATGTCAGAATGGCCGCCGGTGTGCTGCCCAGCACCTGGGCCTGGGCGCGCTCCGTCACCTGATTCAGGTCGGCGTCGTACAGCCACAGCGTCTTGCCGTCGGCCACGATGAGCTGCTCGAACGGCTTGGTGTAGTTGAAGCGGAACTTGCCGGGCCGCTGGAATTCGAAGCTGCCGCTGGACACCTTGGTACGCGCTTCCTGCCCGGACTTGGAGGGCGAAGTCACGGACTGGGTGAAGTCGGCCTTGCCCGCCTGGGCGTTCTTCATGAAGGACTCAAGGCTTTTCAGACCATCAGCCATTGCAGCACTTGCGCTGCCCGCTATCAAAATTGCAGTCAAAAGACGTTTCATGACTCTCCTTCTTGTGCGCGGCTCACTCGCTGCGAGCCGGAACTAGAACATCGCGCTGTCCACTGGATGTGAGCGAACTGACCAGGCCGGCCTTTTCCATCTGCTCGAGCAGATTGGCCGAGCGGTTGTAGCCGATGCGCAGTTTGCGCTGAACATAGGAAATGCTGGCCTTGCGGTCCTTCAGCACGATTTCGACGGCCTGATCGTACAGCTCGTCCTTTTCGCCGCCGCCCTCGCCATCGTCATCGCCACCCTCGCCGTCGACAGAGCCGCCTTCCAGGATGCCTTCGATGTAGTCAGGATCGCCCTGTTCCTTGAGATAGCTGACCACACGGTGCACCTCGTCGTCGGAGACAAAAGCGCCATGCACGCGAATCGGCAGACCGGTGCCGCTGGCCATGTACAGCATGTCACCCATGCCCAGCAGGGTTTCGGCTCCCATCTGGTCCAGCACGGTGCGGCTGTCGATCTTGCTGGAGACCTGGAAGGCAATACGCGTTGGAATATTGGCCTTGATCAGGCCCGTGATCACGTCAACGCTGGGGCGCTGGGTCGCAAGAATCAGATGAATGCCGGCCGCCCGCGCCTTTTGCGCAAGGCGGGCGATGAGTTCTTCGATCTTCTTGCCCACCACCATCATCAGATCGGCCAGCTCGTCGATCACGATGACGATGTGCGGCAGGCGCTGCAGCGGCTCGGGCTCCTCGGGCGTCAGGCTGAAGGGGTTGGGAATCGACTCCTCGCGCGCCTTGGCCTCGTCGATCTTGCTGTTGTAGCCGGCCAGATTGCGCACACCGAGCTTGCTCATGAGCTTGTAGCGGCGCTCCATCTCGGCCACGCACCAGTTCAGACCGTTGGCCGCCTGCTTCATGTCGGTGACCACGGGGCACAGCAGATGGGGAATGCCTTCATAGACCGACATTTCCAGCATCTTGGGATCGATCATGAGCAGACGCACATCGCGCGCCTCTGCCTTGTAGAGCAGAGACAGAATCATGGCGTTGATACCCACGGACTTGCCCGAGCCGGTCGTGCCGGCGACCAGCACGTGGGGCATCTTGGCCAGATCGGCGACCACAGGGTTGCCCACGATATCCTTGCCCAGTCCCATGGTCAGCAGGCTCTTGGCGTCGTGATAGACCTGCGAACCCAGCACCTCGGACAAACGGATCGACTGGCGCTTGGCATTGGGCAGCTCCAGCGCCATGTAGTTCTTGCCGGGAATGGTCTCGATCACGCGGATCGACACCAGGGACAGCGAACGCGCCAGATCCTTGGCCAGATTGACGATCTGCGAGCCCTTGACGCCCGTTGCGGGTTCGATCTCGTAGCGCGTGATCACAGGGCCGGGCATGGCCGCAACCACACGCACTTCCACGCCAAAGTCCTTGAGGCGCTTTTCAATCAGCCGGCTGGTCATCTCCAGCGTCTCGGCAGACACCAGCTCCTGGCGCTGCTGGGCCTGGTCCAGCAGGTCCACCTGAGGCAGCTTGCTGTCGAGATGATCGGTGAACAGAGGCTTCTGGCGCTCCTTGACCACCCGGGCGCTGGGCTGGCTGGCCTCCTGCAGCACGGGCTCGATGATCTGCACCGGCTGGTGCACCGGTGCCGTGATCGCGCCCTCGGTTCGGTCAAACACCACTTCCTCGCGCTCGCGAGCGGCTTTCTTGCCCGCCGAGACATCCTTGGCAATTTCGCGGCGCTCACGCCCGAACTGCACCATGCCGTCCAGGCGCGCGCCCAGGCCCTCGGCCAGCTTGCCCCAGGAAAAGCCGAACACCATGGCGGCGCCCAGCACGAACAGGCAGATGCCGATCAGGCCCGAGCCGGCAAAGCCCAGCCACTTGAGGGCGTTGAAGCCCATCATGTAACCAAACACGCCGCCAGCGGGGCCGGGCAGCAGATTCTCGAAACGGTACAGCCGCGTCCACTCCAGCGCGCAGCTGGCAATCATCAAAATGGCCAGACCGCCCCAGAACAGAAAGCGGCGACGCCACAGCGGCATCAGCGCCAGAGGACTGCCATCCTTGTTCACCCCGCCACGCATCCAGCGCACCAGCGATGTCACCCAGGTCTGCACGGCGGCCAGCACCAGCCACCAGATGGACATGCCGAAGCCGAAGTAGCAGGCATCGGCCAGCCAGGCACCCACACGGCCCATCCAGTTATGTACAAACGGCCTCTGCCCGGCGCCCGAGGTGGACCAGGCTGCGTCTTGCGGCGAGTAGGTGAACATGGCCATGAGCCAGAACACCAGTGCCAGCAGGCCGATCAACAGCAAAACCTCCTGGCTGAAGCGAATCACTCCATAGCGCGGAGCTGCAGCGCGGGATTTTGATTTGCTGGAAGAAGACGCGTTCGAAGCGTTCAATGTATATGTCATACGCAGGCGCAAGCTTACCTTAGGCCCTTATCCAAGCGGTACATTCGGCCAAGACGATCGCTCAGCGTAATGCAAGCACATGCAACAAAACAGCCATACGGCAGCCCGATTCGCTTCATCACTATCATTTTTAACAATTCCGGTGATTAAAAACCGCTGCACGCGCAGACCTTGATCCGGAGCGATACTCCCACATCTTTCCAATGTTTTCATGACCGCGCGCCGGTTGTCGGCCTGCTTTTTCCAGAGTTCCGCTCCATGTCCTCTACCAAACACGCACAAGTTCTCATCCTGGGCTCCGGCCCTGCCGGCTACACCGCCGCCGTCTACGCCGCCCGTGCCAATCTCAAGCCTCTGCTGATCACCGGCATGGCCCAGGGCGGCCAGCTGATGACCACCACCGAAGTGGACAACTGGCCAGCCGACGTCATGGGCGTGCAGGGCCCCGAGCTGATGCAGCGGTTTCAGGAACATGCCGAGCGCTTCAAGACCGAAATCGTTTTCGACCACATCAACCAGGTCGACTTCTCCAAGCGTCCCTTCACCCTGACCGGCGACAGCGGCGTCTACACCTGCGACTCGCTGATCATCGCCACCGGCGCATCGGCCAAGTACCTGGGCCTGCCTTCCGAGGAGGCCTTCATGGGCCGTGGCGTCTCCGCCTGCGCCACCTGCGACGGCTTCTTCTATCGCGAGCAGCCCGTCTGCGTGATCGGCGGCGGCAACACGGCCGTGGAAGAGGCCCTGTATCTGTCCAATATCGCCAGCAAGGTCACCCTGGTGCACCGCCGCGACAAGTTCAAGGCCGAGCCCATCCTCGTGGACAAGCTGATGGACAAGGTCAAGGAAGGCAAGATCGAGCTCAAAACCCACTTCACCCTGGATGAAGTGCTGGGCGACCAGAGTGGCGTGACCGGCATCCGCATCAAGAGCACGCAGGACGGCCACACGGAAGAGGTCAAGCTGCAAGGTGCCTTCATCGCCATCGGCCACCACCCCAACACCGACATCTTCCAGGGTCAGCTGGAGCTGGAAAACGGCTACATCGTCACTCAGGGCGGCCTCAAGGGCTTTGCCACACAGACCAGCGTGCCCGGCGTGTTCGCCGCCGGCGACTGCCAGGATCATGTCTACCGCCAGGCCATCACCAGCGCCGGCACCGGCTGCATGGCGGCCCTGGACGCCCAGCGCTTCCTGGAACAGGAATCCTGATGATGCCAGGCCGCTTCGGCGTCTGAGCGACTGTTAGCGCATGTTCGGCGCAAAAGCCCTTGGGTTTGGCCAGTTTTGGCCGGCACCAGGGGCTTTTTTACGAGAACGCTATAATCGCAGACTTTGCTGAATTCCAGGTTCGCGCTTTACCGTGCTTCGGGACTTCCGCAATCGGGCTACCGCCACCCATTACAAACTGGCGAGGTGAGGTTGTCGGCACCT
>Ga0268257_1003092_pt1 | contig 10906 bp, 9 predicted proteins | sample AgamicAtPrz_FD_200249 | JGI IMG/M metagenome (GOLD analysis project Ga0268257, IMG submission 200249) | Agave microbial communities from Guanajuato, Mexico - At.P.rz (v2) (version 3) | ecosystem: Host-associated > Plants > Phyllosphere > Phylloplane/Leaf | place: Guanajuato, Mexico | collected...
TGTCGGCACCGAACAGGCCGTGGATCACCGCCAGCAGGTCGGCGCCATGGGCGACCAGCGGGGCGGCGTTGTCGAGGGTGATGCCGCCGATCACCGCGATCGGCAGCTTGACCTGGGCGCGGGCCTGGTCCAGCAGCTCGACGCTGGCGGCGGGCGCGCCCGGTTTGGTGACGGAATTGAAGAAACGACCGAAGGCGACATAGCTGGCGCCCTCGTTGGCGGCCTGCTGCGCGAGGTCAAGGCTGGCGTGGCAGGTCGAGCCGATGATCGCCTGGCGGCCGAGCAGGGCGCGGGCCGGGGTGAGCGGGCCATCGGTCTGGCCGAGGTGCACGCCAACGCCCAGGCGCGCGGCCAGTTCGGCGTCGTCGTTGATGACCAGCGCGGTGCCGTAACGTTCACAGAGCGTCTTCAGCGCTTCGGCCTCGCGCAGTCTGTGGGCGGTATCGTCGCTCTTGTCACGGTACTGCAGCAGACGAACGCCACCTTCCAGCGCCGCTTCAACGTGGGAGAGGAAACGGCCAGCCAGCAGCTGGCTGTCGGTGATCGCGTACAGACCGCGGAGCTTCATCGGATGGCCTCGTGTCAGGAACAGAAATCCAGGGGCAGGCGGCGCGGCACGTACTGGCCTTTGCCCAGCTGTTCGGCGTCGCGCAGGGTGCGCCAGGTGTAGTCCAGGGCGCTGCGCACGGCGCTGGTCAATGCTTCGCCCTGGGCCAGGCGGCCGGCTAGGGCGCTGGCCAGGGTGCAGCCCGAGCCGTGGTAGCTCCCCGGCAGGCGTTGGCAGGTCCAGGTGTGCTGCTGACCGTCGCGGCTGTACAGGCGGTTGTGGATTTCCACCTCGTCGCCGTGACCGCCGGTAATCAACAGGTGTCTACAGAACGGCAACAATTTCTCGGCGCACTCGTCCGCGGTGCCTTCGGGCAGTTCCGCCAGAATGCGTGCTTCCGGCAGGTTCGGCGTGGCGATGGTGGCCAGCGGCAGCAGGCGTTCACGCAGGGCGTAGCCGACCTCGTCCTTGCCCAGCCGGCCACCGCCACCGGCGCGCAGCACCGGGTCGCAGACCAGTGGCAGGTGCGGGTGGGCGGCCAGCAGTTCGGCGACGGTGTCGACCATCTCGATCGAGCCGAGCATGCCCAGCTTCACCGCGGCCACCGTGGAGTCGGCCAGCACGGCGTTGGCCTGGGCCAGCACCCACTCGCGGTCAAGCACGCGGAAGTCGGAAACGTTGACGGTATCCTGCACGGTCAGGGCGGTCACGGCGGGTGCGGCGTGACATCCCTGGGCGATCAGGGCTTCGATATCTGCCTGCAGCCCGGCGCCACCACTGGGGTCGTGGCCGGAAAGACAGAGGACAACGGGGCGGGAGCTGTAGGTATTCATGGTCTGCGAGCTTATCACCAAACCTTTTTGTGCGGTTCGGTCGCGGCGAGAGATTTGCTGATCAAGCGGTCAGGTTGATTCTTTTGGATATGCTGAAACGTGCGTTATAGAGCCTCCGCGTTGAAATTCTCAGTAGCTGCTTGGCAGTGCTGGAGGCTATGCTAGAGTGCTCGGATAACTCGATGAACGGGTTCTGCCGGATCACGTCGTCTCAAAGGGAAGGGAGGCAACCTCGACGCGACCGGACAGGCCACGCTGGGGCTGTATGCGCTATTTGCTGATTGTGCTTCTGGGCTGCTTGCCCCTGCTGGCCGGAGCGGTCGAATTCGATGACGCCACCGGGCGCTTGCCGTTGGGCCGCTACATGCAGGTCTATGAAGACCACGATGGCAGCGCCAGCATCGCCCAGGTCAGTGCCGGCGCATTCGCCGGACGCTTCCATGCCCATCACGACGAGGTGCTCAACGCCGGCTATTCGACCTCGGTTTTCTGGCTCCGTGTCGATCTCGCCTATGCAGCCACGCCTTCGCCAGCTCCACGCCAGTGGTTGCTGGAGCTTGCCTACCCGCCGCTGGATCATCTGGAACTCTATCTGCCGGACGCCCAGGGCACCTATCGACTGGCCCAGCGCACGGGTGATGCATTGCCCTATGCCAGCCGGCAGATCCGCCAGAACAATTACCTGTTCGAACTGCCACTGCGCCCCGGCCAGGCGACGACCGCCTACCTGCGCCTGCACAGCCAGGGTTCGATCCAGGCGCCGCTGACATTGTGGTCGGCCCAGGCCTATCTGGAAGACCAACCCACGCGTCTATATGTGCTGGGCATGATCTACGGCGTGCTGCTGGTAATGCTGGTGTACAACCTGTTCCTCTACCTCAGCGTGCGTGATGTCAGCTACCTGTACTACATCCTCTACATCGCTTCGTTCGGCCTTTATCAGGTCTCGGTCAATGGTGCCGGCATCGCCTACTTCTGGCCCGACAGCCCCTGGTGGGCCAACGCCGCCACGCCCTTTTTCATCGGCGCCGCCGGGCTGTTCGGCTGCCAGTTCGCCCGTCATTTCCTGCAACTGGGCAACCTCAGCCGTGGCCTCGACCGCCTGCTGAAGGGGCTGATGGCTGGCGGCGCGCTGGTGATGGTGCTGGCGGTGACCCTGCGTTACGGCGTGGCGCTGCGCATGGCCACGCTGCTGGCACTGTTGTTCACCGTGAGCATCTTCTGTGCGGGGTTGTATGCCTGGTGGCGCGGCTTGCGCGCGGCGCGCTGGTTCATCATCGCCTGGACGGCCTTCCTCGCCGGCGGGCTGGTCAACACCTTGATGGTGCTGGGATACCTGCCCAACCTGTTCATCACTATGTACGCCAGCCAGTTGGGCGCCGCGCTGGAGGTGGCGCTGTTGTCGCTGGCCCTGGCCGACCGCATCAACAGCTTGCGTGAGCAGCAGGCCCAGGCCCTACGTGACACCGGGCGTACCCTTGAGCAGTTGAACCTGCAACTGGCCCGCAGCAACCGGCTCAAGGACGAGTTCCTCGCCACCGTGACCCACGAACTGCGCACGCCGATGAATGGCGTGATCGGTTCGCTGGAACTGCTGCACACCCTGCCCATGAGCGCCGAGCAGGCCCAGTACCATCGCACCGCCACCGGCTCGGCCCAGGACATGATGGCGATGGTCGACGATATCCTCATCCTCACCGAACTGCAGGCCGGACGCCTGCGCAACCATGGCATGGCGTTCAGCCTGCGGCGGCTGCTCCAGGAACTGCGGGCCGGTTATGCCAGCCAGGCGCTGGCCAAGGGCCTGTACCTGAGCCTGGACATCCCCGCCGACCTGCCCGACAGTCTGGTCGGCGACGCGCAGAAGCTCGCCCGCTGCCTGGCGTGCCTGGTGGACAACGGGCTGAAGTTCACCCACCAGGGCGGCGTTACCGTGCAGGCCCGTGGCCGGCGTACCGGACCTGACAGCCTGGCCCTGAGCCTCACGGTCAGTGACAGCGGCATCGGCTTCGACGACCTGGACCAGGCGGTGCTGTACCAGCGCTTTTTCCAGGTGGACGGTTCGATGACCCGGCGCTATGGCGGATTGGGGATCGGCCTGTCCATCTGCCGCCAGTTGAGCGAGTTGATCGGCGCCACGTTGTCCCATGAGTCCACTCAGGGGCTGGGCAGTCGATTCGAGCTGACGCTGCCCCTGACGGTGGCACAGGTACAGGCGCCACCGGCGCGTGCCGCCTCGAGCCTGGACCGCTTCTGAACAGAGGTGCCCCCGATGTAGTCCGTTTTGTCACTTTGACTGACCGGCCGGCGGTGCTTCACTGGGTTATCCAGGCATGAACGGATCCAGGAGGCCCACGATGAACCTGCACCAGTTCGCTGAAACCCACGAAGTCACCAACCAGCCGCCGTCCCTCGACGGTGCCAACCTCTACCGCCTCGACCAGCCCTTGCAGGAGTGGTCGCGGCGCTTCGGTGCCGGCTGGGCCGAGTCGCGGATCGACGCCTACGGCGCCCTGGCCGGTGGCCCGCTGATGGCGGCGGGTTTCCTGGCCAATGCCCACAAGCCCGAGTTCAGCAGCCATGACCGTTATGGCCACCGTATCGACCTGGTGGAATTCCATCCCGCGTATCACCAGTTGATGCGCACCGCGGTCGAGCACGGCCTGCCCTCGTTGCCGTGGGCTGAGCCACGAGACGGTGCCCACGTGGCGCGGGCCTCGATGACCTACCTGCACAGCCAGGCCGAAGCCGGCACCGGCTGCCCGCTGACCATGACCTTCGCCGCCGTGCCGGCCCTGCGCCTGCAACCTGAGCTGGCCGGCTACTGGCTGCCCAAGGTCCTTGCCCGCGAATACGACCCGCGCAATGTCGGCGACCGGCACAAGGCCGGCGTCACCATCGGCATGGCCATGACCGAGAAACAGGGCGGTACCGATGTGCGTGCCAACACCACCCGCGCCTACCCGGTCGGCGCGCCTGGTCCGGGCCAGCCCTATGAACTGGTGGGGCACAAATGGTTCTGCTCCGCACCGATGTGCGATGCCTTCCTTACCCTGGCGCAGACCGACAAGGGGCTGAGCTGCTTCCTGTTGCCGCGGCACCGCCCTGACGACAATCGCAACCAGTTCTATATCCAGCGCCTGAAGAACAAGCTCGGCAACTGTTCCAACGCCTCCAGCGAAGTGGAGTTCCGTGGCGCCCTGGCCTGGATGGTGGGCGAGGAGGGGCGCGGCGTGCCGACCATCATCGAGATGGTGGCCATGACCCGCTTCGATTGCATGGTCGGCTCCAGCGCCTTGATGCGCCAGGCCCTGACCCAGGCCGCGCATCACTGCGCCCATCGCAAGGTCGGTGGGCGCGTGCTGGCCGAGCAGCCCTTGATGCAGAACGTGCTCGCCGACCTTGCCCTGGAAAGCGAGGCCGCATTGGCCCTGAGCTTGCGGATGGGCCAGGCGCTTGATCGGCTCGATGACCCGCAGCAGGCGCACTTCGCCCGCCTGGTGACGGCCGTGGGCAAGTACTGGATCTGCAAGCGCGCTCCCGGGATGATCAACGAGGCCGCCGAGTGCCTGGGCGGCGCCGGCTACGTCGAGGACAGCATCCTCCCGCGTCTGTACCGCGAGGCGCCGGTCAACTCGACCTGGGAGGGCTCGGGCAATGTGCAGTGCCTGGACGTGCTGCGCGCCTTGTCGAAGGAGCCGGGTGTGCTGGAGGCGCTGTTCACTGAGCTCGGGGACGGGCATGGCGACCCGCGTCTGGCGGCGTTCATCGGCAACCTCAAGGGCGCCTTCGCCGATACCGGCGATATCCAGTACCGTGCCCGGCAGTTGACCGAGGACATCGCCGTGGCGTTGCAGGCCAAGCTGTTGCTGGAGGCAGGCAACACCACGGTGAGCGATGCGTTTATCGGCAGTCGGCTGGGCGGTGGCGGGCGGGTGTATGGTGCGTTGCCGCGCGGGGTGGATGTCGAGGCTCTGGTGGCCAGGGCCGCGCCGGCGTGGGCTGGGTAACGCCATCGCGGGGATGTTTTTACCCTGCAACGCAGGCAAGATGGTTGTCATGCATTCCATAAGACAGGAAGCCCAGCGTGAGCCAAGCGTTTGTAGTCGTTGATACCCCCGAACAGGCCGTCGACCGTCTGGCGGCCTTGCATGAACAGGCCACCGGTGCCCTGAGCCAGGCCCTCAAGCGCTACCTGAAGGACCGCACCGAGCCCGGTGACGAAGAACGCGCGCTGTTTCGCTACCCGGCCCTGCGCCTCATCTATTCCAGCCAGGGCGAAGTCGCCGCGACCACCCGCGCCTACGCCAAGGTCCAGGTGGATGGTACCTACAGCGTCACCGTCACCCAGCCCGCGGCGTTCCGTGGCTATCTGCTCGAACAGCTGCGCCCCTTGATGCATGACTACACCGTGACGGTGGAAGTCGGCGTCAGCGAGCAGAACATCCCGTACCCCTACGTGGTCGACCAGGGCGATGAGCTGGCGGGCAGCGGCATCACCGCGGCCCAGCTGGCACGCGTGTTCCCCAGCACCGACCTGTCGGCGGCCACCGACAACACCGCCGATGGCCTGTACGACTGGGAAAGCGCCGAGACCCTGCCGCTGGCGCTGTTCGACGCCGCTCGCGTGGACTTCTCCCTGCGCCGCCTGGTGCACTACACCGGCAGCGACTGGCGGCACATGCAGCCATGGATCCTGCTGACCAACTACCACCGCTACGTCGACCAGTTCATCGCCCATGGCCTGGAGCAACTGCGCGAGGATCCACGCTTCGTGCGCATGGTCCTGCCGGGCAACGTCATCATCGAGAAGGGCATGGACAACGGCGAGGCCCAGGCCCTGGTTGCCAGTGTGGTCTGGCACCGCTACCAGATGCCGGCCTACCACCTGATCGCCGCCGACGGCGATGGCGTGACCTTGGTCAACATCGGCGTCGGTCCGTCCAACGCGAAGAACATCACCGACCACCTCGCGGTGCTGCGCCCGCATTGCTGGCTGATGATCGGCCACTGCGGTGGCCTGCGCCAGTCGCAGACCATCGGCGACTATGTGCTGGCCCACGCCTACATGCGCCGCGACGGCATCCTCGACCGGGTAGTGCCGCCGAACATCCCGATCCCGGCCCTGGCCGAGGTGCAGCTGGCATTGCAGGAGGCGGCCGCGCAGGTCACCGGGGAACGTGGCGAGCAGTTGAAGAAGCGCCTGCGTACCGGCACCGTGCTCACCTACGACGACCGCAACTGGGAGCTGCGCTGGGCCCAGGAGCGCCCGCTTATCAACCTGTCCCGTGCCGTGGCGGTGGACATGGAGAGCGGCACCATCGCCGCCCAGGGCTACCGCCTGCGCGTCCCCTACGGCACCTTGCTGTGCGTCTCCGACAAGCCGCTGCACAGCGAGATCAAGCTGCCGGGTTCGGCCAACGCCTTCTACAACCGCGCGGTCAGCCAGCATTTGAAGATCGGCATCGCCGCCCTCGACCTGCTGCGCACCGAGCTCAACTCGCTGCACTCGCGTAAACTGCGCAGCTTCGATGAGCCGCCGTTCCGCTGAGGATCCATGTCCCTGCCACCCCGTAGCACCCCGCGCCGCCCGGCGGCGCGACCCACCGGGCCGCGTCGCCAGCCCAAGGCGCCGCCGGCCGAGCCGCGCCTGATCCTGTTCAACAAACCGTTCGACGTGCTCACCCAGTTCAGCGATGGCGAGGGGCGCGCCACGCTCAAGGATTTCATCGACATCCCCGGCATCTACCCGGCCGGGCGCCTGGACCGCGACAGCGAAGGCCTGCTGCTGCTGACCAACGACGGGCGCCTGCAGGCGCGGATCGCCGACCCCAGGCACAAGCTGGCCAAGACCTACTGGGTGCAGGTGGAGGGCGAGCCGAGCGAGGAGCAGTTACAGCGCCTGCGCGAGGGCGTCGAACTCAATGATGGGCCCACGCTACCGGCGCAGGCACGCCTGCTCGAGGAGCCCGAGTTGTGGCCACGCAATCCGCCGGTACGTTTTCGCAAGAGCGTGCCGACTGCCTGGCTGGAGCTGGTGATCCGTGAAGGGCGCAACCGCCAGGTGCGGCGGATGACGGCGGCGGTGGGGCTGCCGACCTTGCGTCTGGTGCGGGTGCGTATCGGGGACTGGACGATCGAAGGGTTGCAGCAGGGATGTTGGCGGGAAGTGGCGGCGAAGCTTTAGTCGCCGCCCCGGGTGGGGTTGTCAGACCCCTTCCAGAAACCCCACCACCACGCTCTTGATGATGAACGCCAGCACGCCAAGGCCCAGCACGAAGAACAGGATCAGCGTGCCGAAGCGGCCGGCCTTGGACTTCTTCGCCAGGTCCCAGACGATGAAGCCCATGAAGGCGATCAGCACGGTGACGAGGATGATCATCATCCATTCTTCGAATACGGCGGGATCCATCGGTCTACTCCAGGCAAGCGCAAAGCCCGATCATACGCCGGGCGCGCAGGGATTCAACGCAGGTGGGTCAATGGCAGCTCGGTGCTGGCCAGTACCTGATTGAGCACGAAGCTCGAGCGCACACTGGTCACCCCTTCGATACGGGTCAGGCTGCCCAGCAGCAGTTTCTGGTAGTGATCCATGTCCGGCACCACCACCTTGAGCTGGTAGTCGGCGTCCATTCCGGTGACCAGGCTGCACTCGAGGACCTGGGGCAGGCTGCGGATCGCCGCCTCGAAGGTTTCGAAGCGTTCCGGGGTGTGCCGGTCCATGCCGATCAGCACATAGGCCGTAAGGCTCAGGCCGAGCTTCTTGCGATCCAGCAGGGCTACCTGGCGCGAGATGTAGCCGTCATCCTCGAGCTGCTTGACCCGACGTGAGCAGGGGGACGGCGACAAGCCGATGCGTTCGGCCAGTTCCTGGTTGGAGATGCGCGCATCGCGCTGCAATTCGGCGAGGATGCTCAGGTCGTAGCGGTCGAGCTTGCTCATGGAAAAGGCCTGTTCTGTTCGGATTGCGGCGAATTATCGATCCTGAGTGAAAAATTGCGCAAGCCCTATTTATCAGAGCAATCTTCGCAATCCTCTGCCCCAGCGTCTGCCCTATCTTTATCAACAGAATCACTGCCCGGACATCAGTCCACGGCGACGCGCCCTAGGCGGGCGGTCGCGGCCGGTCATCCAACAGGATCCGCCAGGCCCCCGGGCTACGCACTGTCCAGAAGACGGCGCGAGGTGAGCCGGTGCCACAAGCGCCGAGCACGGACGACAATTCCCGAAGGGAGGCCGCAAGGCCTCCCTTTTTTATTGCGCCTGAGGCTTTACTGGCGTGGCCTGGCGGCTACCGGCCACGGCCAGCGCCGCCAGCAGCACCAGTACACCGCCGATCATGGCGATCATGAAGCCGCTGCGCGCTGTCGTGGCGTCCACCCATTGGCCGGCGCCTGCCGCGCCGATGGCCACGCCGACATTCAGCCCGGCGAGCAGCCAGGTCAGGCCCTCGGTCAGCTGGCGCTCTGGCACGCTGCGCTCGACCAGGGCCATGGCCATGATCATGGTCGGGGCGAAGAAAACCCCGGCCAGTAACACTGCCGCTGCGAGCAGGGCGATATTGCCGACCAGGAGCAGCGGCAGGGTGCTGAGGGTGGTGGCCAGTGCGCCGACCAGCAACTGTCGGGGCAGCGACATCCGCCAGCGCAGGGTGCCGAACAGCAGCCCGGAAACGCAGGAGCCCACGGCATAGGCTGACAACACCAGACTGGCGGCAGCCGGTTGCCCTTGTTCGCCGGCGAAGGCGACGCTGACGATGTCCACGGTGCCGACGATCATGCCCATTGCCACCATCAGCAGCGTCAGCTGGGGCACCCCTGCGTATCGCCATGCCGGCAGGTCACGTCTGGACGAGGTTTCGGCACGGGCCACCGGTGGTTCGCTGTCGGTCTGCAGGGTCAACGCCAGGGTACCCAGCAGCAGTAACGCGGCAGCGGCCAGCAACCCGGTCTGGGACCACAGCGCCACGCTGAGCCCGACGGCCAGCGGTGGGCCGGCGATGAAGCTGACTTCATCAAGTACGGTTTCCAGCGAGTAGGCAGTCTGCAGTTGCGGCTGGCCGCGGTACAGGTGGGTCCAGCGCGCCCGGACCATGGCTGACATGCTCGGCATGCAGCCGGCCAGAAGGGCGGCGACGAACAGTAGCCAGTCGGCGCTGCGCCACCAGGCGCAGGCAGCCATCAGCAGCAGCCCGAGCACGCTCAGCAGGCTGGCCGGCGGCAGCACGCGGCGCTGGCCAAGGCGATCCACCAGGCGTGATACCTGTGGCGACAACAGTGCATAGGTGAGCACGAAGCAGGCCGACACCGACCCGGCCAAGGCATAACTGCCGCGCCATTGCGCCACCAGCGTGATGATGCCGATACCGGTCATGGGCAACGGCAGGCGGGCCAGCAGGCCGGCCAAGGTGAAGCCGAGGGTTCCGGCGGGGACGAACAAGTGTGCATAAGGGTTGGGCATGTCGCTTCCTCCGTGAGGCGGCCCGCTTGCTGGTGGCAAGGTAGGGCGTGGATAATACGTACAGTGCGTATGATTAAATATTCATACGGGGTGAATGTAAATATTCATACGAAGTGTATGTAAAGGAGAGGCCATGGTTCGTCGCACCCGCGCCGAGATGGAAGAAACCCGCGCCGCCTTGCTGGCAATGGCCCGCGAGGTCTTCAGCGAACAAGGCTACGCACAGGCGTCCATGGATGACCTGACCGCCCGCGCCGGGCTGACCCGCGGCGCGCTCTACCACCATTTCGGCGACAAGCAGGGCCTGCTGGCCGCCGTGGTGGCACAGATCGATGGTGAGATGGATGCACGTCTGCTGGCCATCTCCGCATCCTGCGATGACCCCTGGCAAGGCTTCTGCCAGCGTTGCGAGGCCTACCTGCGCATGGCCCGCGAGCCGGAGATCCAGCGCATTGTTCTGCGTGACGCGCGCGCCGTCCTGGGTGCGGCCTCGCCTGAGGCGCAGCAGCATTGCATCGCATCGCTGCAGCGAATGCTCAGCGGACTGGTCCAGCAGGGCGTGGTTGCCGAGGCGGATCCCTGGGCGTTGGCGGCACTGGTGCATGGCAGCCTGTCGGAGGCGGCGGTGTGGATCGCCCAGGCGGAGGACGGCGATCCCCGCCTCGGCCAGGCCCTGGTCGCCCTGGAATTGCTGTTGCGTGGCTTGCTTGCGCGCTAGGCTGTCGGCTATTTCATCTGCCGGTCGCGGTATGCGCAGTAGATTGCGATCGGTAAAGGCGGGCGTTTTCATCGAGAGGAACAACATGAGTTCGCGCATCTGGCGGTTGGCAGGTGTTGGCTTGCTGGGCCTGGGCATCAGCCTGGGCGCCCTGGCCGAGGGGCCCGGAGACGGCCATGATGGCCATGGCGGGCAGCAGGAGCAGGGCGGTGGTGAACGGCGCGGATCGCCGCTCAATTCACGTGACGAAGTGCGCCAGACGCAACCGCCGCGCCAGGGCTACTACCAGGACATTCCCCGGCGTTACGGTGACAACCGTCACTGGGAGGCGGGTGGTCCGGGTCAGCG
>Ga0268257_1003097_pt1 | contig 10895 bp, 9 predicted proteins | sample AgamicAtPrz_FD_200249 | JGI IMG/M metagenome (GOLD analysis project Ga0268257, IMG submission 200249) | Agave microbial communities from Guanajuato, Mexico - At.P.rz (v2) (version 3) | ecosystem: Host-associated > Plants > Phyllosphere > Phylloplane/Leaf | place: Guanajuato, Mexico | collected...
GCAATGGAGCGCTCACACTCAAGACCCCGCGCAGCCCTTCGCCCGGCGAGCGCATTTCGCTGGCGCGGATCAAGGATCTGAAGCTGGCCAACCTCGAGTCGACCCGCAGCCTGGGCACCGCCCTGGGCTGGGGGGTGGCCGGCGCCCTGGTGGCCGGCCCGGTCGGCCTGCTCGCTGGCCTGCTGCTGGGCGGCAAGGAGGAGGAAGTCACCTTCCTCGCCACCTTCAAGGATGGCCGCAAGCTGCTGGCCATCACCGACGGCAAGACCTGGTCGAAGATCGACGACAGCTGGCGCCGGCACCAGCGTCAGGCGGCGGCCTGAATCGCGTCCCGCTTCGTTCGTATTGACTGTACTGAGGTCATCGCCGGCAAGCCGGCTCCCGCAGGAATCGCGCATGCCTAGGCATTGTGCGGTATCGGTGGGAGCGGCGACGCGCCGGATCCACGCGTGCATCCCTGAAAGCCTCGGCGGCCTGCTACCATGGCGCCCTTTTGCCTGCCCGACAGCTGCCGAGCGATAACGGCGCGTCCGCTTTTCAAGGAGCCTTGCATGACCCCGCTTCGCCCCCGCCTGCCCCTGGGCCTGCTCGGCCTCGGCCTTGCCCTGCACAGTGGCCATGGCCTTGCCGACGACAGTGTGGCCCTGGCCCCAGTGCGCATCTCGGATGTTCAGGACAGCGCCTACCAGGCACGCGAAGCCCAGGTCGGCGGCCTGCACAGCGCGCCACTGCTCGACACCCCGGCAGCGGTCAGCGTGTTCGGCCGCCAGTTGCTGGACGACCGCCAGGTGCGCAAGCTGAGCGAGGTGCTGCAGAGCGATGCCTCGGTGGGCGAAAGCTATGCGCCAATCGGCTACTACGAGAACTTCAACGTGCGTGGCTTCGAGCTGAACGCCGCCAGCAGTTACCGGGTCAACGGCCAGACCATCGCCGGCGAGCAGAACGTGGCGCTGGAGAACAAGCAGCAGGTCGAGCTGCTCAAGGGGCTGTCCGGGCTGCAGAGCGGCGTGTCGGAGCCGGGCGGGCTGGTCAACTATGTGACCAAGCGCCCGGAGGATGTGCGCAGCATAAGCGTGTCGAGCAACGAACAGGGCGAGCGCTACCTGGCCACCGACCTGGGCGGCTGGTTCGGCGCCGAGCGCCAGCTGGGCCTGCGGGTGAACCTGGCCCACGAGGATATCCGCTCCTATGTCGACCATGCCGACGGCAAGCGGGATTTCGCCTCCCTGGCGCTCGACTGGCAGATCAACCCGAATGCGGTGCTGGAGTTGGACGCCGAGTATCAGCATCGCGAGCAGTATTCGGTACCAGGCTATCAACTGCTTGGCGGCAAGCAACTGCCCCACGGTGTCGACCCCAAGGATCACCTGGCCTGGCAGTCCTGGGCCAAGCCCGTGCAGAACGACTCGCTGAACCTGGGCGGGCGCTTCAAGTACCAGTTCAACGACAACTGGAACGGTACGTTGAGCGCCTCGCGCAGCAAGGTAGTCATTGATGACTACAGTGCATTCGCCTGGGGCTCGAGCGAAGGGCCCTACTTCGGCAGCAATGGCGACTACGACATCTACGATTTCCGCAGCCCTGACGATACCCGTCGCATCGACGAAGCACAGGCCATGCTCGACGGGCGCTTCGATGCCTTGGGCGTGAGCCATGAGCTGACGGTCGGCACCAGTGCGCAACGCCGTACGCTCGACCAGCGACCGGGCTACAACGAGTGGCGAGGCACGGGCAATATCCATACCGGTGCGCCAGCCGTGGAGCCGTCGGACAAGCCAATTGGCAGCAGTGAACGCCGCCTGGACAGCCGCCAGTACGGCCTGTTCCTCAGCGACCGCATCACCTTCAATGACAACTGGCAGACCGTGATCGGCGCCCGGGAAGTGCGCCTGGACGAAAAGACCTGGGACCAGGATGGCGTCGCCGGGCGTCATACCCGACAGTACCAACTGCTCCCCAACGCAGCGCTGATCTACAAGCCGCAGCCGGACACCACCTTGTACGCCAGCTATGCGAAAGGACTGTCCTCAGGTGGCACCGCCCCCTGGTATGCCAGCAACGCGTTCGAAATCCTCGCCCCGACCCTGTCGCGCCAGCTCGAAGTCGGCATCAAGCGCGACTGGCAGGGCATGAGTTTCAGCGCGGCCCTGTTCCAGATCCGCCAGGCCTACCAGTACGCCCGCCCCGACGAAACCCCGGCGCCGACCTACGTGCAGTCAGGCCAGCAGAAGAACACCGGCCTGGAACTCGGCGCCAGCGGCTGGGTGACCTCCAACCTGCAGATCCAGGCCAGCGCCGCAGTGATCCGCGCCCGGGTGCAGAACAGCGACACCGCCGCCTACGAAGGCCACCAGGCGATCAACGTGCCGCGCCTGCGCGCCGCGCTGCAGGCCGACTATGCCCTGCCCGTCCCCGGCCTGGCCCTGCTCGGCGGCGCCCGCTACAGCGCCAGCAAGTACGCCAGCCAGGCGGGCAATGTCGAAGTCGGCGGCTACACCGTGTTCGACATCGGCAGCCGCTACCGCACGAACATCGGCGGCTACGACACCGTGCTGCGCCTGACAGTGGACAACGTCTTCGACAAGCGCTACTGGCGCGACGTGGGCGACTACCTGGGCGACAACTACCTGTTCCAGGGCGCGCCGCGCACGGCACGGCTGTCGGCCTCGGTAAGTTTCTAAAGTAGCGGCTTCGCAGCCCATCGCCGGCATGCCGGCGATGCGATCGCACAGGTAAAAACAAAGCGACAAACAAAAAGCCCCCGAACCTTTCGATTCGGGGGCTTCTCGTAGAATGTGGCGGTGAAGAAGGGATTTGAACCCTTGATACGATTTCTCGTATACACACTTTCCAGGCGTGCTCCTTCGACCACTCGGACACTTCACCGTTTTCTCTTCAAGCTATTCAGCCTGTCGAGGCGCGCTAATTTAGTAGAAGAGCTTTTACTTGGCAAGCATTTTTTTCAGAATTTTCATGCGCTTAAGGCAATCGGCCGAAAACTCTGGCCAATCAGGGCAATGCTGCCATTGTACCCAGCGCTTTTTCCCACCCGCTCAGTGCCGCCCAGATGGCGCAAGGCACGGCGGCGCGGCGCTGACCGACCAGTCAGCCTTGGTGCTTTACCTGGCCGGCGCCGCTGGGTAACGTCGTCGCCACGCCATCCAAAGGACTCTGCCATGAGCGAGCTGATTACCTACCACGCCGAAGACGGCATCGCCACCCTGACCCTGAACAACGGCAAGGTCAATGCCATCTCCCCGGATGTGATCAAAGCCTTCAACGCCGCGCTCGATCGCGCCGTCGAGGAACGCGCGGTGGTGATCATCACCGGCCAGCCGGGCATCCTCTCCGGCGGCTACGACCTCAAGGTCATGACCGCCGGCCCCAAGGAGGCCGTAGGCCTGGTCACCGCCGGCTCCACCCTGGCCCGACGCCTGCTGTCGCACCCCTTCCCGGTGATCGTCGCCTGCCCTGGCAATGCCGTGGCCAAAGGCGCCTTCCTGCTGCTGTCGGGCGACTATCGCATCGGTGTCGAAGGCCCCTACAAGATCTGCCTGAACGAAGTGCAGATCGGCATGACCATGCACCATGCCGGTATCGAGCTGGCCCGTGACCGCCTCGGCCGTGCGGCGTTCCAGCGCTCGGTGAACAATGCCGAAGTGTTCGACCCACAGGGTGCCAGGGAAGCCGGCTTCCTCGACAAGGTGGTGCCCGCCGAGCAACTGCACGAAGCCGCCCTCGCCGCCGCCCGCGAAATGAAGAAGCTGAACATGCTGGCGCACAAGAACACCAAGCTGAAGGTGCGCAAGGCGCTGCTGGAAGCGCTGGACGAAGCGATCCTGGCAGATCAGAACCACCTGGGCTGATCACCCACGGCTTTCCTCTATCGGCTTCGTGGGAGCGGGCTTGCCCCGCGATGGCGTCACCCTGGGTGATCGCATCGCGGGGCAAGCCCGTTCCCACGTGATCTCCCACGCTACAGCAACGTTTGCCCCCACCAGTGCACACCCGTACACTGCGCCGCGACTGTCCGGTGTGAGTCGTACCATGCTTTATATGCTCCGCATGCTCCTGTTGGCGCTGCACTTCCTGCTCGTGGGTGTCGTCGGCCTGCTGATCGGCCTGCTGCGCCCGTTCAACCCCGACAACAGCCGCCTGTTCGCCCGCCTGTACAGCGTGCCGGCCGCCTGGCTGCTGCGCATCAAGGTCAAGGCCGAGGTCGGCCCGCTGTGGGACCAGCCCCCCGGTTGCGTGATCATCGCCAACCACCAGTCCAACTATGACCTGTTCATCCTCGGCCAGGTGGTGCCCCGGCGTACCGTGGCCATTGGCAAGAAGAGCCTGGGCTGGATCCCGCTGTTCGGCCAGTTGTTCTGGCTGGGCGGCAATGTGCTGATCGACCGCAAGAACGCCTACCAGGCACGCAAGGCCATGCAGACCACCACCCGGACCCTGCGCGCCGATACCTCGATCTGGATCTTCCCCGAAGGCACGCGCAACCCCGGCGAGCAATTGCTGGCATTCAAGAAAGGCGCTTTCCACATGGCGATCGAGGCCGGCGTGCCGATCGTGCCGGTATGCGTCAGCCGCTACACCAGGCGCCTGAGCCTGAACAGCTGGCGCCAGCGCACGGTAGTCATCCGCTCGCTGGCTCCCATCGCCACTGCCGGCCTGACCCAACAGGACCTGCCCGCGCTGATCGAACAATGCCGCAGCCAGATGCAGCACTGCATCGATCATATGGAAAGCGAAGTCACCGCGTCCTGACCTGCGTGCGGACTTGCCCCGTGCCGCTACACGGCCCAAGCTGTGTAGCGTGTTCAATCGAATAAGCGGACAACCATGGGTCGAGTCGTCGCGGCGGCGGTCTACAGCGCTGGTAGGAAAGTCACCAATATCAGCCTCGACGAAGGCGCCGAATGGGCGCGCAAGCCCGGGCACTTCGTGTGGATCGGCCTGGAAGAGCCCAACGCCGAGGAACTGGCCAACCTGCAGCGCCAGTTCGGCCTGCACGAGCTGGCCATCGAGGACGCCCTGGAGAAACACAGCCGGCCAAAGCTGGAAACCTTCGGCGACGCGCTGTTCATCGTCACCTATTCGCCGGTGCGGCACGAAGGCCGGCTCGAGTTCATCGAAACCCACATCTTCGCCGGCAACGGCTACATCATCACCTGCCGCAACGGCCACTCCAAGTCCTACGCCCTGGTGCGCCAGCGCTGCGAGGCGCGCCCGTTGCTGCTCGAACACGGCGAGGACTTCGTGCTCTACGCCCTGCTGGACTTCGTCACCGAGAACTACCAGCCGGTCAGCGAGGCCATCCACGGCGAGATCGAGGAGCTGGAGCAGAGCGTGCTCAGCAACTCGCTCAAGGAAGAAGACATCCAGCGCCTGCACAGCCTGCGTCGCGATATCCTGCGCCTGCGCCGCTACGTGGCGCCGATGGTGGAGGTCAGCGAAGAGCTGCAGCGCCTGAGCTTCCCGTTCATCGACAAGAACATGCGCCCGTACTTTCGCGACGTGCAGATCCACGTGACCCGACAGATGGAAGACCTGGCCGGCATCCGCGACATCGCCAGCCAGACCATCGAGATCGGCATGCTGCTGGAGTCGTCACGGCAAAGCATCACCCAGCGCAAGTTCGCGGCCTGGGCGGCGATCCTGGCGTTTCCCACGGCGATTGCCGGAATCTATGGGATGAACTTCCAGAACATGCCGGAACTGGGCTGGCACTACGGCTACTTTGCCGTGCTGGGGGTGATCGGGCTGGGGTGTTCGGGGCTGTATTTCAGTTTCAAGCGTTCAGGGTGGCTTTAAGATCGCCGGGAGTGCCTCCAACCCTGTGGGAGCCGGCTTGCCGGCGAAAAGGCCGCAAAGCGGCCTCGCTTGATCAGGCAATGCCATCCCCGGCTTTCACCGGCTGCTGGACGAAGCGCAGCATCCACTCGCCCACCAGATCCCCCTGGTGCTCGGTGGCCAGGCTGGCCACCGCCTTGGCATAGACTTCGTCGCCCAGCGAGGCCTGGCGCGCGTCGAGCAAGGCCCGGGAATAGTCGTGGACAAACTCCGGGTGGCCCTGGAAGCACAGCACCTGGTCACGGATATGGTAGGCGGCGTTGGGGCAGAAATCGCTCGAGGCGATCACCGTGGCCCCTTCGGGCAGCTCGGTGACCTGGTCCTGGTGGCTGATCAGCAGGGTCAGCTCGGACACCTGCGGGTCCATCCACGGCGCATGGGCCGCCAGGCTGTAGCGGTGGATGCCCACGCCCCAGCCTTTGTCGGCGCGTTCGGCCTTGCCGCCGAGGGTCAGCGCCAACAATTGGTGGCCGAAACACACCCCCAGCAGCTTCTCGCCCCGCTCATACAGCTTGAGCAGGTAGGCCTTGAGCGTCTGGATCCACGGATCGTCGCCGAACGAGTCGGCCTTGCTGCCGGTCACCAGGTAGGCATCGAAGGTTCGCTCGGCCGGCGGATACTCGCCGTTCATCACGTTGTACACATCAAACTCGGCGGCGATCGGCTGGCGTGAAAACAGCTGCTCGAACATCCTTCCGTAGCCCTGGTACTGCGCGATCAACTCCGGCCGCAGGACATCGGTTTCAAGGATGCAGATGCGTAACGACATAGGGGTAGTCCTGAACGACATGTGGGTGGGATTCGCTGTAGAGACTGACGCGAAAAACCAGTACAAGCAAGTAGGATATCCAGACGGACGGTAGACCCTGTAACCCTCGGTAACCCTGGGCGCGCACTCGTCTAGCCCAAGTGTGCCAGCGGAGTGGCCAGTGGCCTTTAAGCGTCGGGTAATTTGCACCACGTTGCTTAGAACAAAGGGTTCTGAGTCAGGGATGACGCGGCCCCTACTGTTGGTTGTATATCCACATAGAAGGCAAGCAGATCAGGCGCCTCACCACGCCGCTGCGATCGACCCGACGCGAGACAAGGAAGCCAAGGGTTATTCAGGAATAACAAAAAGAAGGCGGTCCGCCATGTTCAGACAATCCAAAGTACGCCAAGCCGGGCTCATACTCTTCGCCACGACCCTGCTGCTGATCCTGCCCAACCTCACCCGGTTGTTCGGTTGATCGCGGCAGTGGCCTTTTCCAAGCGCGCGTGGGTAATCTGCCGACCCCGAATGGTTGGAGATCACCCATGCGCCTGTGCCTTGCCCTGCTCTGCCTGCTTGTTCCCCTGCCAGCGCTGGCCGCGCAACTGACCCTCGAACTGGGTGACGGCAGCCGGCGCTGGCAGAGCGAGCAACTGCTCACCCATCCCCAAGCGCAGGACCTCACCATTGACCAGGACGTTGCCTACAAGCGCACCATGCATTACCGCGCCATACCGCTGGCGGCATTGCTCGAAGGTGTAAAGCCGAGCGACCACCTGCAGGCGGTAGCGCTCGACGGCTTCGCTGCAGAAATGCCCGCCGGCCCGCTGTTGCAGCCAGGTCCGGCACAAGCCTGGCTGGCCATCGAGGACGACGCCCAGCCTTGGCCGCCACTCGGCCAGGGCAAGGCGGGAGCCGGGCCATTCTATCTGGTATGGACCCAGCCCCAGGCCAGTGGCATCCGCCCGGAGCAATGGCCGTTCCAGATCGCCAGCATTCGCAGCCTGGCACCGGTCGAGGCGCGCTTCCCCGCCCTGGTGCCAGATCCAGCGCTGCCCGATGCGGATCCGGTGCGCCAGGGCTTTGCCCTGTTCCAGCAGAATTGCCTGGCCTGCCACCGCCTCAATGACGCGGGCGATGCGCACCTGGGCCCGGACCTGAACCTGCCGCACAACCCTACCGAATACTTTCAGCCGGCATTCCTGCGCCAATATATTCGCGATCCGCAGAGCCTGCGGCATTGGCCGCAGGCCAAGATGCCCGGGTTCTCCACCCAGGTGCTGAGCGAACAGGAACTCGATGCATTGCTGGCATACCTGAAACATATGGCCGGGCGCAAACCACGGTAGGACGCACGGGGCCGCGTTGCCTAGGCAATCGGCCGTTCCTGCTTGACGCCCCAACCCTCGACCTCGCCGCCATGGGGCGAGACGAGCCGTTCGAAGGCCTGTTCGAAGGCACCGATGCCGCCATGGGTGGCGTACATCACCTTGCTCAGTTCCAAGTGCCAGGCACCGTCGTCGCGCTCGCTCACCTGGGCGCTGAGCGACTCGCCACGAAACTGCACAGCCGCCCGGCGTGCGGCCGCCTCATCGGGGAACACGGCATAGAACTCGATGGGATGAATACGGGTGAAATCGAAACCGCCAGCTTTCATCTGGCGCAGGACACTGCTGCTGATGTCGTCGTATTGGCTGCTCATGAAACGTCCTCCTGCAAAGCAATGGATAGACTTTCAGTGCATAAAGCACCTGCCTGGCAACGTGCCATGCCTGGCAATTCGAGCTGATGCAAGACGCGAGTGGAATCGACGCCGACCCGCAGATTTGGCCGGCGCCTGTCTCCAGCGTAGTGCCTGTGCAGGCACTGCGCCAGAGCGTTGCGGCTCAGGGTAGCTGGCGAATGGCGGTGATGGTCACGCCGCTCTGTTCCTTGAGCCAGCGTGCCGTGGGGGAAAAGCTGCGATCCTGGAAGTCGTTGAGGTCCAGTTCATCCATCAGCGGGAACAAACGTGATCGGATCGCCCGGGCGGCATCCTCCTCGCTGGGCCGCTCCTCGGCATTGAGCAACAGGGTCTGCGGCTCGCCCTTCTGGTCGGCAAAGCGGACTTCCCACTCTTTCATTGATCAGCCCTCGCTAGCACTGCGGTGAGTGACACTTGGTAACTAGCTTGACCTTGGGGCGCGGGCAATGTTCATCCGGCCTGATGAAACCGGATGAAAAAAGCCCGCCGGTCAACGGCGGGCTTCAAAAGGCCAGTAACAGGCTTACTTGGGCGTGCCGTGAACCACACCGGCGGTGTTGTCCAGCAGGCTCTTGGTCGCGGTCTGGATATAGGCTTCGAGCTTCTTCAGCATTTCCGGCTGGTCGGGGCTGTCGATCAGCTCGGCCTTGAACTCGCGGCCCAACTGGTAGCGGTACATCCGCGGGGTCATGTCCTTGGACTCGATGAGGATGCGGTCGCCCTGCACCAGGCCGACGATCTGCTCGCTGCCCGACGGCTTGATCATCCCCACGCCCTGGTCGCCCTCAGGCAGGTTGAGCAGGTCGCGCCCCCAGCACTGGTGGCGAGCCTGGCCACCGAGACGGCCCATGATGGTCGGCACGATGTCGACCTGGGTGCCCACGGTGTGGTTGACCGCGCCGAACTTCTCCTGGATGCCTGGGGCGATCAGCAGCAACGGTACGTTGAAGCGGCCCAGGTCCAGCTCGGTGACCTGCTGGTGGTTGCCGAAGCCGTGGTCGCCGACGATGACGAACAGGGTGTCCTTGAAGTATGGCTCCTTGCGCGCCTTCTCGAAGAACTGGCCCAGCGCCCAGTCGGAGTAGCGCATGGCGGTCAGGTGCTCGTTCAGGCGGCCCTGCCCGGTGACCTTCTCCACCGGCAGTTCCTTGGGCAAGGCGTACGGGGTGTGGTTGGAGAGGGTCTGCAGCAGCGCGTAGATCGGCTTCTTGCCGTCATGCTTGGCCAGCTCTTGGTTGCCGCGATCGAACATGTCCTGGTCGGACACGCCCCAGGTCGGATCGGAGAACACCGGGTCGACGAAGTCGTTGCGGCCGATGAAGGTGGTCATGCCCTGGTTGCCGAAGAATCCGGACTGGTTGTCCCAGGCGAAGTCGCCGTTGTAGACGTAGACGTCGTCATAGTCGCGGGCACTGAGCAGCGCCGGCAGGCCGGACAGCTTGTGGCCGCCTTCCGGGGTCTGCATCAGGTATTCGAAGCCCGGCAGGTTGGGGAAGCAGGCCATGGTGGCGAACATGCCCTGGTGGGTGTGGGTGCCGTTGGAGAAGAAGCGGTCGAACAGCAGACCCTCCTTGGCCAGCTTGTCGAAGTACGGGGTGATGTTGTTCGGGCTGCCCAGGGCGCCGACCGAATGGCCGGCGAAGCTTTCCATGAGGATCACCACGACATTCTTGACCCCCAGCGTGTTTGCCTCGGGCGGCACGAAATCACGGCGGATCGCGGCCTCGTCGGCATCGACCAGGGTGTCGTTGGCGGTCAGCAGCTGCTCGCGCACGGTCTGGGTGGCCAGCGGCTGGTCGAGTACGGGCTTCCAGATATTGGCGCGGTCTTCGCCGAAGCGGCTCTTGGCGGCGTCGATCAGGGTCAGGGTGCCGTTCAGGCCCAGCTGGTTGACGAAGTTGGAGTCGGTGGTGAAGGCATCACCCCAGCGCATGGGCGGGCCCTGGCGCAGGGTGCCGCGGGCGGCGACCACGGCCACCAGCAGGACCACCATGAACACCGCCAGGCGACCGTACCAGGGCGCCAGCTTGCGGCTGCCCGACAGCTGTGCGCTGCCGTTGCCGCGGGTCAGCCGATCGATACCCTTGAACAGCAGGCTCAGCAGCCAGGTACCGACCAGCCAGGCCAACAGGTAGCGGACCACCGGGAAGCCGTACCAGAGCATGCTCATGACGGTCTTGGGGTCTTCCTTGATGTACTGGAACACCAGGCCGTTCAGACGCTGGTGGAACTCGCGGTAGAAGTCCATCTCCATCAGGCCGAGGAACATCACCACGCTCGAAGCGATGGTCAACCAGAAGCGGAACAGGCCACGGCGGGCCATCAACCAAGGGCTTAGCAGCGCCAACAGCAACGGAATGCTGATGTACACCACCACGCGCAGGTCGAAGCGCAGGCCGTTGAAGAAGCCCTCGGCGACGGTCGAGTACGGCGTGTCGCCGATCATGTCGCTGTTGTAGACCAGCAGCGCCAGGCGCACCAGGCTGAGCATCAGCATGATCACCAGGCCACTGAGCAACGTGTAGGCCAGGTGGGATTTCAGGGTCG
>Ga0268257_1003098_pt1 | contig 10891 bp, 8 predicted proteins | sample AgamicAtPrz_FD_200249 | JGI IMG/M metagenome (GOLD analysis project Ga0268257, IMG submission 200249) | Agave microbial communities from Guanajuato, Mexico - At.P.rz (v2) (version 3) | ecosystem: Host-associated > Plants > Phyllosphere > Phylloplane/Leaf | place: Guanajuato, Mexico | collected...
GATAAAACGCCTTGCCGCTGCCGGCCACATTGGCGCCCAGCCAGCCCGCCGCACTGGCGCGTGCAATCGCCTCGTTCAGCACCGCAATCGAGTGCGGATATTCACTGCGCACATAGATATAGCCCTGCGTCGCACCGACGGCCAGACCAGCGATCGCCATACCCTCGATCAGGCAGAACGGGTCGCCCTCCATCAGCAGACGGTCGGCGAACGTGCCCGAATCGCCTTCGTCGGCATTGCAGGCAATGTACTTCTGCGGCCCTGTTCCCGCACTTTCTGCAGCCGCAACGGTCTTCCATTTGATCCCCGCGGGAAATGCCGCCCCGCCGCGACCACGCAGGCCGGAGTCCAGCACCTGCTGGACGATGGCTTCGGGCGCCATGGCTGCAGCGGCCCTGAGGCCTTGCCAGCCGCCATGGGCATCGTAATCCCGCAGGCTCAGCGGATCGACGATGCCCACGCGCGCAAAAGTCAGACGCTCCTGCCGTGCCAGATAAGGCATCTGTTCGGTCAGCCCATGGCATAGCGCATGGGACCGCCCCTGCAGCATGCCGGCGTCCAGCAGACCCGGCACGTCAGCCGCCTGAACCGGGCCGTAGGCCACGCGGCCCTGTGCAGTCTCGACCTCGACCAGGGTCTCCAGCCACAGCAAGCCGCGCGAGCCGTTGCGTACCAGCTCCACCGCCAGGCCTCGCGCCTCGCACTCGCGCTGCAGTGCCTGGGCCACCGCATCCGCGCCCACGGCCAGGGCTGCGGCATCGCGCGGCACATAGATGCGCGTGGCAGCAACAGCTTCATTTTCTATAGCTGCTTGCGCTTCATCTGCCTTGGCTTCAAGTCGTTTTTGCTGTATTTCCTCCAGCAGGGCATCGAGCCGGTCCTCAGTCATTCGCGCATGGACTTCGCTCTCATCGACCATCACGGCCGGCGACTGGGCGCACAGCCCCAGGCAGTAGACCGGCTCCAGCGTCACGCTGCCATCGGCGCTCGTGCCATGGACCTGGCAGCCCAGTGTCTCTTGCGCATGGGCGAACAGTGCATCGCCACCACGCGACTTGCAGGCTTCGGCCCGGCAGATCTGGATCAACGTCCTGCCATGCGGCTGCTCGCGCAAATGCGGGTAATAGCTGACGACACCATGGACCTCGGCACGCGAAAGATTCAGGGCCTCGGCAATGGCGGGCACGGCGGCGCGCGGGATGAAGCCCAGGCTGTCCTGCAGGGAATGAAGCAGCGGCAGCAGGCCACCGGGTTCCTGGCCAAAGCGGGCCAGACAGTGCGTCAGGGCGTCCTGGTGTTCGGGGCTGAGCAGTTGCGCAGACTCCTGCGGCTGCTCAATAGGGTGATGGGGCATGGGGCGACCTTGTTATGAGGGCGCACCAGCGCCCTTTGTCTCATGCCGTATTTCAGCCCCGGCCGTATCTCAGGTCAAATTCTTTGAATTGATGACGCGATTCAAATTGCAAATCAGCGCACGGCCCCGGCAAAGCTCGCACATTGCTGGCGCCAGGCCTGGGACTGCATAAGCGCCAGCGCGGCCTGCTGCGCGCGGGTCGCCTGCTCCTGCGAAGGGGTCAGGAAAGCAATGGCCGTCTGCACCTTGGGCGCAATCAGAGGACGCACCGAGATCCGGGCCGACTCGGGCAGCGTCGCCACCAGCGCACCGGGCAGCACGCTGTGCAGACCGCCTTCGGTCACGGCCAGCATCAGGCTCAGCACGGAATTGGTCTCCATGGCTGCACTGACCTCGCAGCCGGCTGCCACAAAGCTCTGGTCCACAATCAGCCGGTTATGCATGTCCGGCGTCAAAAGACATAGCGGCAGCCTGGCCGCCTGAGCCCATTTCACAGGTTTCCGGCTCTGCTCCTCAGCCGCAGGACTGAGCAGGAAATAATGCTCCTGATACTGCGGCCACATGGTGATGCGGGCGCTGCGTGCCGTGCGGCGGCCCGACTCCAGCCTTTCGCTGTAGCCCAGGGCCAGATCTAGCGAGAGATCTTCGAGTCCGGTTTCTATCTCAAGCGAGCTCATGGAGAGCACCATGGGCGTGATGCCCGGGTGCTGGACCCGCAGCAGCGCGGCAAAGCGCGTCAGCATGGGGATGGCCGTAGGCACGGCAGCCATGCGCAGCAGACCCTTGAGCTGGCCGGCTGCGGCGCTCAGATCCTGTCTCAGCGCCTCCTCGGCCCTGAGCATGGACAGTGCCGTGGCCAGCACCTGCTCGCCCTCGGGAGTCAGCCCGCCAAACACGCGGCCGCGCCTGACGATGACGGCACCGAACTCGTCCTCCAGCGCCTTGAGCGCATTGGACAGTGCAGGCTGCGTGATATGACAGGCCTGCGCCGCCCTTGCGAAATGGCGGTGCTCGTTGAGCGCCACCAGATAACGCATGGAGGTCAGAAGGTTCATCAGGTATTGCTGCTCACCGTGATCGTGGGGAACTTGCTGGAGAAGTCCTTGGCCTTGAGAGCCACCTTCACGGCCAGATCGCGCGCCACCTTTTTGTAGACCTGTGCGGCTTCGCTCTCGGGCTCGGCCACCACCGTGGGCTTGCCACTGTCGGCCTGCAGACGGATCTGCAGCGACAGGGGAAGCGCCCCCAGATAGTCGATGTTCTGCTCGCCTGCCATCTTCTTGCCGCCGTCTGCGCCAAAGATATGTTCGACATGGCCGCAGTTGGTGCAGACATGGGCAGCCATGTTTTCGACCAGGCCGAGAATCGGCACACCGACCTTCTCGAACATCTGAATGCCCTTCTTGGCATCGATCAGGGCAATGTCCTGGGGCGTGGTCACCACCACGGCACCCGTCATGGGCACGCGCTGGGACAGCGTCAGCTGGATGTCGCCGGTTCCGGGCGGCATATCGACCAGCAGATAGTCCAGATCCTTCCAGTTGGTCTGGCGCAGCATCTGCTCCAGCGCCTGGGTGGCCATGGGACCGCGCCAGATCATGGCCTGGTCGTTGTTGACCAGCAGACCGATGGACATGACCTGCACGCCATGGTTCTCCAGCGGCTCCATGGTCTTGCCGTCATGGCTTTCGGGCTTGCCCGAAACACCCATCATCATGGGCTGGCTGGGGCCGTAGATGTCGGCATCCAGAATGCCCACGCGGGCACCTTCGGCGGCCAGCGCCAGCGCCAGATTGGCCGTGGTCGTGCTCTTGCCCACGCCGCCCTTGCCGGACGAGATGGCGATGATGTTCTTCACGCCGGGCAGCAACTGCACGCCACGCTGCACGGCATGCGAGGCCACCTTGGTGGTGATGTTGACCGAGACATTGCCCACGCCAGCCACAGTCCTGGCCGCAGCGATGAACTGGCTGCGCAGGGCAGGCTGCAGGCTCTGGGCCGGATAGCCCATCTCCACATCGAACGAGACGTCGTCACCGGCAATCTGCAGATTGCGCAGGGCGCGCGTGCTCACAAAGTCCTTGCCAGTGTGCGGATCAAGCACGGTGGCCAGCGCGCTCAGAAGCGCTTGTTCTGTAACAGCCATTGGATTTAGTTTTCCAGAGGTTTCTTCAATGAGGGATAGTCTAGCGAAGCTGTCCAACCCCTGTGCACAGGAGACAATGCAGCCCTTTGCCTAAGATTTGAGAGACAGCCCGTGAAATTGAAGATGGCCGAAAATTCCCTGTTTGCAGTCCTGATGCGCTCACGTTGGTGGATCAGCTTTGCGATCTGCGCTGCGGTGGTGCTGGTGTCGCTGGCGGTGTTCCCCAAGGACATTTCGCCTTTTGCCGCTCTGGGAGCCTTCCCGTTCTTCGTCGTCGGCTGCATTGCCTGCTACAAGCAGCTGCGGGCCCCCAGCCCGGCCAGGCTGGAGCAGATTCAGCAGGTGATCGCCGAGCAGTCCTGGGCCGACTTCAGTGCACAGTTGCAGACTGCCTGGCAAGCCGAAGGCTATGAGGTTCAGCGCCTGAACCAGGCCGGCGCCGACCTGCTGCTGACACGCAACGGCCAGACCAGCGTGGTCGGCGCGCGCCGCTGGAAAGCCGCCGCCCATGGCGTGGAGCCGCTGCGCGAGCTGCAGGCCGCACAACACAAGCTGAAAGCCGATCTCTGCGTTTACGTGGCTCTGCAGCCTCTGGGCGAAAATGCCGCCAGCTGGGCCGCGCAGAATCAATTGGTGGTGCTGGATGCCAAGTCCATCGCCACGCTGATTGCCAAGAACCAGAAAAAGAGCTGACGGCCGCAGCAGACTGTCACCAGGGCCACCGGCCCGTTCGATGGCCCGGCCCACCTACCGCCCGCGGCTCAATCCGGGCACACTGCAGCCATGGCGGCAGTGCAGTTCTCTCCCACCCTCCCACCCAGTCTTGCCGAAGCAGAGCGGCAGAGCTCCATAGGCCCTAGCTCCAGCATCGGGCAGACCGGCCTGTTGCTCAGCGGCGGCGGCGCCCGGGCTGCCTACCAGGTCGGCGTGCTGGCCGCCATCGCCGAGCTGCGCCGCGCTCGCGGTCTGCAGCATGGCCCCAATCCCTTTCCAGTGCTTGCAGGCACATCGGCAGGCGCCATCAATGTCGCAGCCCTGGCTTGCCATGCCGATGCCTTTGACAGTGCAGTGCGGCGCATGTTGCATGTCTGGGGCCATATGCATACCGAGCAAATCTACAAGGCCGACTCTCTCAGCGTGCTGCGCAGCGGCGCACGCTGGCTGACGCTGTTGTCGCTGGGCTGGGCGCTGGCCCGCTGGAGCCGCATGCGCCCGCGCTCGCTGCTGGACAATGCTCCGCTCAAAACCCTGATGAACAGCGGCCTTATGCCTTTCGAGCGCATCCCACAGCTCATCGACAGCGGTCATCTGCACGCCCTGGCCATTACCGCATCCAGCTACAGCAGCGGTCAACACATCACTTTCTTTCAGACTCGCGAGGCCTTGAGCCCCTGGGTGCGCGACCAGCGCAAGGCCGTGCAGACCCTGCTGACCGCCGATCACCTGTTGGCCTCGTCGGCCCTACCCTTCATATTTCCAGCCATGCCGCTGCCCATGGACGGACATCTCGAGCATTTCGGCGACGGCTCCATGCGCCAGACTGCGCCCCTGGCACCAGCGATTCATCTGGGTGCCAGCAAACTGCTGGTCGTCGGCGCGGGCAGACGCCACGAGCCTGTGAGCAGCCAGCCGCAGGTCGATGCCAGCTATCCCACACTTGCCCAGGTGGCCGGGCACGCGCTGTCCAGCATTTTTCTGGACACGCTGGCTGTGGACATAGAGCGTGCCGAACGCATCAATCACACACTGAGCCTGATTTCTCCGGCCGAGCGCATTCACAGCCGGCTGCGCCCTATCGAGGTACTGGCCATCACCCCCAGCGAACGCATCGACGATATTGCCACGCGCCACATCGACAAGCTGCCGCTGCCGGTGCGCACCCTGCTGGCCACGCTGGGCGTGCGCTCAGGCACGGGCAACCCCATGCGTGACGGTGCGCTGGCCAGCTACCTGCTGTTTGAGCAAGGCTATACCCGTGAACTGATAGCACTGGGCCGCAAAGACGCACTGGCCCGAAGTGAGGAGCTGTGCGCCTTCCTGGGTTGGCCTCAAGAATGTAACAAATGTTAATGATGCGAAAGGAGCCAGGCAAATGATGCGTGAGACACTTTGCATGACCTTCATCATCTTTCCGGCAATCGCCTAGTGACTCCATCCCCACAGCCCATCCGCGCTTCCAAATCGCTCAAGCTCTCGCTGATCCTGCCTTTTGTTGCACTGATTGCGCTGCTGACATCGGCCCTGGGCATGCTCTGGTACTGGACGGGCAGCAACACGGTGTCCGCCTTGTCCGAACAGGTGATGGAAGAGAAAGCCGAGCGTATCGCGCTGATCGTGGATCGTCACCTGCACCCGTCCAGCGCCGTGCTGGAGGCTGCGTTTCCCAGCGGCCAGCCCGTAGCTGCCGACATCCGCGAACATCTTCCCGACCTGATCTCCCGGCTGTGGGTGGCGACCTCGCTGCATACCCGGCCCAATGACTATGTTTACTACGCCAATATCGCGGGCCAGGGCATTGCTCTCAAGCGAGTGGCTCCAGAACTGGGCCAGTTGCGCCTCAAGATTCAGCCCGGCGAGCACCGCAGCTACTTCAAGGTCGCCGGCATGCATGCCGAGCCGATCTACGAATCCACCGAAACCAATCTGTTCGAGCCGCGCCAGCGCCCCTGGTTCAAGCTTGCGGCGGAGTCGGCCGATGTGATCTGGACTCCTGCCTATATCGACTTCAGCGCCAAGGACCTGGTGCTCACTCGCGCACGCCGCATTCTCTCCAGCAAGGGCAGCTTAGAGGGTGTGATTGCCACTGATATTTCTCTGCGCGCACTCAACGAATTCGTCAACCAGCTGCATCTGAGCGAACATGGCCGCGCCTTCATCATCGAGGCCGACGGCTCCCTGATCGCAGCCACCGGCATGCCCAACATCCACCGGCGCGAAGACGGCAAGCTGGAGCGCATGAGCGCCGCCAACAGCCAGGACCCGCTGATTCAGGCGGTGTACGACAAAATCCAGGGCGCCTTCCAAGCCTCGCTGTCCAGCGACGGCCCCGACACGGCCCTGCTCGAAGATGACAGGCACAACCATATTCGCATTGCCTACCGGCGCCTGAGCAATGGAGCCGGTCAGGACTGGATGGCCGTGGTGGCCGTGCCGCACAAGGACATGCTGACCGGCGTCTACCGCCATATGGCCCTGGTGGGCAGCCTGGGCCTGCTGGCCCTGGTCGTGGCCGTCGTCATCGGCACCCGCATCTTCGGCGCCGTGGCCAACGATATGCGCTCGCTGACCCGCGCCGTGCGCCGCGTGGGCCTAGGCGAAATCGACACGCCGATCGAAGTACAGCGCCGCGATGAAATTGGCGAGCTGGCCCACAATTTCCACCGCATGCGCCACAGCCTGTTTACCGATGCACTGACCGGGGCCAGCAACCGCAGCGCACTGCAGCATATTCTGACCACACTCACCCGCCCCCTGCCCGGCCAGAGCATGGCCACCCCGTTTGCCCTGCTGTTTGTGGACCTGGACCGCTTCAAGCCGCTCAATGACCGCTGGGGCCATGACAACGGCGATCTGGCACTGGCCGAGATCAGCCTGCGCCTGCGCAATCTGCTGCGCCCCGATGACGTCGTGGCGCGTCTGGGCGGTGACGAGTTCATCCTCATCCTGCGCGGCGTCAGCGACGAGGAGCAGGTACAGGCCGTGCGCCTGAAGATAGAGCATGCGCTGCAGCAGCCGCTGGGCACGCTGCAAGGCATTCCCGAGGGCGAAGCCGTGACCGTGGGCGCATCCGTGGGACAGGCCCTGTATCCCAGGGATGCCCAGGATGCACAAAGCCTGCTCAAGGTGGCCGACCAGGACATGTATCGCAACAAAAGGCCTTCGGTGGGCTGAGCGCAGCCTCGGCTATCGCTTCCAATTTTGAAGCTGCTTACGCTTTATATTCATAGAATTACTATTAATTTCAGCTTGAAAACAATATGTTCACTATGTAATTAGCTATAAAAAGCAAAGCGAATGCCGCTCCCGAACGAACTCGGCGGGCACCGCCGCAAAACCCGCGCCCGCAGCCTGATGCCAAGCCCTTCTAGAATGACGGGTTCTCTGTGAAAGCTGTTTCCTCATGACCGCACGCAAACTATTCGTCACCACCGCCCTGCCGTACGCCAACGGCAACTTCCACATCGGCCACATCATGGAATACATCCAGGCCGACACCTGGGTGCGTGCGCAGCGAATGCAGGGCAATGCGGTCAACTTCGTGGGTGCCGACGACGCCCACGGCGCGCCCATCATGATTGCCGCCGAAAAGGCCGGCAAGACGCCCCAGCAGTTCGTGGCCGACATCGCCGCCGGCCGCAAGCAGTATCTCGACGGCTTCCATATCGCCTTCGACAACTGGAGCAACACCGACAGCGCCGAAAACCACGAGCTGTCCAAGCAGATCTATCTGGACCTGAAGAAGGCCGGCTTCATCGAAACCCGCACCATCGAGCAGTTCTTCGATCCCGAGAAGAACATGTTCCTGCCCGACCGCTTCATCAAGGGCGAATGCCCGCGCTGCCACGCCAAGGACCAGTACGGCGACAACTGCGAAGTCTGCAGCTCGGTTTACGCGCCCACCGACCTCATCAACCCGTTCTCGGCCCTGTCGGGTGCCACGCCGGTGATGAAGTCGTCCGAACATTTCTTCTTCAAGCTCTCCGATCCGCGCGCCGTAGAGTTCCTGACCGAGTGGACGCAGAACGGCAAGCATGTGCAGCCCGAAGTGGCGGCCAAGATCAAGGAATGGTTCGGCGTGCGCACCAACCCCGACGGCTCGACCAGCGAAGGCCTGGACGACTGGGACATCAGCCGCGACGCGCCTTACTTCGGCATCGAGATCCCCGACGCGCCGGGCAAGTACTTCTATGTCTGGCTCGATGCGCCCGTGGGCTATCTGGCATCGCTCAAGGAACTGCTCAACCGACGCGGCGAAGACTACGACGCCTATATGGCCGACCCCGACCTGGAGCAGTACCACTTCATCGGCAAGGACATCATCACCTTCCACACCCTGTTCTGGCCTGCGATGCTCAAGTTCAGCGGCCGCAAGACGCCGACCAGGATCTGCGTGCACGGCTTCATGACCGTGAACAACGGCGAGAAGATGAGCAAGAGCCGCGGCACCGGCCTCGACCCGCTCAAGTACCTGTCGCTCAAGATGAACCCCGAGTGGCTGCGCTACTACCTGGGCGCCAAGCTCAACGGCAAGAACGAAGACATCGACTTCAATCCCGAAGACTTCATGCTGCGCGTCAACTCCGACCTGATCGGCAAGTACGTGAACATCGCTTCGCGCGCCGCAGGCTTCATCAGCAAGCGCTTTGACGGCAGGCTGGGTCAGGTAAGCGAAGACGGCCAGGCCCTGCTGGCCGCGCTTCGCGAGCAGCAAACCGCCATCGTCGCCGCCTACGAGGCCCGCGACAGCGCCCGCGCCGCGCGCGAGATCATGCTGCTGTGCGACAAGGTCAACAGCTATGTGGACGCCAACAAACCCTGGGAACTGGCCAAGAAGGAAGGCATGGATGCGCGCCTGCACGATGTGTGCACGACCTGCATCGAAGCCTTCCGCATCCTGACCATCTACCTGAGCCCCATCCTGCCCGGCGTGGCCGCCGAAGTGGCCCGATTCCTCATCGTGCCGCCCGAGAGCTTTGCCGACGTGGTCAAGCCCCTGGGCGCAGGCCACCAGATCGGCATCTACCAGCATCTGATGCAGCGCGTCGATCCCAAGCAGCTCGAAGCCCTGTTCGAAGCGCCCGCCGGCCAGGCCGCCCCCGCCACCGAACCCGCCAAGGCCGAGAAGAAGGCTGCCAAGAAGGCCGAGCCCGTGATCGACCCCAATGCTCCCGGCGGCGAGCCGCTGGCCGAGACCATCAGCATCGACGACTTTGCCAAGGTCGATCTGCGCATCGCCAGGATTCTGGAATGCAAGACGGTCGAAGGCTCGACCAAGCTGCTGCAGCTGACGCTGGACGTGGGCGAGAAGGACGAAAACGGCCAGCCCAGGACCCGCAACGTGTTCAGCGGCATCAGCAGCATGTACCAGCCTGAGCAGCTGCAGGGCAAGCTGACGGTGATGGTGGCCAATCTGGCACCGCGCAAGATGAAGTTCGGACTGTCCGAAGGCATGGTGCTGGCCGCCAGCCACGCTGACGAGAAGGCCCATCCCGGCATCTATGTGCTGGAGCCCTTCCCCGGCGCCATGCCCGGCATGCGGATTCATTGATCTCATGATCCCCCCTGAGTCGCCTTCGGCGCCTTCCTCCCGAGGGGACGACACCTTCGCCGCGAGGCGGCAGGGCCGCCTTAGGCGCTTGCCCGGTGTCTCCTCCCGGGGGCGTGCCTCATCAGGCTCCTGCGGCTTCTGGCTGGCTGGAGCTTTTTTATGCCTGGCGCTTTCGGGCTGCACCGTGATCGCCGTCACCGGCACTGCCATCAGCGTGACAGCCGGGGCCGTGGGCCTGGCCGCCGATGCTGCCATCGGCACAGCCAAGATCGTGGGCAAGGGGGTTGGCAAGGCCGCCGATGCCTTGATGGATGAGGATCAGCCCGATGCCAGCGGCGTGAATATTCGCTACCGCGATCCGTCGGCAAGCGCTCCCGCAGCGGCAGAAATGCCGGCAGCGACCGCCAACACCATGCCTGCCGCGCCCTCTGACGGACTGCCGCCGCAAAACTGACGAATCACCCGCATCCGTTCACAGGAAACCGCATCGCGCTACACATCAGATAGCGCAATGCGGTTTTTTCATGCCCTGGCGCGCACCCACAAGCACAAGCGCAGCGCATAACTAAATAACCAATAACTTCCTGTTACACCACCGGGATATTGAGCTTGTCAGAGCCGGTCCGCTTCCTAGAATCCGACTCCATCAGCTCTGCCTGCTCCGCCCCTGCCCAGAAGAATGCTCGACATTCACCACACATAACAAAGGCCGCGCACATTCAGGCATCGAGGTCATAAATCCCCCACGCGGCCTTGCGTGGGGACAACGGGAGGCCCCATGCGATCGAAACCCTTGCTCACTTCAGCGCGCTCTGCGCTATGGCTGGCTCTTGCCCTGGCAGCGCCGCTGCCCAGCCTGGCCAGCTCTGCTGCCACCTCCTTGCGTGTGCAGGATGTGGCCGTGCTGGCTGCCAGCTGCGCCAACTGCCACGGCCCGGACGGCCGCTCCACGGGCGTCATTCCCCAGCTGCGCGGCCTGCCCGAGGCCCATCTGCTGCAGCGCCTGCAGGCCTTCAAGGCCGGCACCGCCAAGGACGCCACCGTCATGACCCGTCTGGCCAAGGGCTACGACGATGAGCAACTCAAAGCGCTGGCCCAGTGGTTCAGCAAGAAGGGCCAGTAA
>Ga0268257_1003100_pt1 | contig 10880 bp, 9 predicted proteins | sample AgamicAtPrz_FD_200249 | JGI IMG/M metagenome (GOLD analysis project Ga0268257, IMG submission 200249) | Agave microbial communities from Guanajuato, Mexico - At.P.rz (v2) (version 3) | ecosystem: Host-associated > Plants > Phyllosphere > Phylloplane/Leaf | place: Guanajuato, Mexico | collected...
CGTCCGAGGTCTTGAACCAGTCGAGCACGAAATTGCTGCCGATGAATCCGGCACCGCCGGTGACGAGGATCGTCATGGAACTTCCCTGAAAAGTCGTTGACCGCCGCACCCCGCGCGCCCCATGGGCGCGGCGCGGCGCTGAAACAGCGACGGCGCCGAAGCGCCGTCCGCCGTCACAGCCGCCAGACCCGCAGGCCGGCGGCGCGCAGATTGTCGCCGTTAAATGCCGCCTTCACGTCGATGAAGGCGCCGCCCGGCACCAGCTTGGCGGCCAGCTCGGCGGCGGACAGCGCCTTGTACTCGCGGTGGGCCACCGCCGCGACGATCGCATCGGCGCGCGGCAGGGCTTCGAAAGACTGCAGCTTCACGCCGTACTCGTGCATCGCCTCGTCGGCCTCGGCCGCCGGGTCGGTGACGCAGACCTCGACGCCATAGCTCTGCAGCTCGTGGATGATGTCGATCACCTTGGAGTTGCGCAGGTCGCCGCAGTCCTCCTTGAAGGTCAGGCCCAGCACGTTGACCTTGGCGCCCTTGACGGGGCTGCCCGCGGCGATCATCTGCTTGATGGTCTGCTCGGCGATGAACTTGCCCATGCCGTCGTTGATGCGCCGGCCCGCCAGGATGACCTGCGGGTGGTAGCCGAGCATGTCGGCCTTGTGCGTGAGGTAGTAGGGGTCCACGCCGATGCAGTGGCCGCCGACCAGGCCCGGCTTGAACTTCAGGAAGTTCCACTTGGTGCCCGCCGCCTCCAGCACCTCGGAGGTGTCCAGGCCCAGGCGCTCGAAGATGATCGCCAGTTCGTTCATCAGCGCGATGTTCAGGTCGCGCTGCGTGTTCTCGATCACCTTGGCCGCCTCGGCCGTCTTGATGCTGGACGCGCGGTGCACGCCGGGCACGATGATCTTCTCGTAGGTCCTGGCGACGATGTCCAGCGTCTGCGGCGTGTCGCCGGAGACGATCTTGAGGATCTTCGTCAGCGTGTGGTCCTTGTCGCCCGGGTTGATGCGCTCCGGGCTGTAGCCGACGAAGAAGTCCTGCTTCCATGTCAGGCCCGACTCGCGCTCCAGCACCGGGATGCAGACTTCCTCGGTGGCGCCGGGATAGACGGTCGATTCGTAGACCACCACGGCGCCGCGCTTCATGTGCCGGCCGACGCTGGTCGACGCGCCGATCAGCGGCCGGAAGTCGGGGATGTGGGCCTGGTCGACCGGCGTGGGCACGGCCACGATGATGACGTCGGCCTCGGCCAGGCAGGCCGGATCGCTGTGATATTCCGCGTGGACGGCGGCGCGGACTTCGTCGTCGCTCAGCTCGCGCGAGGGGTCGGTGCCGGCGCGGCACTTCGCGACCTTGTCCACGGCGATGTCGAAACCGATCGTGCGGCCGTGCTTGCCGAATTCGACTACCAGCGGCAGTCCCACATATCCCAATCCGACGACGGCGATCACGGACACGGCCTTCTCCTGTTCTTTCCGAGGACGGCTTTGTATCCGACTTTCGTGCCGCCGCCGAGCCCGCTCCCCCAGGTGGGGGCCTCGGGCGCGGCGGGCTCCTCAGTTGCGGCCGTAGGTGTCCTGGTAGCGCACGATGTCGTCCTCGCCCAGGTAGGAGCCGGACTGGACCTCGATGATCTCCAGCGGCACCTTGCCGGGGTTGGACAGGCGGTGCACCTGGCCCAGCGGGATGTAGGTCGACTGGTTCTCGGTCAGCAGCAGCGTCTTGTCGCCGTTGACGATCTCGGCCGTGCCTTGCACGACGATCCAGTGCTCGGCGCGATGATGGTGCATCTGCAGGCTCAGCGAGGCGCCCGGCTTGACCATGATGCGCTTGACCTGGAAGCGCTCGCCCATGTCGATGCTGTCGTACCAGCCCCAGGGGCGGTGCACCTTGCGGTGCAGGTTCTGCTCGTCGCGCTGGGCGGCGCTGAGCTGGTTGACGATCTTCTTGACGTCCTGGCTCCTGCTGCGGTCGGCGACCAGCACCGCGTCCGGCGTCTCGACGACGACGATGTTCTCCAGCCCCACCGCCGACACCAGCCGGCTGGTGGCGTGGACCAGCGTGTTGCGGCTGTCCGCGATGATCGCGTCGCCGCGGCTGGCGTTGCCCGAGGCGTCCTTCTCGGCCACCTGCCAGACCGCCTCCCAGGCGCCCAGGTCGTTCCACCCGGCGTCCAGCGGGACCATGCGCAGCGCGATCGGGCTGCCGGGGCAACGCTCCATGACGGCGTAGTCGATCGATTCCGACGGCACCGCCGCGAACGCATCCTTGGCCGGACGCACGAAGGCGCCGTCCACCGCCTTGCCGCCGAAGGCGGCGCGGGTGGCCTGCTCGATGTCGGGCCGGAACTGCTGCAGCGCCTTCAGCCAGACGCTGGCGCGCAGCACGAACATGCCGCTGTTCCAGTAGTAGCCGCCCTGGTCGAGGTATTTCCGGGCGGTCGCGGCGTCGGGCTTCTCGACGAAGGCCTCGACGCGCAGGCCGGTGCCTTCGGCGCCGGCGCGGATGTAGCCATAGCCGGTTTCCGGCCGGTCGGGCGTGATGCCCAGGATCACGATCGCGCCGCCCTGGGCCTGGCGCACCGCGTCCTGCAGCGCGGCGGTGAAGGCGGGGCCGTCGACCACGGTCTGGTCCGCCGGCGTCACGACCAGCACCGGATCGGCGCCGGATTCGATCGCCTGCAGCGCCGCCAGCGTGATCGCCGGCGCGGTGTTGCGGCCGACCGGCTCGAGCACCACCGCGCTCGGGGCCAGTTGCTGCTCGCGCAGCTGGTCCAGGACCATGAAGCGGTGTTCCTCGTTGCCCACGACGATGGGCGGATTCACCGCGATGTCCTCGGCGCCCAGCGCGGCCAGGCGCTCGGCGGCCTGCTGGAACAGGCTGGTGTTGCCGTTCAGGACGAGGAACTGCTTCGGATAGCCGGCGCGCGACAGCGGCCACAGCCGGGTGCCGCTGCCGCCCGCCATGATCACCGGCTGCGTGTCGATCTTGCTCAAGGTACTGCTCCCTCTGGGTCGTGGATCCCCGTTGGCGCGTGGCGGCCGGGGCGGTGGAATTGGAAAAGCGGGCCGGAAGTGTCGCAGAGCCGACGCTCAGCCTTCGAAGCCGTTCGGATTGGACGATTGCCAGCGCCAGCTGTCCTCGCACATGCGCTGCAGGTCGAAGCGGGCGGTCCAGCCCAGCTTCTCGCGGGCCAGCGCCGGATCGGCGTAGCAGGCGGCGACGTCGCCCGGGCGGCGGGCGACGATCTCGTAGGGGATCTCGCGGCCGCTGGCCTGGGCGAAGGCGTTCACCAGTTCCAGCACGCTGTAGCCGCGGCCGGTGCCCAGGTTGACCCAGATCGACTCCTTGCCGCGCAGCAGGAAGTTCAGCGCGGCGACATGGCCCTCGGCCAGGTCGACGACGTGGATGTAGTCGCGCACGCCGGTGCCGTCGGGAGTGTCGTAGTCGTTGCCGAAGACCGACAGCTTCGCGCGCCGGCCCACCGCCACCTGCGTGACGTAGGGCATCAGGTTGTTGGGGATGCCGCGCGGGTCCTCGCCGATGCGGCCGCTCTCATGCGCGCCCACCGGGTTGAAGTAGCGCAGGCAGGCGGTCTGCCAGTCCGGGTCGGCGGCGCCCAGGTCGCGCAGGATGCCTTCGCCGATCAGCTTGGTGGCGCCGTAGGGGTTGACCGCCATCAGCTCGGCGTCCTCGCGCAGCGGCAGCGACTTGGGCTGGCCGTACACGGTCGCGCTGGACGAGAACACGATCCGCTTGCAGCCGTGGCGGCGCATGGTCTCGCACACGGTCAGCAGGCCGTCGAGGTTGTTGCGGTAGTAGCTCAGCGGCTTGGCCGTCGATTCGCCGACCGCCTTGAACGCGGCGAAATGCACCACCGCGGCCGGCTTGTACTCGTTGAACACCGCGTCCAGCGCGGCGCCGTCGCAGACGTCGAGCTTCTCGAACAGCGGCGTCTGGCCGCTGAGCTCGGCCAGGCGCTCCAGCACCTTGGGCGAACTGTTGCTGAAGTTGTCCACCCCGACAACGCGGTAGCCGGCCGCCTGCAGCGCGAGCCAGGTGTGGGAGGCGATGTAGCCGGTCGCGCCGGTCAGGAGGATGGTGTCGTTGGCCATGGGGTCCGGGATCCAGGAGTCGGAAGAGGCGGCGGAAATCGGAAGCAGCGTCGCGGCCGGAGGGCTCAGCGCAGCATGCCCTGCACGTAGCAGCCGGCGGTGTACGCCGTGTTGGAGTAGATCACGTTGGAGGTCTCGCGATCCAGGTGGGTGTACTGGCAGCCCACCGTCACGTTGCGCAGGGCCTCCCAGGCCAGGCCCAGGCTGTATTGCGTCGAGTCGTCCTTGGCGCCGGCGCCGCGCAGCGCGATGTTCTGGTCGCGGCTCAGGCGCGTGACGCCCAGGCTGGCGGTGGCCATCAGCTTGCCGGTCAGGCGGTAGTTCAGCTGCGTCTGCAGCGCCGTCTGGACGCGGTTGAAGTCGGCCAGGCCGTTGTTGATGCCCAGGTAGTAGGTCTCGACGCCGGTGTCGCGCGAGACCTTGGTGTTCAGCGACCAGCGGCCGCCCGGCGCCCAGTTCCAGGTCAGCGCGCCCGTCACGCCGGTGAAGGACTGCGAGCTGCTGCGGCTCAGCCGCGCGTTCAGGCTGCTGGAGCCGGTGGCGCGCCACAGCGCGGTCAGGTCGATGTCCTTGCGGCTCCAGCCGAAGTCGTTCACCGGCACGCGGCCCTTGGTGTAGCGGCCGGCTACGCCGAAGCGCCAGGCGCTGCTCGCGTTGTAGAGCAGGCCCAGCGACGAGGTGTTCTGGCGGTACTCCTGCGTGGCCCATTCGGGGAGCGAGTAGTCGCGCTCGCGGTGCTGGAAAGTGGCCTCGAGGCTGAACGGGGAGAGGTTGGGCAGGCCCAGCCGCACGCTGCCGCCCAGGCTCTTGTCGGTCTGCAGGTTGCGGTCGGTGGTCGGGGCGATGCTGCTGTTGGCGTTGAAGTCGGCCAGCGTGCGGGCGCTGGTGTAGTCAAGCGTGCCCGAGAGATTGCCCACCGTCTCCCAGTCCAGGCCGGCGTCCAGGTTGTAGCCGCGGTTGTCCAGCCGGCTGTTGTCCTGGTAGCGCGTGTCGTTGAAGCGGCCGTCGGCGTGCAGCCGCTGGCGGCCCAGCCGCGTGTCGACGCCCGCCAGCAGGCTCAGCGAGGTCAGCCGGTCGCTCATCGCGTCCGTGTTGGTGCGGTACACGTTGTTGGTGTAGTAGTGACCGAGCGAGGCCCCGAGGTACCAGGGGCTGCCCGCGTCGCTCTGGGCCCAGCAGGGCGTCGACGCCAGCAGCGCCAGCGGCAGCGACAGTCGGTGGAGGCGGTTCATGGGTGGGGATCTCCTGCGGGTGTCGTCGTGCGGGTCCGGTGCGGATCTCCATCAACCGGTCAAACAGGTCAAACAGGTCAATAGGCGTGGCGGTCGAACAGCATCAGCCGCACGGTGCGCACGATGATCTGCAGATCCAGGCCCAGCGACCAGTTGCGCAGGTACTCCAGATCGTATTCGACACGCGCCTTCATCTTGTCGACGGTGTCGGTCTCGCCGCGCAGGCCGTTGACCTGCGCCCAGCCGGTGATGCCGGGCTTGACCTTGTGGCGGACCATGTAGGCCTTGATCAACTGGCGGTATTCCTCGTTGTGCGCGACCGCGTGAGGACGCGGGCCGACGATGCTCATGCGGCCCTGCAGCACGTTGATGAACTGCGGCAGCTCGTCCAGCGAGGTCTTGCGGATGAAGGCCCCGAAGGGCGTGATGCGCGGGTCGCCCTTGGTCGCCTGCTTGACCACCGCGCCGTTGTCCATCGCGCGCATCGAACGGAACTTGTAGACCACGATCTCCTCGCCATCCAGGCCGTTGCGGCGCTGCTTGAAGATGACCGGGCCGGGCGAGCTCAGCTTCACGCCGATGGCCAGGATCAGCAGGATCGGCGAGATCAGCACCAGGATCAGCGAGGCCAGGATGATGTCGCTGATGCGCTTGACCACCTCGTTCACGCCGGTGAACGGGGTCTCCAGGATGCCCACGACCGGCACGCCGTTCACGTCCTGCAGCCGGCCCTGGATGATGCTGATGCCGAAGACGTCCGGCACGAAGAACAGCGACGCCGTCGTGCCCTGCAGCTGCTCCAGCAGCTGCAGGATGCGCGGCTGCGAGCCCAGCGGCAGGGTGATGTAGACCTCGCGCACGCCCTGGGCGCGGACGTAGTCGCTGAGCTGGGGCAACGTGCCCAGCACGCGGCCGTTGCAGTCGGCGTGCAGCCGGTCGTCGGTGCGGTCGTCGAAGAAGCCCAGGCATTCGACGCCGCCCAGCTTGCCGAACTCCAGCGCCCGGGCCACCTTCGCGCCCAGCGGGCCGGCGCCCACGATCACCGCGGTGCGCTTGACCGAAGGCTGGCGCGAACGCCAGCGCAGCACGCGCCGGCCGATCTCGACCGCGGCGATCTGCGCCAGCGGCGTCAGCAGGGCCCACCACAGCAGCACCGGACGCTCGAAGTAATGGAAGCTGCTGGTCGCGTAGGCGAACATCCCCAGGATCAGCAGCAGCATCAGCCAGGAGCCGACGATGTCCGTCACGGCGCTGGCCGGATGGTCCGAGAAACGGTTCCGGCCCGGGAAGGTCAGCGCGAACACCAGCATGCACAGCGTGTAGGTGGAGCGCATGACCGGCTCACCGAACCACGCCAGCAGGACCAGGTAGATCAGGACGATCAGGGTCGGCTCCAGGAAGGCCGCGATGAACGACTGGACCGACTGCGGCGCGCTGTAGAACGTTCTTTTGTAATTCCGATCCTCAAACATTACCCAGTGGTCCTTCCCCGGCCAAGAGCCGGAAATTCTCGCTCAATTGATCCAACGGACTCGTAACCGGACCCCCTAGCTTGTCACCGGTTCCAGCGCGCGCGGACGGCCGCCGCGCCCTGCCTACAATCCGCCCCATGCTCCAAGAATGGTCCAAGCTCCTGGCCCCCGCGGCCCAGGATCGCATCACGCTGTTGCTCAACCATGTCATGTCCCGCGAGCCGGTGGCGTCCGCGCGCCTGGCCCCGCACACGGGCAAGACGCTGCGGGTGCGGCTGGCCGGCTGGCCGGCCCTGCTGCCGGCCGCGCCGGACCTGCGGCTGCGCATCACCCCGGCCGGTCTTCTGGAACGGCTGGCTGACGAGGATGGCCCTAGGCAAGAACCGGACCTGCTCATCGAACTGGACGCCTCCAATCCGGCCGCGGCGGCCTTCGCAGCTCTGTCGGGCGCCCGTCCGGACGTGCGGGTGCAGGGCGATGCGCAGCTCGCGGGCGACTTCAACTGGCTGATCGACCACGTGCGCTGGGACATCGAGGACGACCTGGCCGCCATCACCGGCCCGGCGGTGGCGCATCAACTGGGCCGCTTCGGCCGCGCGGCCGCCTCCGCCATGGCGGCGCTGGCCCGCCAGGCGGGCCGCTTCATGCCGGACGGCCAGGCGCGCCCATGAGCTCCCGCAAGCCGGTCCGGGCATGAGGTATCTGTCCCGCCTCCTGGTCATCGTCTGGACCCTGTACCGATTCGGGCTGGATGAGCTGGCGCTGTCGACGCTCAAGCGGCGGCGTTTCCGCTTCCTGCGCCGGCTGATCTCGGTCGGCCGCGCCTGGGACCAGCCCCGCGGCGTGCGGCTGCGGCTGGCGCTGGAGCGGCTGGGGCCGATCTTCGTCAAGTTCGGCCAGTTGCTGTCGACGCGCCGCGACCTGGTGCCGCCGGACATGATCGAGGAACTGGCCAAGCTGCAGGACAGCGTGCCGCCGTTCCCGGCCGAGCTCTCGCGCGCGCTGATCGAGCGCGCCTTCGGGCGCCGCATCGAGGACCTGTTCGGCACCTTCGACGCCGAGCCGGTGGCCAGCGCCTCGATCGCGCAGGTGCATTTCGCGACCCTCAAGGACGGGCGCGAGGTGGCCGTGAAAGTGCTGCGGCCGGGCATGCTCGACATCATCGAGGACGACCTGGCGCTGATGCGCACGCTGGCGGGCTGGGTGGAGCGCTTCTCCGCGGACGGCCGGCGGCTCAAGCCGCGCGAGGTCGTCGGCGAGTTCAACACCTACCTGCACGACGAGCTCGACCTGGTGCGCGAGGCCGCCAACGCCGCCCAGCTGCGCCGCAACATGCAGGACCTGCAGCTGGTGCTGGTGCCGGAGATGATCTGGGAGCTCTGCAAGAGCGAGGTCATCGTCATGGAGCGGATGCGCGGCGTGCCGATCTCGCAGCTCGAGCGTCTGCGCGAGGCGGGCGTGGACATCCCCAAGCTGGCCCGCGACGGCGTGACCATCTTCTTCACGCAGGTGTTCCGGGACGGCTTCTTCCACGCCGACATGCACCCCGGCAACATCCAGGTGAGCCTGGACCCGCACACTTTCGGGCGCTACGTGGCGCTGGACTTCGGGATCATCGGCACGCTCACCGAGGTCGACAAGGACTACCTGGCGCAGAACTTCATCGCCTTCTTCCGCCGCGACTACAAGCGCGTGGCCGAGCTGCACATCGAGTCGGGCTGGGTGCCGCCCGAGACGCGGGTTGATGAACTCGAAGGGGCGGTGCGCACGGTCTGCGAGCCGCATTTCGACAAGCCGCTCAAGGACATTTCGCTCGGCCAGGTGCTGATGCGGCTGTTTCAGATCTCGCGCAGATTTAACGTCGAGATTCAGCCTCAGCTTGTTTTGCTGCAAAAAACGCTGCTCAACATTGAAGGATTGGGCAGGCAACTCGACCCGGAACTGGACCTGTGGGCGACGGCCAAGCCCTTCCTGGAACGTTGGATGGACGAGCAGGTGGGCTGGCGCGCCTTCGTGCACCAGCTGAAGAAGGAGGCGCCGCGCTTCGCGCAGATGGTGCCGGAGTTCCCGCGCCTGATGCACGAGGTCCTGCGCCAGCGCGCCGAGGGCGGACATGCGGACCTCACCCGGCAGTTGCTGATCGAGCAGCGGCGCACCAACCACCTGCTCCAGGCCCTGCTGTGGGGCGTGGGCGGATTCATGGTCGCGCTGGTGGTGACGCAGATGGCGCTGCGCTGGTTCGACTGACCCGCCGTCACACTCTGCTGAAGCGGAACCGCCCCTGCCGGGGCGGTTCGTCCATCAAGGCCGCGGCGGCCGGCGCTCAGGCCGGCATTCAGGTCGCGTAGTCCGCGAAACCGTGCTTCAGGCGCGAGCGCAGCAGCGTCCGGACGCGATTCACGCGCGACCGCACGGTGCCGATCGGAATGGCCTGGATCTCTGCGACGTCGCGGTAGGACTCTTCCTGCAGGCAGGCCAGGTCGAAGGTGCCGCGCAGGTCCGGCGACAGGCTGGACAGCGTCAGGTCGACGATCCCCGCCAACTGACGGTAGGCCACGCGCTGGCTCACGTCCATCGACGAGTCGCGCGGCCGGTGGGCCGATTCGCCATCCATCATGTGCGGCGACTCGTCCAGGCTCTCCATCTGGCCGCTGCGTTTGGAGCAGCGCGCCACATGGTTGCGCGCCACGTTGGCGGCGATGCCGAAGAACCAGGTCTCCACCGAGGACCGGGCCTGATAGCGGTCCGCGCAGCGCGTGGCTTCGAGCATCGCGTCCTGGATGATGTCGTCGAGTTCTCCCGAAGAGCGCTCGTAGCGCCGCAGGAAGCGCTTGAGCTTGCTCGAGTCGCTGCGGGATTCGCGCGCGATCTTGACGATGTGCGTCAGCACGAGCTGCTGACGCTGCCGGACGAGTTCCGGGTCGACCGGCTCCTGGGCCGCCTCGGCGGCATCGGTGCCAGGCGCATCGCCCATGCCGCCCGTGGCCTCGCTGTCGCCGGCTTCGGTGGCGTCGCTGGCGTCCACGGGGATTCCCCCGTCTTGGGTCGATGCTTCGTCATCTTGGACGTCGCCCGTACGGTCCGATTCGCTGTGTTGATTCATGGACAGACTCGAGTTAGGCCCGGGTCCCCGTTCGGCTCGGTGTCGGGCGCGTGCCCGTCGGGGATCTTCCGGAGCCGGGGGCTCCCTTGGAGAGAAGCGGAAAGGCCGCGCCGCGCCGCGCGAGCGATGGAGACCGGTGCGAGGAGGCGGCGCGTCATGGCCGGCCTCCGAAGGTGGCGAGCGCCGCGAGCGCCTGATCGCCCAGTGCGAGCAGCTGCAGCGCCATCCAGCGGCCGGTCATCGCCAGCACCAGGCCGACCGCCAGCAACTTGACGGCGAAGGGGATGCTCTGGTCCTGCATCGACAGCACGGTCTGCACCAGCGAGACCAGCACGCCCGCGATCACCGCCACGATCAGCGGAGGCAGCGACAGCCAGATCACCAGCAGCAGACCCTTCTGGAAGAACGCGATGGTTTCAATCACGGCGGCCCCTCACGCGTAGGAACGGACCAGGCCGTCGAAGAGCCGGGTCCAGCCGTCGAGCAGCACGAACAGCAGGATCTTGAGCGGCAGCGAGACCACCATCGGCGACACCATCTGCATGCCCAGTGCCAGCAGCAGGTTGGACAGCAGCAGGTCGATGACGACGAAGGGCACGTAGAGGACGAAGCCGGCCTTGAGCGCCAGCTCCAGTTCGCTGACCACGAAGCAGGGAATGAGCACGACGTAGTCGCTCGGCTGGGGCGGCGCCATCGTCGAGCCGCTCCATTGGTCGCGCGCCAGATCGGCGAAGCGCTGGCGCTTCTCGGGCAGGGTGTTGGCCAGCATGAAGCCGCGCATCGGCTCGAAGCCGTGGGCCAGGTCGGCCAACCCGAGACGCTGCGAGCCCGATCGCTGCGGCGCTTGCGCGTGCGGCCCGGAGGCGCCGGGCAGATCGATGGACAGCCGGGCGGCGACCTCGTTCAGCACCGGGGCCATCACGAACAGCGTGGCCGCGAGCGCCATGCCAGATCGGAAGAG
>Ga0268257_1003101_pt1 | contig 10873 bp, 8 predicted proteins | sample AgamicAtPrz_FD_200249 | JGI IMG/M metagenome (GOLD analysis project Ga0268257, IMG submission 200249) | Agave microbial communities from Guanajuato, Mexico - At.P.rz (v2) (version 3) | ecosystem: Host-associated > Plants > Phyllosphere > Phylloplane/Leaf | place: Guanajuato, Mexico | collected...
TGTTCGAGCTGATGCAGCTGCCCGTGGGCGACATCAGCGCGCAGAACCACATGATGAGCCAGGGCCAGAACAAGCCCTCGGACATCAACCGCCATGTGGACGGCTGGATCAAGGCCCACCAGAAGACCTTCGACGGCTGGCTGGAACAGGCCCGCGCCGCAGCCCGCTGAACGCTGCGGGGGGAGCCGCTACAGGCGTTCCCCCGGCTTCCTGCTTCAAAGGCCCGCTTCAAAGGCTCGCTTCGGCGGGCCTTTTGAACATGCGCAGGGCGATGGCCGTGACCACCACGCCCGCCACCAGCGCCACCGCATACATGGCCACGTGGGTCACGGCGTTGGGAATGGGCGCGACGAAGATGCCGCCATGCGGCACCTTCAGCTCCACACCCGCCAGCATGGACACGGCACCGGCCACGGCCGAGCCCAGCACCAGGGCCGGAATCGTGCGCAGCGGATCGCGCGCCGCGTAGGGAATGGCCCCCTCGGTGACAAAGGCCAGGCCCAGCACGCCGGCCGAGGCGGCGCTGCCGCGCTCCTCGCGCGTGAAGCGGTCGGCAAACAGGCGCGTGGCCAGGGCCAGCCCCAGCGGCGGCGTCATGCCGGCGATCATGGCTGCAGCCATGGGCGTGTAGACCTGGCTCGCGATCATTCCCGTGGAAAACGCATAGGCGGCCTTGTTCACCGGCCCGCCCATGTCAAAGGCCATCATCGCGCCCAGCAACAGGCCCAGCAGCAAGGCGCTGGCACCCTGCATGCCGCGCAGCCAGGCGCTCAACCACTGCAGCAGCTCGGCCACGGGCGCACCGACCAGATAGAACATCAGCAGCCCCGTGAACAGGCTGCCCAGCACAGGCAGGATCAGCATGGGCAGCAGGCCCTTGAGCGCCTGCGGCAGCCGGATGTGCGCCGCCATGAAGGCCACGCCGTAGCCTGCGATGAAGCCGGCCGCGATGCCGCCGATGAAGCCTGCGCCCATGCTGGACGCGATCATCCCGCCGATCATGCCCGGCGCAATGCCGGGCCGGTCGGCAATGGAATAGGCGATATAGCCGGCCAGCGCCGGCACCATCAGTGCAAAGCCGCCCTTGGCGCCGATCTGGAACAGCGTCCAGCCCAGGGTGCCCTGGTGCGCATCGTCATGGACATAGATGCCGCCCAGCGCAAAAGCCATGGCGATCAGAATGCCGCCCGCCGTGACGAAGGGCAGCATGAAGGACACGCCGGTCATCAGGTGGCGATAGGCACCGCCCTGGGTCCGGGCCGGCGTGGGCGCGGCGCCGCCTGCAGCAGCGCCCACGGCGGCACCATGCACGGTGGCTTCGGCCAGCGCCTTGGCGATCAGCCCCGAGCCGTCGCGTATGGCCGGCTTGGTGCCGCTGCGCAGCAGCGGCTTGCCCGCGAAGCGCGAAAGATCGACCTCGCGGTCGGCGGCGATGATGACCAGGTCGGCCTCGGCAATCTCCTGCGGCGTCAGCGCATCGAGCGCGCCCACCGAGCCTTGCGTCTCCACGCGCATGGCGTGGCCCAGCGCCGCCGCGCCGCGCTGCAGGCCCTCGGCCGCCATGAAGGTATGGGCGATGCCCGTGGGGCAGGAGGTGACGGCCACAATGCGCTTGCCCGTGCGCGGTGTTGCGGGACTGGCGGCAGCGCAGCGTGCAAGCACGCCGGCCGGATCATCAAGCGCCTCGCGCAGGCTGCAGCGCTCGACGGCGGCCTGCACGAAGCGGGAGGCATCGGCGGCGGTATCTGCATCGTCATCGGTGCCGGCATCTCCCACGATCAGCAATTGCCCGGCCTGGGCGGCGGCATCGGCTGCATGCAGCCCGATCACACCGCCGCTGGCGCGCACTTCCACGGCCAAGGGCCGCTGTCCGGCCGCATGGTGCAGGGCTTCGGCGGCCAGCAGCGCTTCGGCGTCGTGCCCGGCGACTGCGATCACCACAAAAAGAGGGTTCATGAAAGCTCCTGAAGAATGGGGGATCACGGCCACTGGCATGGCTCCAGCAGCACGCTGGCGGCCAGGGCCTGGACGCGGTTGGCATCGACTTCGCGCGCGGGCGCTGCCTGCAGCCAGGCCAGCGCGCTGGCCGTGGACAGGCGTGCGGTGTCCGCCAGATCCAGTCCGCGCAGCCGCGCGGCCACCATGCCCGCGACCATGGCATCGCCCGCGCCCACGGAGCTGCCGCGTGCCCGCTGCGGCGGCCGCGCGATCACCGCGCCTTGCGCGCTGGCGAACAGCGCGCCCTCCTCGCCCATGGACACCACGGCCAGCCCCAGCCCCCTGTCCAGCAGGCTGCGCGCGGCGGCCAACAGCGCGTCGCGGCCGTCCAGGCGCTGGCCTGTGGCGGCCTGCAACTCCTCCCGGTTGGGCTTGATGGCCCAGGGCATGGCCGCCTGGGGGGCCGTCGCCAGGGCGGCGGCCAGGGGGGCCTCGCTGGTGTCCAGCAGCACATCGGCACCGGCGGCCACGGCCTGGGCCTGGAGCCGGGCCCAGCTGTCCGCAGGCAGGCCGGCCGGCAGGCTGCCCGAAAGCACCACGGCCAGGCCGGGCCGCAGATACCGGGCCAGCGCGGACATGACGGCGTGCAGATGCGCTTCGGTCAACACCAGGCCCGGCAGGTTGATGTCCGTGGTCTGGCGTCCGCCGTCGGCCACCAGCTTGATGTTGGTGCGCGTCTGGCCCGGCACGCGCAGGCAGGCGTCGGCAATGCCGCGCTGGGCGAACAAGGCCTCGAACATGCCGGCGTTGTCACTGCCCAGCACGCCCAGCGCGGCCGTGGAAACGCCCAGGCCCGCCAAGGCGGCGGCAACATTGATGCCCTTGCCGCCCGGCGCCTGCACGCTGCCCAATGCGCGCTGCACCTGGCCGGGCAGCAGCGCATCCAGGGTCACAAGCTGGTCTATGGCCGGGTTCAGGGTCACGGTGATGGCTTGCGGGGCGTTCATGCCGTCACCTCCTTGGCCAGTGCCCGCACCTGCGCGGCATCCTCGCAGCCGAGCGCCCTGTCTGCGAGCGCCTGCAACTGCCGCAGGCTGGCCGCGCGCAGGCCTGCCTTGACACCGGCGATGTCGTTGGGCGTCATGGACAGCTCGCCCACCCCCAGCCCGGCCAGCAGCAGCGCGCCGAACGGGTCGCCGGCCAGTCCGCCACAGACGCCCACGGGACGCGCGCGGGTAGCAGCACCCTGCACGGTGGCGCGCACCATCCGCAGCACGGCCGGATGCAGGCTGTCCGCCTCGGCCGCCAGTTGCGGGTTCTGGCGGTCGATGGCCAGCACGTACTGGGTCAGGTCGTTCGTGCCGATGGAGAAGAAATCGGCATGGCGGGCCAGTGCGTCGGCCTGCACGGCGGCGGCGGGCACCTCGATCATGATGCCCAGCGGCAGGACCGGGGCGTCCAGTTCGGCACGCAGCCGTTCGCAGGCCGCGCGCAGCGCCAGCAGCTCCTGCACGCTGGTGACCATGGGAAACATCACGGACAGCCTTGCGCCATCGCGGGCCGCCCGGTACAGGGCGCGCATCTGGGGCTCCAGCAGGTCGGGGCGGCGCAGCAGCAGCCGCGCGCCGCGCACGCCCAGGAAGGGGTTGTCCTCGCGCGGCAGCTCCAGGTGGGCGACCTGCTTGTCGCCGCCGATGTCCAGCGCGCGAACGATCAGCGGCCGGCCCTCCAGCGCCTGCGCCATGGCGCGGTAGGTTTCGTACTGCTCGTCCTCGCCGGGCGTGCTGCCGCGCTCCAGGAACAGGAATTCCGTGCGCATCAGGCCCACGCCCTCAGCGCCCTGGGACAGGGCCAGCGGCACCTGCTCGGGCAGGTTGACGTTGGCGCAGACTTCGACGCGCACGCCATCGGTGGTGATGGCAGGCAGGCTGCGCTGCGCGGACACGCGTTCCTGCAGCGCCCGCTGCTCGGCCATGTGGGCACGCGCCGAAGCCAGATCCTGCTCCGTGGGATCAAGGTAGATGCGGCCATTGGCGCCATCGACGATGGCCAGGGCCCCATCGGCCATGCCCAGCACGCCGCCGCCTGCCGCCACGGCGGCCGGCAGCCCCAGCGTGCGCGCGAGTATGGCCGTGTGCGAGGTGGGACTGCCCTGCGCCGTGACCAGCGCGGCCACGCGCGCCGTGTCCAGCTGGGCGGTTTCCGAGGGCGAAAGATCGGCCGCGACCAGGATGCAGCCGCCTTCCGGCAGGCCCTCCCGTCCCGCCGCTGCCAGCGAGGGCTGCAGTTGCACCAGCACGCGCCGGCCCACGTCGCGCAGGTCGGCGGCACGCGCGGCCAGCGCGGGGTTGTCCAGCGCCTGGAGACGGGCAGCGCCCTCCTCCACGGCCTGGTCCCAGGCCCAGGCCACGCCGTGGCCCTGGACCATGAACTGGCAGGCGCGCGTGATGAGTCCGGTGTCGCCCAGCCACTGGGCCTGCGCGCTGAAGATGGCCGCATCGCCTTCGCCCAGGCGGCGGCGGGTGTCGTCATGCAGGGCGCGCAGCTGGCCCTGTGTCTCGGCCAGCGCCGCATGCAGCCGCGCGCCGCCCACGCTGAGCGGCTCAGGCAGGTCGGGGATCTCGGCGGCCTCCACACGCCACTGGTGGATGCGCGCCACGGCCAGCCCCGGGCTGGCGCCCAGGCCCACAAAGGCAGGCCGCGCCAGCGGCGGCAGCCAGCCCGTGGCGGGCGATTCGGCCGCCTTGCGCGCAGCGGCGTCGGCATCGGCACGTTCCTGGACCACCAGGGCCTGGGCCACGGCACACAGGCGCTGGACCGCGGCACTGGCATCGGGCCCCTCTGCCGAGACGGTGACCTTGTCGCCTTCGCGCAGTCCCAGCTGCAGCAGGCTGGCCATCTGCCGCGCATCGGCCACCTCGCCGCCATGGCGCACCTGCATGCGCGAGGCAAAGCCGCGCGCCGCCTCCGCCCAGCGCGTGGCAGGCCGCGCATGCAGGCCGTTGGGATAGGCAATGGTCCATTCGCGCGCCTCGGCCAGGTCCACTGCCGCCGGGCGGGCGGCAGGCGGCGCCGGGTCCGCTTGCCCCTGGAGCACATCAATGACCTGCTGCGCATCGCCGGTGGTGAACAGCGCCTGCAGCCGGGGTGTCTGCAGCAGGCCGGCCAGGCGGCGCAGCAAGGTGATGTGGGCATCGGAGCGTGCCGCCACCGCCACGACCAGATGCACGTTCTGGCCGGCATTCCAATCCAGGCCCTCGCGCACCTGGAGCACGGCCACCGCGTCGCGCAGCACCAGGGCCCGGTCTTCGGCTCGGCCGTGGGGAATGGCCACGCCGTGGCCCAGAAAGGTTTCGGCCTGGGCCTCGCGCGCCTGCATGCCGGTGGCATAGCCAGGGGCCACGCAGCCAAGGTCCTGGAGCAGCCGGGCCGCCTGGGCAATGGCGTCGGCCTTGTCGCGCACCCTGGCGTCCAGGCGCACGGCGATCTGCAGGCCCGCAGGAGCGGTGGGTGCAACCGCCGGGAGGGATGAATGGGCATTGATCATGGCGCGGATTGCGGGAACGTTCCCAACCATCAGTCAATCTGCACTGCAACATAACCCGGCCATAATCCGGCCATAACTCGGCATTTCTTTGGAGTTATCCTCTGCGGCACACCACAACCAACGGGAACGATTGCATTGAGCATCAGCATCAACGATGTGGCCCGTGCGGCCGGGGTTTCCAAATCGACGGTATCGCGCGCGCTGGCGGGCGGCTCGGTCAGCGAGGAGGTCCGGGCGCGGGTCGCCGCCGCCGTGCAGGCCACGGGCTACCGGCCCAATCTGATGGCGCGCCGGCTGCGCGCGCGCGACGCTGGCCCCATGGGCGTGCTGGTGGCCGACATACGCAACCCGTTTTTCACGGCCCTGATCCGCGCGGTCGAGGCCGAGGCCTATCGCCAGGGCCGGCGCGTGCTGTTGTGCAATACCGACGAAGACCCGCAGCGCGAAGCCATGTACCTGCAGCTCATGCAGGAAGAGCGCATCGCGGGACTGATCTTTGCGCCCACCCAGGCCAGCCTGCACAAGCTCGAGCGCATGCAGCTGGAGTTCCCCGTCGTCCTGGTGGACCGGGCGGGCGCCCCGGCCTGCCATGACAGCGTGGTGCTGGACAACGCCCAGGCCTGCGCCACCCTGGTCAGGCATCTGGTGGACCAGGGCCGCCGCCGCATTGCAGGCGTCTTCGGCAGCACCAGCAGCACGGCGCGCGAGCGCTGCGACGGCTATCTGGCCGCCATGCGCGATGCGGGCCTGGCGCCCGACTTGCGCCAGTTGCCTCCGACCAGCGATGCCGCCGAGGCCGAGGTCGCGCAATGGCTGCGCCAACCGCAGCGGCCCGATGCCTTCGTGGCCAGCAACAGCCTGCTGCTGGAAGGCTGCCTGCGCGCGATACGCGCCGCAGGCCTGCGCATCCCGGGCGATGTGGCGCTTGCCGGTTTCGACAACGAGCGCTGGACAGAACTGGTGGCCCCCGCCATCACCGTGATCGAGCAGCCGGTGGAGGCCATGGGCCGCGCCGCATTCGGCCTGCTCATGGAGCGGCTGCACACGCCCGATCTGCCGCTGCGCAAGGTGATCATGCAGGGGCGCTGCATCGTGCGCGAGTCCACCCAGGCGGCGGGCTGAGGCGCTGCGCCGGGGCGGGGATCACGCAGGGATCTGCAACTGGCGCACGGCGTCGTCCACGCTCCAGCCCGCATAGCTGGCGCGCGGCAAGGCCGGATTGCCCACGCGCGCCAGCAGGTCGCGCACGGGGTCCTTGACGCGGGCCAGGGCCAGCGGCACGCCCAGTTGCCGCAACTGGGCCGCGAAGTCGCACAGCGCCTCGACACTGGTGGCATCCAGATCGGCCGAATCTTCCAGGCTCAGCACCACGCCGCGGGGCGAAGGCAGGGATTGAAGCCGCTCCCGGATGGCCGCGAACACGGGGTCGGCATTGCCGAAGAACAGCGGCGCCTCGGGCCGCGCGATCAGCAGGCCGGCCGGCACCACCGCGTCGGGGTGGCGTGCGGCATCGACAAAGTCATGCGTGTCCCCCAGCCTGCCCAGCCAGCTCACGTGCGAGCGCGACAGCGTTTGCAGCAGCATGAGCAGGCTGCCCGCGATGGCCAGCAGCAACCCGTCGAGCACGCCCAGCGCCAGCACGGCAAAGAAGGCCAGCACCACGATCAAGCGATCCCGCCGCCAGGCGAAGTAAGGGCGCAGCGCGGCAGGGTTCAGCGTGTGGCCCACGGCGTGGATGACGATGGCGGCCAGCAGCGGCTGCGGCGTGCGCTCAATCCAGGGCAGCAGCAGCCAGACGGCCAAGCCCACCACGGCGCAGGCCACCAGGCCCGCAGCGCGGCTTTGCGCGCCCGCCACCTCGTTGGCCGAGGTGGCCGAGTAGCCCGCGCCCACGGGCATGCCATGGAACACACTCGACAGCAGGTTGGCCGCGCCCAGCGCCATCAGGTCGCGGTTGGCATCGACGCGGTCGCCATGGCGCAGCGCAAAGCTGCGGATGGAGCCATAGGACTCGGCATAGAGGATGAGCGCCATCGCAAAGGCCAGTTCGCCCAGGCGCAGCCATTCGGCGCGCGACAGCGAGGGAATGCCGGGGTTGGAGAAATCCAGCCGTATCGGCCCCACGGCCGCAATGCCCCAGCGTGCGCACCAACCGCCCGCATCCAGCGCAATGCCGACCGCAAGCACCAGCAAGGCCGCAGGCAGGGCACGCCAGCGGGCCAGCGCACGCATCAGCAGCAACGCCGCAACGGCCATGGCCAGGCCCGCTCCATTCCAGTGCCGCCAGCCGGCCAGCAGCTCCCAGACAAAGCGCGGCAGATCGCCATGCACGGGCTGGAAGGCGACGGCATGCGGGATCTGCTTGACCACGATGGTCAGCGCCAGCCCCAGCGCAAAACCGCGCAGCACGGGCTTGGCAATGAAATTGGAGACCGCGCCCAGCCGCGCCAGCCCCGCCACCACGAAGAACAGGCCCGTCAGCAGCACGATGCCCACGCCCAGCAGCATGCGCTGCTGCGGCGAGGTGCCGGCCATGGACGCCGTGGCCGCCAGCAGCACGGCGGCAGAGGAGGATGTGGCCGAGACAATGGCGAAGCGGCTGGTCCCGAGCAGGCCATAGGCCAGCAGCCCGGCGAACAGCGCAATCACCCCGGCCTGCGGCGGCAGGCCGGCGATGCCGGAATAGGCCACGGCCTCGGGCAGCAGCAGGCCGGCGATGGACAGGCCGGCGCCCCAATCGGCCAAGGCAGGCAGGCCAGGCGCACGCATCAGGATTGCGGGGCAACGACGCCGGACCAGCCCGGCAGGTAGCGCGCCTCGGCGCCGTGCGCCAGGCCCAGGGCCTCATGCAGGGCCTGATCGGGCAAGGCGACATCGCTCTTGCCGCTGCGCAGGTCCTTGGGTGCAAAGCGCGTGCGGAAAAAATCGGCCCAGAGGAATTCGACGAAAGGCGCCGTGTCCTTGGCATAGCCACCGGCCTTGCGCACGGCGCCGGCCAGGCTGCGGTAGGGGTCGTCGCGCAGGCGGTCCAGCTGCTCGGGCATCTTGGCCCAGTCGCATCGGCGGCCGCGCTCGTCATACGGATGGGCCCATTGGTGGAACTCCATCAGGCGCCAGAAGATCAGCGGATCGGCCTCGCTGAAATCGGCCAGCTGCATGACCCAGACCTGCTCCACGGACTCCTGCGTCAGCGCCAGCCCCAGGTGGTGGTGGTCAACGATGTAGTGCAGGCCACGCGGCCCCAGCACGGCCGGAAACCAGTGCGAGGCCAGAAGGCCTTCGCGCTCCTTGCGCTTGAGGTGGCTCCACTGGGCGCGCTTGGTCTGCACTTCGGCGGCGCCTATGGTCATCTGCGTGGGACGCAGTGCGTCCAGCGGAACCCGGGTCAGATGCTGCTGTGCTCTCATCGTCCAACCTCCGTTGCATCAAAGGTGCAGACCCGGCGGGCTGCCCGGTCCGACATCCAGAATACGCCTTCGGAGTTACAAATGGTCGCAACAACGGACTTGCACCCATAATCGCTCACAATTTTGTCCCGTTGACCTCATGAACCAGCCCCAACATCCCATCGTCCATGGCACGGAAGACGTGCTGATCAGCCTCTGCAACTCCGTCTCGCGCGTGCTCCAGGTGGCCACGCAGTGCCAGATCCAGTATTCGGGCATGGTGCAACGCATCACCAAGACCAGCCTCAAGCCCGACATCGGCTGCTTTGTCCTGGTGGACGGCGGCTTTTCGGGCCTGGTGATCATCAACTTCTCGGCCGCCGCCGCCATGGAGCTGTACCGCAGCTACATGCTGAGCATGGGCATGGGCGAAGACGACCTGGCCACCTCCTATACCTCGGACGATGTCAGCAACGTCATGGGCGAGTTGATGAACCAGGTGGTGGGCGACTTCACCAGCAAGGTCCAGCGCGAGCTTCAGACCTACATCACCCAGAGCCAGCCCAAGATGATCCGCCTGAACAAGCAGGTCAACCTCAGCGTGGACGCCAACCTCGACTCCCCCGAGGCGCGCCGCGTGACCTTCTATACGGGCAACAACAACATCTTCTATCTCGAACTGGCCATGGACCGCACCGAGTTCATCAAGGTCGTTGACTTCGAGCCCCAGGAGCGCCCCGATCCCGATGCGCTCATGGCCCAGACCGCCGCCAGCGCCCCGGCCGCAGCGCCCGCGCCGGCCGCCAGCACCGACACCGACGAACTGCTCAAGTCGCTGGGCATGTAACTGCCGGCACACGGCTCCGGCATACAGCCCCGCCACACAGCCCCGCATACGGCCCCGGCACCGCGGGCAAGACCCTGATGCATGCGGATGTATCAGGGCGGCCCCGCAAACGACATCGTTGATATGCAGATAATTGGGATGCCAACTATTTGAATATCACCCGATGTCGTCCCCTTCCGCCCCCTTCCCGCCCACGCAGGCCGACCCCGCCGCCGTGCAAAGGCATTTCATGTTCACGCTGGGGCAGGTGAACAAACAGTGGCGCCGCACGCTGGACCGGCTGCTGGCCCCCATGGGACTGACCCAGGCACTGTGGATGCCGCTGATGCACCTGGCGCGCTCGCCCGAGGCCATGCGCCAGAAGGATCTGGCCCACTCCCTGGCGCTGGACAGCTCCTCCGTCGTGCGGCTGGTGGACGGCCTGGCCGCCCAGGGCTGGATAGAACGCGTGGACGACAGCGACCGCCGCGTCAGAAAAATCCAGCTCACGCCAGCCGGCCATGCCCAGGTCGAAGCCGTGCAGGGCCTGCTGCAGCAGGCGCGCGCCCAGGTGCTGGGCGCCGTGCCGCCCGAGGAACTGGGTGCGGCCTACGCCACGCTGCAGCGCCTGCTGGAGGCCATGGCCGCCGAGCCCGCCTGCGACACGGACCTGCCCGACGAGCAGGCGGCCTGAGATGGCGGCCGAGCACTCTTCGCTGCCACCCGCCCAGGACCATGCAGCGGCCAGCCGCAAGGCGCCGCTGTGGCTGCTGGTGATTGTGACCATCGTCGGCACGCTGGCCATGCACATGTTCCTGCCCGCCCTGCCCGATGCGGCACGGCAGCTCCAGGCCGGCGCCAGCCAGATGCAGCTGACCATCACGGTCTACATCCTGGGCCTGGGCGTGGGCCAGCTGATCTATGGCCCGCTGTCGGACAGCCTGGGGCGCCGCCCCATGCTGCTGGCCGGGCTCATCCTCTATGCGCTGGCCAGCCTGGCGGCCTTTCTCGCCCCGTCCGCCCCCTGGCTGATCGGCGCGCGGCTGCTCCAGGCGCTGGGCGGCTGCGCGGGCCTGGCCCTGGGCCGCGCCATTGCGCGCGATTCAAGCACGCCCGAGAACGCCGTGGGCAGCCTGGCGCTGCTCAACCTGATGATGATGATCGGCCCCGGCATCG
>Ga0268257_1003103_pt1 | contig 10871 bp, 9 predicted proteins | sample AgamicAtPrz_FD_200249 | JGI IMG/M metagenome (GOLD analysis project Ga0268257, IMG submission 200249) | Agave microbial communities from Guanajuato, Mexico - At.P.rz (v2) (version 3) | ecosystem: Host-associated > Plants > Phyllosphere > Phylloplane/Leaf | place: Guanajuato, Mexico | collected...
GGGCCTGCAGCAAGGTGCTGCGCAGGGCCGGACGCAGCGGCGTGAGGACCAGGTTGAGCAGGTTGTGGCTGAGCTCGCCGCCGGCATGGCGCAGATAGCGCCCCACGCCCTCGCTCATGTGCAGGATATTGCCCTCGGTATCGACCACCAGGCTCGGTGGCGTGCAGCGGGCGAGGGCGCGGTGATGGATTTCGGCATAGGACAGCTTGCGGGCGGCGCGTGCCCGGGCCGGCGCCGGGGCGAGCGCGGGCTCGGGGGCTTGCAGGCGCGCCGGATGACGAACGGCCGCCACTTCACGGGCACGGAAGATACGGTTGCGCTTGTCCACGGCGACGAACAGGTCGGCGGCAAGGTCGGTGGATTCGGAGCTGCCCAGGAACAGATAGCCGCCCGGGCGCAGCGCGAAGTGGAACAGGCGCAGGATGTCGCGCTGCACTTCCCGGTCGAGGTAGATCAGCAGGTTGCGGCAGACGATCAGGTCCAGTTGCGAGAACGGCGGGTCGGACAGCAGGTTGTGGCGGGCGAACAGGACCTTTTCGCGGATCTCCTTGCGCACCCGGTAATGCTGGTCTTCCTTGAGGAAGAACTGACGCAGCCGGGCCGGCGAAACATCGGTGGCGATGGCGTCCGGATACTGCCCGCCGCGACCGATGCCGATGGCGCGGTCGTCGAGGTCGGTGGCGAAGATCTGCACCTGGGCACTGCGTCGTTCGATCGCCAGCTGTTCGGTCACCAGCATGGCCAGGCTGTAGGCCTCCTCGCCGGTCGAACAGCCAGCCGACCACACGCGTACCTCGCGGGCCGGCTCCTCGTTGCCTTCGCGGTTCACCAGGCCTGGCATCACATGGCGTTGCAGGGCCTCGAAGGCCTCGCGGTCGCGGAAGAAATTGGTCACGCCGATGAGCATGTCGGCCAGCAGCGCCCGGGACTCTTCCGGGTGGCATTGCAGGTAGTCGCGGTACCCGGCCAGGTCAGTCTGGCCGGTGACGTGCAGGCGCCGCTCCAGGCGGCGCAGCACGGTGGCGCGCTTGTAATGGCTGAAGTCGTGGCCGGTGTTTTCCTGCAGCGACAACAGGATTTCGTCGAGCAAAGGGTCGCACGCCGCCGGGTCGCCCTCGCGCTCGCCCAGCGCGGGCGGCAGGCTGTCGTCCTCGATGCGCGGCAACTTCACCTGGCGGGCGGTGCGCCACAGCTCGACCAGGCGGGCGGGCATCTCGGCCACCGGCAGTACCAGATCGACCATGCCGGTTGCCAGAGCCGCCCGCGGCATCTCGGGGTACTCGGCGTCCTCGGGGGCTTGCACCAGGGTCACGCCGCCCTGTTCCTTGATCCGCGACAGGCCCACGGCGCCGTCGCTGCCGGTGCCCGACAACACCACGCAGAACGCATGGTCCTTGTGCACATCGGCCAGGTCGCGAAAGAACAGGTCGATGGCTGCATGGTCGCCCCGGCTGCGCTTGGCCGGCCTGACACGCAGGTAGCCGTCGTTGGTCGACAGGCGATTGGCCGGTGATATCACGTAGACATGATTGCGCTCGATCGGTACCGGTTCGCTGACCTGGCGTACAGGCATGCCGGTCACCGCCTGGATGATCCGGTCGGCCTGGCTCTGGTGGTCCGGCGACAGGTGCAGCACCACCACGAACGCCATGTCGCAGCCCTGGGGGATGTAGCGGAAGAAGGTGCGGATCGCTTCCAGGCCGCCGGCCGAAGCGCCGATGCCGACCACGGGGAAATCCAGGTGGCTCGGGCTGAGTGCCGGATTGTGCGGCGAGGCGAGGGACGTTTTGCTGGAGGAGTTCATGGCATCAGCCTTGTACGAACCTGGAAATGGCCCGCTTGGTCGGGCATTGGGCGCAGATTATAGGCTGCTGTTCATCCCGGCGACGAGCGGTTGGCGCCGAGCAAGGGCCGGTGCACGAGGATAAACGGTCGGTAAGCGCGGTGCATGGGGGCGTCTCCTTCGTCCACCATCGGTATTCAGAGCTGTGACCCTTGGCCAGGCGGATAAGTGCCGTCGGTCAGAACCCCGGCACAACAAATGAGCCGTTGGCCTGCGCCCCGGTCCGTAATTAAGTGCACGGCGTCTTCACGCGGCACGTCCAATCCAGCGTAAAGGAGAAATGTCATGGCTCGTGACCAGGAACACACCGGACAACGCGGCGGCACCAAGGACAACAACCCCGGCAACTTCGCCAACGATCGTGAAAGGGCCTCGCGGGCGGGGCAGAAGGGTGGCCGCAACTCTGGCGGCAACTTCGCCAATGACCGCGCCCGCGCCTCCGAGGCCGGCCGCAAGGGTGGCCGTAACAGCCACGGCAGCGCCAGCGGTTCGTGACCTTGCGGGCCCTCCCTTCCTGTTGTCGGACATTTTTTGAATTTTCATGGGACGACGGGATCTGTCAGAAAGTCATCCATGGAGAAGAGGAGGGCCTGCGTCAATGCCAAGTCCCCAGCTGTTTACCATCGAATACCTGCTGCACGGTCAGCCACGGCGTTTCATCATCCGCCAGGAACACATGGACAATGCCGAGGCCTGGCATTGGGCGAGTTGCGACGCGGGTTTGGGGATCATTCCGAAGTTCGGACGCGAACGTATCAAGAAAGTCAGCCGGCCCATGGCCGAACGACATGGGATAACCGATGTGCGCTGGCGGGTGTGAACCGGCGTGGACGCTTGCAGCCAATCGACCCTGCGCCTGCATCAGTGTGAGGGCGGGCCTGGCCTGCTCTCACACTGCCCTGCGCACTCAGGCGCCTGACTCCGGATCGCTGGCCGGAACCCCAGGGCGTTTCTCTTCTTCGGTCAGGTTCGGGTCGGCATCCGGGTCGTCGGCCTGATCGTTGCCGCGGTCTGGCGCGAGTTCCGGCCAGTCGCTCTGCACATCGCCACCGCCCATCCAGTGTTGCGTGTTCATGTCGTCATCCTCTGCTCAGCGTGAAAAAACGGCCCACGGTCGGCAGGCCGAACACGGGCGTGAACATCGCCACCCTCATGGTTGGGAGGTCGCAAAGTCCTTGCAGGGTCGATTGCATGCCGCTGTGCGCCGACCAGCGGTCGCTCAGTATCCGGAATACTTCACCGCGGCGGCCGTGCGGGTCGGCACGTTGAGGGTCTTGAGCAGCGACGACACATGGATGCGCACGGTGAATGGCGAGATGTCCAGTGCCCGGGCGATCTCCTTGTTGGTCTTGCCCTGGGCGATCAGGCGCAGGACGTCCTGCTGGCGGTGGGTGAGCTGTTCCAGCTCGCTGGGGGAATCCAGTTGCGGCAGCAACCCGCTGGGCGCGTAGTCCACCACCACTTCGCCGTCGCGAATGGCGAGGATGGCCGCGCCGATCGCCTCGGGGCTGACGCTCTTGCCGATAAAACCATCGACGCCGGCGGCCATGACTTCGGCGATCACCTGCGGGTCGTCGACCATCGACACGACGATCAGCGTGGTGCGCTGCAATTGGCGGCGCAGTTCGGCGAGGCGGCCGATGCAGGTGAGCCCGGGGAAACGCAGGTCGAGGATCAGGGTATCGGGCGTCTCGCCCATGGCGGCCAGCCGGAGCACATCGGCCAGGCTGCCGGCTTCCTCCAGGCGCGCCTCGGGCAGGATGCGCCGCACGGTGTTGACCATGGCCTCCCTGAACAGCGGATGGTCATCCGCCACGATGATGCGGCAACTCACGTCGTGGAACTCCCTGTCAGCCGACACATGCTAATTTAGCAGTCACCTGCGGTTTTTTCCCACGCAGCGTGCCGCAAATGCCGACTGGAGCACAAGGACGTTACCCAATGAGGTTCGAGAAGAACAACGAGCTGGACCAGGCCAACCTGCGCATCATCGTCGCCTCCTGTGCGATTACCTACGTCGCGTTGCTGGGTTTCCTGCCGGGCCGCTCGCCCGTCACCTACCTGCCGGTGCTGCTCTACTACGCGGGGTTCGTGGTGGTGTCGATCGGCATGCGTCAGGCGATCAAGCATTGGCCCGGGCACTACCCGGCGCGGCGCATCTTCGGCATGTTGGGCGATTACACCGGTACCAGTTTCGGCCTGGTGGTCGGCGGTGAAACCGCGCTGCCGCTGTATGCGGTGATGGTCTGGATCAACCTGGGCAACGGCATGCGCTTCGGCTCGCGCTACCTGGCCATCGCCACCGTGCTGGCCTTGGCCGCGCTGATCGTGGTGTGGCAACTGACCCCCTATTGGCAGGAACAGCCGTTCCTGCTGCCAATGCTGCTGACCACCAGCACTTTGATTCCGTTCTATGCCCACCTGCTGCTGGAGCGCACGCGCAAGGCCACGGCCTTGGCCGAGGCGGCGACCCGCGAAAAGTCGCGCTTCCTGGCCCAGGCCAGCCACGACCTGCGCCAGCCGATCCATTCCATCGGCCTGTTCACCGCCTGCCTGCGCGAAGCGCGGCTGGGCGAGGAAGAGCGGCGCCTGGTGGACAGCATCGATCGCTCGCTGCTCAACGTCTCGCAGTTGTTCCGTTCGATCCTCGACCTGTACACCCTGGACAACGGCCGGGTGCAGCCAAAGTGGGAAGCCTTCTCGGTGGACGGCTTCCTGCGCGAGTTGTTGCGCCAGAACAGCGAGGCGGCGCGCTGGGCCGGCGTCGAGATGCGCCTGGTGCCCAGTCGCCACTGGGTGCGCGCGGACCCGGGGATGCTCGCGACCATGGTGCAGAACGTGCTGTCCAACAGCTTCAAGTACGCCGCCGGCCGCCCGCTGCTGATCGGCGTGCGGCCGCGTGGCGAGGGCCTGGCCATCGTCGTCTGCGACCAGGGCCGGGGCATTGCCGAAGAGCACCAAAGCCGCGTGTTCGAGGAGTTCTACCGGGTGCGCGAAGCACGCGACAAGGATGTCGAGGGGGTCGGGCTGGGGCTGGCCATCGTCAAGCGCCTGGGGCGGTTGATGGGACTGCAGGTCAGCCTGCGCTCGCGCCTGGGACATGGTACCTGCGTGACCTTGCAGGGACTGGCCATGGTCCCGGCGCAAGTGCCGCGCGCCACGGTCGACCCGGCCGTGCAGGCAGGCCTGCTCACAGGGCTGCGGGTATGCCTGGTGGAGGACGACCACAACGTGCTGCAGGCCACCGGTGCCTTGCTGCAACGCTGGGGATGCGAGGTGCAGGCCGAGAGTTCGCCCCACGGCCTGGTCAGCGACTGCGATGTGATCGTCGCCGACTACGACCTGGGGCCGCAAGCCACCGGCATCGACTGCATCGATCAGTTGCGCGCGCAGCGCGGCGCCGATGTTCCGGCGCTGATCATGACCGGTCACGACATCGACAGGCTGCAGGGCGCCTTGCAGGCGCGGGGCATCGCGGTGCTGGCCAAGCCGGTGCGCCCCGTTGAACTGCGCGCGGCGTTGCGTAGCCTGCGCGAGACGGCAGCGGCGCCGGCGGTTCAGGCCGGCGCTTGAGGGGGTCACTGGAAGACGGGGGCCTGGCCTTCCTTCCAGCAGGTCGGTGACGGGGTGATGATGCCCATGCCGGCGACCGCGACCAGTCCGCCGCTGGCCACCTGGCAGTCATACTGGCCCTTGGAGGTGCTGGCGGTGAAGTAGGTGGTGTTGGAGTCGCTGCGCAGGTTGCTGACCTTGTTCACCGGCACGCCTAGGGTGACTTCGGCGCGTTGCTTGAGGTTGTCGGCGCTGGGGCTGGCGGTCTGGCAGCCGGCCAGGGCGGCGAGGCCAGCGAGCAGGAACAGGGACTTGAAGGGGAAGGACATGGGGATCATCGCGTTGCTTCCTTGGCATTGTTCTCGGTACGGCGCCCCCACCGTCAGGAAGGGGGCTGGCGGTGGGGGCGATGGGCCGACTATAGCGCCGAGGGGGCGTTGCACGATGTAGGGCGGATGTGCGAGGTGGCATATTGCCTTTAGTTTGCGACAAGGCTATCGCCAGGCACCTCGCAACCAACCGCGCTCACCGCTTCACTACCAAGGTCAGAATGTCATAACTGGCTACCAGCTCACCCAGCTGGTTGGTCACCTCCACATCCCACGCCACCACCCCTTGCGCCTGCCCTTGCGGGCTGGTCTTGCCCTGGTCGATCTTGCGCTTGCAGGTCAGGCGCGCCTGGAGGGTGTCGCCGATGCCCACCGGAGTGATGAAGCGCAGGGTATCCAGCCCGTAGTTGGCCAGCACCGGCCCTTCGCCCGGGCTGACGAACAGCCCGGCGGCTGCCGACAGCACGAAGTAGCCGTGGGCGATGCGCTTGCCGAACTGCGACTGTTTGGCGGCGATCTCGTCGAAGTGCATATAGAAGTGATCGCCCGACAGGCAGCCGAAGTTGACCAGGTCGGCCTCGGTCACCGTGCGCCGGTGGGTCAGCAGCGATTCGCCGATGCGCAGGTCGTCGAAATAGCGGCGGAACGGGTGCACTTCGCTCTCGATCACTTCGGCGCCACGCACGTACTCGCCGGTCACTGCCATCAGCATGCTCGGCGAGCCCTGCACGGCGGCGCGCTGCAGGTAGTGCTTGACCGCGCGCAGGCCGCCCAGCTCCTCGCCGCCACCGGCACGACCGGGGCCGCCGTGCTTGAGCTGTGGCAGGGGCGAGCCATGCCCGGTGGACTCCTTGGCCGCCTCGCTGTCGAGGACCAGCAGCCGCCCGTGCCAGGCCGCCGCCACCGGGATGGCCTTGGCCGCCACGGCGCGGTCGGCGGTGACCAGGCTCGCCACCAGGCTGCCCTTGCCGCGGGCGGCCAGGGCCAAGGCCTCTTCGAGGTCGTCGTAGGCCATCAGCGTACTGACCGGGCCGAACGCCTCGATATCATGGGCACCGCCCTTGGCATGCGGGTCGCGGGCCAGCAGCAGGGTCGGGGCGAAGAACGCGCCCTCGGCCACGCCATCGCCGACCGGGGTGAAACCGTCACTGGCCCCCAGCAGTTGGTCGCAGCTGTCCAGCAACTGGCGCACGCGCTCGGCGACATCACGCTGCTGGTCATGGGAGACCAGGGCCCCCATGCGCACGCCTTCCACCGCAGGATCGCCCACCAGCACCTTGCGCAGGCGTTCGCGCAGACGAGTGGCCACCGCGTCGATGTGCCTGGCCGGGACGATGGCGCGGCGGATCGCCGTGCATTTCTGCCCGGCCTTGGTGGTCATTTCCCGCGCTACTTCCTTGATGTACAGCTCGAACTCCTCGCTGTCGGGACTCACATCCGGGCCAAGGATGGCGCAGTTCAGCGAGTCGGCCTCGGCGGTGAAGGGCACGGAGTTGCGGATCAGGTTCGGCGTGACGCGCAGCTTGGCTGCGGTGTCGGCGGAGCCGGTGAAGGTCACCACGTCCTGTCCCTGCAGGCGCTCGAGCAGGTCACCGGTGCTGCCGATCACCAGTTGCAGGCTGCCGGCCGGCAACAGGCCCGATTCGTTCACCAGGCGTACCACGGCCTCGGTCAGGTAGCTGGTGGACGTGGCAGGCTTGACGATGCACGGCATGCCGGCCAGGAAGGTCGGGGCGAATTTCTCCAGCATCCCCCAGATCGGGAAGTTGAAGGCGTTGATATGCACGGCCACGCCCGCACGCGGCACCAGGATATGGCTGCCGGCGAAATGGCCTTGCTTGCCCAGGGCGATCGCCGGGCCTTCATGCACCAGGTTGCCCGAGGGCAGCTCGCGGCGGCCCATGCTCGAATAGGCGAACAGCGTGGCGTTGCCGCCTTCGATATCGATCCAGCTGTCGGCGCGGGTGGCGCCGCTGTGATGGGACAGGGCGTAGAGCTGCTCCTTGCGCTCGGCCAGGTACAGCGCCAGGGCCTTGAGGCGGGCGGCGCGCTGCTGGAAATCCATGGCCAGTAGCTGCTTCAGGCCCTGGGCGCGGGCGAAGTCCAAGGCCTCGGCGAAGTCCGGGCGTTCCTCGTGGCTGTAGGCCAGGACGTGGCCATCGAGGGCGCTGCGCAGGGCCTGGGCGCCGTGCTGGCCGATCCAGCGGCCGGCGATGAAGCTTTGCAGGGTAGGGGCGGCGGACATGCTGTTCTCCATGCAGTTCTGATAGACAAGGGGGCGCGCTTACCAGAGCGCCAGGGTGTAGCCGATGATCAGGCGGTTCTCATCCACGGCATTGGTCAGGCCATTGCCGGAGCGGAAGGTGACGTTGCGCCAGCGCAGGCTGACGTCCTTGAACGGGCCGCTCTGGATCACATAGGTGATGTCGGTGTCGCGTTCGCGCTCGCGGCCATTGCTGACCGTGGCGGTTTCGGCGTGGCGGCCGTCGGTGTAGCGGGTCATGAAGGTCAGCCCGGGGATGCCCATGGCCACGAAGTCGTAGTCGTAGCGCAGCTGCCAGGAGTCGAGCCCGGCGCGGGTGAAGGTGTTGTAGGTGACCAGGTTGACAGTGTACGGATCGCCGCCGTTGAGGAACGGGAAGGCGCTGTCGCCGGACATCTGCTGCCAGGTGGCGGTGAACTTGTGGGCCTTCACGCCCAGGGTGAACATGGCGTTGAAGTTGCGGTTGTCGATGTTGCCCGCGCGCTCGGCGCCGTCGCCGCGGCTGTCGAAGTAGCGCAGGTCGCTGCGCAGGCCGACGCCCTCGCCCAGGGGCTGGGTGTGCAGCAAGCCCACATACTGCTGGCGGTAGATGCCTTCGAGCTTGGCGTAGTAGTAGCTGACGCTGGCCTGCGGGGTGATGGCGTAGCTGCCGCCGCCGAAGTCGAAGTGGTCGCTGCTGGCGGCGCCGTAGCCGATATCGTCGCGCCCGGACGAGTCGCGCAGGTTGGCCTTGGTCAGGCGCCCGCCGTTGAAGGTCAGGCCTTCCAGCTCCTGGCTGGTCAGCAGGCCGCCCTGGAAGGTCGAGGCCAGCAGGCGGGTGTCGTTGTACACCACCACCGGCAGGATCGGCTGCAGGGTGCCCAGGCGCAAGGTGCTCTTGGAGACCCGCAGCTTGCCGGTCAGGCCCAGCTCGCTGTAGTCGTCCACTGGCTCCAGGCTGTTCGGTCCGTAGGGCAGCAGGCCGGTGTTGCGTCGGTCGCGGCTGGAGTCGAGCTTGATCCCCAACTGACCCATGGCGTCCACCCCGACACCGACCGGCCCCTCGGTGAAACCCGATTCGAAGCGGGCGGTGAAGCCCTGGCCCCATTCCTCGGCCTTGCTCTGCGGGGCGTTGCCCTGGCGGAAGTCGCGGTTGATGTAGTGGTTGCGCAGCTCGATGCGGGCGTGGCTGTCAGCGATAAAGTCCGCCATGGCCGGCAGGGGCAGGGCGAGGGTGGCCAGCCAGGCGGCTGACTTGAGGTGCGTGCGGTTCATTGTTGTTGTACCCGACATTGTTATTGTTCTCGAGGTCAGTGCTTGCCGGCACCGGCGGCGCCGATGCCGGTCATGGAACGGATGAACTGGGCCAGGTAGCGCCCACGCTCTTCGCGCGCCCGCTGCGAGCCGTCGGTGACCGAGAAGGCCCAGGCCGCGAGGAAGGCCAGCGACATGGAGAACAGCGCCGGGTTGCTGTAGGGGAACAGCGCCCGTTCGTTGTGCAGCACGTTGACCCACACCGCCGGGCCCAGCACCACCAGGACGATCGCCGAGGCCAGCCCGGCCAGGCTGCCGCCCACCGCGCCTCGGGTGGTCAGCCCCTTCCAGAACATCGAGAGCAGCAGCACCGGGAAGTTGACCGAGGCGGCCACCGCCAGCACCAGGCCGGAGAGGAAGGCGATGTTCTGCGACTCGAACAGCAGCCCCAGCAGCACCGCGAACAGGCCGATCCCCAGGGTGGCCAGGCGCGATACGCGCATCTCTTCCTGCTCGCTGGCCTGCCCCCTGCGCACCACGCAGGCGTAAAGGTCATGGGACACCGCCGAGGCGCCGGACAGCGCCAGGCCCGCGACCACGGCGAGGATGGTGGCGAAGGCCACCGCCGAGATGAAACCGAGGAACAGGTTGCCGCCCACCGCCTGGGCCAGGTGCACCGCGACCATGTTGCCGCCGCCGATGATCGCCCCCGTGGCGTCGCGATAGGACGGTTCGGTGCCGACCATGACGATGGCGCCGAAGCCGATGACGATCAGCAGCAGGTAGAAGTAGCCGATGAAACCGGTGGCGTAGAACACGCTCTTGCGCGCTTCCTTGGCGTCGCTGACGGTGAAGAAGCGCATGAGGATGTGCGGCAGGCCGGCCGTGCCGAACATCATGCCCAGGCCCAGGGAGATGGCGTCCACCGGGTTGGACAGCAGCGCCCCCGGCGCCATGATCGCCTGGCCCTTGGCATGCACGGCCACGGCGCTGGCGAACATCGCCTCGGTGCTGAAGCCGAAGTGCCTGAGCACCATGAAGGCCATGAAGGTGGTGCCCGACAGCAGCATCACTGCCTTGATGATCTGTACCCAGGTGGTGGCGAGCATGCCGCCGAAGGTGACGTAAAGGACCATCAGCACACCCACCAGCATCACCGCGTACAGGTAGCTGATGCCGAACAGCAACTCGATCAGCTTGCCAGCGCCGACCATCTGCGCCACCAGGTACATCAGCGCCACGGCCAGGGTGCCGAAGGCCGAGGTCAGGCGCACCGGAGCCTGGGCCAGGCGGTAGGAGACCACGTCGGCGAAGGTGTACTTGCCCAGGTTGCGCAGGCGCTCGGCGATCAGGAACAGGATGATCGGCCAGCCGGCCAGCACGCCCAGGGCATACAGCAGGCCGTCGTAGCCGTTCATGAACATCATCGCCGAGATGCCCAGGAAGGACGCGGCGCTGATCATGTCGCCGGCGATCGCCAGGCCGTTCTGCATGCCGGTCAGGCCGCCGCCGGCGGTGTAGAAATCGCTGGCCGAGCGGGTGCGCAGGGCGGCCCAGCGGGTCACCAGCAAGGTGAAGCAGACGAACACCAGGAACATCGAGATGGCGGTCCAGTTCATCGCGCGCACTCCTGCTTGACCACTTCGTTGAG
>Ga0268257_1003109_pt1 | contig 10855 bp, 5 predicted proteins | sample AgamicAtPrz_FD_200249 | JGI IMG/M metagenome (GOLD analysis project Ga0268257, IMG submission 200249) | Agave microbial communities from Guanajuato, Mexico - At.P.rz (v2) (version 3) | ecosystem: Host-associated > Plants > Phyllosphere > Phylloplane/Leaf | place: Guanajuato, Mexico | collected...
CTGCTGCCTGCGGGGTTTTCTGATAACCAACACCGACTTTCTTGCCACGGCTACTGAATGGGCCCTGATTTCGTAGATAACCAAGGGCCGCTTTTGGCCGACTCCAGCCGGTTGGTGAAGGGCGCGAACCGGCCAGATTCGGACTGTTGGTTTTGTTCAGTGCAGTGCCATGCCGCGGAACATCGTACTACTGGGGTAGTTTCCAAGGTTACGGTATCGTCGTATGCGTCGTCCTTGCGTTTCTTTGGGATTGCGCCTAGACATGGTGCATGGTGTCTTGCAGCGGAGGTTGCTCAATGCAGGTGGACGTGCCCGAGGCAAAACGCAAAACCTAAGTTCGTAGACATCAAGAGGGATTCAGTTGTGGCCCAAAAGGGAAAGGTAAGGAAACCAGCCTCTGGGGCGCCGCGTGCTGCGGTAAAAAAGAAGCTGCCAATGAGCGTGCTTGCTCAAGCCCTCCATTCATTGCCTGCGAGTGGTGCAGCTAGCTTTGAATGGCTAACTGCCAAGCTGCTAACGAACCTTACCGGGGTTCCGTTCTTCGTGCGCAGGGCTGGTTCTCAGCAAGGCCGTGATGCGGACTCAAGTGTTAACGCGTCTGAGTGCATCTTCATTGAGTGCAAGCGATATGAAGAATCAAGCGCTCTTGACGAAAGGGGGCTGCGCACCCAAATCGAGATATCGGTGAATGCTGCGCCTGAGTTAGATATGTGGGTTTTGGCAACCACGCGGTCCGTGGACGCCTCGGCTGCAGAATGGCTTAGAAGAAAAACGCAAGAAGTGGGCGCTGATTTCTACGTCCTCTCGTGTGGATCTCTTTCTCAACCTGCTGATCTCGACTATCTAGCAGCCGCTTTCGAGGGCGATATTGTTTCCTCATGCGAAGGTGGCGGTACCAATAGCACAGCTCTCCTTGAATATCTTGGTGAAGTAAAGGCAAGCGCTGGATTCAAAGGTGCCTTGGCACGCATTAGACAAGCATTTGATAGTGCCACAGTGGGCCTACCGAGTTTTAGCACGCGACTGAATGCGTCGCTACGCGCGATATTGGAAGACGAGGCCACTAGCCGGCTACGGCTTAATGCCCCGTTGGCTTCCGGCGAATTTACGCCTGTGAATGTCCCGCGCCCAGCCGCGCAACAGTACCTTGACTCCTTCGCATCCACCTCCCGCCCCGTCGGTTCTCCTCGGATATGCGTCATTCAAGGCGATGAGGGGAACGGGAAGTCGTGGGCAGTCGCCACCTGGGTACGAAAGTTGATATCTGAGCAATCGGCCCCCCCAGTTTTTTGGTTCAAATCCTCGGCTAGTAAGGCGCTTGGGCTAGAAGAATTGGCCAGACACGCGGTCGCTCAGTTGCAGGTATCCGAAGAGCGTATCTTCCAGTTGAAGCTTCAAAGGTGGCTTGGCAGGACATCAGAGGCACGCGGGATTATCGTTTTAGATGGCATCAACGAGAGGCATAGCCTCCCATTTTGGACCGACTATATAACGAGCCTCGTCGCAGATGTTGGCCCTAATGTTCTGTTCGTTATCACCTGTCGACCGGACACTTGGCGCAGAGAGTTAAAGCCTAGGCTGAACCTCAAAGCGATGGAATTCGAACTTTCTGAGTTCAACGAAGAAGAATTCACGGCTGCGATGCGCAACCAGCCCCGTGAAATTATTGAGAAGCTCTGGGCTCTTGGCTATGTCGCCCGCAAACCCCGCTATTTGGCTGATGCTCTCGCTTACTTGCAGCAGGGCGGAACTGCCAGCGAGATAACGGTTGAGATGCTTCAGTATCACGCGTGGAAGTATCGGTATCGTAGGCGGGGCGACTATCCGGTAGGCCTTGAGGACTTTGAGAGCGTTCTCAAACATCTAGCCGGCGAGATGAGTAGGCGAGTCACCTCTGGTGAGTTGAGGGACTTACTCGCATTCAACCCACATGCCGTTGAGGCTATGACAGAACTCGCGTCGGGGGGAGTGTTACGCCGTGAAGGCGTGACGGTCACTCTGGAGCGCCCTTATCTAGTGGAAGGGCTGAGTCTCCTTTTGGTCGATGCTCTTCGCCGAGATGCCGGAACGGTAGCCGAACTGCGTCAGCAGATTGGCATTTTTGTCCACGATACGCAGCGAAATCCCCTAACCGCCGAAATTTGTGCATCGGCGGCGTATAAGGCGCTGGCTGATGAGGAAATGAGAGACGAAATTGCCGTTGCCCTAACTCTGGAGTTTCTGGACTGCCAGAACGCTGACCAGAACTCTGTGGAAGGGATCATCGCCCTAGCATCGAAGCGGCCTCATGTGATTGGTCACGTCACTGAAGAGCTGTGGGCAGTATCTGGCGTAGATTCGGCTATTGAAAAGATGATTTTGCGTGGACTCATTCAGACTGCAAGGAGTGCAAGCCCTGGCTGCACGATAGTGAACGTGCTTACTCGTTGGTCAAGCTTCATTCACGAACATGGTGAGTTCTATCGTGATGATGCTGGAGATTTAACGGCACTGAGCAGGGCGAGAGTCGCAGCCGTAGCGCCCGTAATCGGTAGAGCTCAACTGACCGAGGACGGCTCAGTCGTGCTTACTCGGATAGAGAACCAGCGACTCCTTCGACTTGGAAGACTGGCACTTGCTGTGATTTCTCTGGCAGATCGCCAGATATTCTTTCAAGCCATTTTTAACAGCTTGGTCGCTGATTCAATCATGCTGACTTCCAGAGGTAACATCAGCGGTTGGATTTTGGGATCCAGTCGGTCTTCACTAGGACTGCAGGTCGCAGCTGCCCTCCAGCGCGTAGACGCACTGCTCTTGGTTCCAGTCGATGGTAAGCGCCGAATCAGAAGAACATTATTAGAGGCTGCGGCTGAACCCGTTCTTGCCTCGCAGCTGATGTCCGTGCGAATGGAAGCCCAAGAAGGAATGCGCAACGATCCACTGCGGGAATTCCGGAGCCCAACCCGGGACGAGCTCCCGTCTTTTCTGTTTCGGGAAGATGTGGGCAGGTGGGCGAAGGTGCAGGCCGCAAGTAGGTATGCATCGGACCCGACGTTTGAGTACCCAGATGAATTCGTCTCAGAGCTACGCATCTATGCGCAAGAATTTCCTGTTACCCGCCGTCGTGTCGGGCGGGGGCAGACTTCTGAGGACCATGAGTGGAAATTTCTCGAACCGCTTCTCTGCCGCCTATGCCAAGACGTTTACGAGGACTTGGCTCATGCATTTATCCGCGCAGTCGAGCTACGAGATGAGGGGTCAATTTATCCTTGGCTTTTTGCCGCAGACAAATATGTCAGCATGTTCGATGCATCGGAGATTTCGCTAGTTCGTCAAGTATGGGAGCGGTACTTACACAGCGACGAGGATACGAGCCCGCTAAGCACAATCGAGTCCACCTTATTTGGCATGCTATTGGCACATATGACTCCGCAGGAACAAATCCAAGAACTTTCACGGCGTGGAGATTCTCGGATTCAACTGGTGAATTATACGGATGAGTTTCAGCAACACCTTTCAATTGAGGCCCAAGAACAATTAGCGCCTCTAGCATCAACAGATGATCGGCTAGCGCCTGTGCTCTGGTACGCCGCGGTACAGGAAAAGCCCGCCAGCACCGTATGGCTGCCGCTTATCGATCGAGCACTAAGAGGGGAAAACGGCATCGCTCGTGGCTTCTCCTTGCAATTACTTTTCCAAATGCCTCAGGAAGATGTGCGCAATAGACTTGATCAGTTAGCGCTGACAGATGAATCCTTCCATTTAGAGAAATACTGGTTCACTAGGCTGTGCCTACAGCACTCATCAGAGGCACCACCTGACCTTCTTAACCGATGCGACTTGGCCACCTGTGCAGAGGTGTTGGGATTGGTCGTCGGCGAAGAGCGCCAGCACGAGTTGGCGACCTCATTTGCTGGGCACGTCCTTGCATGGTTGCGCTTACAGATTGACCCTCAGCAGCAACCTTCTCCAGAACTCAGAGTGATTATTCAGGCGCAAGAGCCTGACCGGGGCGGTTTAGCATCAGTATCTGTGGATTGGGAGCAAATTAACCATTCCGTCTCCTTTCGCTCTGAGCTGTCCTCATGGGGCGGCCTAGAACCAGGTTCTGGAGCTGATGCATTGAGGCATGCATTCTCGGATCACCACTTCACAGATCTTCAGGATGCGCTGAGGCATGCCATGCTGCACGCAGATGAACACGGTAACTGGGCGTATACGGCCTTCTGGTCGGACGCGACACTCACTATCATGCTCGACACGGTAGTTGGCTTCCGTGCTGAGGTTTATGCACTCATTGAGCACGCTATCAGTTGCAAAAAATTGAGACCTATCGGGAACTTCGTTTCGGCAGTCACCCGAGCCTTGCTCAATTGTGGCGATCCTGACGGGTTGAAATTTATGAAGCAGATCCGGGCGGAGGATACCGTTGTCCGCTCAGTTGATGGCTCTACAGGTTTGGACTTGCTGGATGTAGCTCTATCGTCTTTCTCCCAGTGCGATGAGGCAATTGATCTTTGGCTAGAGCGCATTGATGCATCACCGAGCGATGCCTATGTCCTGGCCAATTGCGAGCAGCTCGTCCAAGGCGGCAATCGTGAATGGCTCCTCCGTCAGGCTGAGAGTGACTTGGGTTCTGCCGCTCCCTATTACAGGCGCAGAGGGATGCTTCTCTTTGCTGGAGCTGGGGGCAGCAAGTCTGATCTAGATGCTGCGGTGGTATCACTCGGTGACGGTATCGCCGGATTAGAAGATGCACAGCGAACATCGACAAACTACATCGATAGGTTGTCTCAAATGCGGCATTGGATTACGGCTATGCTGATCGCGAGCAGCGCAGGCCAAGCGAAATGTGCGGCTACGCTGTTGTCTCATTGCGCCGATTCGCGGGTTTGGTCTCTGCTCGATGAAGCCGTAGATGTACATGGTGCCCCCCGCTGCGGGGCGCCACTGACGCAGCTACTTACTAGTCATGATTTAAGGACTGCAGTCAAAGAAACTCTGAAACAACGCGATAAGTTCTTGTTGGGATTTCAGAAGGTTCAAAACGACGCCGCCCCTTGGTTGACGTCGGAGGCAAAAGCATCTCTTCGGCTTCCGATTTAAATCTGCTTCTGATCGAGCTGAGTTTTTCTTCTTTGCCTTCTATAAGGAGTTTTGAATCGCCCCTCGTTTCGTAGATATCCCACCACGACTGCTTCAGGCCGAAAAAGGGCTCTCGTGAATTGCCGTTTCTCCCTGCTGCCGACCGGCTGGAGTCGGCCAAGAGCGGTCAGCGAGTATCTACCGATGCTGGGACAATTTACCTATTTTCCCTGCTTAAACGCCTTCAACAGCTTCTCGGGCAAGAAATACAGATCACCCCTGGCCCTGGTGCAGGCTACGTACAGTTTGTTGCGGGTTTGCGGATTGGCCTGGTGTAGCCTCTCAGCCACATGGTCTTTCCAGATACCCGGGCCCATCACAATGCAAACATCGTTAAAGTGATCCATGCCCTTACTTGCCCCCCAATTTTCGGAGTGGCAGCCGTACTTGTAGTGTTCGCTCAGAAACAGCTTCACGATGGCTGGGTCAGCGTGTAACAAGTTGGCCTGGTATTGGTCGTCGACTGTGATGATCCGACTGCCCCGTTCCTCATGGGCACCCATCGCGATTTGTAGCTTTGCGCTGATGAAGTCGCAGACCGCTTTTGCGCATCGCCAGCTGCGGCTCAGCGTTGCCTTGTCTACCGTGATACCCGCGTTACGAAAGCGTTCCTCGTAGCGGGCGACATCGTCGTGAAGGTTTTTGTTTATAGCTCCGTCTCTGCTGGTATCGAAGGTGTGCTGGTGGAAGTCACCGACGAAAGTCATGCCAATTTTCGCCTGGGAAACCTCCATCAGCAGGTTGAAGTCATGGCCCGCGAAATCCTGTACCTCGTCGACGTACAGGCAGTCGTAAAAGCGCTCCAGGCGGGCGCGCACGTCCGGTATGGCCTTCACGACCTGTAGCAGTTTGGCGAGGCGGCAGTGATAGAGCCTGCCGCTGCCATCGCGATACCGATTGAGATCGTCCAACGGGTAGTGCCTGGTGGGCGGGCGCCTGAAATTCAGGCCTCGTGTTCCTAGCTGCAATTGCATCAAGGGTCGATAGCAGAACCCATGCAGGAACGAGAAGTACGTCATGAGCGTGATGTTGGATGGGATCATCCCAAATCTCTGGATGATCCTGTTACGCAGGTGCCGGTGATTGTTGTCCGTGTAAGTGATGATTAATGCCCGCTGATCAAGGCTGAGACGCTCAATGATCAGGCTGGTTTTTCCGGATCCTGCAACAGAAAAAATTACGCTCTTATCCATTCGATCGCCTCCTGTATATACTTCGGAGCGATCAGCTCAGCGGACTTCTTAGTCAGTAGCTCGAAAGCGGCATCCGCTTTATTTTTGAGCATGTACTCTTGAACGGTCAGCTTTTTGCGTCCCGCAGCAAAAAGGTCGTCGCAGGTTTTCTGGTTGTAGCTGTACAGCCCTATTTCGAAGGTGCTTCGCTCAGGATCTGGATCAGCAAAGATCTTGGCCGACTCGTACAGGTAGCCTTCGTAGTTTGTTACACAGTTCTGTTGGTAGTCACCGTCGTTATCCCGAATTGCGGCGATTCTGATGTTCAGTAGCCTCCCGAGCTCCAGGTAGCGTTTAAAGCTCGTTCCGCCGATCGAGATGATGTGCACATCATTAGCCTGGGGAAGATGGCCTGCCTGCTGCGTGTAGAAATGCTCCATGAGGATGAATTCTGCATCGCCCTCGACCAAGATGACTCGCTTGGAGAGAGCGAGCTCAAGGACGTTGTTATCGGGCGCTTTCATGAAGAAGCTTGCGGTGGGCTCCGACAGGTCTTTCAAGCGTCCCGCATATCCATATCCGAGCAGCAGCGCATGACGTAGATCGAGCCGTGCGCAGATATGGCTGCTGTGCGTCGCGATGAACAACTGAGTGCCTGTAGTGCCCGCCAGCCTCTCAACCAAGCGCTTCATGTTGGTGTGGCTTAGATGGTTTTCGGGCTCCTCGAGCAACAGCGCGTGCAGGCTTCCTTTTTCCTCGTGTTTCTGCAGGGCAAAACTGGTCTTGATGAAGCACTGCTCACCTTTGCCGCGATTCTCAATAGGGATGCCGCCCTTGGTGATCACCAAATCGCTTTCAAGGTTGGAGCGCGAGCTGGTTCGCAAGGCAAACTGATATTCGCCGAGCGTGTCGTTCAAGTCCTTCAGGCTCTCTCGACCGAACGTCTCTTTCCCTTGCCGGTAGCGATTTTCGAGGCGGTAGCGATCCCGCACCTCGGTATGGAATCCGAACACCGTGCGGGTGTATTCGCGAGCGGCGTGTTCACTGTCAATACGAGAGCTGTCGATCATCAGGTGCTTGACTGGCCGCCGGTAGGTAACGTGAGGCGCCCCGGCGAACGTCGAGAACTGCACGCTGTAATACTCAAAGGGAAAGCTGTCCCTGTTGGCTTTGAGTAGATCGACTATCGTCTGGCCGAACTCCTCGATCAATGGGACGATTGTCATGCGAAGACCATCTGTCTGCGTTCCCAGAGCGTTTTGGGTACCATGAAAACCCTGTTCGTCTCCCTCTTCGAGAAATACGTCCACGATGACCTCAGGAAGCAAGTCCAGCGTCGCAGGGCCAGCCAGGAATCTCTGCACCGCCCCTTGATTAAGCAAGGCTTCATAGCCAATGTTCTCAACGCGGCTGCGACTCGCGCTCAGCGCCAGATCCAAGGCCAATAGCACGCTGCTCTTGCCAGCCTCGTTGTCGCCGATCAGGACGTTCTTGCCTGGATCGAACTCAAGGGTAAGGTCACAGAAGCTTTTGAAATTCTTGACCACTATTTTTTTGATAGCCGGCATGTTCACTCCTTCTAACGTGCACGTTGTTGGGGAAAGCGCGTGCTCTGTCTCTAGGCAGCTGATGGGGCATCAGCCTCGGTAAGCTATCAATTTGACACTGCGCCAGACAATCCTGAGTTTAGGAGTGTCAACTCGGAGTTCGGGTGCGGTACATGGATACTCGCATCAGCCTCGACACGTTCTAGCGCCGGATAATTCTCATAACCGTCAAGCCCCAAAGTCGTCGAGAAACCATAGGGATGGGGCAGGACCAACTTGTGATACGGCAGGTTCGCGTATCGTCGAATTGCATACCTATGCGGGCAGCTGCCATTCTTATCCTGACGCGCCCGGGGCTGACACCGCGTAGCCTGCCCGGGGCTGTAAGATGAGTATCTCGGGACACGCGTGAGGTCGCGGTTGCGATCAAGCCGCGAGGCCCCTTCAGCCAAGGAATAGGTTCAACGCCAGTGTTTACAGTAATTCGCCCTGGGCAATCGCTTCCCAATCAAGGCCGTTCTCAGGCCTACCTCGTCTGCGACAATTGGGACGACTGGTTCGCGTATCGGACGATGTTCACTCTATTCGTATTTGACGGAACTGGCGTCCGCCATAGGCCGGGCTCTGTAAAAATTGGGGAAGTGGGTTTAGTTGGAGGCCCTGGCGGTCCGGAAACCCCTAAAGGGACACGCTTTCCAACACTTCATGACCATTTCCGCCAACTCGATCCCTCAGCGCACTTTTCACTTGGCCAAGACGAGGACTACTACGAAACACTGACGAGCCTATCCCACGGGCTTGGTGTGACGGTGTTAAAGGCGCTTTGTGACTGCGCATACGATCTGGAAATTTTTCGGCGTCACAAGGCGGAAGATGTCATGTCCGTCTCATTGTTGCGATCGGTCCACGAGCCGGCGGTTCTCAATCGGCTGCATCGACTCGCTCACGGCAATCCGGTACTGACCAAGTTCGAGTTCCAGTTCATCTTTCCGCCTGCTCCACGGGCTGAGAACGAGATTCCAAGCGCTCCAACGATCATGAACTTCAATGTGACCCCTAACTCGGAGCCGCCGACAAACCTGCACGTGCTGGTTGGCCGCAATGGTGTGGGGAAAACGCGTTGCATCCAAAGCATCATCAATACAATTCTCGAAAGAGATAGCGATACGGCTCCCCGCGGGCACTTGATGCGTCTGGGAGAAAATAGAGACGACTGGGCATTTTCTCGCCTGGTATCCGTCTCATTCAGCGCCTTTGACAGCTTTGAACTCCCCCCCGTCGGCCAACAACGCACTGCTGCGACCTTCGTTGGCCTTCGGACGCAGCGACCATCAGATGGGAAGATGGTTGATGAGCTCAAGACGCCCGACGCACTGGCTAGAGATTTTGTAGAGAGCCTTGCTGTATGTCGCAGCGGACCTCGAAAGGATCGCTGGTTACGTGCGATTAGGACGCTTTCTACTGATCCACTGTTCCAAGAAACAGGCGTGGAAACCTTGGTCGAGTATGACTTCGACTGGCAGGATCGAGCCTACCGATTCTTCAGGCTGCTCAGTTCCGGGCACGCGATAGTGCTTCTAACAGCCACGCGTTTGGTTGAGCTGGTTGATGAGCAAACCCTGGTAGTGCTCGATGAGCCCGAAGGACATTTACACCACCTTTGCTATCGGCATTCATTCGTACCGTGGCAGATCTACTGGTCGCAAGAAACGGTTTTGCGTTGATATCGACTCATTCGCCGGTCGTGCTGCAGGAGGTGCCTAGAAGCTGCGTGTGGATGCTGAGACGCTCCAGAGCGCAGGCAACCGTAGAGCGTCCCCCCATCGAGACCTTTGGAGAGAGTTCGGGGGTGCTGACCCGAGCAGTCTTTGGGCTTGAAGTCACAAACTCCGGGTTCCATCAACTTGTAGCGGCTGTCTCGAACCAGCCGGGTACATCGTTCGAAGCTGTTGAGCAGCACTTCGGTGGACAGCTGGGAGCAGAGGCGCAAGCGCTGGCACGTGGACTAGTCATCAGGCGTAACGATCCATGATCCGGCTACCGCTACCGACTTTTGATGTAGCCGAAGCAGTGCAGGTGTGCGCGTCCGGTATCACGATTCAGGAGAGGGCTCAGGCGCTTTTAAACGCCTTGCCGGTCATTCAACAGGTAGAAACGGCGTATCGTGAGCTTGCACCACACGGAAAGCTTTACGAAATGAAGGGGAGTGATCAGGTTACGCCAGATCTGAATGGAGCCCTGATGGGCACCATCTATAAGTCGCATTTTGCGCGAAACAACTCGCCATCCAGAAAGCTGTACGAACTGATAAAAATGGCGCCGGAGTTCGGCATCTGCCCGTTATGCAGTCAGCGCGTCGTCGCTACAGTCGATCACTACCTGCCCCAGAAGCATTTCCCTTCACTTAATCTCACCCCGGTGAACCTAATCCCCGCTTGTTCGGACTGCAACAAGAGAAAGCTGGCCATGGTGGCTGCCCGCGCAGAAGATCAAACGTTGCACCCTTACTATGACGACCTGGGAAGTGATCGTTGGTTGTTCGCCGAGGTGTCTCCCTCATTACCTCCAACGGTGGAGTTCAAAGTCCGAGCTCCTACTGCATGGGACGACGTCCTTGCCGCACGTGTAACTCATCACTTCGAGTTTATGGGGCTGGCGGAGTTGTACGCCGCTCAGGCAGCTAGTGAGCTCGCTGATATCTCGTTCTTCATGGAAGAGCTCGGCACGGCAGCAGGTGCGCTTGGGGTCTATCAGCAGCTCGACCAGCAGTTCAGAACGCGCTACGCACGCGATCGTAATTCATGGAAAACCGCGCTTTATGAAGGGTTGCGCGATTCAGAGTGGTTTTGTGCTGAAGGGTATCGGTTGATTCGCCCAAGGGCGAGATGGATCTGAATGGCTGTTTCTGGCCGTTTGCAGCCAGTAATGAAGGGCAGTAAACGATTAGACCTGGACGGCTCGAGCAAACAAATCTGTGTTCTTCTCTCGCTCAGAGCCTAATTTTTACAGCCA
>Ga0268257_1003115_pt1 | contig 10843 bp, 8 predicted proteins | sample AgamicAtPrz_FD_200249 | JGI IMG/M metagenome (GOLD analysis project Ga0268257, IMG submission 200249) | Agave microbial communities from Guanajuato, Mexico - At.P.rz (v2) (version 3) | ecosystem: Host-associated > Plants > Phyllosphere > Phylloplane/Leaf | place: Guanajuato, Mexico | collected...
GGGCAGCAAGCCGCTGCTGTCCTTGACACCGACGCTGCGCTTGATGAGGGATTCGACCAGGTCGCCCACCACACTCATCGCAGCCATAAACACCGCAGCCAGCAACAGGAACCAGAGCCCTCGTGACTGCAGCACCGAATAGAAACTGGGAACACTGGCGCCGTAGTGGCGATCTGCCCAGCTCCAGACCAGAGCCAGAACAACCACCCCCAGCATGCCTCCCCAGACACCTTCCCAGCTCTTGCCGGGACTGATGGAAGGAGCCAGCTTGTTCCTGGTGAACTTCAAGCCGAAAGTGCGACCTGCAAAATAGGCAAAGACATCGGCCACCCAGACCAGCACCAGGACCGAAAGCAGGAAGTTGATGCCGATATTGCGCGCCTGCACCACGGCCAGCCAGGCCAGCCACAATGCCAGCACGCCGCCGACCAGACGGACTGCAGCCGGAATATGCGGCCAGCCCGTCACGCCAGCACGCAGCAGCAGCACGCCCCCCAGCACCCAGAGGCAACCCGCAATCAGCCAAACCATGGACAGAGGCTGGTCAACCCAGCCGGCCCACCAGGAGCCCGCGCATAGCGCCGTACAGACAGCCCCCAGACCCAGCGAGCCCGACTGCCCGAAGCCGTTAAGACGCCCCCACTCCCAGGCACCAGCCGCCATGAACAACAGCATCAGTGCCGAAAAAGGCACGGTGCTGGCCGTATAAAACAATGCAGGCAGCAAAATGGCCAGCAAAATCAAGGCGGTGATGACGCGCTGCTTGAGCATGGCACCTCTTATGGTTATGCCGTCAGGGTGACGGCAGATGATGGTTGAATCTGCTCTGAAGTCTGGCCGAAACGGCGCTCCCGACCGCCAAACACGGCAATGGCTTCATCAAGAGCGGCCTCGTCGAAATCAGGCCACAGGGCATTGCTGAAAAACAGCTCGGTGTAGGCAGCCTGCCAAAGCAGAAAATTGCTGATGCGGGTTTCGCCGCCGGTGCGGATCATCAGATCAGGATCCGGCACATGCGCCAGGGCCATGGCCCTATCCAGATTCTCCGGGCTCAGCTCCAGACCCTGGGCCACCAGCTTCTGCGCTGCTTGCGCGATATCCCAGCGGCCACCGTAGTTGAAGCAGACATTGAGAACCAGGCGCGTGTTGTGCGCAGTGATGCGCTCGGCCTCGGCCAGGCCCTCACGGACCTTGTCGCTCAGACCTTGACGATCTCCGACAAAGTACAGGCGCACGCCGTCGCGGCTGAGTTGCGCAACTTCCTTGGCCAAGGCATTGGCCAGCAGGCTCATGAGGCCTGAGACCTCTTCCTGAGGCCTGCTCCAGTTCTCGGAGGAAAACGCAAATACCGTGAGCACCTGCACGCCACGCTCGACGCAGGCACGAGCGCAGCGGCGCAGAGACTCCACGCCCTGCTTGTGACCTGCAAGACGTGGAAGCAGACGGCGCTTGGCCCACCGCCCGTTGCCGTCCATGATGACGGCGATATGGCGCGGAACCGCGCCGGTTTTCTTGGATGTCAAAAGTGCAGGTCCTTCGGGAAGACTCAGACCGCCATGATGTCCTGTTCCTTGGCCGACACCAGCGCGTCGACCTCGGCAATGTGCTTGTCGGTGATCTTCTGGATTTCGGCTTCGGAGCGCTTCTGATCGTCTTCAGAGGCCTCTTTGTCCTTGACCAGCTTCTTCACGCTTTCATTGGCATCGCGGCGCAGGTTGCGGATGGCAATCTTGCCGTTCTCACCTTCGTTGCGGGCGAGCTTGGTCATTTCCTTGCGGCGCTCTTCGCTCATGGGAGGCATGGGCACGCGGATCAGGTCACCCATGGAGGCAGGGTTCAGACCCAGATCGCTTTCGCGAATGGCCTTTTCCACCTTGGCAGCCATGTTCTTTTCCCAGGGCTGCACGCTGATGGTGCGGGAGTCCAGCAGGGACACATTGGCCACCTGGGACAGGGGCACCATGGAGCCGTAGTACTCGACGTGAATGGCGTCCAGCAGTGCGGGGTTGGCACGACCGGTGCGCACGCGCGCCAGGTTGTTCTTCAAAGCCTCGATGGACTGGCCCATCTTGGTTTCGGTGTTCTTTTTGATTTCAGCGATCGTCATGTTCTTGTTCCTTTGCGAGCATTGGGCGGCAAAACGCTCAAGCGTACACCAGAGTGCCTTCGTCTTCACCCATGACCACGCGCTTGAGTGCGCCGGGCTTGACGATGGAGAACACGCGGATCGGCAGCTTCTGGTCGCGGCACAGCGCGAAAGCCGTGGCATCCATGATGCCCAGGTTACGCGAGATGGCTTCATCGAAAGCCAGCTTGTCGTAGCGTGTGGCCGAGGGATCCTTGACCGGGTCGGCCGTGTAAACGCCGTCCACCTTGGTGGCTTTGAGCACGACTTCGGCACCGATTTCGGCACCGCGCAGCGCAGCTGCGGTGTCGGTGGTGAAGAAGGGGTTGCCGGTACCGGCAGCGAACACCACGACCTTGCCCTCTTCGAGGTACTGCAGGGCCTTGGGGCGCACATAGGGCTCCACCACCTGCTCGATACCGATGGCCGACATCACGCGCGCCGTCAGGCCTTGCTTGTCCATGGCGTCGGCCAGGGCCAGGGCATTCATCACCGTGGCCAGCATGCCCATATAGTCTGCAGTCGCACGATCCATGCCGACCGAGCCACCTGCCACGCCGCGGAAGATATTGCCGCCGCCGATCACCACGGCAACCTGCACACCCACCTTGGTCACTTCCACGATCTCGGCAACCATGCGCTCAATGGTTGCACGGTTGATGCCGAACTGGTCATCTCCCATTAACGCCTCCCCCGACAGCTTGAGCAAGATGCGCTTGTGGGCTGGAATGGCGTTGGACATGGTGTTTCTCCGGTGGAAGTTGAATAAGTATGAAAACGGGAGGGGAATAAATCAATCGCGGCTCTAGGCCGCGATTGTTGCTAAGGCTTAGGTTTAAGCACCAGCCTTGGCTGCTGCCACCTGGGCAGCCACTTCAGCAGCGAAGTCATCGGTCTTCTTCTCGATGCCTTCACCCACGACAAACATCGTGAACGCCTTCACATTGGTGTTGGCAGCCTTGAGCATCTGGGCCACGGTTTGCTTGCCGTCGGCAGCCTTCACGAAGACCTGGTCGGCCAGGGACACTTCCTTCAGGTACTTCTGAACGGAACCTTCCACCATCTTGGCGACGATGTCGGCGGGCTTGCCGGATTCGGCAGCCTTGCCTTCGGCCACTGCGCGTTCCTTGGCGATCAGCTCGGCAGGCACGTCAGCGGAAGTCAGGGCCACGGGCTTCATGGCAGCCACATGCATGGCCACATCCTTGGCAGCAGCAGCGTCGCCGTCGAACTCGACCACCACGCCGATGCGGGTGCCGTGCACGTAGGCAGCCAGGCCAGCGCCGTTGAAAGCCTTGAAGCGACGGAAAGACATGTTCTCGCCGATCTTGCCGATCAGGCCCTTGCGCACATCTTCCAGAGTGGGGCCGTAGCCGTCTTGTTCGTAGGCCAGGGCGCCCAGGGCATCCAGGTCAGCGGGGTTGTGCTCGGCGACCAGCTTGGCAGCGGCGTTGGCCATGGCCAGGAAGCTGTCGTTCTTGGACACGAAGTCGGTTTCGCTGTTCACTTCGATCAGGCCGCCCTTGCCGCCTTCGATGAAAGCAGCCACAACGCCTTCAGCAGTCACGCGGGAAGCGGCCTTGCCAGCCTTGGTACCCAGCTTGACGCGCAGCAGCTCTTCAGCCTTGGCCATATCGCCATCAGCTTCGGTCAGAGCCTTCTTGCATTCCATCATGGGAGCGTCGGTCTTGGCGCGCAGTTCGGCGACCATGCTTGCAGTAATTGCCATCGTATTTCTCCAGTATCAGTTCGATTCGTTACAGGATTCCGGCTAAAAAAACGGGGCTACCTAGAGCCCCGCTTTTTCTCGCGATGCGGTCGCGCAGCCGGACTTCGCTTAGGCGGCGGATTCTTCCACTTCCACGAACTCGTCGCCGTTCTCACCGGCAGCGGCCTTCACCACGTCGTTCAGACGAGCTTCACGGCCTTCCAGGATTGCGTCGGCAATGCCTTGGGCGTACAGCTGCACAGCCTTGGCGGAGTCGTCGTTACCAGGGATCACGTAGTCGATGCCATCGGGGTTGTGGTTGGTGTCAACCACGCCGATCAGAGGAATGCCCAGCTTCTTGGCTTCAGCGATAGCGATCTTGTGGAAGCCCACGTCGATCACGAAAATGGCGTCGGGCAGACCGTTCATGTCCTGAATGCCGCCGATGTCCTTTTCCAGCTTTTCCAGTTCGCGAACGAACATCAGCTGTTCCTTCTTGGACATGGATTCCAGACCGGCTTCTTGCTGAGCCTTCATGTCCTTCAGACGCTTGATGGAGGTCTTGACAGTCTTGAAGTTGGTCAGCATGCCGCCCAGCCAGCGCTGGTCAACGAAGGGCACGCCAGCGCGCTTGGCTTCTTCAGCCACCAGCTCACGGGCTTGACGCTTTGTACCCACCATCAGGATGGTGCCGCCGTTAGCAGTCAGCTGCTTGGCGAACTTCTGGGCTTCCTGGAACATCGGCAGGGACTTTTCCAGGTTGATGATGTGGATCTTGTTGCGGGCACCGAAGATGAACGGAGCCATCTTGGGATTCCAGAAACGAGTTTGGTGACCGAAGTGGACGCCGGCTTCCAGCATCTCGCGCATTGTTACTGCCATGTTAATTACCTCAAAGGTTGGGTCTAAAATCCGGCCCAACGATTGCAGCCGCCTTGAAAAAGCGACCGCAACACCTTGGATAGGCCGGTTTGCTATTTGCCTTGCCGACTTGAAAGCCGGTGCTGCAAGGTGCAAAAACGCCATCGCATCAACCACTTTCAGAGCTTTTCAAGTCAATCCTCACGGACTAACCCTTAGCAAAGCCGCAAAATTTTAGCACATCGCCATGCAACTCGACCTCAGTCACCTCACTCTCGAGATCCGCGAAGGCCGCCAAAGCGCCGCAAACCTCATGCAAATGAGCATTGCTGCCGCGCAAAGCCCCTTGTGCGCCAACGTTTTCAGCCAGACTTTCTTTGACGAAGCACGCTGGGCCGCAGCAGAAACACCAACGACTGCGCCCCTGGCCGGCCTGGCCATCTCGGTCAAGGATTTGTTTGACACCCAAGGCGCGCGCAGTGCCGCCAGCTCCCTGGTGCTGCAGGATGCACCTGTCGCCCGGGCAGACGCCACGGCCGTCGCCCGCCTGCGCGCGGCAGGTGCCGCCATCATCGGCCGCACCCATATGGTCGAATTCGCTTTTTCCGGCGTGGGCGTGAACCCGCATTTCGGCACCCCTGCTGCACTGGATGCCCGCCACCCCGCCAATCCTCAACTGGCTCCCACATGGCCGGCCCGCATTCCGGGCGGCTCCTCGTCAGGAGCAGCTGTATCCGTCGCCAGCGGCGCCGCCTGGGCGGCTCTGGGCTCGGACACCGGCGGCTCCATCCGCATTCCCGCTGCGCTCAATGGACTGGTGGGCTTCAAAAGCACTGCCGGGCTGGTGCCCACCGAAGGAACCGTGCCACTCTCACCCACACTGGACACCGCCTGCGCCATTACGCGCAGCGTGCGCGATGCCGTGCTGCTGCACGAGATTCTGGCCGAGCGCAAAGTCGCCAAGGACGAACGCAGCCTGAGCCAGTGGCGTCTGGCAGTGCCCCGCCCCCTGTTCTTCGAACAGATCGAACCTGCCGTGCGCAGCGCCTTCGAACGCAGCATCGCCAAGCTGCAAGCCGGCGGCGCGCAGATCGAATGGATTGACCTGCCCGAGCTGGAAGAGCTGGACCGCATCAACACCATCGGAGGCTTCTCCCCCACCGAAAGCTATGCCTGGCACCGGCAATATCTGCAGGATCCAGCAAAAGCCGCGCTCTACGATCCCCGGGTGCGCTCGCGCATAGAGCGCGGCGCGAGCATGAGCGCTGCCGACTATCTGGATCTGCTGGCCGCGCGCAAGCGCTGGATTGCCAGGATGGAGAGCGCCATTGCCGGCTATGACGCCCTGCTCTCGCCGACCACGCCGATCACCGCCCCCACCATTGCATCCGTCGCCCCGGCCAACGGCTTCGATGCTGCAGCCGACCTCAGGCATGACGAAGAATTCTTCCGCGTCAACGGCCTGCTGCTGCGCAATACCAGCGTGGTCAATTTGCTGGATGGCTGCGCGCTGTCACTGCCGTGCCACAACCCGAACGAGCTCCCCATGGGCCTGATGATCTGGCATGCAGCCCTGCATGACGACGCCATACTGAATATCAGCGCGGGCATAGAGGCAGCACTCAATCGCGTTTAACCTCCATTTTTGTAGCTACAACCGCTTATGGTCATTGGGCTACATGGCAAAAATCATCAAAACCCACAAATGCGCGGCCTGAGGCTATCCTCGGACCATGCTGCGCATTTCTCCAACCGACACCCCGCCCGCGTCCATGGCTGCCGGCCAGGGCTGGCCGCTATTCAGCACCGCCGCCACGCGCCAGATTGAGCAGGATTGCGCCAGACGCCTGCCTCCCCACCGACTGATGGAGCGTGCAGGCCTTGCCATCGCAAAACTGGCGCTGGCAATAGCCCCGCACGCACAACGCATCTGGATCGCCTGCGGCCCGGGCAACAACGGCGGCGACGGCTTTGAGGCGGCAGCGCAGCTCAAAGCCATGCTGCCCCACGCGCGAATCATGGTCAGCGAAGTGCGCAAGCCTGGCGAGCTGCCATCCGACGCACAGATATCCCGGGGCAAGGCTAGGCAGGCTAGCGTGCAGTGGCTGCATGACGCCCCCGTCGATCTGGGACCGCAGGACCTGTGCATCGATGCACTGCTGGGCATAGGACTGAGCCCGCGCCCCTCTGACAAGGCCTCGGCTGCGGAGCTGCGCTTGCTGCAACTGCTGGCTCAAGTTCGGCAGTGTGCTTGCACCGTACTCTGTGTCGACCTTGCCTCCGGCCTCGATGCCGATACCGGCCAGTATCTAAGGGAGTTCGCGCCCAGCCCTATCGCCGCCAGGCAACCGCGCCACACGCTTGCCTTGTTGACCCTGCAGCCCGGCCTGTTCACCGGCCAGGGCCGCGATGCCTGCGGACAGATCTGGTGGGACGACCTGGGCTGCGGCATTGCCGACACTCCCGACACGGCCAACCCCGCTGCAGCGCGGCCCACGGCGCATCTGAACACCCCCTCATCCGCTTCCTCGAGTGCACGCCCGCACGCCAGTCACAAAGGCAGTTTTGGCGATGTAGCCGTGCTCGGCGGCGAAGGCCTGGGCTTGCGAGGCCTGTCGATGACGGGCGCGGCCTGGCTGGCGGCACTGGCCGCACTGCACGCCGGAGCCGGCCGCGTCATGCTGGCCTTGCTGGACGACGCACTGGCGCAAGGCATTGCCCCTTGGCCGGAAATCATGCTGCGACGGCCTGCAGCCCAGGACTGGGGCCAGGCCACCGTGGTTTGCGGCTGCGGTGGTGGCGAAGCCGTGCAGGCCTGGCTGCCTCACATACTGAGCCAGGCGCCACAGCTGGTGCTCGATGCCGATGCCCTCAACGCCGTTGCCGCCAACCCCACGCTGGCACAGCAGTTGAGCCAGCGCGCCATGCAGCAGCTGAGCACGGTCTTGACACCCCACCCACTGGAGGCCGCGCGTCTGCTGCAGACCAGTACCACCCAAGTGCAAGCCGACCGCCTGCACTCCTGCCTGCAGTTGGCCCAAAAATTTCAGTGCACGGTGCTGCTCAAGGGTTCGGGCACGGTTGTTGCCAACCCACAGCAGCAAGTCTGGATCAATGCCAGCGGCAATGCCCGCCTGGCCACGGGTGGCACGGGCGATGTGCTTGCCGGGCTGATCGCCGCACTATGGGCACAGGGTCGCAGTGCCAATATGGCTGCCATAGAGGGAGCCTTCCGCCACGGCCAGCTCGCAGATCGCTGGCCCGCAGACCGTCCGTTCAGCGCCAGCGCCCTGGCAATGCACCTGGGCGAGCAGTAACCAGCGCAAAAAAAGGCCTTACCGGTATCCGGCAAGGCCTTGTTTGCTTTGCAAGCCAGCAATCAGCGTTCGGTCTTGCGCTTGCTGGTTTTGCTTGCCGGCGCGGCCTTGGTACGCGCTGCGGGCTTGGCTGTGGCCTTTGGAGCCTTGGGCGTCGATTTCGCCACAGACTTCGCCGCCACCTTGGGCGTGGTCTTCGATTCGGGCTTAGCGGCCGTCTTGGCAACGGAGACAGGCTGCACTTCAGGCGCAAGCAAGGCGGCAACCTGCTTCTTGCCTGCAGCCTTGCGCGGCTTGGCAACCACGGCCGCAGCGACGGACTCCGCTACAGGCTCGGGCTTTGGAGCCTGCGCGTATTCCGCCTCCAGCGCCGCCAGATTCACGCTTTTCAACATGGCCTTCTTGGCTGCTTTACGACCTTGCCTGGAGCGATCGGGCTCCGGCGCAGCAGCAGGCCCTGCAGCAGCATTGCGCTGCGCACGATTGGCCTTGGCGTCACGACGACTCCACTTGTCGGAATAGCCGCCCGCACTGCGCTCGTCACGCGAATCACGGCGACCACGGCCCTCATCCTTGGCCTGACCGCGGCCGCTGCGGCTAGACTGCACCAGACCGTCCTCGCCATCGCGCACCAGGCGGAAGTCGATGCGACGTCCATCCAGATCCACGCGACTGACTTGCACGCGCACTCGTGCACCGATGCCATAGCGAACACCCGAGCGTTCGCCGCGCAGCTCCTGCCGGGCTTCGTCGAAGCGGAAGTAATCGCCGCCCAGTTCGGTGATATGCACCAGACCTTCCACATACATGGCATCCAGCGTCACAAAGACGCCGAAGGTCGTCACCGAGGAGACCGTGCCCGCGAACTCCTCGCCCAGATGCTCGCGCATGTATTTGCACTTGAGCCAGGCTTCCACATCGCGGCTGGCCTCGTCGGCGCGGCGCTCGTTGGCACTGCAGTGCAGGCCGGCGGCTTCCCAGGCCTGAAACTCCTTGGCCGCCGAACGCTTGCGCGGCTTCTGGCCCGGCGCGACCACACGCGAAGCCAGACGCTTGGCCATCTTCGCTTCAGCCTCACCCGGCGTGGGCAGGCTGGGCAGCTTGTAGTGCGTGCCGTTCAGCTCTGCCTTGATCACGCGGTGCACCAGCAAGTCGGGATAACGGCGAATCGGGCTGGTGAAGTGGGTATACGCCTCAAAGGCCAAGCCGAAGTGACCCGAGCCCTCCGGCGTGTAGAAGGCCTGCATCATGGAGCGCAGCAGCATGGTGTGAATCTGCTGCGAGTCAGGCCTGTCCTTGGTGGCATTGGCAATCTGCTGGAACTCCTTGGTCGAAGGGTTCTCGCTGATGCTCATGCTCACGCCCATGGCCTTGAGGTAGTTGCGCAGGATTTCCTGCTTCTCCAGCGAAGGCTTGTCGTGCACACGGAACAGCCCCAGCTGCCCGCTCTGGTCGATGAAATCAGCGCTGCAGACATTGGCCGCCAGCATGGCTTCCTCAATCAGCTTGTGCGCATCGTTGCGGGTGCGCGGCACGATCTTCTCTATGCGACCGTTGTCGTCGCAGACGATCTGCGTCTCGGTCGTCTCGAAGTCCACCGCACCACGCGCCTCGCGCGCCTTGAGCAGGGACTGGAAGACACCATACAGATTCAGCAAGTCCTGCACGCGATCCTTGCGCTTGGCCGCTTCCGGGCCCCGCGTATTGGCCAGGATTGCCGCCACCTCGGTATAGGTGAAGCGCGCATGGCTGTGCATGACTGCCGGGTAGAACTGATAGGCGTGAATCTCGCCCTGCGCCGTGATCAGCATGTCGCAGACCATGCACAGCCGATCCACGTCGGGATTCAGCGAGCACAGGCCGTTGCTGAGCTTCTCCGGCAACATGGGAATCACGCGACGTGGAAAGTACACGCTGGTGGCGCGGTCGTAGGCATCGATATCGATGGCACCGCCCGTGGTCACATAGTGGCTCACGTCGGCAATCGCCACCAGCAGGCGCCAGCCCTTGCTGCGCCCCACCTTGGCAGGCTCGCAATACACGGCATCGTCAAAGTCGCGCGCATCTTCGCCGTCGATGGTGACCAGAGGAATATCTGTCAGGTCGATGCGGTGCTTGCAGTCTGCGGGGCGGACTTTTTCAGGCAGCGCCTTGGCCTGCTCCAGGCAGGCGTCGGAGAAGATATGCGGCACCCCATACTTGCGCACCGCAATCTCGATCTCCATGCCCGGGTCATCCACTTCGCCCAGCACTTCGACGATGCGCCCCACTGGCTGACCAAACAGGGCCGGAGCCTCTGTCAACTCCACCACCACCACCTGCCCCGGCTTGGCAGCACCCGTGGCGTTGGAAGGAATCAGAATGTCCTGGCCGTAGCGCTTGTCTTCGGGAGCCACAAGCCACACGCCGCTTTCCTGCAGAAAGCGACCAATGATGGGCTGATCGGGACGCTCCACGATTTCCACCACGCGCCCTTCGGGGCGACCGCGATGATCATGGCGAGCAATGCGCACCTGGACTCGGTCCTTGTGCAGCACCGCACGCATTTCATTGGGGGGAAGGTAGATGTCACGCTCACCATCGTCACGGACGACGAAGCCGTGACCGTCGCGGTGGCCCTGCACTGTGCCCAAAATTTCTTCGTTCATATCGGCAACTTTTGCGCGAGGGTTCATTTTTTTGATATACAATCTATGTCTTTCCTGAGATGCCCAGGTGGCGGAATTGGTAGACGCACTAGTTTCAGGTACTAGCGGGTAACTCCGTGGAGGTTCGAGTCCTCTCCTGGGCACCAAGTTTAACGACAACCTGCAAGGGTTGAAACAAACTTGG
>Ga0268257_1003119_pt1 | contig 10838 bp, 9 predicted proteins | sample AgamicAtPrz_FD_200249 | JGI IMG/M metagenome (GOLD analysis project Ga0268257, IMG submission 200249) | Agave microbial communities from Guanajuato, Mexico - At.P.rz (v2) (version 3) | ecosystem: Host-associated > Plants > Phyllosphere > Phylloplane/Leaf | place: Guanajuato, Mexico | collected...
ACACCAAGCTGCACACGGCCATCTCCGACCTCGAAGTGGAAAACCACGACGAGAAGGGCCACCTGTGGAACCTGCGCTACCCACTGGCCGACGGCGCCAAGACCGCCGAAGGCAAGGACTACCTGGTAGTCGCCACCACCCGTCCGGAAACCCTGCTGGGTGACGCCGCCGTGGCGGTCAACCCGAACGACGAGCGCTACCAGGCACTGATCGGCAAGTTCGTCGAACTGCCACTGGTCGGCCGCCGCATCCCGATCATCGCCGACGACTACTGCGACCCCGAGTTCGGTACCGGCTGCGTGAAGATCACCCCAGCCCACGACTTCAACGACTACGAAGTTGGCAAGCGCCACAACCTGCCGCTGCTGAACATCTTCGACAAGAACGCCTTCGTGCTGGCCAGCGCGCAGGCCTTCAACCTCGATGGCAGCGTCAACGAGCAGGTGGACACCCGCCTGCCGGCCCAGTACGCCAACCTCGACCGCTTCGTCGCGCGCAAGCAGATCGTCGCCGACCTGGATGCCCAGGATTTGCTGGTCAGCATCGACGACCACGCGCTGAAAGTGCCGAAAGGCGACCGTTCGGGCACCGTCATCGAGCCATGGCTGACCGACCAGTGGTACGTTTCCACCAAGCCGCTGGCAGAACCTGCCATCGCCGCCGTGGAAGATGGCCGCATCCAGTTCGTGCCCAAGCAGTACGAGAACATGTACTTCTCCTGGATGCGTGACATCCAGGACTGGTGCATCAGCCGCCAGCTGTGGTGGGGCCACCGCATCCCGGCATGGTACGACGAGGCCGGCCAGGTCTATGTCGGCCGCAACGAGGAAGAAGTGCGCGCCAAGCACAACCTGGGCGCCGATGTGGTCCTGCGTCAGGACGACGACGTACTCGACACCTGGTTCAGTTCGGGCCTGTGGACCTTCTCCACCCTGGGCTGGCCGGAACAGACCGAGTTCCTCAAGAAGTTCCACTCCACCGACGTGCTGGTGACCGGCTTCGACATCATCTTCTTCTGGGTTGCGCGCATGATCATGCTGACCATGCACCTGATCAAGAACGAGGATGGCACCCCGCAGGTACCGTTCAAGACCGTGTACGTGCACGGCCTGGTACGTGACGGCCAGGGCCAGAAGATGTCCAAGTCCAAGGGCAACGTACTGGACCCGCTGGACATCGTCGACGGCATCACCCTCGACGCCCTGCTGGAAAAGCGCACCAGCGGCATGATGCAGCCCAAGCTTGCCGAGAAGATCGCCAAGCAGACCAAGGCCGAGTTCCCCGAAGGTATCGCCAGCTACGGCACCGACGCCCTGCGCTTCACCTTCTGCTCGCTGGCCTCCACCGGCCGCGACATCAAGTTCGACATGGGCCGCGTCGAAGGCTACCGCAACTTCTGCAACAAGATCTGGAACGCCGCCCGCTACGTGCTGGACAAGGGCGAGGACTGCGGCCAGAACGGCGAGGCCTACGAGCTGTCGCTGGCCGACCGCTGGATCATCTCGCAGCTGCAGCGTACCGAAGCCGAAGTGACCCGCCAGCTGGAGCAGTTCCGCTTCGACCTGGCCAGCCAGGCGCTGTACGAGTTCATCTGGAACCAGTACTGCGACTGGTACCTGGAGCTGTCCAAGCCGGTGCTGTGGGACGAGAACGCCCCGGTCGAGCGCGCCCGTGGCACCCGTCGCACCTTGGTGCGCGTACTGGAAGTGGCGCTGCGCCTGGCGCACCCGTTCATGCCGTTCATCACCGAAGAAATCTGGCAGCGCATCGCGCCGCTGGCCGGCATCGAAGGCAAGACCATCATGCTGCAGCCGTGGCCGGTGGCCAATGAAAGCCGCATCGACGCCGCCGCCGAAGGCGACATCGAGTGGCTCAAGGAACTGATGGTCGGCCTGCGCAACATCCGCGCCGAAATGAACATCGGCCCGGGCAAGCCGCTGCCGCTGTTCCTGAAGAACGCCAACGCCGACGACCAGCGTCGCCTGCAGGAAAACGAAGCCCTGCTGAAGAAGCTGGCCAAGGTCGAATCGTTCACCGTACTGGGCGATGCCGACGAAGCGCCGCTGTCGGCCACCGCCCTGGTCGGTGACCTGCAAGTGCTGGTGCCAATGGCCGGCCTGATCGACAAGGATGCCGAGCTGGCGCGCCTGAACAAGGAAATCCAGCGCCTGCAGGGTGAAGTGGCACGCGTGGGTGGCAAGCTGTCCAACGCCGCCTTCGTCGACAAGGCACCGCCTGCCGTGATCGAAAAAGAGCGCGCCAAGCTGGCCGAGTCCGAACAGGCCCTGGCCAACTTCACCGAGCAGCATGCGCGGATTGCAGCGCTTTAATCACTAGAGAAAAAGCTGGGGCCGCTTTGCGGCCCTTTCGCGACACAAGGCCGCTCCTACAGGGACGGCGCCGGTCTGAAGGGCGCCGCTATCCTGTAGGAGCGGCCTTGTGTCGCGAAAGGGCTGCAAAGCAGCCCCAGGCTCTATCAGCCACCGCTCGTATAGGGCTGGACACTGCCATGACCCCGAACAAACCCACCCTGCACCCGCGCAACCGCCACCAGGGCCGCTACGACTTCCCCAGCCTGATCAAGGCCCACCCTGACCTGGCGCGCTTCACCATCACCAACCCCCACGGCAAGCCCAGCATCGACTTCGCCAACCCCGAGGCCGTGCGGGTGTTCAACCGTGCCCTGCTCAAGGCTCAGTACGGCATCCAGCACTGGGATATCCCTGCCGACTACCTGTGCCCACCGATTCCCGGCCGTGCCGACTACATCCACGTGGCTGCCGACCTGCTGGCCGAGGACAATGCCGGCGAGATCCCCAAGGGCGCCCAGGTGCGTGCGCTGGACATCGGCGTGGGTGCCAACTGCATTTACCCGCTGCTGGGCCACAGCGATTACCGCTGGCGCTTCCTCGGCTCGGACATCGACCCCGTGGCCCTGGCTTCGGCCAAGGCCATCGTCCAGGCCAACGGCCTGGGCAAGGCCATCACCCTGCGCCAGCAGGCCAACCGTGCTCACATCCTCAGCGGCCTGCTGCAGGAGGGCGAACGCTTCGACCTGACTCTGTGCAACCCGCCCTTCCATGCCTCACGCGACGAAGCCACCCGTGGCAGCCAGCGCAAGTGGAAGAACCTGGGCAAGCAGGACCCCAGGCGCAAGCTGCCGGTACTCAACTTCGGTGGCCAGAACAACGAACTGTGGTGCGAGGGCGGCGAGATCCGCTTTGTCAGCCAACTGGTCGGTGAAAGCGTGCAGTACGCCGAACGGGTACTGTGGTTCACCAGCCTGGTGTCCAAGGCCAGCAACCTGCCGGGGATCGAGGCCGCGCTCAGGAAAGCGGGCGCCAAGGCCGTGCGCATCAGTGAAATGGGCCAGGGGCAGAAGCAAAGCCGCATGGTCGCCTGGAGCTTCCACGACGACGCCGCGCGCCAGGCCTGGCACGCCGGGCGTAAAACCCAGGCATGAAAAAACCGCGCCCGGGCAAGCCGGGCGCGGTTTCGTCAAAGCTTCAACAATTACTTGTTGATGGCGTCGGTCAGCACTTTGGCTGGAACGAACTTGACGACTTTCTTGGCAGCGATTTCGATGGCAGCGCCAGTCGAAGGGTTGCGGCCGGTACGGGCAGGACGCTCGGTGACTTTCAGCTTGCCGATGCCTGGCAGAGTGATTTCAGCGCCGTTTTCCAGCTGGTCGGCAACGATCTGGCCCAGTTGCTCCAGAGCGTTCTTGGCGGTGGCTTTTGGCGCGGCGATCGATTCGGCGATGTCGGCAATCAGTTGGTCTTTGGTCAATGCCATGGTGGTGTTCCTTCCCTATCAAATTCGATGGTTATGCAGCGGACTACGACGTTATCGGGCCAGCCCCTGAAAGTGGAGGGCCGCGCCAATCGCGTATGTAGATACGCAAATCGACGTTTGGTTCGACACGACGACAGCACGCTGCCAGCAATGCGCCACACAAGGGCGCAAGACCGCGCAAAGCTACCACAGGAACGGATAAATATCCGCTGCGCGCTTCGATTTAATGCAGGTTTTTCGGGGGTTTTAGCTTAAAACGCGCAAATTTGAACAAAAAACGAACAACCGGCATTTCTGCCAACATCCGGCCACTGCATCGCCTTGCGTCTGGGGTAAACTGGCCGACTTTTGCAGCTCGCCGAGAATCCCATGCCAATCCGTCATTGCATCGTTCACCTGATCGACAAAAAGCCCGATGGCAGCCCCGCCGTGCTGCATGCCCGCGATTCCGAACTGGCCGCCTCCGACGCCATCGAAAACCTGCTGGCCGACCTCAATGACAGCTACAACGCCAAGCAAGGCAAGGCCTGGGGCTTTTTTCACGGCGAGTCCGGTGCCTACCCGCTGAGCGGCTGGCTGAAGCAGTACCTGGACGAAGAAAAGGACTTTACCGCCTTCAGCCGCGTGGCCGTGGAGCACCTGCAGAAGCTGATGGAAGAGTCCAACCTGTCCACCGGCGGCCACATCCTGTTTGCTCACTACCAGCAAGGCATGACCGAATACCTGGCGATCGCCCTGCTGCACCACAGCGAAGGCGTGGCGGTGAACGCCGAGCTCGATGTCATGCCTTCGCGCCACCTGGACCTTGGCCAGTTGCACCTGGCGGCGCGCATCAACCTGTCGGAGTGGAAGAACAACCAGAACTCCAAACAGTACATTTCGTTTATCAAGGGCAAGAACGGCAAGAAGGTTTCGGACTACTTCCGCGACTTCATCGGCTGCCAGGAGGGCGTCGACGGCCCGGGCGAAACCCGCACCCTGCTCAAGGCCTTCAGTGACTTCGTCGAGAGCGAAGACCTGCCGGAAGAGTCCGCCCGCGAAAAAACCCAGACCCTGGTCGAGTACGCCACTACCCAGACCAAGCTGGGCGAGCCGGTCACGCTGGAAGAGCTGTCCAGCCTGATCGACGAGGACCGGCCCAAGGCGTTCTACGACCACATCCGCAACAAGGACTACGGCCTGTCGCCGGAAATCCCCGCAGACAAGCGCACCCTCAACCAGTTCCGCCGTTTCACCGGCCGTGCCGAGGGGTTGTCGATCAGCTTCGAAGCGCACCTGCTGGGGGACAAGGTTGAGTATGACGAAGCGGCAGGGACCTTGATCATCAAGGGCCTTCCGACCACCTTGGTGGATCAGTTGAAGCGGCGCAAGGACTGATGGCCCCGGGGCTGCTGGGCCGCCCATCGCCGGCAAGCCAGCTCCCACAGGTACTGCACAGGCCTGAGGTCCATGCAGTCGAAGTGGGAGCTGGCTTGCCGGCGATGGGGCGCGAAGCGGCCCTAATTAGCAGCCACTACTGCGCCATAGGAGGCCACCAACGCCTCCTTCGCCGACTTGCGCAGCCGCTTCACCAGCCGCTCCTGGCGTAACGCCTCGCCCTTGTCCGGCCATTGCTCCACATACACCAGCGCCTGGGCCGGGCTGGTCTTGAAGTAGCGCGCGCCCTGCCCTTTCTGGTGCGCCAGAAAGCGCCGCTGCGGGTCATCGCTGATACCGCAATACAGCGATCCATTGGCAGCCCTTACCAAGTAGACATACCAGGGTTTGCTCGCGGCAATTTCGACGGGCTCACTCACCCTGGGCCTGCTGGAATGCTCGCAATCCTGTGAACGCCTGCTGGCGCACCTTGTTCTGCACCAGCGGCGACCAGCCCAGCAGCATGCCAGGCACACCCAGCGCCTGCCGCGACCAACTCCACAAGTCGAATTGGTCATCGTGCTGGCAGATCAGCCCGTCACGAATCACGAAACGCGCCTGGATATCGTTGACCACGATGCGGCCGGTCTGGCTGAACAGGTAGGTGGCCACCCAATGTGCGGCGCCCGTGCGTTCATCGGCGCGGACGTTGTCGAAGGTCAGGGTGAAGTCCTTGGCACGGCTGGTGAGCATTCGCCACATGTCGCCTGCATCCTTGCCACGCAAGGTGCCGAAGACCGGGTCGCTGAAGACGATATCGTCGCTGTAGCAGGCGACCATGGCCTCGGCATCCAGGCACTGGAAGGCCTGGTAGAAGCGGGTGATCAGGTCGCGGTTGGCGTCGCTCATGGGGGCTGGTCCGTCCTGGGGATGAAAGCAGCACGATAATCTGCCCCGGTTGCTTATGCCAGTACCGGCCCTTTCGCGGGTAAACCCGCTCCCACAGGTACAACATGACTTCAAGATGTGTGCGATCCCTGTGGGAGCGGGTTTACCCGCGAAGAGGCCGGCACTGCCAACATAACCCTTCAGACTTTCTCGCTGCTCACCTGCACATGCAAAGCCCGCCCGGCGCCCAGGCCGAACACGATGGCCCCCACCCCCAGCACGGCAAAGATCCACCCCACTGCCGCCCAGCCCCCGGTCAGGTCATGCACCAGCCCCACCGCAAACGGCCCCATCGACGCCAGGGTATAACCCACCCCCTGCGCCATGCTCGACAGGTTCGCCGCCACATGGGCATCCTTCGAGCGCAGCACGATCAAGGTCAGCGCCAGGGCAAAGGTACCGCCCTGCCCCAGGCCCAGCACAACCGCCCAGCCCCACAGCCCGGAAAGCGGCGCATACAGGCAACCGAACAGGCCGGCCAGGGTAATCAGCATGACCAGCACGATCGCCAGGCGCTGGTCCTTGCCGCGAGTGGCCAGCCAGGGCGCACTGAGCGAACTGACCAACTGCACGATCACCGACCCCGACAGCACCAGCCCCGCCTCGGTCGGGCTCAACCCACGGCCGATCAGAATCGATGGCAACCAGCCAAAGACGATGTAGGCCAGTGACGACTGCAGGCCCATGTACAGGGTCACCTGCCAGGCCAGCGGATCACGCCACAGCCCACGCACGCGATAGGCCACCTTGTGCAGGCCATGACCTTGGCGGGCCTGCGGCAGCCATACCAGCATGGCGAGCAGGGCCGGCAACATCCAGAAGCCAAGCCCCAGCGCCCAGCCGTCGAAATGCTGGGCCAGGGGCACCGTGGCGCCAGCCGCCATGGCGGCGCCCAGGCACAACGCCATGGTGTACACGCCGGTCAGCGTGCCAGCGTGCTGCGGGAAATCGCGCTTGACGATGCCCGGCAGCAGCACGCCAATGATGCCGATGCTGGCCCCCGCCATGAGGCTGCCGAGGAACACCCCGGCAGCCCCCAGGCTACTGCGCACGACAATGCCAAGCGCCAGGGTGGCGAGAATGCCGAGGATCACCCGCTCGCTGCCAAAGCGCCGCGCCAGCACCGGCGCCAAAGGGGCGAACAGGCCCAGGCACAGCACTGGCAAGGTGGTCAGCAAACCGGCCTGCGAGGCGTTCAGCCCCAGGCCTTCGGACACCTGGCTCAGCACTGGCGCCATGCTCGACAATGCCGGGCGCAGGTTCAAAGCCACCAGCACCAGGCCGAGCAACAACAGCCAAGGCCGCTGTACCTGTACCGGCTGCTGTTGGACCTGTTCATCGTCAGCCTCGGCGTCGATCAGCAACTCATCGAGGTCCCGCTCGCTCGGTGGGGTGTTACGGGTGATGGAATCAGCCATGGCCTTCTCGGAGTCAGGATTCGATAAGGGTACGGCTCAGGCGCTTGGCCTGCTCCGCATCGCGTTGCTCGATGGCGGCAAGGATCTGCCCATGCAGGTCGAACGTGGCCTGGCAGCGCGGCACGGTCGCCATGTTGTGCTGCAGCGCGGCAGCCACCACCCCGGAAAAGTACCGGTACAGCTCACTCAAGGCCGGGTTGTGGGCGGCATCGACCAGCCGCTGGTGAAACACCAGGTCGCAGGCCACATAATTATCGATATCACCGTGAAAATGCCCGGCACTGTTAGCCAGGGCATCACGCAGCGCCTGCAGGTCGGCGTCGGTTCGGCGCAGTGCGGCCAGGCCGATGGCCTCGGCTTCGAGGATGTGCCGGGTTTCACGGGCCTGCTCGGGCGTGCAGCGTGACATCGCCTGCACCGCCTGCAGCGGGTCCTGGGCCGTGCGCAGGTAGCTGCCGTCGCCCTGGCGGATCTCCACCAGGCCACTGAACGCCAGCACACGCATGGCCTCGCGTACGGTGTTGCGGCTTATGCCCAACTGCAGGGCCAGTTCCGGCTCGGTCGGCAAACGCTGGCCAACCTGCCAGTCGCCCAGCACGATGCGTTCGCGCATGCGCTCGACGGCCAGTTCGACCAGGGACCGCTTGGTCAATTCGGTACTCATGCTACTCAACCAATCATCCGATGAATTGGCGCAGCATACCGGTGGGCAAAGTGTTTGTCATTGAAGAGAGCTGCGATTAGAAACCTGGCGCGATTTTTTGTGGGAGCGGCCTTGTGTCGCGAAAGGGCCGCAAAGCGGCCCCTGGATTTCAGCGCAGATGCAAAAACTGCTGGGGCCGCTTTGCGGCCCTATCGCGACACAAGGCCGCTCCTACAAGGACCGCGCAGGGCAGTGGATGGCGTCAGGTCAACGCATCGAGCAGCGCCTGGTTCATCTCTGGCGTACCGATGGTGATGCGCAGGAACTGGGCAATGCGCGGCTGCTTGAAGTGGCGCACGATCACGCCCTGCTCGCGCAGGCGTGCAGCCAGCTCACCGGCATCTTGTTGCGGATGGCGGGCGAAGATGAAGTTGGCCGCCGACGGCAGCACTTCGAAGCCCTTGGCCTGCAGTTGCCCGACCAACACCTCGCGGCTGTCGATCACCTTGCGGCAGGTTTCCTCGAAGTACTCGCGGTCCTCGAACGCCACCGCCGCACCGACGATCGCGGCACGGTCCAGCGGGTAGGAGTTGAAGCTGTTCTTGATCCGCTCCAGCGCCTCGATCAGGTCCGGGTGCCCCACCGCCAGGCCAACCCGCAACCCGGCCAGCGAGCGCGATTTCGACAGGGTCTGGGTGACCAGCAGGTTGTCGTAGCGGTCCACCAGGCTGATCGCCGTTTCGCCACCGAAGTCGATGTAGGCTTCATCGACCACCACCACCGAGTCACGGTTGGCCTGCAGCAACTGCTCCACCGCCTGCAGCGGCATCAGGCAACCGGTCGGCGCGTTGGGGTTGGGGAAAATGATGCCGGCATTGGGCTTGTTGTAGTCCTCGATGCGGATCTGGAACTGCTCGTCCAGCGCCACCTGCTCGAAGGCGATACCGTACAGGCCGCAGTAGACCGGGTAGAAGCTGTAGCTGATGTCAGGGAACAGCAGCGGTGCGTCGTGCTGGAACAGGCCGTGGAAGATGTGCGCCAGCACCTCGTCCGAGCCGTTGCCGACGAACACTTGTGCCGGGGTCACGCCGTAGTACTCGGCCACCGCCTGCTTCAGCCGGTCACCGTTCGGGTCCGGGTACAGGCGCAGGTTGTCGTTCAGCTCGCCGCGCATGGCCTCCAGCGCCTTGGGCGAAGGGCCGTAGGGGTTTTCGTTGGTGTTCAGCTTGACCAGGCGGGCCAGCTTGGGCTGCTCGCCCGGCACGTAAGGCACCAGGTCCTTGACGAAGGGGCTCCAGAATCGACTCATGCTCAGTTCCCCTTCTCTTGGGTCAGGATGCGGTATTCGGCGCTGCGGGCGTGGGCGGTCAGCGACTCGCCACGGGCCAGGACCGAGGCGGTGTGGCCCAGCTCGGACGCGCCCTGCTCGGAGCAGAAAATGATCGACGAACGCTTCTGGAAGTCATACACCCCCAGCGGCGACGAGAAACGCGCGGTGCCGGAGGTCGGCAGCACGTGGTTGGGCCCTGCGCAGTAGTCGCCCAGCGCTTCGCTGGTGTGACGACCCATGAAGATCGCGCCAGCGTGGCGGATGTGCGGCAGCCAGGCCTGCGGGTCGGCCACCGACAGCTCCAGGTGCTCGGGTGCGATGCGGTTGGCCACTTCCATGGCCTGCTGCATGTCACGCACCTGGATCAACGCACCACGGCCATTGATCGACTTCTCGATGATCTCGGCACGTTCCATGGTCGGCAGCAGCTTGTCGATGCTGGCGGCAACGCGGTCGAGGAAGGCGGCGTCCGGGCTGACCAGGATGGCTTGGGCATCCTCGTCGTGCTCGGCCTGGGAGAACAGGTCCATGGCGATCCAGTCCGGGTCGGTCTGGCCGTCGCACACCACGAGGATTTCCGACGGGCCGGCGATCATGTCGATACCCACCTGGCCGAACACGTGGCGCTTGGCAGTGGCAACGTAGATGTTGCCCGGGCCGACGATCTTGTCCACCTGCGGCACGCTTTCGGTACCGTAGGCCAGCGCGGCAACAGCCTGCGCGCCACCGACGGTGAACACACGGTCGACACCGGCGATGCAGGCAGCCGCCAGCACCAGCTCGTTGACCTCGCCACGCGGGGTCGGCACCACCATCACCACTTCGGCCACACCGGCGACCTTGGCCGGGATTGCGTTCATCAGCACCGACGACGGGTACGACGCCTTGCCACCCGGCACATACAGGCCGGCGCGGTCCAGCGGGGTGACCTTCTGGCCAAGCACGGTGCCGTCGGCCTCGGTGTACTGCCAGGAGTCCTGCTTCTGCCGCTCGTGGTACATGCGCACACGGTTGGCAGCCTTTTCCAGAGCTTCGCGCTGGACCGGGGTAATGCGGGTCAGGGCCAGTTCCAGGCGCTCGCGACCGAGGATCAGGTCATCGATGGACTTGGCATCGACACCATCGAAACGCTGGGTGAATTCCACCAATGCCGCATCACCACGCTCGCGCACGGCCTTGATGATGTCGAGCACGCGCTGGTTGACCGCGTCATCGGACACACTTTCCCAGCTCAGCAGATGATCCAGATGTCGGGCGAAATCCGGATCAGCAGCGTTGAGACGGGCAATTGCAGTGGACACGGTCATGGCGAGGGCCTCGATTATTGGCGAATGCTCAGGCGCCCTAG
>Ga0268257_1003120_pt1 | contig 10838 bp, 5 predicted proteins | sample AgamicAtPrz_FD_200249 | JGI IMG/M metagenome (GOLD analysis project Ga0268257, IMG submission 200249) | Agave microbial communities from Guanajuato, Mexico - At.P.rz (v2) (version 3) | ecosystem: Host-associated > Plants > Phyllosphere > Phylloplane/Leaf | place: Guanajuato, Mexico | collected...
CTTAACAGCCGCCACCCGAACGGCTGCTTTAGCATACGCTGGATCAAACCTGGAAGATCCGTATGTCCACGCTCCGTGCTTTGCGCCTGCGCCCTCTGGCGCTGCTGGCGCTGATGACCCTTTCCCTCGCCGCTTGCAACGACGCCGCCGAGCAGGAAGAAAAGGCCCCGCCCTCCCAGGTCCGGGTCGAAATCCTTGCCGTGCAGCCGCTGGCCATCAGCACCGAACTCAGCGGCCGCATCCTTGCCCCACGCACCGCCGAGGTGCGCGCCCGGGTGGCCGGGGTGGTGCTCAAGCGGGTGTACCGCGAAGGCAGCGACGTGAAACAGGGCGATGTGCTGTTCCTGATCGATCCGGCGCCATTCAAGGCCGACTTCGACAGCGCCCGCGCTACCCTGGCCAAGGCCGAGGCGACGCTGTACCAGGCGCGCCTGCAGGAGCAACGCTACCGCGAACTGGTCGACGACAAGGCCGTCAGCCGCCAGGAATACGACAACGCCCGCGCCGCCTTCCTCCAGGCCGACGCCGCGGTTGGCGAAGCCAAGGCGGCGCTGGAACGCGCGCGTCTGAACCTGGGCTACGCCACCGTCACCGCACCGATCTCCGGACGCATCGGCCGCGCCCTGGTGACCGAGGGTGCGCTGGTCGGCCAGAGCGAGACCACGCCGCTGGCCACCATCCAGCAGTTGAACCCGATCCACGCCGACGTCACCCAGTCGACCCGCGAGCTCAATGCCCTGCGCCGTTCGCTGCGTGCCGGCGAGCTGCAGCAGGTGGGCCGCGACCAGGTCAAGGCCACGCTGATCCAGGATGATGGCAGCGCCTACCCGCTGGCCGGCAAGCTGCTGTTCTCCGATATCAGCGTCGACCCGAGCACCAACCAGATCACCCTGCGCAGCGAGTTCCCCAACCCGGACCTCGACCTGCTGCCCGGCAGCTATGTGCGCGTGCGCCTGGACCAGGCCGTGCAGCCCCAGGGCATCAGCGTGCCGCAACGCGCCATCCTGCGCGACAGCGCCGGGGTGCCCAAGGTGCTGCTGGTCGACCAGCAGGACCGCATCAGTGAGCGCCAGGTGATCCTGGGCAGCGCCCAGGGCGACCGCTGGATCGTCAGCGAAGGCCTGGCCCCGGGTGATCGGGTGGTGGTCGAGGGCCTGCAACACGTCAAGGCCGGCGACCAGGTGCAGGTCGACGAACAACCAGGCGCCACCGCGGTCGCCCAACACAACGGCCAATGAGGGCCTGATCCATGCCGCAGTTCTTCATCGACCGCCCGGTGTTCGCCTGGGTGGTCGCCCTGTTCATCCTCCTGGTCGGTGCCCTGGCCATCCCGCAATTGCCGGTGGCCCAGTATCCCGACGTGGCCCCGCCGCAGGTGGAAATCTACGCCGTCTACCCCGGCGCTTCGGCGGCGACCATGGACGAGAGCGTGGTCAGCATCATAGAGCAGGAGCTCAACGGTGCCGACAACCTGCTCTATTTCGAATCCCAGAGCAGCCTGGGCAGCGCCACCATCACCGCCAGCTTCCAGCCCGGCACCAACCCGGACATGGCCCAGGTCGACGTGCAGAACCGCCTCAAGGTGATCGAGTCGCGCCTGCCGCGCCCGGTCACCCAGCAAGGCCTGCAGGTGGAGAAGGTGTCCACCGGCTTCCTGTTGCTGGCCACCCTCACCTCCGAGGACGGCAGCCTCGACGAGATCGCCCTGTCGGACATCCTCGCGCGCAACGTGATGAACGAAATCCGTCGCCTCAAGGGCGTCGGCAAGGCGCAGCTGTATGGCTCCGAACGGGCCATGCGCATCTGGATCGACCCGGCCAAGCTGGTCGGTTTCAACCTGACGCCCAACGACGTGGCCGAGGCCATCGCCGCGCAGAACGCCCAGGTCGCCCCCGGCAGCATCGGCGACCTGCCCAGCCGACCGACCCAGGAAATCACCGCCAACGTGGTGGTCAAGGGCCAGTTGAGCACCCCCGAGGAGTTCGCCGCCATCGTCCTGCGCGCCAACACCGATGGCTCCACGGTCACCGTCGGTGACGTGGCGCGAGTCGAGATCGGCGCCCAGGAATACCAGTACGGCACCCGCCTCAACGGCAAGGCCACCAGCGCCTTCAGCGTCAAGCTGTCGCCCGGCGCCAACGCCATGGAAACCGCGACCCTGGTCAAGCAGAAGCTCGACGAGCTGGCGCGCTACTTCCCGGCCGGGGTGAAATACGACATCCCCTACGACACCTCGCCCTTCGTCAAGGTCTCGATCAAGCAGGTGATCAACACCCTGCTCGAGGCCATGGTGCTGGTGTTCGCGGTGATGTTCCTGTTCCTGCAGAACTTCCGTTACACGCTGATCCCGACCCTGGTGGTGCCGGTGGCGCTGATGGGCACCTTCGCGGTGATGAACGTGCTGGGTTTCTCGGTCAACGTACTGACCCTGTTCGGCATGGTGCTGGCCATCGGTATCCTGGTGGACGACGCCATCGTCGTGGTGGAAAACGTCGAGCGGATCATGGCCGAGGAAGGCCTGCCGCCGAAGGAAGCCACGCGCAAGGCGATGGGCCAGATCAGCGGCGCCATCGTCGGCATCACCCTGGTGCTGGTGGCGGTGTTCCTGCCGATGGCCTTCATGCAAGGTTCGGTGGGGGTGATCTACCAGCAGTTCTCGGTGTCGATGGCAGTGTCGATCCTGTTCTCGGCGTTCCTCGCCCTGAGCCTGACCCCGGCCCTGTGCGCCACCCTGCTCAAGCCGCTGGAGAAAGGCGAGCACCATGGGCGCAAGGGCTTCTTCGGCTGGTTCAACCGCCGCTTCGAAGGCATGAGCAACGGCTACCAGCGCTGGGTGACCCACGCCCTGACCCGCAGCGGTCGCTACCTGCTGGTGTATGCCGCGCTGGTCGGCGTGCTGGTGTACGGTTTCAGCCAGCTGCCCACCGCCTTCCTGCCCACCGAGGACCAGGGCTATACCATCACCGACATCCAGCTGCCGCCGGGCGCCAGCCAGGCACGCACCATCGAGGTCGGGCAGCGGATCGAGGCGCACAACGCCGAAGAACCCGGCGTGGCCAACACCACGCTGATTCTCGGCTTCAGTTTCTCCGGCAGCGGGCAGAACGCGGCGCTGGCCTTCACCACGCTCAAGGATTGGTCCGAGCGCGGTGGCGACGACAGCGCGCAGTCGATCGCCGAGCGCGCCACCATGGCCTTCACCCAGCTCAAGGACGCCATCGCCTACGCGGTGCTGCCGCCGCCGGTGGACGGCCTGGGCGAGTCGACCGGTTTCGAGTTCCGCCTGCAGGACCGCGGCGGCATGGGGCACACCGGGCTGATGGAAGCCCGCGACCAACTGCTGGACGCGGCGCGCAAGAGCAAGGTACTGGTCAACGTGCGTGAAGCGTCGTTGGCCGAAAGCCCCCAGGTGGAACTGGAAGTGGACCGCCGCCAGGCCAACGCCCTGGGCGTGTCGTTTGCCGATATCGGCGCGGTACTGGACACCGCGGTGGGCTCGAACTACGTCAACGACTTCCCCAACCAGGGCCGCATGCAACGGGTGGTGGTGCAGGCCGAAGGCGACCGGCGCAGCCAGGTCGAGGACCTGCTGAAGATCCACGTGCGCAACAGCAGCGGCAAGATGGTGCCCCTGGGCGCCTTCGTCACCGCCCGCTGGCAGTCCGGCCCGGTGCAGCTGACACGCTACAACGGCTACCCGGCAGTGTCGATTTCCGGTGAACCGGCCGCCGGCTACAGCTCGGGCGAGGCCATGGCCGAGATCGAGCGCCTGGTGGCGCAGCTGCCGGCAGGTGCCGGCCTGGAATGGACCGGCCTGTCACTGCAGGAACGCCTGTCTGGCAGCCAGGCCCCCTTGTTGATGGCGCTGTCGCTGCTGGTGGTGTTCCTGTGCCTGGCGGCGCTGTACGAAAGCTGGTCGATCCCCACCGCGGTGCTGCTGGTGGTGCCGCTGGGCGTGCTCGGCGCGGTGCTCGCGGTGACCCTGCGCGGGCTGCCCAACGACGTGTTCTTCAAGGTCGGCCTGATCACCCTGATCGGCCTTTCGGCGAAGAACGCCATCCTGATCATCGAGTTCGCCAAGGACCTGGTGGACCAGGGCGTCGATGCGGTGGACGCGGCGATCCAGGCCGCGCGGCTGCGCCTGCGCCCGATCGTGATGACTTCGCTGGCGTTCATTCTCGGCGTGGTGCCCCTGGCCATCGCCAGCGGCGCCAGTTCGGCCAGCCAGCAAGCCATCGGCACCGGGGTGATCGGCGGCATGCTCAGCGCCACCTTCGCCGTGGTGTTCGTGCCGGTGTTCTTCGTGGTAGTGATGCGCCTGGCCGGGCGTGGCAAGACCAGGGCGGCGGAGGTGGCCACCCACCAGGCCTGACTGGACAAGCCATGCGGTAAATGGGAGGGTTCCCGGCATTGACTGCCCGGAACCCTTTTTCATGCCCGACGTTCTTCCCCCCTGCTCCATCCTTGTGCTTGCCGGTGGCCGTGGCCAGCGCATGGGCGGGCGTGACAAGGGGCTGGTGCCCTGGCGCGGCGAGCCGCTGGTGGCGCATGTGCAACGCGCCGTGCGAGCACTGAGCGATGACCTGGTGATCTCCTGCAATCGCAACCAGGCGGCCTACGCGATCTACGCCGACCAGCTCGTCACGGACGCCGAAGCGGATTTTCCCGGTCCACTTGCCGGCGTGATCAGCGGGCTCAGGGCAGCCCGGCACGAATGGGTGGTGTTGCTGGCCTGCGATGCGCCGCACATAGACCGAGCGCTGGTCGAGGACCTGCTGCACCTGGCCGTGGCGCATGACAGCGTGGCGATGGTGCGCCAGGGCGGGTATTGGCAACCAATGTTCAGTGTATTGCCCCGGCGCGTGTTGCCATTGCTGGAGCAAGCCTGGCAGGCGGGCGAACGGAGTTTGCAGAAGGCCTTGCTGCAGGCGAATGTGCAGGGGTTGGCGTGTGCCGAGGACGATACTCGGTTGAGCAACTTCAACAGTCCGGATCTGTTGCGCGATTAGTGCTCGCCTGTTCGGGCCCTATCGCGGGGCAAAAAAAGGCCCCAAGGCAGGGACACCTGGGGCCAAGCGGTTGGATTTCCCAACCAAAGGAGGCATTTCAACCTTGGGCCGGCCAGCCACCGCCCAAGGCACGGAACAGATCGACCAGCGCCAGCTGGCGCTGGGTGCTGGCCTCGATGAACGCCGCTTCGTTGACATAGCCGTTGCGCTGCGCGTCCAGGTAGCGCAAGTGGTTGTCCACCCCGCCCTCATAGCGCGCCTTGGCCAGCGCCACGGTCGCCCGGCTGGTGTCGGCCAGGGCCCGCCGCGCGGCTTCCTCGCGGCGCAGGGTATCGGTGGCGGCCAGGGCATCGGCTACTTCGCGGAAGGCGTTCTGGATCGTGCCTTCGTAAGCGGCCACCGCCGAATCCTTGCGCGCCTCGGCCAGGTTCAGGCCAGCCTTGTTGCGCCCGGCGTCAAACAGCGGCAGCGACAATTGCGGCATGAACGTCCAGCTACGCGAGCCACCGTCGAACAACCCGGACATCTGCGCGCTCGAGGTGCCGAAGCTGCCGGTCAGGCTGATGCGCGGGAAGAACGCCGCGCGCGCCGCGCCGATATCGGCATTGCGCGCCCGCAACCGGTGCTCGGCGGCGGGGATGTCCGGGCGGCGCACGATCAGCGCCGACGGCGCGCCTGGGGCGATGTCCTGCAGGACCATCGGCGCCTGCGTCCGCTCGGCGGGAATCGACTTGGCCGCCTCGGCGCTGCCCAGCAGCAGTACCAGGGCGTTGTAGGCCTGGCGCTGCTCGCGCACGATGCCTTCCAGCTCGGCGCGTGACTGCTCGACCAACCCCAACGCTTCCTGGTGGTCCAGCGCCGTGGCCGTGCCGGCGCCTCGCCGCTGGCCGACCAGGGCCAGCGAGTCCTCGCGGCTGGCCAGGGTCTGGCGGATCAGCGTCAGGCGCCGTTCGGCACCGTCCAAGCTCAGGTAGGCCTGGCTGACTTCGGCGATCAAGGCGATGCGCGCGGCACGGCCAACTTCCTCGGTGGCCAGGTACTGCTCCAGGGCCGCGTCACTCAGGCTCTTGACCCGGCCGAACAGGTCGACCTCGTATTCCGGCAGCGACAGGCCTACCTGGTAGGTGCTGGTGACACCCTCGCGGCCATTGCTCGACAAGTCCGCCGGCAGGTGCTGGCGGTTGCCGGAAGCACCGGCATTCAAGCCCGGCACCCGGTCGGCGCGCTGGATGCGGTATTGGGCGCGGGCCTGCTTGATATCCAGCAGCGTCTGGCGCAGCGAGCGGTTGTTGTCCAGCGCGGTAGCGACCAGTTGGCGCAGCGCCGGGTCGACGATAAAGGCCTGCCAGTCCAGTTGCTCCACCGCCTTGCCATGATGGCCGGCGGCATCGCCCCACACGGTCGCCACTGGCGCCTCGGGGCGCTGGTAGGTCGGCGCCAGCGAGCAACCGACCAGGGTCACGGCCAGGGCGAAGGGTATTGCCAGATTACGCATGAGCATCACTTCGTCACCTCGACAGCGTGTTGCACGGGGGCCGGCTTGCGCTTGAGCAGCTTCAGCACCCAGACGAAACAGATCGGCACGAACACCACGCCCAGCAAGGTGGCACTGAGCATGCCGCCGATCACCCCGGTACCGATGGCGCGCTGGCTGGCCGCGCCGGCGCCGGTGGCGATGGCCAGCGGCACCACGCCGAGGATGAATGCCATGGAGGTCATCACGATCGGGCGGAAACGCAGGCGCGCGGCCTCGATGGCGGCGTCGCTCAAGCTGTAGCCCTTCTCCCACAATTCCTTGGCGAACTCGACGATGAGGATGGCGTTCTTCGCCGCCAGGCCAATGATGGTGATCAGGCCGACCTTGAAGTACACATCGTTGGGCAGGCCGGTGAGCAGCACTGCCCAGACCGCGCCCAGGGCGCCGATCGGCACGATCAGCATCACCGTCAGCGGAATCGCCCAGCTCTCGTACAGCGCCACCAGCAGCAGGAACACCACCAGGATGGCCAGGGCGAACAGGCCGGCGGCCTGGCCGCTGGAGACCTTCTCCTGGTACGAAAGGCCGGTCCAGGCATAGCCGATCCCCGGCGGCAGTTCGCTGACCAGGCGCTCCATCTCGGCCATGGCCTGGCCGGTACTGTGACCCGGCGAGGCATCGCCTGCGATACGGATCGACGGGTAGCCGTTGTAGCGCACCAGTTGCACCGGCCCCTCCTCCCATTTCGTGGTGACGAAGGCACTGAATGGCACCTGCTCGCCCTGAGCGTTCGGCGCATACAGGCGCAGCACGCTTTCCGGGGTCATGCGCTCGCCCTGCTCGGCCTGCACCACCACCCGTTGCTGGCGCCCGGCATTGGTGAAGTCGTTGATCACCGCCGAACCGAAAGCGGTGGCCAGGGTGTTGTTGATCGACTCGAAGTTCACGCCCAGGGCGCGGGCCTTCTCACGGTCGATCTGCACCCGCAACTGCGGCGCCTCGGCCAGGCCTTCCATCATCGCGTAGAGGATCACCGGGTTGCCGTTGGCACGGGCCAGCAACTGGTCACGGGCCGCCAGCAGCGCCTCGCGCCCCAGCCCGCCACGGTCCATCAGGCGTAGGGCAAAGCCACCGGAGTTGCCCAGGCCGTCGATCGGCGGCGGCATGACTGCGGTAATGGTGCCGTCGCCGTTGGCGGCGAACTGCGCGTTGATCGCTGCGGTTTCCGCCTCGGCCGATTGCGCCTTGCTGCGCTCGGACCAGTCCTTGTAGGTCGGGAACGCCAGCGCGGCGTTATCACCCTGGCCCGAGAAGCTGAAACCGCTGACGATGAACGAGCTGGCCGTCGCCTCGCGGGACATCAGGAACTGCTCCAGCGCCTCGGCGGTATGGTCGGTACGCACCCGGCTGGCACCCGGCGGCAGCTGCACGTCGACAATGCTGTAGCCCAGGTCCTCGGCCGGCACGAAGGCCTCCGGCAGACGCAGGTAGGAATAGCCAAGCACCACCAGGATGCCGGCATAGGCCAGCATCCAACGCCCGGCGCGGGCCACCAGGGCGCTGTTCATCACCGAGTAGCGCTCGGTGACGCGGGCAAAAGCGCGGTTGAAAGCGCCGAAGAAACCGCCTTTCTCGTGGTGTCCATGGGGCACCGGCTTGAGCAGCGTGGCGCACAACGCCGGGGTAAAGGTCAGGGCGAGGAAACCGGAGAACAGGATCGATACCGCCAGCGACACGGAGAACTGCTGGTAGATCACCCCCACCGAGCCGGACATGAACGCCAGCGGCAGGAACACTGCCGCCAGCACCAGGGTGATACCAATGATCGCCCCGGACACCTGGCCCATCGCCTTGACGGTCGCATCCACCGGCGACAGCCCTTCCTCGGCCATCAGACGCTCGACGTTCTCCACCACGACGATGGCGTCGTCCACCAGGATGCCGATGGCCAGCACCATGCCGAACATGGTCATCATGTTCACCGAAAAGCCCAGCAGCTTCATGATCATCAGCGTGCCCAGCAGGCACACCGGCACCACGATCGACGGGATCAGGGTGTAGCGCAGGTTCTGCAGGAACAGGAACATCACCAGGAACACCAGCACCATGGCTTCGATCAGGGTGTGGATCACCTTCTCGATGGCCACGTCGACGAACCGCGAAGTGTCGTAGGGCACCGAGTAGTCGACGCCCTCGGGGAAGAACTGCGCCAGCTCCGCCAGGCGTTCCTTGACCAGGGTCGCGGTCTGGATCGCGTTGGCGCCCGGCGCCAGCTGCACCGCGCCGGCCACGGCCGGGTGACCGTTCAGACGCGCCGACAGGTTGTAGTTCTCGCTGCCGATGGCCATGCGCGCGACATCGCCCAGGCGCACGCTGGAGCCGTCCGGGTTGGCGCGCAGGACGATAGCGGCGAACGCCTCGGGGGTTTCCAGGGTGCCCTGCACGGCCAGGGTCGCGGTCAGTTCCTGTTCGCTGGCGCCCGGCGTGCTGCCGAAGCTGCCGGCTGGTACCTGGACGTTCTGGCCGCGGATGGCGTTGTTGATGTCGTCGATGGACAGGCCGTAGCCCACCAGCTTCTGCGGATCGACCCAGACCCGCATCGCCGCTTCGGAGGCGAAGAACTGCAGCTTGCCCACGCCGGGCACGCGCAGCAGTTCGTTGTTGATATTGCGCGCGGCATAGTCGGCCAGGGCCGTGGTGTCGCCGCTGTCGCCGGCCTTGCTGGTCAGGGCGTAGATCAGCAGGAAGCCGGAGCTCGCCTGCTCGACCTTCAGGCCTTGGGTCAGCACGGCCTGAGGCATGCGCGCCTCGGCCTTCTTCAGGCGGTTCTGCACGTCGACCTGGGCCATGTCCGGGTCGGTGCCCGGCTCGAAGGTCACCAGCACCTCGGCGACGCCGTTGGAGTTGTTGGTGGATTCGTAGTACAGCAGGCCCTTGGCGCCGTTGAGCGACTCCTCGATGATGCTGGTCACCGACTCCACCATCACCTTGGCGGAGGCGCCCGGGTAGGCGGCGTTGATCGAGATCTGGGGCGGTGCCACGCTGGGATACTGGGCCACCGGCAATGCCGGTATCACCAGCAGGCCGGCCAGGGCAATGAACAGCGCCACGACCCAGGCGAAGTTCGGCCGATCGATGAAGAACTTGGACATCTCGCTACCCTCGTCTCAATGCGCCGCGGCCTGTTGCGCCTGTGCAGGCGTGACCGGCATGCCGGGAGCCAGCCCGGCCGGGCTGCCGACAATGACTTGGTCGCCAGCGCGCAGGCCTTCGGTGATCTGCCAGCGCGAGCCCAGCATCACGCCGGTACGCACGCTGCGCGCCTCGGCCAGGTTGCCGGTGCCGACCACCAGCACCCGCGCCTCGCCATCGCTGCCGCGCTGCACCGCGCGCTGCGGCACCAGGATGGCCTGCTGGTCGGTGCCCTGCGGGGTGCGCACGCGCACGTACATGCCCGGCAGGAGAATGCCGTCGGCATTGTCGAAACGACCGCGCAAGGTGACCTGGCCGGTGCTGCGGTCGACCGCCACGTCGGTGAACATCAGCGCGCCCTGGCGCTGGTAGTCGGTGCCTTCCACCTGGGCGGTCAGCGCCTTGTCGTCGCCACCGCCGAGGGCGCCATCCTTGAGGGCCTGACGCAGACGCAGGGCTTCGGCGGCGGACTGGGTGAAGTCGACGTAGATCGGATCGAGCTGCTGGATGCGCGCCATCAAGGTGGCGTCGCCCTGCCCGACCAGGGCGCCTTCGGTGGCCAGGGCGCGGCCGATGCGGCCGGAGATCGGCGCGGTGACCGTGGCATAGCCCAGGTTCAGGCGCGCGGTCCGCACGTCGGCCTGGGCCGAGCGCACGGCCGCCTGGGCGCTGCGCAGCTCGGCGCTGGCGGTGTCGAAGTCCTGCTGGCTGACCGCCTCGATCTTGACCAGCGGCTCATAGCGCTTGACCCGTGCCTGGGCTTCCTGCTGCACCGCCTGGGCCCGCGCAAGGTCGGCCTCGACACGCGCCAGGGCCGCCTTGAACGGTGCCGGGTCGATCTGGAACAGCACATCGCCGGCCTTGACGTCGGCGCCTTCCTCGAAACGCTTGTGCAGGACAATGCCGGCCACCCGGGCACGCACCTCGGCCACCCGCATCGGTTCGACCCGGCCCGGCAGGGTCGAGGCCAGGGCCAGCTGTTCGCTGGCCAGCGTTACGGTCTCCACCGGAAATGCCGTTTCAGTCGCGGCCTGCTGTTCTTCAGCCGCTCCGCAGCCGGCCAGTGCTACCGCCACTGCCAGCCAGCTGACCATCCCTATTGCACGCAAATTGCTCATGAACTCACCCGAGCCGTTAACTAAAATTGGCGCGAATGGTAC